>ERZ1066129.42-NODE-42-length-48978-cov-46.969973_pt1 | contig 48978 bp, 38 predicted proteins | sample MGYA00382776_ERZ1066129 | MGnify/ENA primary metagenome ERZ1066129 (study PRJEB33369, sample SAMEA5778359) | biofilm metagenome | biome: Industrial cooling water; feature: Water cooling tower basin; material: Biofilm | place: United Arab Emirates | collected... | reverse complement strand
TATTGGGATTGTTAGGATTCCCCGGATTATTGGGATTATCCGGATTATTAGGATTGTTAGGATTCCCCGGATTATTAGGATTGTTGGGATTATCTGGATTATTAGGATTATTGGGATTCCCCGGATTGTTAGGATTGTTGGGATTGTTAGGATTGTTTGGATTCCCTGGGTTATTGGGATTGTTGGGATTATCCGGATTATTGGGATTGTTGGGATTGTTGGGATTGTTTGGATTCCCTGGGTTATTGGGATTATTCGGATTGTTGGGATTGTTGGGATTGTTTGGATTCCCTGGATTATTCGGATTGTTAGGATTGTTTGGATTCCCTGGATTATTGGGATTATTCGGATTGTTAGGATTGTTTGGATTTCCAGGGTTATTGGGATTATTGGGATTGTTAGGATTGTTAGGATTGTTGGGATTGTTGGGATTATCCGGATTGTTGGGATTGTTTGGATTATTGGGATTGTTGGGATTGTTAGGATTATCCGGATTATTGGGATTTTCAGGATTCTGACCGCTACCGGGGGTGGTAATGACTTGCGTTAAACCCTGGGTAAAAGGCCCAAAATAAGATCCAGGTCTTACGGTTTCTTGGGAACCAGTGCCAGCTGTAATGTTGCCTCTGGTGCCGTTGTTCGTTGTATCAACCGTGTTGCCGTTGTTTGCGTCGCGCTGCACGATAAAGGCGGTGTTTGCTCCTCCTCCATGCCGAATTGCAATCGACCCGCCGCCAGTTCTTCCAGCAGTCGAAATGCTAGATTCTATCCCATTTCTATCTGTGAAAATGCCTAAAGCGCGGAAAAACTTTTCGGTGGTAATATCAACCGTACCCCCTTTACCTTGCTCTCCGCCTTGAGCGTTGATCAAGTCAACTTGGATGTCGCCTTGGGGATCTAGCAAAACGTTGCCGCCATCACCGATACTCGCACTGGAGTTGATTTGCTTGGTGGTAATTTGAATTGGTGTTTGCACGGTAATTGTGCCACCTTTGGTAGTGCCAGATGCGTTGAGGTTACCGCTGGTAATGGCTCCTGTTTGGCTGTTGAGGGTGATGTTACCGCCAGCACCTGCTGTGGAACTGGAAGTGATGTTACCTGTAGTAATATTGCCTGCTGCGTTGAGCGCGATCGCTCCCCCGTCTCCCTTATTATTACTAGCATCCAGCGCCCCGGCACTGGTGTCGATCGTGCCACTTTTGCTGGTAATTCCTATCCCGGCTGGGGCAGTAATATTGCGAGTATTTATGTTTCCATTGGCACTCAGGGTAATCGAGGCGTTACCTTTGCCGGTGATGTTGGCGTTGGCAGCGATCGCTCCCTGCCCTGTTTGAATTGTTACCGGGTCTTGAAAGGTAACGTCGTTGGGGATGGTAATGCTGGTGCTGCTATCGGTTGCACCGATGGTAATCGAACTAAAGCCATCTTGGAAAGCGTTTATCTCTGCTGCTGTAAGATCGAGGGTAGCAGCGCCTGTGTCGGTAGCAGCGCCTAATGCGATCGCTCTATCCTTTGCTAAAGGCTGCAAAGTTAGCTTGCCTGTCCCCGCCACCGTACCGCCAAAGTTAATTTCATCACCTGTAAGGACGATGTTACCGATAACTTCGACGTTATCGTTATAAATTTGACCGGCTTCTGAAGTTGTAGTAACGTTACTTTTAATTTGAGTCGTTCCACCCGCATTAGTAGTAACGGTGGCAGCATTAACGGTACTATCAAAGCGAGTTGTGCCGGTACTGTTAGCAATCAAATTATTCAAGGCAACGGTATTACCCACAGCGCCATTAAAGGTAATGTTACCCGTTCCTGCATTCAAGGTTAAAGAATTACTGTTAGTTGTGCTGCCATTGACCGAATTATTAAAAGTTATATTGCCGCCGGATGTGCCGCCAAATGTATCGATACTTAAAGCTGAGTTATTTAACGTCACATTGCCAGTAAATGTAACATTTCCTCCTGCACCAGCAGTACCAACAGCATTGGTGCTAGAGAAAGAGGCAATATTATCCAAAATATTAATCGTGCCATTTTTAGCAGTTAGGGTAATATCGCCCGCCTGACTTGAACTTCCAGGTAAGGAATTACTGCCCTTGAAAGCCGTCACTTGGCTATAAGAGTTAAGCGAGCCTGCGGTAATATTACCACTGGTGGAATTTAAGCTAATGTTGCCACCTTTTCCAGCATTGCCGTTGCCATCATTGACCGAAAATGCTCTCAAAACACCCGTATTAATGTCGTTTTTGGCATTAATATTAATTTCGCCAGCATTGCCGATGGTTTCCGTTGCAGTAGCTTGGGTAAAAGAAGCAATATCTTTTGTGGTGACGCTACCGTTGTTAGCGGTGATATTAATCGGCCCGCCAGTGCCAAAGCCAGATGATAATAAGTTGGTGTCGATCTTGTTAGCAACGATATTGCCATTGGTGCTGGTTATGCTAACTGGGAAACCTGGATTTTTAATATCGTTGGTGGTAATATTTCCATCGGCTAGCAAGATAATTCTGGCGTTATCTTGTCCAGTAATGGTAAAACTGTTGGTTGAGATCGAACCCCCTGCACCAAAAGCGTTTAAAATTATCGGATCGTTGAAGGTAATATCATTGGCTAAAGTAATAGCACCGCTTGTACTGTTGCTGCCGATAATGATACTGCCAAAGCCATCTACTAAGGCAGCTAAGTCAGATTGGGTAATGTCTAAGGTATCTTTTCCGGTATCGCTGATGCCGTTAATGACAATATTTTGACTTGGGGTGGCGGCTTCTAGTTGTATAGTTCCTCTACCTTTGATGGTAGAAGTAGTTTCATTTCTTACGTTGAAAAAGTCAATTTCATTAGCCTTGAGATTAATATTACCGCTACCGGGTGCGCCCGTCGAATCGATGCTATTGGCGGTAATAGTATTGGCAGCATTGAGGGTAATATTGCCGCCCTTACCGGGAGCAGTAGAATTTATCAGACCTGTAGTGATGTTACCAGAGGTGGCGGTTAATGCGATCGCACCCCCATTCCCATTGTCCGACTTAGTTTCTAAACTCCCCGCAGTAGTATTGATATTGCCGCCGCTGCTGATAATAGTAATATCCCCGCTTTTACCGCTGCCAAATGTTCGCGAATGAGTAAAACCTGTGTTGATATTGCCAGCAGCTTGCATGGTAATATTACCGCCATCGCCGCTAGCAGAATCGGCATCCAAAATCGCCCCAGCAATATTAATTGCTCCTGCACTGCTGCTAAGAATAATATCCCCGCCTTTGCCAGCACCATCGGTGTCTGCTGATAAAATATTGCTAGTAGTAATATCGCCAAAAGCTTTAAAGGTAATTGTACCGCCATTGCCTTGAGTGGTAAAACCGGCTAGCACATTTCCCGTTGCATTAATGGTTCCAGCTTTGCTAGTCAGGGTAATGTTACCGCCGTTGCCAAGTCCGGAGGTGTAGGAAGATAGTTCGGATACGGTAATATTGTTATTGGCGGTGAGTGCGATCGCGCCTCCAGTGCCGCTAATTGAAGTAGAGTTGATACTACCATTGACGGTAATTTCGTTATCAGATTCGAGCCGAATTTGTCCAGCTTTACCGCTTTCAGAAGAGCTTTTTAATAATCCATTTATCGCCATCGAACCACCACTACTGATAAGATTAATTTCTCCACCATCTCCAGTGGTATCAGAGGCATCGTTCAAGGATGCAGATAATAGCTCTGTATTGACGGTAATATTGCCGTTATTGGCCTTAAGCGTAATATTTCCCCCGTTGCCCGGTATAGCGGTAGCTAATGCCCCGACGCGAGAAAATGCCTGTACCTGGTTAACAGTAATGTCACCGTTAGTTGTAGTAATGCTAATCGGGCCAGCATTGCCAGCATTAGTTGCACTACCAAACTCTCTAGCGCGAGATTGTATTGAGCCGGTTGAAACAATATTACCGCCGTTAGCGCTAATATTAATTGCACCACCAGTGCTAGCAGCGGTGTCAACAAAAACACGCGAAAGAATTTGGCCTTTAATTTCAATTCCGCCTTTTGTAGCGATCAAGTTAATATTGCCGCCTTGGGGTAAAGGGACACTACTATCTACTGTAATCGCGCCAATATTTAAGCTAGCACCTGAAATTGAAACACCGCCCCCCTTAGTTTGAATAGTGTGCCCTGGCTGCATCGAAAAAGAGCCAACTCCATCGTTATCTGTATCGGCTTTAAAGGCAATTGAACCAGTAATTGCTTTAAGGTTCAGAATGCCGTTGCTTAAACTTTCAATCGTGATATTATCGGTCGCTTCTAAAATGATATTTGCATCATTGGGTAAAGCTTCAAGTGCGGCTTCGGATATCGTGAAAGTTGCGCCCGGACTGTCACCTGCCAGGATTTGGTTATCCGTCAATTCTCCATCTTTAGGCGCTTCACTACTGCTGACAATGATGATATCTTTCGGGTCTAGTAACAGCGTTCCCAGGTTACCATTGGGAGCAGTTAAATCAACTTTACCGGCAAAAAATAGCGTATCTTTCCCCGATATTTCTACAAATCCACCATTACCCGAATTGCTGCCGCCTTTAGCGCTGATGCTGCCATAAAAATCCGTGGCTTTATCCGCCCAAACAATCGCCCTACCGCCATTCCCTACCGTAAAACTATCCACCGAAATTGTCGAAGTTGGATCTACAAAAGTGCGAGACGCATTGGGAACAGTTCCCTGTCCGCGATAGTCTCCTCCAATCAAAACATTCCCGCCACCATTTGTCCCCGAAGCGTTAATATTAGCGCTAACCAATCCAACTTTATCGCCTAAAACTTGTACCGTTCCTCCGGTCTTTCCAGAAGTATCAACATTGCCCGCTACAATAGTTGTACCGGCATCGGTTGGGATGGCAATTCCCGAACCCGTGAGAACGACTTGACCTTTTTCGTTAACGCTTACACCCGTCGCATTTCCTCCACTTCCACCTGTGAGCAATTGCGGCAAAGATAATATCGGTAACGTCCATTGATTGGGTTGATTTCCTAACCGTGGCGTGACATCCAAACTGAGTAAAAATCCGGGTTGAGATAGCCGCACAGTTCTTTCTCCCGGTACGGAGAGAACCGCAATCTGTCCCGCCGGTGCAGTTAACTGTCCGGTATTAACAACCGTACCGCCCACTAACGCCAAATTTTGCCCAGTACCTACTGTCAGATTGCCGGAGTTGATAATACTTCCCGGCTGACTCATGGTAAAAGCTAATGCATTGGGCACGCCATTTAAAATGTTATAATTATTAGCACCTATAGCATTAAAGAAATTATTACCAAACCCAATCCCGTTTGCCGTCGTCGCGATAAAAGAAGCTGGAACGTTTAAACTAGCACTCGACCCAAAAACAATTCCAGCCGGATTGATTAAATATAAATTGGCATTGCTACCAGTAACTTGAATTAAACCATTAATTCGGGAAGGATCGCCGCCAGTAATTCTGCCTAAAATATTGCGAATTTCCGGTATAGATATAAAGTTAGCAGTTTGACCGGAGTCGAGGTTAAATTGAGTAAAACTGTGGAAGAGGTTAGCGCGATCGCCTGAAGTTTGTCCTCCAGTAATATCCAAACGGTTACCATCGGGCGTCACCACCGTATTTGTCCCGTCGGGTGCTGGTATAATCGGTTGCCCGTAAATAGGTACGGATGGGTTGGCAGCTACAATAGCGATCGCAGCCAGAAGCAGGCGTAAAGTCAACAGCGAGACATGGGGCGTCGGGGAGTTCATCGGCTTTGACTGGTTTTGGGAAGAAAAGAGAAGCTCACAGGTGCCTCTGTCCTCCAGCATAACTCTTGTTTTTGGCCTCGATAGTATCCGGATGATTGCCCTTAGTGACAGAAATAATTATTAATAGCCATGCGATCGCGTTTGATTGTCTAGAGGGAAAATAAAAGCGATCGCTTTTTTTGTTTTACAGTTTGGCAAGGAAAAATAGATTTGCGTAGGCGCTAAGACGGTGGGCGTACTTTGTCTCTGGTTTGACCAGAGACAAAGTACGCCGGAATTAGAATATATTTGTGTTTGGATAAAATATTAGGGCAAATTTAAAAAAATGGGTCAAAACCGCTTATATACGGGGATTTCAGGACTTGATGAGGTGCTTGAGGGTGGACTTGTCCCCAACCGAGCATATCTGGTGCGGGGTGGGCCTGGTTGCGGTAAAACGACTTTGGGAATGCACTTTCTAGCAGCTGGTTTAGAGCAGGGGGAAGCGGCTTTATTCATTACTTTAGGCGAATCAGAAAAGCAACTGCGTCAAAATACTGCAAACTTAAGTCCTTACTTGGAAAAGCTGACTTTTCTCGACCTCAGTCCTACCTCGGATTTTTTCACCGAAGTGCAAAGCTACGATCTTTTTTCCCCTGCTGAGGTGGAACGAGAACCAATTACCCAAAAAATCATCGAGCAAGTAAAAGCTCTCAAACCGCAGCGAGTGTTTCTCGACTCGATGACTCAGTTGCGTTACCTCTCGACTGACTCGTTTCAATTCCGCAAACAAGTACTTTCATTCCTGCGGTTTTTGAGCGAACAAGGCGCAACTGTCTTGTTTACATCTGAAGCCAGTTTAGAAGCGCCGGATGAAGATTTGCAGTTTATCAGCGATGGCGTCATTAACTTAGCGCTGACAGGGGATAAACGTACTCTGAGCGTTACTAAGCTTCGCGGCTCGAATTTCCGCAATGGTTCCCACTCGATGCGCTTAACCGCTACTGGGATGGAAGTCTTCCCGCGTTTGGTTCCCGAAGCCTTTAAGCGCGTTTTCGATCCGGTGTCTATCCCGTCGGGTATTCCAGAACTCGACGAACTGCTGCACGGTGGCTTGGAGCGGGGTACGGTGACGATTATTAGCGGGCCAAGCGGTGTGGGGAAAACTACTCTGGGGCTTCAATTTATGAAGGAAGCCGCTGGTAGGGGAGAACGTTCGGTTGTGTATTCTTTTGAAGAAGAAGTTGAGATTATACTATCTCGGTGTGAATCTGTCAATATTCCAGCAAGGACGATGAGCGATCGCGGCACGCTTTCGGTTCAAAAGGTGGAACCGCTGCAATACATGGCGGACGAGCTTGCCAACATTGTGCGTTACGATGTAGAGCAGAATGGGACAAAAATTGTCATGTTGGATAGCGTGGTTGGTTATCGTCTGGCGGTGAGGGGGGAAGACTTGATTAGCCACCTCCATGCATTGTGCAAGTATTTGGCAAATATGGGCGTGACGGTACTGTTAATCAATCAGACAGAAGCGATCGCAAGTGATTTCCAAGCAACAGAAGCAGGCATTACCTACCTAGCAGATAATATCGTTTTTCTGCGTTATATAGAACGACATCTAAATAATAAAATTGAGTTAGCCAAGGCAATTGGCGTGCTGAAAAAACGCCTGACCAACTTTGAGAAAACCCTGCGACCTTTAGAAATTAGTCGCTACGGCATTAAAGTCGGTCAAGTAATGCCAGGACTGCAAACTATTCTCAGCGGTATACCCATCGTAATTGAGAAAAATACCAAGGAATAGGTATGGCGAACAAACGAGCAGTTTTGGCATTAGATCGAAATCTCCGCAACCTAGAACTTTTGGCGCAATTTCTCGCCAAGCAAGGGTATAAAGTTGAGAGTATTTCCACCCTGGAAGAGTTCGATCAAATCCTCGCCGAACCAGAAACAATTGGGGTAGCTTTAGTAGATATCTCTGGTTTCGATCGCTCGATTTGGCAATACTGCGAAAAACTGCACGAACTAAAAATACCTTTCCTAGTATTATCTCCCAAACAAAGCTCTGTTATTCGGCAAGAAAGCTTTGCTCGCGGCGCTCAAAGTATGTTAGTTAAGCCACTCGTTGTCAAAGAGTTGCTCGCAATTCTTCGCAGTATGTTGCGCGATCCAGATTGATTGCTAAAACCCGCTCCTACTACTTTAATTTCCGTATATTTACGTATTTGCCCGGAAGAAATTAGCCAGCCGATTGTTATATGCTGCACTGTAGAGAAGTAGGAAAATTAGATAAAGTAACAGTGTGTTCCAGGGGTGTAATTTTAAATCGAGTTGGAAAACTGGAGGATAAACGCCTTTGTCATATCATGTCCGGTAGCATCGGTAGCTGCACGTCCGGGGCGGGTTTAAAAAATTTTTCGTATTTTACCAGCATGGCTGGTAAAACCCGCCCCTACAGCATCAAAAATTATGCACTACCGTTGCTAGCGGATATCATATCAATCGTTTTTTTTATTTTTGTAACCGATGCAATTATTATCGATGGCTAGAAATGAAGCAGCGCGGCTAGAGGCTCTTGCTAGATATGAAATTCTCGATACTCCAGAGGAGGCGCAATTTGACGATCTGACGGCTTTGGCGGCGCGGATTTGCGGCACTCCAATTGCTTTAATCGATCTACTCGATGCTTCGAGGTTGTGGTTTAAATCAAAGGTGGGAGTGCCGGTTAGGGAACTTCCGAGAGTAGAGTCATCTTTTTGTAACCATGCGATTAAATACCCTGATGATTTGCTAATTGTACCCGATGCTTTAGAAGACGAACGGTTTATTAGCTGTCCTGTAGTTGCTGATGAACCCCATATCCGGTTTTATGCCGGTGCGCCTTTGGTGACACCCGATGGCTTTGCCCTTGGCACTCTGTGCGTTTTGGATACAATTCCCCGCCATTTAAACTCAGAACAGATCGAGGCTTTGCGGATTTTAAGCCATCAAGTAATGACGCAGTTAGAGTTACGGCTCAATTTAAAGAAACTATCACAAAAAACTGCACAACTTTTAGCAATTCAAGAACGATTTGAATTAGCGCTTAAAGCAATTAATGAAGGATTGTGGGAGCGAAATTTTCTCACCAATGAGGCGTATTATTCCCCGCAGTGGAAAAGTATGTTGGGCTATGAAGGGGAAGAAATTGGCGATTCTATACAAGAATGGCAACAACTGATACATCCCGACGATCGCGATCGCATCATGGCACGAATGCAGCTGCACTTGAATGGGGCAACCTCCACCTGTGAAGCCGAATATCGCTTGCGCCACAAGGACGGTAGCTATCGCTGGATTCTATCTCGTGCGGTTTCTGTGCGCGACGCCAATGGTAAGGTGCAGCGGATGACAGGCTGCGATGCCGATATTAGCCAAAGCAAGCGCACCCAACAGCATCAAGCGATACAATATGCCACTACCCGTATTTTATCAGAATCTGCCACAATTGAAGCGGCTATCCAAAATATCATCAAAGCAATTTGTGAAACTTTAGCATGGGATTTTGGCGAACTTTGGATGTTAGAGAAAGGGCAAGCGACGCCATATTTAAGTTGTACAAATTTTTGGATGAGTCCATCAATTGACCTACCAGAGTTGATCGCAGAAGCGGGGGAAATTACCTTTAAGCTTGGTGAAGGATTTCCCGGTCGGATTTGGCAGACAGGCAAGCCGCAATGGGTTGCTAATGTCCTCGATGATGCCAACTTCCTGCGACGAGTAAGCGCGCGTGAAGATGGATTGCACGGCGCATTTGGGTTGCCGATTTTAGATGAAAGTAACGTCCTGGGAGTATTGACTTTTTATAGCAGCTTTATTCGCCAACCAGATCGAGAAATGCTCGTTGTAATGGCGAATATTGGTAGCCAAATTGGTCAGTTTATCCGGCGCAAACAAGCAGAGTTAAAACTTAAAGAAACTCAAGACAGATTGCAAGCCTTCATGGACTACAGCACGGCACTGATTTTTATTAAAGATGCTGCTGGTCGCTTCCAGTTTATTAACCGGAAATTTGAAAAGGTTTTTAACATTACTAACGCAGAAATTCAAGGTAAGACCGATCGCGATTTATTTACCGCAAAAATAGCAGCAACTATCCGGGAAAACGATATTAAAGTACTCAATAGCAACAGAAGTTTAGAAATAGAAGAAGTTGTTTCCCAAGATGATGGATTGCATACCTATTTATCGGTTAAATTCCCTTTGCCAGATCCGGTATCGGGTCGTCCTGACGCCATCTGCGGCATGGCAACTGATATCACCGAACGCAAACGCATCGAAGCCGCACTGTTTGAGAAGGAAGAAAGACTGCGATTGGCTCTCGATGCTTCCGGGATGGTGACTTGGGACTGGGATATGATTAATAACAAATCAACTTGGTCGGATAATTTTGAGCAGTTGTTGTGTTTAAATCCAGGTAGTTTCGGCAAAACTTTTCAAGCGTTTTTCAAATGCGTTCATCGGGAAGATAGACGATCGCTGGCTCAAGATATAAGACGATGCATCAAGCAGAAAACAGACCACGATCTGGAATTCCGCATTGTTTGGCCTGATGGTAGTATCCGGTGGATCGACGGCAGAGGCAGAGCATTTTACAATGAAAGCGGAAAAGCAGTTCGCACGATCGGCACGGCGAAGGATATCAGCGATCGCAAAGTGGCTGAAATCGCTTTGCGAAAGCAGCAGGCGGCGCTGATGCAACTATCGCAATGCAAACCACTCTACAGCGGTAATTTGGCTCAATCGTGGTGGGAAATTGTCGAAACAGCCGCGCGCACCTTGGGCGTCGAACGCGCCAGCGTCTGGATCTTCAACAGTAAGCGAAAAAAGATGCGCTGTCTTGACTTGTACGAAGCGAGTATAAACTTGCATACAGCGGGGACTGTGCTGCGTGCAGTTGAATGTCCCAGGTATTTTCAAGCACTGCAAGCAGAACAAGCGATCGCTGCCCACAACGCCGACATCGATGCGCGCACGCAAGAACTTTCCCCTTCCTATCTCGCCCCACTGGGAATTACATCCAAGCTAGATGTGCCAATTCGCGTCGGTGGACAGACAGTGGGCGTACTCTGTCACGAACATATCGGAACTCCCAGACAGTGGGGACTCGAAGAGCAAAACTTTGCTAGTTACTTAGCTTATATGGCGTCTTTAGCCATCGAAGCCCACGCACGCAAACAAGCTCAAAAAGCCTTGCGTAAAGAACAAGAAAAAGTCGAGGAATTGTTGCTCAATGTGTTACCTCCGCCCATCGTGTCGCGTCTGAAACACCAACAATGCTCGATTGCTGATTGTTTCAATGAAGCAACGGTTTTGTTTGCCGATATTGTTGGTTTTACGACGATTGCCGATTTAATTTCTCCCGCTACTTTAGTTGATTTGCTCAATGAAATCTTCTCCAGCTTCGATTTGCTGACGCAAAAATACGGCTTGGAGAAAATCAAGACGATTGGCGATGCCTACATGGTAGCGGGCGGTATTCCTACCCCTCGCGCCGATCATGCAGAAGCGATCGCTCTCCTCGCCCTCGATATGCAACATGCGATCGCTCGTTTCAATCTTGAGCGCGGCGAGGACTTCAGCATCCGCATCGGCATCAATACCGGCCCCGTTGTTGCTGGTGTAATTGGTATCAAAAAGTTCATCTACGACCTCTGGGGAGATACCGTCAATACCGCCAGCCGCATGGAATCTCACGGCCTCCCTGGCTGCATTCAAGTATCAGAAACAACATACCACCTCCTGCAAGATAAGTTTCTGTTTCAGCAGCGGGGCGCGATCGATGTCAAAGGTAAAGGCAAAATGCGTACTTATTTTCTTAAACGTATAAAATCTACCTCAGTCTAAATAAACATTTATGTCATAATTTGCTGACTTAAACTGTTAAAAAAAAGTTAATTACATCACAATATATCGCTTGGTATGGGATGATATAACATCATCTTAAAGGAAATTGCTAATTGCTAATTGCTAATTGCTAATTGTGCATGGCATTTTGAGTATTAGCGATTGGCAAGAACATTGGCAAACAAGAGCAAATTGCTAATTGTAAATGGGATTTTGACGATTAGCCATCAGCAATTAGCCATGAGCAATTAGCATGTTTAAATTAATATTGTCCCAAAAATATTCTCATTACTTATCAGGGGAATAAAGCCGTGCAATTCGATAATTACGAACCAGGGGATTTTTACGACGAACTGTTTATAGAGTCAGGAAAACCCCGTCCTGAAGCCATGTTGTTAGTCGAAAAAATTAATTCCTTATCAATAGAGGAATTACTGCGAAGACAACAAGCAGCACAAACGGCGTTGATGAAATTGGGGGCAACTTTTAACGTTTATGGCGATAGTCAAGGAACCGAGCGCATCTTTCCTTTTGATGTGATTCCTAGAATTGTTTCAGCACAGGAATGGCAGGTGCTAGAAAGGGGATTAAAACAGCGCATTTATGCCTTAAATTGTTTTATTGCTGATATCTACGACGAGCAAAAGATCGTCAAAGATGGGATGATTCCCGTGGAGATGATTAAATCGGCAAGTCGGTTTCTCGAACCTTGCATCGGATTAAAACCTCCCGGCGGAATTTGGTGTCACATTACGGGGACGGATTTAGTGCGCGATCGCTCCGGTGAATGGTACGTTTTAGAAGATAACTTGCGCTGTCCTTCCGGCATTTCCTACGTGTTAGAAAATCGCCAGGTAATGAAGAATTCCTTCCCAGAGTTGTTTGCTCAAATGGGGATTCAACCTGTAGATGGATACTCAAGTCATTTACTCGATGCCTTGCTGACTTTAGCGCCGACGGTACCGGAACCCAATGTAGTAGTTTTGACACCGGGAATTTACAATTCCGCCTACTTTGAACATTCTTTTCTCGCCCAACAAATGGGAGTGGAATTAGTCGAAGGTCGGGATTTGGTGGTAGCGGATGGCTACTTGCAAATGCGTACCACCAAAGGATTAAAGCGCGTTGATGTGATTTACCGACGTATCGATGACGACTTTATCGACCCGAAAGTTTTCCGTAGCGACTCGCTGCTGGGCGTACCGGGATTAATAGAAGTTTACCGGCAGGGACGAGTTGCGATCGCCAACGCACCAGGTACGGGTATTGCCGATGACAAAGCCATCTACGCCTACGTACCCAGAATGATTAAGTACTATCTGGGAGAAGAACCGATATTGCAAAACGTCCCCACCTACATTTGTGAGGATGAAAAAGAGCGCGCCTACGTGCTAGAAAATTTGGACAAGCTAGTCGTCAAATCGGCTAACGAGTCCGGGGGATACGGCATGTTAATTGGCCCTCACGCCACCCCAGAAGAACGCCAAGAATTTGCCCAATTAATCCGAGAAAGCCCCCGAAATTACATCGCCCAGCCTACCCTATCGCTTTCCAGAGTACCGACAATTGTAGGCGATCGCTTTGAAGGTTGTCACGTAGATTTACGGCCTTATATTATTTACGGTCAAGACATCTACGTTCATCCAGGCGGACTAACTCGCGTAGCACTCAAAAAAGGTTGCTTAGTCGTCAACTCTTCCCAAGGCGGCGGCAGCAAAGATACTTGGGTTCTTGCAAATTAGCTTTCTTGGTAATGGGTAATTGGTAATTGGTAATTGGTAATTTATAATTGCTAATTGTCATATAAAAATTCAATCAGCGATCGCCTATTACCCATTACCCATTACCCATTACCCATCACCAATTATGTTAAGTCGCGTTGCTAATTCAATTTACTGGCTCAACCGTTACGTAGAAAGAGCCGATAATGTAGCTCGTTTCATCGATGTGAATTTGAATCTGATTCTAGATTTTCCCACCGGCGTAGCCCAACAATGGGAGCCTTTAGTACTCACAACGGGCGACACCCCCATTTTTAAAGAACGCTACGGTAAAGCTACCGCAGAAAACGTGATTCAATTCCTAGCATTTGACAGCGAATATCCCAATTCAATTGTATCCTGCTTGCAGCGGGCGCGGGAAAATGCCCGCTCGATTCGAGAAATAATTTCTTCGGAAATGTGGGAACAAGTTAATGCTTTTTACCTGATGGTAAAAGAAGCCGCAAAAGAACAAACAATCGCCGAATTGCACGAATTTTTCACCCAAGTAAAACTCTCTAGCCATTTATTTGCCGGAGTCACAGATGCCACGATGACCCATAACGAAGGGTGGCATTTCGGGCGCATGGGCAGATTTTTGGAACGCGCGGATAAAACCAGCCGAATTCTAGATGTTAAATACTTTATTCTGTTACCTTCAGTGACAGATATTGGCACGCCTCTAGATGAAATTCAGTGGATGGCTTTGCTAAGATCGGCTAGCGCCTACGAAATGTATCGCAAATCCAAACAACATCGGATTATTCCAACTCGCGTCGCCGAATTTTTAATTTTAGACCGCGAGTTTCCCCGGTCAATTCATTTCTGTTTGTCGCAAGTAGCAGAATCTTTGGAACGAATTAACGGCACGCCAGAAGCAAATTGCAATACCACCGTAGGCAGGGCTTTAGGCCGCTTGCGAGCCGAACTAGAATATACCACAATGGAAGAGATTATGGAGATCGGCCTGCATCAATTCTTGGATAACTTGCAGCAGCGAATGAATGAGGTAGGCAAGAAAATATTTGAATCGTTCTTCGCACTGCAACCCGTTGGCTAATGGCTAATAGGAAAGGGGGAAAGGGAAAAGGGGAAAAGGGAAAGCAGTCTGATTAAGTCAGTTGTAAAAGTCGATTCCCAAATTGGCACTTTTGCCACAGATCAATTCCTTACCACCTGTGTCCCTTTCCCTATTTCCCCCTTTCCCTATTTCCCCCTTTTCCCCTTTCCCCCTTTCTCATTACCAATGCGTTACCATATATTACACACCACGAGTTATATTTACGAGCGGGCGGTGGTTTTAAACCCCCATGTTATCAGATTGCGATCGCGCGCAGACGGAAACCAAACTCTGCACTCTTTTTCCCTAGAAATTAGTCCAGAACCCGCCGGAATTTCCCAAGTGTTAGACTTAGAAGGAAATGCCATAACTCGTATCTGGTTCGTCGAACCCACCGAAAGTTTAAAGATTACAGTTGCATCCGAAGTTGAAACTCACTCTACCAATCCCTTCAACTATATTTTAGAACCTTGGGCAACTCAGCTACCGATTGATTACCCCAGTTCAGTCCTAGCGCAAATTATGCCTTACCTTAACCCTCAAGGTACACCATCAAATATAGATCCAATTATCTACGAACTCGCGCAAGAAATTTGCCACGAAGTTAACGGAAAAACCGATATATTCTTGATGCAATTGAATCAACGCATTTACAGTAATTGCAAACAGGAAATTCGGGAAACAGGCGCACCTTTGCCTCCAGGAATTACTTGGAAACAACAAGCGGGTTCTTGCCGAGATCTTGCCGTTGTGTTTATCGAAGCTTGCCGCGCCGTTGGTTTAGCTGCTAGATTTGTCAGCGGCTACCAAGAAGGTGACCCCGACAACGAAGAAAGACATCTCCACGCTTGGGTAGAAGTATATTTACCCGGTGCAGGTTGGCGAGGGTACGATCCGATACAGGGTTTAGTAGTGGCAGATCGGCATATTAGTTTAGTCGCAACTGCCCTACCGAGAAATGCTGCCCCAGTTTCCGGCAGTATTCGCGGTAATGCCCGGTCTACTATGCACTACGATCTGAAGATTACTCATTTGAACCAACCATCCTGAACCCAGGAAAAATTAAAAAATTACCCGCAAAATCGGGTAGTTCAAATTGCATAGGTTATACTCCAAAAACTTAATTGCACTTGTTCTTTGGAGGTGACCGATGCTTCTGTTGGAAGAATATCAGACCGAAGCGATCGCAGGCGAAAATGCCGTTACCATTTCCCAGTTACCCGTTGTGTGGCAAAATATCGCCGCCGGAGAGTCAAACGTAGCACTTTCCGATCCAAAAAGTTACGTTCAAATGGCGCAGTTGTTCCAGTATAAATTAGAACAAGGTGACGTAGACTTATTTAAACAGCGTCCAGAGCTGATTCACCTAAAACCATATTTTGCCCAACTTTTCGGACAACTAGCGCGAGAAACCCTAGAATTTTACGGCAACGACTTTTTAATCGAAAACTATCCAAACTTTACAGAAATCCTGCGCCAACTGGAATCAAAAAAAGTACATTTTAGCGACGAATTAAAAGTTCTCAGCATAGGAATAGATCTTTTTCAAGAGTTTGGTTACGAAGTGCCTGCCAGTTTTTACCAAGTCCACCTAGCACCCATTTTTCGAGATTGTATTTTTGAAGAACGCGCTTTAAGATTTGACCCCCGCGATGCAGAATACAAGCGCCCCTGGGATGCTGTCCTACACGCTTGCAAGGTGTTCGCCATCCAAATGAAAATTCAAAGCATTGCTTCCAAATACGGTTTTACCTATCACCACGGATGCGGTTGTAACTCCCACCTCTCAGCGATCGATCTATCAGCAGGAGCATTTGAATATGAATTAAGTCCCCAAAAACGCCAGCGATGGATTCGCAGTTTTATCTGGACAATGTGGTACGAATACGCATTTTTCGACCTGATACCAAACACTAGCTATTTAGTTTAAAGCATCGCAGATTGCAGATTTATATCATGTCCGGTGGCATCGCTAGCATCAGCCGGAGCTGTGTCCACTGTCCACTGTCCACTGTCAACTGTCAACTGTCCACTGTCCACTGTCCACTGTCATAAATCTGCCATCTCAAATCTGAAATTCTGTTATTGGATTTCCGAGCTGGGTGGTTTGAGTTGGTATCGCTGTGCAAGCTCAACAGCAGAAACACCTTCTATCCGCTCGATTTCTGCCACTTTTGTAGAATCAATGGAACCTGTTATTACGCCAATTTGTTCCATTAACTGTTCTACTTTCATCCCACCAGCTTGCAAAGCGGCAACAACTTCTAGGATGCGATCGCTGTAGTCATCATTAACCAAAACTGACAAATTAACTTCGGACATAGTCAGCCTTTATATCGCTAGAACAATATCTATGAAGTCGCAGAGGGCAGAGGAGACAAGGGAGACAAGGGAGACAAGGGAGACAAGGGAGACAAGGGAGACAAGGAGGACAAGGAGGACAAGGAGGACAAGGAGGACAAGGAAGAATGTTGAAGTAAAACTAATTTTTCCCTCAGCTCCCCCAGCTCCCTCGGCTCCCTCAGCTCCCCCAGCTCCCCCAGCTCCCTCAGCTCCCCCAGCTCCCCCAGCTCCCCCAGCTCCCTAGCCCTTAAGGCGCTTGGACAATACCAGCACCAACATCTTCTGAGGGCAAAGGTAACCGACGGGCGGTACGGATCAGCAAATTCCACAGTTCTTGACCTTTTAGCCCAGTTGCTTGAGCATGAAGGGCTGCAATACCTGCCACATGGGGTGTTGCCATACTCGTGCCGCTAATCGTCCTGTACTGCGTTGGCATGGGCCAGCTAGAGCGAACCGCGACACCGGGGCCTGCAATGTCAATCTGACCGCCGTCTGGGTTGATGCCGCGATTGGAGAAGCGGGCAATTTGCAGTTGGGAATCCAAAGCCGCAACAGCCATGATAGATGGGCAGTTAGCCGGACGACCTACTGGTTTGATAATGCCTTGATGCCGTCGGCTTTCGTTACCTGCGGCGGCAACGATTAAGGTACCACGGCTGAGCGCTCTTTGCGCGACTGCCTCGTAGATGCGAGAGTAGGGCGTACCTACTTGGGTAGGAGATCCCAGAGACATAGAAATCACTTGGCATCCATTGGCTATTGCCCACTCAATGCCTTGCAGAATTCCGCCGTCAGCACCGCTACCTTGATTGCTCAGCACTTTGCCTGCATAAATTTCTGCGTTATAGGCAATGCCGTAGCGAGGCAGTTGATTGGGTTTGAGAGCGCCCAGCGCCGTACCAATGCAATGGGTTCCATGTCCGTGTCCGTCTTGGACTTCTTCCCCTGAAATAAATGATTTGCTTTGGATGGTGCGACCGATAAAATCGGGATGATTGAAATCGAAACCCGTATCTAAAACCGCAATCTTAATCCCTTGACCGCTGTAGCATGAATTGACCACCTTGGTTGCTTGCAGTCCCCAAGTATCGACAGACTCATCGACTGCTGCCCGGTTGAGTTGCCCCTGTTCGCTGGGTAGTAAGTTACCAACCAGTTGGTTTACGGCATCGCGGTAACCTTTGAGGTAGTCTGGTGTCACTTCGATGGTAGAGAGCGATCGCAACAAGTTTAAATTGCCCAATTCTGGCTCTTCTAGGGCATAAACCACCATTTCTGGTTCAATTGCTAGAATCGGGCTGCTGTCATCGCCAGCGACTCTGAGCGATCGCATTTGTGCCGGTGCTGCATCCACCACCGCCACCCCCAAAGTATCTAAAACTATCGCGCTATCCTCTCCACCAGAAAAACTGATACTCGCTGATTCACTCAGCATTTGTATCCCCGCATCGACGGCACCTTCACGAAACAGGACTAGATACCTACCCGTAGTTTCAGAGCCAGCAACGATTGGATTGATATTGTTAACCATTTCACAACTATCCTTTTAACTTAATTTTGGTTGCAGGGGCGGGCGTCCAATTGGGATTGAGCCGCAAAGTTTATTGCTGCCCTGCCCCTGCATACAACGCCCACTATGGATTGATGATTAAGTAATCAACGTAGAGGCGAATCGGTTCACCCCACTCGATGTTGACCCAAATACTGACTCGACCATCTTGTGGGGCAACGTTGTGCAGCGTGAACCTTGCATTTCCAATAAACTTTCCTCCTCCTGATGCACCTTCACCAATCGCCACAAATACCCGAGAGTTGCGGTTAATCACACCCCAGTTGAGATGTAATATTTGCTGTCCTTTTCTGTCGCCCCAGTCATGGCGATAGGTAAAACCACTGCCGCTCAGTTCTTGAGTTGAAAGGCCATCTTTTGAGCCTAAAAGTTGAATAACCTGTTCCGCTTTAACCTCTTGGATTTCCATTTCTGCTGGGAGTTGTAATACTGACGACATAGCAATTTATCCTTTTTGTTTCAAAGTCGTGTGTCAGTAGGGCGTACTGCGATGAAGTGCCTCATATCATCGAGTTTGTTCGCTCTGATATTTATAACGAAGGCTCGATGCAGAATATTCCGAAACTGAATCAAAATATTTGCGATCGCCAGTAGAGGTAAGGCGTCCGCATCTCTTTAAACTAAGCACTAAAACTTGCTCGTTCCCTGCCCCTACAACCATCTGCGTTACTCCCGCCCGCCGCCCGGTATGGTTGCAGCGTAATTGGCCTCAGCTCGGTTATTGTTAATGATTGAGAAGTGCAAAGTATTCCGGAAGTGACTGAAAAAGTCCTGTTATAGATCCCAGGCATAAGATCTCCCTTGCGAAAAATACCTTAAATGGGTGAAGCGCTGTTGTAAAAACCTTGCTTTGGTCGTAAAAGACCCTTAATTTCCGTCTTTGTAAAGTTTTACTGCTGAATTTTTTAACAAATCTCGCCTGCTGATTGGGGAAGTGTTGTTATGAATAGAAAATCAGGAGAGTCTCAGCCTCAAGGCTCTCTGCATCTGTGTTTCGATCAATTCCTACTTAAAACTATCGATCGAATTGCCCGCAAGCAAACCAGAGGTACAAGGGTTTCTTGGGAAGATGCAAAACAAGTTGCGTATGAGAAAGTATTACAAGCTACGCAAGCTGGCAAGTTCCGCACTGGAGGAGTAGAAGAATATTATCATTGGGCTGCAACTGTGGCTCGGTTTGCGATTATCGATTTGGTGCGTCACGAACAGCAATTTCATTGTCAAAGTTTAGACCAGAATATCCCCGGAACCGATGTGCCGCTGTCGGAAACGATCGCGGATGAATTTAGTTTATTAGATGCTTGTGAGCGCGCGGATTTAGTGCTAAAAGCTGTAGAAGCGATCGCTCTCCTCAATCGTCGCTACCCCGATCGCGGCTATCTCAAACTGTGGCAAGGTAGGGTTGAAGGCAAGAGTCAAGCACAACTCGCTGCTGAGTTGGGCGTCACTCAAGGCGCCATCTCCAAGCGCTGGAAAGAATTGTGCCACCACATCGCCCAGATACTAGGACTGTTGCAAGTTGGCGCGGTTAAACAACAACTGGCGCAAATTCAGCCGCAGAAAACGCGCAGAATCCGCTCTCAGACAAAATGGTAGACTCAGATCTGGCACGATTCTCCACCAGCTTGGAAAAACCGGGTTTCTTGACCAAAAATTTAGGCATTCAAGTTTAGCTATTCGCCAGAAACCCGGTTTTGAGCCACGTCCAGAATCCGCTCTCAGAGAAAATGGTAGAGAAACCAGAGTTTTTCGCCGCCCGTCAATTGGGAATAATCAATACAACTGGTTATACGATGATTTCGTCATCCGTTAATACAAACAAGCACCAGTTGCAGAACTATCAATTATCCTCATCTGGAGCGAAAAACCTATGGAGAAAAACTTTGGTGAATCCACACTTGGGAGTAGGCAAGAGTTTAACCCACCAACGCCGCAACCCGGAGAGATCTGGGAAATCAGTCGATGGGTGCAAAGTCCTATAGAGTTCTCAAAGCAAGAGCGACAGCAAGTATACTCAGAGGCGGCGTGCAAGTTTTTAGATGGCAAGTCGCCGCCCCGCTATGTCACGATCGTTAACGAACCCGATCCGCTACTAGACTCGGAAGCAGAATGGCAAGTTGTTTCCGTGATGTTGATGTCGGCTGAAACTAATTTTTTGAGCGATGTAGATTTGCTCATTCCTCAAGAGATTTCTGGCGTGGGACAAGATTTGCTGGCAGAAACTTGGCACATTTTACCGATGTTGGCTTGTAATCTATTACAGCCTGTTGGGCGGCGACTCTCTAGAGAAATTTACGATTTATTGATGAGTGTAGCAGAATACTATGTTGGTTTAGTTGATGCACTACCTTCTCACGAAGAAATTCAAGCATTAGGGTTGAAAATTTCCCCCAATTTAACCAGCAACCAGCTAGAAATTCAAGCCTTTCATAGGCAAGAACAAGCCTGGAGTGATGTTTTGCTCGTCCCGCTAGCTGCTGAGCGCGCCTATTTTAAAGGGATGAAATTAACCGATGTGGTATTAAATGAATCCCTAGAAATGGCGCGAGATTTTTTGGCAGAAACCAAAGAAAATTATGGAATTTGATTAACTTAGGACTTACGAAAAGAAACCGGGTTTCTATGAAAAATCGTTGCTTTAAAAAGTAGAGATAGAGGAAGAAATCCGGTTTCTGGGTTCAGGGCACGTAAGTCCTATAACTGTAGCGTGCTTGGGTGAAGCGATCGCTCTACCCAACTATTCACTAGAAGCGGCTTGCGTAAAACTTTCCAAATAATATTTCCACTCGACATCGGGCATATTATCAAATGCTTTTCTCAGCGATTCTTCCCACAGTTTACGAATTTTGAGCAAATAAGGATCGCCGGGTGGTAATTGCAATTGATGTTTGATAACGAAAGTATCGGTTTCGTACATGATTATACTAATCGGTGGCCCTACAGAAATATTAGATTTCATTGTAGAATCAATCGATAGTAAGGCACATTTTGCAGCGGCTTCTAAAGGTGTATCGTACTTCAGCGTCCGGTCTAAAATTGGCTTGCCGTATTTGGTTTCACCTAATTGCAAAAATGGCGTTTCTGGTGTAGCATGAATAAAGTTACCTTGATTGTAAATCCGATAAATTTGCGGTTCTTCTCCTCTAATTTGACCGCCCACTAAGAAGCTACATTGATAATCAATTCCGTCTTTTTGCAGCCAACTTCCATCTTTTTGTTGAATTTGCCTGATTGTATTGCCGACGTAACTGGCAACTTCGTAAAGCGTCGGTAGGGTATGAAGGTTGATGGTGTCTTGTGCTTTGAGAGCTTTTTGCAAGCAAGCGATAACGCTTTGAGTAATTGAAAGATTTCCGGCAGTACAGATAACTATTACCCTTTCTCCGGGTAACGAAAAATCGAATAGTTTTTGGTAGTTGGAAACATAGTCAACTCCGGCATTTGTGCGAGAGTCGGAAGCCATGACTAAACCCAATTTTGTGATGATACCAAGGCAATATGTCATATTTTTTGAATGAACCGCAGAGGCGCAGAGGACGCAGAGAGGGAGGATAAAGAGAAGGTTTGACGCATTATTTTTTATTTTTCATGCGTTGTTGTAACCAGTTCCAAACTTTGATTAATAGTTCTTCTAGCCACAGCATTGCTCGATCTAACCATTCTAAGATTTGCTCTAATGGGTGCTTGACGTAACCAACTGGTTTGGCTTGGGTTTCTATCCATTCGGTTTCTGGATTTGCTGTGGGTTTGCGGGTGGATGCTACAGATTTTTGAGAGGGAGAATTCGTCTGTAAGGATGAGATGTTGGGGGTGGTTTTTGCGATTTCTTTGGGTGAGTTTTGATGCACCGCTAGATCGGTTTTTTGTTGAGGTCTTACTGCAAGGGCTTGTTGGGGTTTGAGGTATTGTTTAATTAGGTTTTGGATGCTCTTGCCGATGCGAATATCGGTGTGTGTAGCAGGGGGAAGAGCAATTGGTGAAGCTGGGTTTTGTTGGGCTGGTATTTGGGATAAAGTTGGCAAGCTTTGGGGGGCGCCAAATAGTTGGTTTGTGGTCAACCAAATATCTTCATCTTCGGTTGTCGATTGATTTTGCACTGTTTGAGAATTGGTCAATCGCGTTTTTACCTGCTGTAGGAATTTCTGGGTGCTATTGACGACTGACTGGGCGATATTGCCGGTTTCTAGGTTGGCGATCGCTCTGTCCATGCTGGATATTAAATCGCCTTTACTTTCATCTGTCTGGGGATGGATTTTGTGGGTTAGTTCTTCGTGTCGGTGTTTTAATTCCTCGCTTTTAGCTTTTAACTGTTGCCGTCTATTTTCAAATTGATTCAGTTGCTGACTTTCGTCCTGGAATAAGTTAACCACCGTCGCCACGGGGCCGCTTTTTACCCAATCGATGGCATTCTGCAATAGTTTTCCCGGCCCAATATTGGCTGGTGCTTCCGGTGGGGGTAAAGTAATGTTAGATTCTTCTGGCTGGACTGGCTCGATCGCATGGCTTTGGTGCAGGTAGCTTTCAACTTCCAGAATAATTTTCTCGTTGAGTTGTTGTTGCTGTTCTGGAGTTAAAATATCCAAGATTTCATTGTCTTCGTTCACCAATACCAAATTGCGCTGTTCTTGCTGAGTGGCAATGCCAGCAATTGGGGATGGGTTTTCCCTTCCTTTTAGCTGGAAAGAAATCGGTTTTGGGGAGGTTATCGGTTTTTGAGTGGGATTTTCGGTCAAACTCGTTGCGGTTGCCGCCGCCGCAGGTAGGTAAAATGATTCCGCTACCTCTAGCACTCGCCTAACTGGCATATCTGAGGGAGGTAGTTGGGGTGCGGAGGGTGAATTAGAGATTCCCAGGAATTGCTGCAAGCGCCTTCCGGCGAGTTGGGCTGATTCAAACAGCAAGAAAAAAGGGTAAAGTATTACCTGCGCTCCCCAAGTCGTAGCGACTTGCCCGTGCCGAATCGCGCGATCGCGGCGATCGCTCCACCGGATATACTGCCGGTTAAGATAGCGCAACAACCTGCTTTGATAGCGACTTGGGAATTTAGTGGGCATATATCTAGTCTGAAGGACGCGGTTGATTTTCCCACCCCATCCTGAAATAAAGATTTCTCACCTGATTGTACCGAAAAGTTGAACCATCCCGTGACATCTTCTGCCAACAACCAAATTTCCCCATCCATCGCCAGACTGCGCCAGTTAACTCAAGTTGATACTTTAGCAAGCTGGCGATACTGTGCTGCTGACTTACCTATTGAGGAGATAACCCTAAGCAACTTTTTGCATTGGTCGTTAGTCCAGGTTAATCCCAAAGGCCACATTGCTTGGTCTGGAGGTGGTAAAGTTTTATGGCTGGCTCAACAATTGGTGATTCCCTATGCGTTACAAGGATATCCTTTAACTAATTTATGCTTGCGGCTGGCTTTGACTTGGTGGGCGGAAGATGTTCAAATTTTTATCAATGGTGTTTTGGTTCAATCTGGGGATTTATTAGATTATTTCACGCGGGTGTTGTTGAGCGCATCTGTCACGCCAGGGGAAGAAATTATCGTCGCGATGCGCCTAGTTAGTCCGAGTCATTGCGATGGCGCGTTGATGCGTTCTATTTGTATTTATGAATCTACCAATCCCAACCGCCTCGAACCAGGTTTTATTGCCGATGAGTTAGACGTATTGCAGCGCTATTTAACAGCATTTAATCCAGACAGCCTCGCTCTCCTGGCAGCAGCTATTTCCCAAATAGATTGGGGCGTGTTGAATGATGGGGAATTGTTTGCGCGATCGCTTACCACTCTACGTCAAAATCTCCTATCTTTAAAATCGCTCTCCGAGTTGTGGGAGAAGGGAGACAAGGGAGACAAGGGAGACAAGGGAGACAAGGGAGACAAGGAAGGTTTTTCTGGTTTAGGAAATACTGGCGATCGCATTCAATCTAAAATATATTTACTGGGACATGCTCACCTTGACATGGCTTGGTTATGGCCTGTTTCAGAAACTTGGCAAGCTGCCCAACGTACCTTTGAATCGGTTCTAAATCTGCAAGCAGATTTCCCCGATTTAATATTCTGCCATTCCACCCCCGCCCTCTACGCTTGGATTGAAGAACATCGCCCCGATTTATTCGCCGCCATCCACAACCAAGTCCAATCCGGAAAATGGGAAATTGTCGGAGGAATGTGGATTGAACCAGATCTAAACCTCATCGACGGCGAATCCATTGTTCGCCAAATTCTTTACGCTCAGCGCTACGTTAAAACCAAATTTAATCAAATCAGTACCGTCGCCTGGGTTCCCGATACTTTCGGTTTCTGCGCCACCTTGCCTCAGTTTCTCAAACAAGGCGGAATTGAATACTTTGTCACCCAAAAACTAGCCTGGAACGATACTACTAAATTTCCCTACGGTGCCTTCTGGTGGCAATCTCCCGATGGCACTCAAATATTCAGTTTAATGTCTGCCCTCATCGGTGAAAGTATCGACCCCATTAAAATGACATCCTACGCCGTTGATTGGCAAACAAAAACCAAATTACCCGATATTCTTTGGCTTCCCGGCGTCGGCGACCACGGCGGCGGCCCCACTCGCGATATGCTAGAAATAGCCCAAAGATGGCAAAAATCTCCCTTCTTCCCCCAACTCCAATTCACCACCTCTGCTAATTATTTGAGTCAGTTATGTAGGGGCGACTTAAACCAACCATCTACCTCATCATCTAATTTAGATTTAAACCCGTCCCCACACAGCAGCGACTTAAACCAACCATCTACCTCATCATCTAATTTAGATTTAAACCCGTCCCCACACAGCAGCGACTTAAACCAACCATCTACCTCATCATCTAATTTAGATTTAAACCCGTCCCCACACAGCAGCGACTTAAACCAACCATCTACCTCATCATCTAATTTAGATTTAAACCCGCCCCCCGCCAGCGCTAAAAATCCATCCAATTCCCAATTACCAATTCCCAATTACCAATTCCCAATTTGGCAAGATGAACTTTACCTAGAATTCCATCGCGGTTGCTATACTACCCATGCAGATCAAAAGCGTTGGAATCGTCGCTGTGAAGGTTTACTCTATCAAGCCGAATTGTTTGCATCTCTCGCAACTTTAACCGCTGGCGCTACCTATCCCAAAACTGAATTAGAAGCTGCCTGGAAGAAGGCACTGTTTAACCAATTCCACGATATTTTACCCGGAACTTCGATTACTCAAGTCTTTCTAGAAGCTAACCAAGCTTGGCAAGAAGTCGCACAAGTCGCATCGAAAATATTAAACGCGGCAATGGAAGCGATCGCAACCCAAATCTCTCTACCCCCTCCCCCACATCCCAACGCTCTCCCCATACTCGTATTTAACCCCCTCAACTGGCAAAGATCCGAAGTCGTCGCCATCCCCTTACCCGCACCAGAGGCGAATTTACCCAACCTCGAACCTTCTTGGCAAGTTTACGACTATAACGGACAACCTTTAGTCACCCAGTTGAGCAAGCAAACCCTCAATACCAACCCATCGGCACTTCTCTTTATTGCCCGCGATATCCCCTCTGTTGGTTATCGCCTCTTCTGGTTATCTCCTGAAAACTCTCAAAACCCAAATTCGATTGTTTTCCCTTCTGAATCAGAGCTTATATGGGCGCACCTTTCCCATTATGAATATAGTATAGCACAAAAAAACCAAATTGCAAGCAGAAATTGGCACTTAGAAAACGAATTTTTGCGGGTAACAGTAGACCCAGAAACGGGAAATTTATCCAGCACCTACGACAAAATCCACCAGCGGGAAATTCTCGCCGCCACCGGAGGGAATCAACTGCAAGCATTTAAAGATAGCGGTCAATATTGGGATGCCTGGAACATCGACCCCAACTACGAACAACATCCGTTACCCGCACCCGAACTAAAATCAATTGAGTGGATAGATGATGGGCCAATAGAGCAACGGCTGCGGGTAGTCAGACAGATAGGACAATCGCAGTTTTGTCAAGATTACATCTTGCAAATTGGTTCCCCCGTCTTAAAAATATCCACAACGGTAGACTGGCAAGAACGGGGCGTAATGGTAAAAGCAGCTTTTCCCTTAAACTTAGAAGCCGAATCCGCAACCTATGAAATCGCCTGCGGTGCGATAAGTCGCCCAACTCAACCTCAAACACCGAGAGACAAAGCAAAATGGGAAGTACCCGCCCTCCGTTGGGCAGATTTAACCGAAATAAATAATCGGCAAGACAATTACCAATTACCAATTACCAATTACCAATTACCAATTTACGGCGTCAGCCTGCTAAACGATTGCAAATACGGCTACGACAGCAAACCGAATCAATTGCGTTTGACGCTATTAAGGAGTGCCAGTTGGCCCGACCCAGAAGCCGACCGGGGATATCATGAATTTACCTATGCTATATATCCTCACACCCATAGTTGGCAGTCTGCCCATACGGTGCGACGGGGGTATGAATTAAACCAGCCGCTTCAGGTAAGAATACTGCCACCAAGTCGCGAAGCAGTGGATAAATCTTTACCACCTGTAGGATGCTTTTTAGAATTAGGAGCCGAAAATCTAATTTTGATGGCGTTGAAGCAGTCGGAAGACAACGCCGAACAATGGATTTTGCGGTGTTATGAGTGTCATGGAGCAGCAGCCGAGTTATCTTTGCAGGGAGAAGGGGGGTTAGCGATCGCGCAGATGGTAGATTTGTTAGAGCGAGATCTTCCCCTCCCCAACCCTCAAACCAGCCAAATTTCCCCTTGGCAAATCGTCAGCTTTAAATGCCAAAAAAAACCCGCCCAAGAGCGGGAGTAAAACATCTACTATTTTGGTTAACTAAAAAACCTCAACTCGAACAAGAGCCACTGCTGCACCCACCTCGGTAAACTGCAAATCCATCGTCGTAATCAACCGCAGGCGCAGAGTGAAATCCCACCGAACCGAAGGATTTGCCACAGCCCCCATCCCAATCATCAAAACAGGCGGGACGATGTACCACGCGATGTCTGAAACACTTAGGTCTGGGTATCGCTACCGGCACATCCTTGTAAAAATACCTCGGCCTCGGCACGATAACGGGATAGGTAACGGGGACAAATTTCGGTCTGTGAATCACCACCGGGTAATGTTTATACACCGGGTAATATTTGTAGCGATAAACAGGCCGACGAATTACCACTGGGTAATGCTTGACATAATACTTTGGCTTGCGTATCGTCCGATGGCGAACCTTGCAAGGTCTGTAGCTATAGGTATAGCAACCTCCTGCCTGTGCCTGTTCTGGGATAACTACCATACCCAAAACAATGGCAACGGGCAACAAGGCAAGACAGACTTTACCTGAAAGTTGCTTCCAGTTCAGCCCGTTAAATAAGGGCTGGGCGTCTTCGGCAGGCGTTGACTCTATTGAGGGAGCCTCGTCGTAAGCTGAAGCACAATGTAGGTAGGCGAGGTTTTCCATTCCTCTCTCTCCTTTTTGTGGATTTCTGACTCAGATTAGCAGTTTTCTCCTCTAAGTGGAAACTGTACTCCAGCTCGAACAACTTCAGCCCCCAAGGTTAGCCACGCCTATACGTCGTAATCGTGGTACGAGTGATACTTGGGCCGATGGACTACTCCAAAGTGTTTGCAACGCGAAGGCCGATGTACCACCTTGTAATAGTGATACTTCCGTTTGTAGGAAACTACCGGATGCACAACTTTAACGTATTTCACCTTGTGGATGGCAATGGGATGAAATACTTTGACGTGTTTCACCTTGTGAACCACTTTCGGATGGTACACCTTGATGAATTTCTTCTTGTAAACTACCTTCGAGTAGTGTTTGTAGCGATACACAGGTTTATAGATTACCTTCTTGCGATAGCACTTCGACTTGTGAATCACTACATGCTTGCAACAGCCTTTATAGCTTACCGTTTTGTAAGCGTAATACTTCGGCTTGTGGATGACGATGGGGCGGAATTTTTTAACCAGTTTTGCTTTGTGAATTACCACCGGATGGACTACCTTCACATATTTGTAAGCGGGTATTACCTTCCGACGGACTACCGTGATGTATTTAGGCTTATACACCACTTTCCTATGGACTACCGGGATGTATTTTGCCTTATACACCACCTTCTTGTGGTACTTAACAGTTTTGTATTTGCACGAAACTGCCACAGTATGTCCGCAGTGGTAACCTGCCTGTGCCTGTTGAGGAGTTACTAACAGACCCATAACCACAGCAAAAGGCATCAAAGCCACCAAGGCTTTGCTAGAAAATTTGTTCCAATTCAGGTCGTTAAATAATGGTTCGAGATCTTCCCCCGGAACCAATTCGATCGGGGGAGCTTCATCATAAGCCGAAGCACAGTGTAGATAAGCTAAGTTTTCCATCCGCTTCTCTCTCCTTTTTGTGCAATTGCGACCAAATTCTTCAATTTTGGCTGCCAAGTGAATTTTATTCCTTATTTTCTTAAGCTCCTAGCGTTTTGGTTCTAGATTTATATTTTGTTATCAAAGTATATCTTGAGTATTAAATCGCAATCATGCATCATGTATTGCAAGTGCTAAAATCAAAAACAGTAACAAATTAAGACAAAAAAACCCCTAATCTTTGAAGGGGTGAAAGAAACTGATATAATTATAGCTTTTGCGACAAAAATAATAGGCTTATTTCTATATAAATTAAATAATTAAGGATAAACTTATATGAGTAAAGTAGCTCTTTGTGGAGTTGTCATCTCTGGTATATATATGATAAAGAATTAAATATTTTAATGGGATATTTATGAGGGGTCTGACCCTACATACACCCGAAAAGAGAAAAGCGATCGCTCCCTAAATCCCAAGTTGACCCCAGGAGGCAAATTACTTTACTCAAAGCATTCCCCTATAAATAATTGGTGGCGATCGCTTATACTGACGTAAGTGCGATCGCCACCAATTTTGACCTGTATTTTACTGGCTGGTCAGTTAACGACTGCGATACGGGACTGCCTTGTCAATATCAATGTCGTAGATAGAAGTGTTATTTGGCTTACCGGCTTTGGGGCTGATGCTTTTTGCCATGTTGAGAAAGAAGCTGGGATCGCCAGTCTTTGCTTGTCTGTCGTAAGAACGGAAATTGCGGACAACCTCTTGCCAGATCGGTTGGGGAAAGCCTAATTTATCGCGGTAATAGGCATCGTACCGAGGAGAGGTAATATTAAAGGGAGTTTCACCAGTAGCACGACTGGGCAGAATCCGACGGCGGTGATAGGGAACGGTATTTTCACCAAAATTTTCGATGTATTCATCGCTGTTGAGGAGTTGATCAATAAACCCTTTTACCCCCTTGGTCATCACCACTGCTGACCAAGCAATCTTCTCAGCATTACTGTAAACTCGGCGTCCCAAAACCTTTTCAACGCAGTGTTCAACAAAGCGATAGTTACTGTTTTTGTTGTAGAAGCTGTCAATGAAGGTATTTGATAGCAGCAAACCACGGATGAAGTCACGCACCGTAATCTGCCGGTTGCGAAGTTGAGATTCCAGAACAATTTCCCGATCCCACTTAAAGGCATGGAAAAAGATCTGGCGATAGGCTGCATTAATCAGATTTCCCATATCTGACGGGGAAAACTGATCGTCACTTGACCATACGATCGCTTCGTCATCCCTAGCGCCCAGCGCATCTACACGCTGGTTGGGACAAGAAGGAGCATAAGCTAACAGGGGAATAGCCACGTTGACAAAAACTCCCAATCCTACAAAACACTAATTTCAAGTGTCCCGATTATATAAAGGGGAGGGATCTTGAATCTCCACTCCTTAGATAAAACGTTACACAGCTTAACCTTGAAGCCTGACAAAATGGCTCAATCCAGCTTGAAATGGCGATCGCATCCCAGTAGAGCCGCCCTTAATAATTTTTCACATAAATGATTGCGAATGCATTGTATAAACAGAACTTGAGGAACTTAAACTCTCAGTTTTGAAACAAAAGTTTACTCAATCACTCAGATTTAGGAGATTCGATCGATGTTAGACGCCTTTACCAAGGTTGTTTCTCAGGCCGATAATCAAGGTCAGTTAGTAGGCAATGCTCAAATTGATGCTCTTTTGGCTGTAGTTAAGGATGGTGCAAAGCGCGCCGATGTTGTCAACCGGATTACCAGTAACGCTTCCACGATCGTCACCAATGCAGCGCGTGCATTGTTTGAAGAACAACCCCAGTTGATTGCTCCTGGCGGAAATGCTTACACCAACCGTCGGGTTTCTGCTTGTTTGCGTGACATGGATATTATCCTGCGTTATGTCACCTATGCAGTATTCCTGGGAGATGCTAGCGTTTTAGACGATCGCTGCTTGAATGGCCTGCGTGAAACCTATTTGGCGTTGGGCGTTCCTACCTCTTCGATGGCAACCAGCGTTATGAAAATGAAGGAAGCTGCGATTGCGATCGCCAATGATAGAAATGGTATTACTCCTGGTGACTGTAGCGCTTTGATGGCTGAATTAGCCAGCTACTTCGATCGCGCTGCTGCTGCGGTTAGCTAAGAATTTGTAGGTTCGCAAGCAAGCTGAAGACAGAAGTTTCCAGTGTCTTTAATCTTGCCAAAAATACGTTCCAGCTAGAGCTACTTTTTAGCTAAAGCTTTGTCAAGTTAAAACTTTTTCAAACAATAGGGAGATATCATTTCCGATGAAAACACAATTAACTGAAGCAGTTGCAGCAGCTGATTCTCAAGGTCGTTACTTAGGCAACGTCGAACTTCAAGTTGCATTTGGTCGTCTGCGTTTAGCTACCGCCGACCTAGAAGCTGCAAAAGCTTTGGGTAATAAAGCTGCACAGTTGGCTGAAGGTGCTGCGAATGCGGTTTACCAAAAATTCCCCTACACCACCACAATGCAAGGCAATAACTATGCCTCTGATGCACGCGGTAAAGCCAAATGCTTGCGCGACATCGGCTATTATATTCGGATGATTCAATACTGCTTGATTGCAGGCGGTACTGGCCCTGCTGATGAATATTTATTGGCAGGTTTGGCTGAAATGCACAGCAGCTTTGAATTGGTTCCCAGTTGGTATGCAGAAGCACTCAAGTACATCAAAGCTAACCACGGTATAACTGGTGACCCTGGACTTGAACTCAACTCTTACATCGACTACATCATCAACGCGCTGTAGTTGCATACTTTGCCCGGAAAGATAAGCAGATTTATAGGAAAGATAGGTCTGTTTATCATTCCGGGCAACTTTTATCAGCACTTTAAAAATCCGAGAAAAAACTTGTTTACCGATCGATTTAGTGAGGAAAACAAATATGGCTGGCTTACAAGAAGCAGGAAGATTGGGGATTAAACCCTTTGAAGAAACACAACCAGTTGAGTTGCGCCCCAATTGGAGCCAAGATGATGTCAAAGCTGTAATATCGGCAGCCTATCGGCAGGTGTTAGGCAATGAGTACCTGATGCAGAGCGATCGCTTGGTGAGTTCTGAATCACTTTTGGTGCGGGGATTGATCTCGGTGCGAGAGTTTGTCCGAGCGATCGCACAGTCAGAACTATATCGCCAGAAGTTTTTGTACCCCAACTTCCACGTGCGCTTTATCGAGTTGAATTATAAGCACCTGCTGGGACGAGCGCCTTACGATCAAACGGAGATTTCCTACCATTTAGATCTGTTCATCTCCAAGGGGTACGAAGCTGAGATTGACTCTTACCTCAGCTCAGTAGAATATGACACCAGTTTTGGGGATAACATTGTTCCCTATTATCGAGATTTTCAACTCAATCGCCCCGGACAAAGAGCGATCGGTTTTAGCCGTTCGTTACACCTTTATCGTGGCTATGCTAACAGCGATCGCGCACAAGGGCAAAAACAACCCCGCTTAACCTGGGAAGTAGCCAGAAATTTAGCCACCCCAATCTCTGCCCCTACTGCCAGCGCGCTCTCTGGTGGTGTAGGTGGCGCTCGTGGAGATGTCTACCGACTGCGCGTGTTACAATCAGCATCCCCGAATGCACCTGTAGTGCGCCAGTGTACGACTGAAATACTTGTTTCCTACGATCAACTAACGAATAAGCTGCAACAGTTAAATCGTGCCGGTCGTAAAGTAATAAGTGTTACCTCTGTCTAGATTTGACAGTTGACAGTTACGGAAAGAAACCGGGTTTCTGTGAAACATCCTTTTTAAAACTCTAGATCGCAGAAGAAACCCGGTTTCTAAGATAGGATTGCAACTGAGGGGAATTAATTTTTCCTTTCCCCTTTAAAGGGGGAGGCTCTAAATCGATTTTTTGTGGTAATACTAGCAAGTTATTACTGCTCGTGGGTTACTCTTTAACGTAAGTTGCTAGTTAAATCCAAGCAAACTGGTAATCGGTAATCGGTAATGGGTAATTGCCAAGATCCGACTCACTACGAATCCAATTACCAATTACCAATTACCAATTACCAACTTGCGTTCTCTATCGCTCAAATCTACCCATTTTTATCGATTCCATTAACAATATTGAAGGAGGATTTTAGGTGGCTATAACAACAGCAGCATCTAGGCTGGGAACGTCGCCGTTTATTGATGCCAGTCCGATAGAACTGCGTCCCAATGCGACTCAGGGAGATATTGAAGCGGTGATTCTGGCTGTTTATCAGCAGGTATTGGGCAATCCCCATCTGCTCAAATCCGAACGGCTGGTAATTCCTGAATCTTTGCTGCGCGATCGCAAGATTACGGTGCAAGAATTTGTGCGTCAAGTCGCTAAATCGGATCTGTACAAGCAGAAGTTCTTCCACAACAATTTCCAAAGCCGGACGATTGAGCATAACTTTAAGCACCTCTTAGGGCGCGCGCCCTATGACCAGTCGGAAATTACAGAGCATATGAATCTGTATCAATCCAAAGGGTATGATGCAGATATTGATTCCTACATCAACTCACCAGAGTATCAAGCAAGCTTTGGTGAAAACATCGTGCCTTACTACCGAGACTTGGAAACCACAGGTGTAGGTCAGAGAGCGGTAGGATTCCCCCGTCTGCTACAACTGTATCGCGGCTATGCCAACAGCGATCGCGCCCAGTTGACTGGGAAAGCTCCTCGATTGGTCAAGGATTTAGCTCGTAATACGGCTTCTACAGTAGTGCCTCCTTCTGGTGGTGCAGAAGGCTTTGCTTTCCAAGGAGCGATGAAAGGCGATGCTTCCTTCAGTGCGTTTGGTGGCTCAAAAGCTTTCGGATCAGGTCGCCTCTTCCGGGTTGAAGTTGCAGCAATTAGCAAACCTGGCTATCCTAAAGTGCGCCGGGTTAACAAAGCCGTCATTATTCCCTACGAAGAGCTGACCCCTCATATGCAAAGAGTGCAGCGTCAGGGCGGTAAGATCGCTAGCATTACTCCACTCTAAGGCTAGGTTCGTCAGTTCAAGTCACGGCAAAAAGCTTGACAAAATAAAGGGTATAGCCGGAGGCTATACCCTTTGCGTGCAGGTAAGAAAAAAATGAGAAAGCACTTTAATCTTCGTGATCTTCAAACGGATCGCGCAGTTCCTTTGCTGGTGGGCCAAACGCTGTATAAATCGTAAAACCAGTAATGCCAACGAGAATAGCGCAAATCGAAATGTTAAGAACTGTTGCGGGTTCCATATCAAGGATAAATTATGAGTCCTGTTCCTCTATAATATTACGGAAAGTTACAAAATTGCGATAGAGATTCATTTTAGGTCACTTATGGCACAACGGACTTGGTTAGGTGATGTCCTCAGACCCCTGAACTCTGAGTATGGTAAGGTTGCCGCTGGTTGGGGAACCACACCCTTAATGGCTGTTTTCATGGTGCTATTCCTGGTGTTCTTGTTGATCATCCTTCAGATCTACAATTCCTCGCTGATTCTTCAAGACTTTACCGTAAACTGGAACGGCTTTGGTCGCTAGGGCAGATCGAACCCTTGCCCCAGCCGCAGATGGATTTTCCCTTTCCCGGCTAGTCCGGGTTTTTTTTGGGCTGTCGGAGAGGGGAGCTGGGGACTCTGTCCTCTGGGCGTAAGCTAACCCCCGGCTGAAGCACGGGGGCTTTCGCCACCGAGTTCAATCCTGAGATCTTTTAGTAGCCCTGAATCATCGCGGCTCAACGAACAGCTTAGATTCGAGCCTCCAGGCAGGCTTACAAACACTGCCCCAAGTTTAGAAATATTGATTGCCCCATTCAAGTCAGCGTCGCCATGCCAACCGCAGTTACTACACCTAAACCGCTTGTCACTTCTCAACCCAATATGGTTGCAGACGTGACAAGTTTGGCTTGTGTAGGCAGGGTTAATTGCAATCACTTCGACACCTTCCTTGAGTCCTTTGTATTCAAGGAAAGACCGAAGCTGGAAGAATGCCCAACTATTCGAGCGACGACGCTCTGTCTTGTTGCGCGGTTGCTGATTGGTTCTGTCTCGAATCCCGGTCAAATTCTCAATCGCAACAACTGCGCTTTGAGACTTGGCAGTTTCGATGACACGCTTACTAATGTTGTGGTTCAACCAAGTTTGGTAGCGCTGCTCTCTTCCCGACAGCCGTTTCAAGATGTTCCGCACCCTGCGGCGCGTGGTTCTTGTGCCTTTCGAGACTTTCGCTTGCAGCGATGCTCTGACCTTGGAATATCGATCTCTGACTTTTTGAATGGGCTTTCCGTCCCACTTCTCGCCGTCAGAAGTCACGGCAATATCTCTACGCCCAAAATCAACCCCGATAACCTTGTCCGATTTAATTGGATTGGGCGTTTCGTCTTTGAGTTGGATATGGATGTAGTACTGCCCGTCACGATGCTTACACAGTTGAGCCGAAGTCGGTTTACGCCCTTTCAGTTTGCTTCTCTGATAGTTGCCCGCATCAATCTTGATATGTTCCCGGCAATTAATCAGTGTCAGGCTTACCGTCCAATCTTTTTCCCGAAAGGAGAAGATTCGGGCATCGTAATCCGCCGATGTTGGCTTAAAAGCCTTGACAGGTTTGTTCTTTTGCTTTGCGGTTTTTCGATTGACCCCAACTCTTGCACAGACTCTTACAGCTTGGTTTGCGCTCAGTTGAAACTTATTTCTCAAGTCTTGATAGACCTGACTCTGAATCGTGCTTTTGCTGGTAACACCAGCTTTAACAATCTGATTGGCATAGTTGCAACCATCCGCAAACGCTTGCAACAAAGCATCAATTTGCGATGCCTGCTCGACGCTTGGTCGAAGCTTGCAAACTATGGTCAGCACTTGTTCCACGAATCAAAAAACCTCACATGTGATTACGTATTATTCTACACTAGAAATCGTGCAGATCCTGAAAGATTGACGGCGGCTTTAGCCGCTTGCTGGTTTTTCCTCCCTGCGCTGAAGCGACAGGGCTTCTAAACTTAGGAGGTTTACGTGAATATTTTTGGCATTGGCCTGCCGGAGATGGCAGTAATTTTAGTATTAGCGCTGTTAATTTTTGGCCCGAAGAAGTTGCCGGAAATTGGTCGCAGTTTGGGTAAGGCAATTCGCGGATTTCAGCAAGCGTCTAGCGAGTTTGAGAATGAGTTTAAGCGGGAAGCTCAGCAGTTAGAGCAAGCCGTCAAAAACCCTACTCCGGTGAAATCTGCGGAAGTTACCGCCAATAAAGCAGAGAATAACGGCTAGTCCTGAAGGAAAATGTATGAAATCGGCAGATACCGCCCCTGCTTTGGTGATTCCCCAGTTAATTGTTGGTTTGGGAAATCCTGGCTCTAAATACGAGCAAACGCGGCACAACGTTGGCTTTGCTGCGGTTGATGCCTTGGCACATCGGTGGCAAATTTCTTTATCGGAAAATCGCAAGTTTCAGGGTTTATTCGGGGAAGGGCTGGGTTCTGGGTCAAAAAAAATACGCTTACTTAAGCCACTTACCTATATGAATCTTTCGGGGCAAGCGATGCGCGCGGCGATAGATTGGTATAAATTGCCACCAGAGTCTGTGTTGGCGATTTACGATGATATGGATTTGCCCTTGGGGAAGATGCGACTGCGGTTATCGGGGTCGGCGGGGGGACATAATGGGATGAAGTCAGCGATCGCTCACTTAGGAACGCAAAACTTCCCCAGATTGCGGATCGGCATTGGCAAACCTCAAACCCCAGACACCAAAAACGATAAAGACACCGTTTCCTTCGTTCTCGGACGTTTTAACGCCGGGGAAACCGAGATGATGGCAGAAATCCTGCAACTGGTGGTGGAAGCAGTGGAAGTGAGCCTCAAGCAAGGCGTGGAAAAAGCCATGAGCCTTTACAACAACCGCACAGTTCCAAAGACAGTTGCTCCCAAAGTAGGTATTAGGGGCGAAGCATGAGATCGAATATAATTCTCGATCGAGCTGAAAAATCTTTAAGCTCTTTAAGCTCGTGCTTCGTCCCTAAAGTCAAAATTTAAATCGATTAGCTATTACCGACTAGCAAAATTGAGCCACGCCCTAGCGCATACGTTTTTTGCGTCTAGCGGCAGTGGCTTTACGCTTGCGTTTCTCCAGCGGGGTTTCAAAGTGCCGATGATTTTTGACATCAGCCAAAATCCCGGCTCTTGAGACTTGACGCTTAAATCGACGCAATGCTGATTCAAGCCCTTCATTTTCACCTAAAACCACTTGGGTCATTCTTGCTACTCCGCTCTACGACAAATTAGTTAAGCCCTGACCCCATTCTATGGGGCGCTGGAAGCTACCGTTACAAAAGACTTGCCCTTGCTGCTTCTACCAAGAAAGTCGGCTGCTGTTTTATGCAAGACAAAACTTACTCAAATCAAGTATTCCGCTTAATTTGACGTTTGCTTCCTGTTTCAACCAAGAGAGTCGGCTCCTTCTTGTCCACAGGCGTAAATTCCGCGCTTGCCGCACGTACTAGATCGCCACAGGGGTTGATTGGGAGGTAAACCATCCTAGTCAAATCAAAAGTTGTCCAGATTCTCCTGTGGACGCTTCAGTTTTTGCTGACTTTAGACAACTTTGAAGAATTATAGCCAAAATTTTGACGACTTATTCAACCTGTCAAAAGGTTTTAGCCTCTGGGGTTGGGATCGGCGTGGCGACTGTGTTAGTCTTGAGAGTTACACCTGCCTGAGTTGCTTGAGGTAGGACAAGTCTACCGCACCAAAATGGATGCTGAGAGCAACATTTAAGTTTTCTAGGGCTTGGATCAGCCAGATCACGCCATCGGTGCCGCACCCCTCGTAGTGGTTAAACAAAATCGAAAAACGCTTTTCTAGGTAGGGTTTGACTTTGCGGCAAATTAGCACAATTTTGAGTAAAAGACCAATTGTAAAATTAATGCCGGTGTTGGAAATGAGGTCAATAAACACGAAGTGTTGAGGCTGCTGGCGGCTGTCTACCACCAAGAAGTTCAACAAATGGCTGCAAGTTCTCAGCAGCAAAAATTCGTTAAATGGTTGGGAATCATTGTGGGGCAGGATGTTTTGCAGGTGGTTATAGAGGCGATTGTTAAACTGACGCTTGCCGTAGGCTGGATCGATAGAGGAAACGAGGTAGGAATAGAGTTCGCCCTTAAACGTGCGGAAAGAGGGCGTATGGCTGCTGTGAGTCAGGAAAGTTTGGGCGAGATCCCGGTAAGTGTAGGAGCCTTCCACCTTGCCACTATATTGTTTAATGCCAGAGAAAAGTTCGCGATCGCTCAACAAGGTGGGATTTTTCACCGGCGCGATCGATGGTTTGGCTCCCGCTCCATTAGTTGGCACTCGCTGCTGACTTTGCCGGATCTGATAAGTGACGTACTGATTGAGATCGACTTCAAATTGCCGCTGCGCCTCAGCTTGCATGTGCCGAATCGCTTGTTGATGCTCGTAGGTACTGTCTTCGCTTAAAAGACAATGCTCGTACAAGTAGGGATAGCGACGAATTAACATGCCTAAATGAGATTTGCCATCCGCACTACCTTCCGTTGTCCGATCGGCAATTACCTGGGATAAACGTCGGAGGGTTAAATATTGCTCGCTCTCGGTGAAAAGCTTTAACAGTTCGTGCAAGCGCCTGATGGAGCGATAACGAGGAGAATAGATCCCCATACCCGCAGGGCGGCTTTCAAACAAAGCCACCAATTCGGGAATAGCAGCAGTCATGTGAGGTTGCATTTGCCAGCGGTTGATCAGAATATGGCAGCAGCGATTCAGGACATATTTAAATTCCTGCTCGGCTAGTTTAGAGTCAGCAATCTCGTCTAGTGCCGCCAAAATTTCGGCATTGGGATAGCTTACTCCATCAACGAACAAGCTGCGAAAGCGCTCAATTAGCTGAGGTGGAGATTCCACCTGCACGCAATGGAGCAGGTGTTTGTACAGCTTTTGTTCTTCCGGGCGGCTTTGCCGCATGTAGGTATCTTTCCAGGCAATCACTTTTGTTCCCTCTTCCTTACCTGGGCGTATGTTCTTGCGCTACCAAAGAACTTACTTGCGCCATATCCTGTTATCACTTTATAAAGTTGGGTTTGAGCGGGCTTGAGTAAGCAAAATTATTCCGATTGAATAATAAATCGGCTGGCAAACGCACCTAAATTAATCTGATTGCACCCTGCGATCGCATTAACCACTGCTTGATAGATCGAGGCTGATTTAAAATACTCAGCCAGCTCCTGCGAATTAATGCAAAATGTCCCCACTATCTTCAACTTGGACATCTGATTCACCCTAACTCGACACTATAGCAGAAACCTGTGATTGGTATCACTGTAACGCTATGCAGTTGATCCGGCCTCATCTAATATCTCTAATGAGATCAATTGACTTACTAGGTTGCATCAAGGTTTCCTCGTTCAACTCTAGTCTTTGATGGGCAGAACCCCCTGTATTGCTTGTCACAATATGCGGCTCTGTACTTCCAGAATTACACAAGCAGCAGGCGTTCGTGTGTTGAGGCTTCGTGAAGATCCCAACAAAAAGTCTAGATTTTCCTTAAAGATTCTGTTAAGTTACGAGCGACCCCCAACTATCGCACGCGGGGAAAATCGCTTACTTTACCTTGGTAGGTCGCCCCAGGCATCTACCATCAGAAGGATTTAGAGGATGGATAAAGAATCTTTAAACGTTATTAAGTTTGGCTCAACGGGAAATCCAATTTTATTGCTTCACGGTTGGGGACAAACGCTAGAATCCTTACAACCGCTGGGAGAATTGCTGGCAAGAGAGGCAGAGGTTCACCTGATCGATCTTCCCGGCTTTGGTAAATCTGCCCCGCCGCCCCAAGATTGGGATACTATCCAGTATGCAGAAAGGATTCTCCAGTATATGGATGAGCAGGGATTGGCGCAGGTAGACTTGCTAGGACATTCATTTGGTGGTAGAGTATCCATCCGGTTAGCAAGTCGATATCCTGTTCGGGTAAGAAGTTTGGTTTTAATCAATTCTGGAGGACTGCAACGGCAGCGGAATTTCTCCCAGCAGATGAGAAGTAAATACATCAGAACGCTGCGGCAAGTGTTCGGACTGATACCAGTATACGGAGAACGGTTGAAAGAGTGGCACAGCGATCGCTTTGGTTCGCGGGACTACAAAAACGCGGGAATTTTGCGCGGTACTTTAGTTAAAACCGTCAACGAAGATCTGACAGAAGAAGCATCGCGCATCGAAAAACCGACGCTATTAATTTGGGGCGAATCGGATACGGAAACGCCGATAGAAATGGGACACAGGTATAAGCAAATAATCCCCAACAGCAAATTAATTCCCCTAGCGGGGCGAGATCATTTTCTATTTCGCGGCGAAGGATCGCACCTTTGTGCGTATTATGTCAAACAGTTTCTGCGAGAAATTACGGAAACAGATTCATCAGTTCAAAAGCAAGTAAGCCATGTTTGATTTGGACAAGCTATCGATAATTGCGATCGCAACCGGCAGCATCTTGTTTTTCGTGCGCCGTTCGTTGCGATACATGCGTTATTTCCAGCAAGAAGAATATTATCCGGATCGGTTTACCCGCTGGTGGCTAGAAAAACGCGCCTTCGATTCTAGGGGAACTGTTGTAGCCATTACAGCAGGGTTGGCGACTTTGGGAGTTGCCGAATTAAACCTACCCCTTGCCTTGCCTATCAGTATCGTTGCCGCGGCGATATTGGGAATCATCGCCTTCAGAGAAGAAGATCCTTGCAAAGTAGGCAAATTGACGCTGAAAATGACCCAAAGGGTAACGCGGATATATCGGGTAGCGCTGGTGATTTACACCATAGCAATTCTTTTAGTTGCTGCTGGATTCTTCCACAACGCCACACCAGTCGCCGTAGGTTGGTTTTGGTTAGTACAAATCATCTTTTTCCAGACAACATTTGCCTGGTTAATAGCAGGCAACGGTATTTTATGGCCTGGGGAAAAACGCATCCAAGATGGTTTTATGCAAGAAGCTAAAACTATTTTAGGAAAAGTCGATCCTTACGTCATCGGCATCAGCGGTAGCTACGGAAAAACCAGCACCAAATCAATTTTGGCGAAAATTCTAGAATGCGTTGAACCGACGTTTTGGCCTCCTGGAAGCATCAACACGCCGATGGGAATTACCCGCGAAATTCGGGAAAGATTGGTGCCAGAACATCATTATGCCGTAATTGAAATGGCAGCTTATAAACGCGGTTCGGTAACCCGACTGTGCAATTTAACCCCACCCAAAGCCGGAATTATTACCGCCGTGGGATTGATGCATTTAGATCGGTTTGGCAGTTTGGAAAATATTTATTTATCCAAAACCGAACTACCCCAAGCCGTACCCCAAGATGGCATCTTAGTTTGTAACGGAGATAACGAAGGCGCTAGAAGAGTTTGGGGCGAATTTAAAAAGCGCATCACGTTAGTGTATGGTCTGGAATTAGACAAAGGCCATTTAGATTGCTGGATGACCGATATTCAACCTTCCGAATCCGGAACTCACTTTACAATTCATTGGGAAGGAAAAGAATACAAAGGGTTTACCAAAATGTTGGGTAAACCGATGCTGTCGAATATTTTAGCCGCCTTTACGATGGCTTGCGCCTTGGGATATGACCCAGAGTACATTTTGGCAGCAATTTACAACCTGGAACCGGAAAAACACCGCTTAAACTTGGTGAAACAAGGTGATGGAGTGTTACTGGATGATTCTTATAACTCGAATCCCACGGGTTTTAAAGCCGCTTTAGAGGTTTTAGAAGCGATTCCAGGCGGACGCAAAATCTTAGTTACTCCCGGAATGATTGAACTAGGAGAACTACAAAACGAAGAAAACAGCAAAATAGCCAAAGAAGCCGCCGGAGTTTGCGACTTAGTTGCCGTTGTTGGCGATACAAACCGCAAAGCGCTAGTTGAAGGATTGCGCCAAGGTGGGATAAAAGAAGAACAACTGCTACAGTTTGAAAATCGAGATAGTGCCTTATCTTATCTCAAGGAAAACCGTAAGCAAGGCGATGTAGTTCTGATTGAAAACGATCTGCCGGATCTTTACGAAGCTGCGGTGAGATTCTAATCAAAGACTTTAGATGGGAAGAGGGAAAACAGGATGAAAGAACAGATCAAAAATTTAGCAGTATTATTCGGCGGCAGATCGGTGGAACATGAAATATCCGTCATTACTGCATTGCAATTGATCAACGTTCTGGATGTAGAACGATATCGTCCCATTCCCGTCTACATCGCCCAATCTGGCAGGTGGTATACGGGGGAGGCGCTGTTAAATAAAGAGTTCTACAAAAAATTACCCGCTTCCCTTTCCCAAGTTCAAGAAGTGACGCTTTTACCCGTACCTCGGATTGGTGGCTTAACAGTATTGCAGCCAAAAAAACACGGCGAAGTGATTCCGGTTGATATTTATTTTCTGGCATTTCACGGCACTTATGGGGAAGATGGCTGCATCCAAGGATTGATGGAAATGGCAGATGTAGCTTATACCGGGTGCGGCGTGCTTTCTGCGGCTTTGGGGATGAATAAATATCAGTGTAAAACCCATTTAGCGGCGCATGGAATACCTGTTTTACCGGCGACGGTAGTGCATCGAGATGAAGCGAGAAAGAGTTTAACTTTGGTGCGCGATCGCATATTATCCACCCCTGGTTTAGAACAATTTCCCCTATTCATCAAACCCTGCAATTTAGGGTCGAGTATTGGTATTTCTGTCGCCAGCGATATCGCCGGTTTAAATGCGGCGTTAGTGAATACTTTCCGATACGATTCCCAGGCAATTGTAGAACCCTGCGTCAAAGATATTTTGGAAATCAATGTAGCGGTTTTAGAGGATGATGAACCCGTTGCATCGGTGGTAGAAATGCCCGTATCAACCTCTGGAGTATTGACTTATGAAGATAAATATTTGAGAGGCGAAGGCAACAAACAAGCAGGCGAATCTCAGGGGATGGCGAGTTTAACGCGGGTAATCGATCCAAAAGATTTGAACGTGGAATTAAAGCAGGCGGCGATTGAATATGCGGTGAAAGCATTTAAAGTTCTCGGTTGTTCTGGCGTGGCGCGAATTGATTTTATTATTGATTCCACTACGGCTCAAATTTATTTGAACGAGATTAATACGCTGCCTGGGTCTTTGTCGTTTTATTTGTGGGTGAAATCAGAACCGCCGTTACTTTATACTGAGTTGCTGAATCGGATTATAGAACGCGCGGAAATGCGCCAGCGGACAAAGGTAGCCTTGCGGAGAAATGAGGGACTGAGAGCATTATTTAAGTAGTGCATAAGAAACCCGGTTTCTTAAAGAAACCGGGTTTCTAAAGCTAGAATCGATCTAGCAGAAATTGTGTATTGGCAGCTTATATGGTATTGCTTCAAGATTTATCGGAACGTTTACAAGCTGAAGATCCTGAAGAAAGGCAGATCGTCAGCGGTGTTAGTTGGGAAGGATACGAAAGCTTACTGGATGAATTGGGAGATAGTCTCCGGTATCGCGTCACTTATTTAGATGGAGTAATAGAACTTGTGTCACCCAGTCGGCGTCACGAACGCAATAAAAGTAATATTGGTTCTTTAGTGGAAATTTACTGTCAAGAAAAGCGCATTCCTTACTTTCCTTTGGGTTCTACAACCTTTCGCAAAGAAGAAAAAAGAGGAGGTACAGAACCTGATGAATCTTACTGCATCGGAGAAGATAAAGAGGTTCCTGATATTGCGATTGAAGTAGTTGTAAGTAGTGGTGGACTTGATAAGTTAGAAGTTTACAAACGTTTGGGAGTAAGAGAAGTTTGGTTTTTTAAGAAAAATAAGTTTGAAATTTATGCCCTGCGGAATGAAAGTTATGAAAAAATTGACCGCAGCGAGGTGTTGCCAAATTTGGATATGAACTTGTTAGCACAATATGCAGTTGTACCCAATCCTCTAGAAGCAGCTTTGGAATTTCGGGAAAAAGTGAAAGAAATGAAAGGATGAATTTACCTTGGCTAAGAAACTCGATCAAATCCTGGTTATTGATATCGAAGCTACTTGCTGGGAAGGTTCTCCGCCGACTGGCGAGGAAAATGAAATTATCGAAATCGGCATCTGCACTTTAGATATTGCTGCGGGAGAAAGATTAGAAAAAAGAAGTATTTTAGTCAAACCAGAACGGTCAAAAGTTAGTAAATTCTGCACTAAATTAACCACTTTAACTCAAGAACAAGTTGATGGAGGAATTAGCTTTAGCGCAGCTTGTTCTATTCTGAGACAGCAATATTTTTCTAAAGATCGAGTATGGGCAAGCTATGGCGATTATGACAGGCGTCAATTTGAAAGGCAATGCCAATCTCAAAAAGTAAACTATCCCTTCGGCGTCAGTCATATAAATGTTAAAAATTTGTTTGCCGTTATCCATGCCTTGCCTCATGAAGTTGGCATGGATGAAGCGTTAGAATTACTCGATATGCCACTCGAAGGAACTCACCATCGCGGTGCGGATGATGCTTGGAATATTGCTGGGATTTTATCAGAGTTAATTTTAAAAAGCAGAAATTAAACAGTGGACAGTGGACAGTGGACAGTTGACAGTGGACAGTGGACAGTGGACAGTGGACAGTTGACGGTTAGGCTCATATTGCGGGTTTGTGTGAAAAATTGTTGATGTAACTCTAGATTGCAGCAGAAATCCGGTTTCTAAGATGGGATTGCGATCGCAGTAACATTAATCGCGCCAAAGCAATACTTCTGTGGAAAGACGCAATGCCACGGCAGCTTCCTTAGCATGGAGCAGTTACACAGGAGTTTAAACGGTTATGAGCAGTTTGGTACGCGGTTTTGTGCAAATCGTCCTGTTTGATAAGTAATCCTCAGTTATGAACCAGACGCGATCGCATAGCTGCAATAACTCTCGGCGATCGCCCAGTCAGCAATATTACCGAAAATTTATGCATATTCATCATCTCAATTGCGGTTGTATGTGTCCGATTGGCGGGGCGCTGTTCGATGGCTTCAGTCGCAAACTAACGGCTCATCTTGTCTGCCATTGCTTGCTGATCGAGACTGAACGGGGGCTGGTTCTAATTGATACCGGCTTTGGCGAAAAAGATGTCAAGTCTCCTTACTCGCGGCTTAGCCCTTTCTTCATCCACTTTAATAACATCCAGTTCGAGCGAAAATATACAGCGATCGCTCAAATTGAGCGGCTGGGATTTTCTCCCCGAGACGTGCGCCATATTGTGCTTACCCACCTCGATTTCGATCATGCTGGTGGTTTGGAGGATTTCCCGGAAGCGACGGTGCATGTCATGCAAAGCGAGTTTGAGGCGGCTCAAGACCGACATGGCGCGATCGCTAAGGGGCGCTATCGCAAACAACAGTGGGACGAGGTTAACGACTGGAAATATTATTCGCCGGGAGGCGAACCTTGGTTCGGCTTTGAGGCAGTACGCGACCTCGACGGATTGCCGCCTGAGATTCTCCTCATCCCGCTTGCCGGTCATACGCGGGGTCATGCTGGTATCGCCATCGATACAGGGTCTGGTTGGCTTTTGCACGCGGGGGATGCGTATTTTTACCGAGACGAGATGAACGCCACCCAGCGACGCTGCACGCCGGGATTGCGTTTTTACCAGTGGATGATGGAGGTAGATCGCAAAGCTAGGCTGCACAATCAAGACCGACTGCACGCATTATCGAGCGATCGCACTAAAGACGTGAGGCTGTTTTGCAGTCACGATGCGATTGAGTTTAAAGCTTTGGCTGATCGGGAAAGCAACTTATCAAAAATAGAAATTTGATCGTTTAGCAAGGGTTTCTAGCTATGTGACTAACTACAATCCAGTCCCTCTTATACCAAATCCGGGGGTTCTAAACCCCCTTTATTTTATAGCCCGCGAAGGCGGGCTTTGTTTGTGTAGCCGCGACTTTAGTCGTTCGGCATAAAAGCGACGATCAAAGCGAATTTAATATGAAATCGAGCTAGCAGAAATTTTGTATAGGCCGTAACATTTACAAATCAAGTTGATGCTATTCTTAAAGAATGACTAAATTTATCAAAGGGTTTTGTAGCAGTTTATTAAATCCTAAATTTGCACCCACTGGGTTTAGAGTCGCATTGTTTGTCGGTACAGTTCTGTTGATGATTAATCACGGAAATGCGTTATTTCAAGGGCAAATGAGCCGCGATCGCTGGATCTCTGCGGTGCTAACCTACTGCGTACCCTATATGGTGAGTATCCACGGTCAATATACCAGCGAGTGGCGAAAAAGCAGCTAAGCATAATCTCGCAACACGTATCCTACCCCGCGCACGGTATGCAATAGCCGTTTTAAATTGCTTGCTTCTAGCTTGATTCGTAAGGCACGAATGTAGACTTCAATGATATTTGACTCGCCCATAAAATCGTAACCCCAGACTTGTTCTAGAATGCGATCGCGCGTAATTACTTGGCGCGGATGGCGAATTAAAAACTCTAACAAATCGAATTCTTTTGCAGTTAATTCAATCAGTTTAGTTCCCCGATAAACTTCGCGGGTGAGGCGATTCAAAGTCAAATCTTCAAACTCTAAAACATCTGGTTCTTCAGCATGAGTGCGGCGCAAGCGGGCTTTCACTCTTGCTAGGAGTTCTTCTATACTAAAAGGTTTGGTCACATAATCATCAGCCCCAGCATTTAACCCAGCGACGCGATCGGGTACTTCATCTTTTGCTGTCAACATAATTATGGGTACTTGAACGCCGGTTTTCCGCAATCGCAAACACAAATCTAATCCAGAAATACCGGGAAGCATCCAGTCTAAAATTAACAAGTCTGGTTGTGCATCGCGAGTCATCGTTAAACCATCCATTCCATTGTAAGCAACGGTGACGCGATATCCTTCCAGACTGAGTTCTGATTCGATGAATTTTGACAGTTTGGGATCGTCTTCAACTAGGAGAATGCGTTCGGTCATAGGGGGGGTTTCCAAACAGGTAAAGTGATGGTAAAAATGCTGCCTTCGCCCGGTTTGGAACGGAGGGTTATTTTACCTTCCATTCCTTCGATTAGGCTTTTAGCGATCGCTAACCCCAACCCCGTACCATCTCGAGAACGAGTCATAGACTCATCTACCCGATAAAACCGCTCAAAAATGCGATTTTGATGTTGAAGGGGAATGCCAATGCCGCGATCGCGCACGTGAATCATCGCATATTTTTCTGTTTTTTCTAACATTAAATCAACCGATTGTTTAGGAGAAGAATACTTAATTGCATTATCTACCAAGTTAATTAAAACTTGTTGTAAGCGATCCTGATCGCCACAGGTAACAACATCCTCATCAGTTGCTAAAACGTTTATTTGCCGATTGCTCACCTTTTGACTCATCGCTGCTACTTCTGCTACGAGGGTATTGAGCATAATTGGATTGAGCCGAAAATGCAAATTTCCGCTATCTGCCCGCGCCAAATCGAGCAAATCTTGCAACATGCGAATCGTGCGTTCTGTTTCCGCCGTTGCTGTTTCTAAAGCTTGCTGTTGATAAGCGCTTAAATTAGTTCCCCGTCGCAACAAACTTTGCAGATAACCCACTACAATTGTCAGGGGAGTGCGTAATTCGTGGGAAACATTACCGACAAACTGGCGTTGTTGTTCCCAAGCAGCCGACAATCGAAATAACATTTGATTAAAAGCTTGAGCCAATCCTAAAATTTCATCTGGTGCGCGATGCAGTTGCAGTTTTGCCCCTTTTAAATTGCCAGCCAAATCATCAGCAGAAATCGCTCCGGCAACCTGGCTCATTTGTTCCAAGGGTTGCATAGCTCTGCGAATGCGCGTAGAGATGGCAGCGATTAAGATTGCGATCGCTAAAATACTAACTAACAGCAATTGCCATAAACTAGCATTTAACTTTTGTTGATCTTCGGTGATATCTTGAGAGAGATACAGCTTACCTAAAGACCTGCCATTCAATACCAATGGACTGCCGCACAACACAATATCGCGATTGCCAAACCGAACAACCTGCGGCTTTTGCGGTACTTGAGTTAGTGCATCCACATTGCCAATTTCAGGGGAAGAACTATGTAGATTGGGAGACTGCGCCAACAGCCTCCCATCCGGGCTTTTAACCCACGCCACCAATCCCGGCGTCGAAACTTTATTAATAGTCCGTTCTAACCCAATTTCAATCGTATCCATCTCGCTATAAAGCTGAATCTGATCGGGAAACCGCATCGCGATATATTCCAGCGTTTGTTTGTGGGCAGCAACTAAATTTTGCTCCATTTGCCAGCCAGCCCAAAACGCTACGCTACCAAGTCCCAGAATCGATATCGCCACTAATTCTAGAGTTAAGCGAAACTGAAGCGAAGATGTAGAAAATCGCTTACCTGTGAAATAGTTAATAATAGATCGAATAGGGCGAGTCAGCTTCATTGATCCATCAAAATTAAAAGTTTTTTGCAGTGTTTTGAATCCGGTCAAACTCAAACCGGCGATCGTAGTTTGTTTCACCATATAGGTTCAAACTAATTGTTGAGCGATCGCCAATAGCTTCTATATGGTGAATGCTATCGGGCATCAAGCACAGGATATCGCCGGGATTGAGCAAGCGATCGCCAACTGCTTCAATCTTATCTGGAAATTCAGCAGTCGGAGAACGCCGCCAAAAAGTGTTTTTTTCCTGCCCACTCAGCAAAGCCACCAACCCCCAACTACCATGATTGTGAATCGGCGAAGTCATACCAGGTGCCCAAGCAACCAACTGCACAGTTAAAGGAAAAAACGGTTCATCGTACAGCATCAAAACTTCCCAACCCGTCTCCAAGTTAGGTTCAAGGGGGGCGATTTGCAGCCAAGAGGAACTAATCAACAACTTGCGAACCAAGGGACAAATCGCCTGGAGTCGCAAGCGCTCATCGGCAATTCCATCTAATACATCTTCCAGATCGGTTAAAAAGCGGTAAAGCCGATAGGGATGGCTCAAATCTTCAACGTAACTGGCACCTTCAAAAGCATTGCATTTTCCATCATTTGTTACAAACCAGTCTTGTCCTGTCATATCATTTCCTATTGCATCTAAATGATTAAATTGGTTGCAGGGACACGGCGGCAAAAACCTTCTCGTTAATGTCAAAGCTGATTGATGCCGTGTCCCTACTGCGCCATACTCAAAGTCCCCCTTATCAAGGGGGATTTAGGGGAATCTGCAACCAATAACGTTCAAATCCCGAATCAAAGTCCCCCTTATCAAGGGGGATTTAGGGGGATCTGCAACCAATAACGTTCAAATCCCGAATCAAAGTCCCCCTTATCAAGGGGGA
>ERZ1066129.41-NODE-41-length-49245-cov-45.861049_pt1 | contig 49245 bp, 41 predicted proteins | sample MGYA00382776_ERZ1066129 | MGnify/ENA primary metagenome ERZ1066129 (study PRJEB33369, sample SAMEA5778359) | biofilm metagenome | biome: Industrial cooling water; feature: Water cooling tower basin; material: Biofilm | place: United Arab Emirates | collected... | reverse complement strand
CAAGGGGGGCAGGGGGAGATCGTTCTTCACCCCCCTTGGCAAGGGGGGCAGGGGGAGATCGTTCTTCACCCCCCTTGGCAAGGGGGGCAGGGGGAGATCGTTCTTCACCCCCCTTGGCAAGGGGGGCAGGGGGAGATCGTTCTTCACCCCCCTTGGCAAGGGGGGCAGGGGGGGATCGCCATCCATTAATATTTGGAGGTGGCCCAGTTCTCACAGCAAATCCAGAACCATTCGCCGACTTTTTCGACATTATATTGCTCGGCGATGGCGAAAACTTGTTGGGTAATTTTATTGAAGCGTATAAACAAGTTCGCACCGCAGATAGGCAAACTCAGTTAAAGCATTTAGCAAAAGTTCCAGGAGTTTACGTCCCCAGCTTATACGAAGTAAACTATCACAGCCCAACGGGTGAAATTGCATCGATTAAACCAATAGATCCAGAAATTCCCGCCATAATTGAAAAGCAAACTTATCGAGGAAACGTCCTTTCTGCCTCAACGGTGGTGACAGAAAAAGCCGCTTGGGAAAATATTTACATGGTAGAAGTGGTACGCAGTTGCCCCGAAATGTGCCGCTTTTGTTTGGCGAGTTATTTGACGTTACCGTTTCGGACGGCAAGTGTAGAAAGTTCGCTAATTCCCGCCATTGAAAAAGGCTTAGAAGTAACAGATAGATTGGGTTTGTTGGGTGCGTCGGTGACTCAGCATCCAGAATTTGAAAGTTTATTGGAATATTTGAGTCAGCCAAAATACGATAACGTGCGCCTCAGTATCGCGTCAGTGCGGACGAATACAGTGACGGTGAAGCTGGCGGAAACATTGGCGAAACGAGATACGCGATCGCTTACCATAGCAGTAGAAAGCGGTTCCGAAAAAGTTCGCCGAATTATCAACAAAAAACTTAATAACGACGAAATTATCCAAGCCGCAGTAAACGCCAAAGCCGGTGGATTATCCGCTCTTAAATTATACGGCATGGTAGGAATTCCCGGCGAAGAACCCGCTGACTTAGATGCAACAGTAACCATGATGCGGGACATTAAAAAAGCTGCCCCCGGATTGCGCTTAACCTTTGGATGCAGTACTTTTGTTCCCAAAGCACACACGCCATTTCAATGGTTTGGCGTCAATTCCCAAGCAGAAAAGCGGTTGAAATACTTGGAAAAAGAACTGCGAAAAATCGGTATAGAATTTCGTCCCGAAAGTTACAATTGGTCGGTAATTCAAGCGTTGATATCGCGAGGCGATCGCCGCCTGTCAAAATTATTAGAATTAACCCGGCATTATGGCGATTCTTTAGGCAGCTACCGCCGTGCTTTTAAAGAACTGCGCGGACAATTACCCGAACTATATTTTTACGTTCATGCTAATTGGAATCAAGAGCAAATTTTGCCTTGGAGTCATTTACAAGGGCCACTGTCTCAAGCCACATTGCAAAAGCATTTAGCATCAGCCATAGAGCATTTTAATTAACAAAAACAATACCCTCTACCTCTTCTTTTCTCTTCCCTCTGCGCCCTCTGCGCCTCTGCAGTTGATTAATTAGGTTTCTTCTCAGGGAAAATACGTAAGTAAACCTACGGATCGTAAAAATTTATTACTTCTTTTCCGAATTAGCCGATTCTGGAGTTGAAGAACAAATTATTGGGTAATGTAATAAAGCACATTGCCTAAAAAGCAAAAACAATAATTTTATCGTCAACGAAACGCGACCATTATGGCATTCACGCAACATAACTCCAACGGCAAACAGATATTAAAACTGACTCTAGGGGCAGTTGGTTCACTTTTAGCATTGACTCCTGTAGTCAATGCCGCAACCATTGCTCGAAACAGTACTGATATTTACAATCGCACACCTTTGGGACACGCCGCAGACGTTCGCCCTGCGCTGATGGCGCAAGCAGAATCTGTTTGTCCGCCTAATAGCGGCGGTAGTCAGTTTGTTACGGCGGAAACTAGAAGCTTTTACATCTATATTTGCGGCGGAGATTTGCCCAATACTTATGTTGGCGTTGCTAAAAATGGTCGCACAGGTGGCATTATTCTGCCGCTGCAAAGCTATACTAATGACCGATTTGTTGCAGTTAATCGAAATGTACGGTATACTCTCACCCGCAACGAATTGATTGTTACTCAAAATGGGCGAGTAATTGTCAGAGAAAGAGCTACTTGGAAATGGTAGAAACCTAGTAACGCAAGTTGCTAATAGGTAATAGGTAATAGGTAATAGGTAATTGGATTGATAGGGGTTGCGATTTTGGCAATTACCCATTAGCCATTACCTATTACCATTTTTATTTGTAGGGGCTAGGTTTTTTATGCTGCATTTCAAACGTTCTAGCTTAATTGATGCGCCGGTAGAAGTTGTTTGGCGTTTCCACGAAAGACAAGATATCCTGCAAATTCTGACACCGCCTTGGCAACCCGTGCAAATTGTGCGTCGTGAGGGAGGTTTGGATGTGGGGGCTATTACAGAGTTTCGCATTTTTTTGGGGCCAATTCCGGTGCAGTGGGTGGCGCGCCATACCGAATGCGAACAATATCAACTATTTACCGACGAACAGGTTAAAGGGCCGATGCAGTCGTGGGTACATCGCCATCAGTTTACCACAGAGGGGGGGAAAACTCGACTGACGGATGCGATCGCATATTCCCTCCCCGGCGGTTTCCTGGCTGAGTTCGTCTTAGGTTGGTGGGTAAACTCGCGCCTCGATGAAATGTTCCGCTACCGCCACGAAGTCACAAAACGCGAGTGCGAAAAATAATTTTTCGGAATCTATTCTGCGAGACTTGTAGTTGATTTTTGGGTCATATTTCATAGGTCATAGGTCATGGGTCATAAAATGTTCCCTTCTATGACCTATTTCAGTTAACAATTGCACTTGCTGGCACTTCGAGCAAAAATTTCAAATCCATAAAAACTTTCCGGAATAGTATTCACCAAATTAGAAGTAGTAATTACAGAGCAATTAAACGGATTATCTAACAGCTAAGGACGGTTAAATTATGTTTGCTAAATTTAATGTAAAACAAGCGCTGAAAATGGCATTAGTAAGTGCTGGTATTTCATTATGTTTGACTCCTGCCGCTCAAGCTGGCGAATTAATGAGAAGCATTTATGGGGTTGATAACCCATATCAATATCCCAATGTAGTTGCCTATAGCTATGATGCTTGTCCGCGCAATACTTACATGTTGCGCTACGCCGAAACGAGAAATTATTACGTATGGATTTGCGCTACTGAAGGCGGAACTCTTTACTATTCTGCTCAAGGCAAAAATCCAAACCGAGGCGGTATTACTCTCCGCATTCGCAACTATTCAGGTGAAAGATATGTAGCTGCAAACGGCAATACCCGTTATGTTGTCACCCCTTCTCGGTTAGTCGTAACGCAAGGTTCCCGCACCATCCTTAGCGAACGAATTTTGCAATGGGAACAAGGAACTGGGCTTGAAGGTTAATTCGACAGCTTTTTAGAGTTTAAAGTTTGTTTCTCCTAGAGATTTTTAAAGCAATGCCCAGATGTCAACATCTGGGTATTTTTTTGCTATCTATGAAGCCGGGTTTCTGTGTAGGGGCACGGCGGGAGAATCATTCCATACCAGGGAAGATTTTATGATTGCCGTGTCCCGAAGTTTTTGATATAAACCCGATTGATTTAAGCCAGTTCGGAGCTGATTTCTCACTCATACCAAATCCGCTTCGATTACCCCTTTTATGCGGAACGACTAAAGTCGCGGCTACACAAACAAAGCCCGCCTACGCGGGCTATAAAATAAAGCGGGTTTAGAACCCTGATTTAATCTCATACCAGTTTATTTTTGTCATCTCTCTTACTATATATGCCTAAAGACGTATGCCTAATGGTGCATTACCTTTGGTAAAAAATGTAGAAAAAATAAAAATGGTATAACCCTAAACAATATGGACTTGCTTAAAAGCTGAGGTAGCTGCTTTGCGGGCGCTACCCTAAAAAAAATTCGCAAAAATCCATCTAAAGTAAGCTTTCTTTTGCAGGGACATCGCTTTACTTTGGGAATGGGTCATAGCGCGTGGGTCATGGGTAATAATTCTTATGATTAACCACGAACTACCAACTATGAACCAAGCAGTTTTACAAGCATAGTTCAGCTTGAGAAATGCCGTGAAAATTCCTAGTTCTATTGTCACTTTAATTGCCGGTATCGTTATAACCCTGGCTAGCCTCTGGTATGGACACAATCACGGTTTACTGCCAGCTGCTGCTTCAGAAGAAGCACCCTTGGTAGACGGGTTATTCGATACAATGATGACCATTTCTACCGGGTTATTTCTGATTGTTGAGGGGACGTTAATTATTTCGATTATCCGATTTCGCCGCCGCCCTGGCGATACGACGGATGCCGCACCCGTTCACGGGAATATTCCTTTAGAAATTCTCTGGACGGCAATACCTGCGGTGATTGTGTTTATTATCGGCATCTACAGCTTTGAAGTTTATAACTCGATGGGCGGCTTAGATCCGATGGCGGCGCACGGGCATAAAATGGAAGCGAAGGTAACGCGAGGGGCTGCGATCGCAGGCACATTATCGCACAACCATACACCCCCCTCCAACCAAGTCGCCGTAGGCGTGGGTGCTTCCCCAGAAAAAGGTGTTAACCCTGAATTAGACATTAATGTAACTGGGTTGCAATTTGCCTGGATTTTTAACTATCCAGATAGTGGCGTTGTATCCGGAGAATTACACGTTCCCCAAGGGCGGGAAGTTAAACTAAAAATTAGCGCCAGCGATGTAATTCATGCGTTCTGGGTGCCTCAATTTCGCCTCAAACAAGACGCAATTCCAGGTCAAGAAACCCAGCTAAGATTTACACCCAGCAAACTAGGAGAATATCCAGTTATTTGTGCCGAACTCTGCGGCGCTTATCACGGCGGGATGAAAACGCGGGTTGTCGTTCAAACACCAGAAGAATTCGATGCTTGGTTAGAAAGTCAAACCCAAGCCGCAAGCAATAACAATTTGAATCAAGCCGTAGCCGTTAACCCGCAGGAAATGTCGGCAGCAGAATTTTTAGCGCCCTACTCAGAAAAAATCGGAGTTAATCCAGAAACCCTAGCCCAATTACACCATTAAATTGGTAATAGGTAATAGGTAATGGGTAATTGGTAATTCCAGAGCAACAAAAACCCGCTCACCAATTACCAATTACCAATTAGCAATTAGCAATTAGCAATTAGCCATGACCAGCAATATAGAACTGCAAGCCCAAGCCAATAGAGAGGTTCATAACGAAGAACCGCTGTTTAGAAATTGGCGCGACTACTTTACGTTTAATACCGACCACAAAGTTATTGCAATTCAATACTTGGTGACGTCGTTTTTGTTTTACTTAATCGGCGGTTCCTTAGCCACGGCGATGCGAACCGAACTGGCAACACCGGATGTGGATTTTGTCACGCGCGAACTTTATAACGGTTTGTTAACTGTTCACGGGACGGTGATGATTTTCTTGTGGATTGTACCAGCAGGCGCGGGGTTGGCTAACTTTTTAATCCCGCTGATGGTTGGGGCGCGCGATATGGCATTTCCTAAGCTGAATGCCGTGGCTTTTTGGATTCTCCCGTTTGGCGGTTTATTGCTAATTAGCAGTTTCTTTTTAGAAGCGCCCCAAGCAGGTTGGACATCCTATCCACCTTTGAGCATTCTTAACGCCAAAGTTGGTCAGGGAATTTGGATTGTTAGCGTTCTTTTACTCGGTACTTCTTCAATTTTGGGGGCAATTAACTTTCTGGTCACCATCTTAAGAATGCGAATTCCGGGCATGAGCATCAATCAAATGCCTTTGTTCTGCTGGTCAATGATGGCGACTTCCGCACTAATTTTAATTGGGACGCCAGTGTTAGCCGGGGCTTTGATTTTACTCGCATTTGATTTAATCGCGGGCACGGCATTTTTTAACCCAACTGGCGGGGGCGATCCAGTTGTTTATCAGCACTTGTTCTGGTTTTATTCGCACCCAGCGGTTTATATCATGATTTTGCCTTTATTTGGGGCAATTTCGGAAATTATTCCGGTGCATTCCCGGAAACCGATATTTGGATATCGCGCGATCGCATACTCAAGTATCGCGATTAGTTTCTTGGGTTTAATTGTTTGGGCGCACCATATGTTTACCAGCGGTACTCCCGCTTGGTTGCGGATGTTTTTTATGATCGCCACAATGGTGATTGCCGTACCAACCGGAATTAAAGTATTTAGCTGGTTAGCCACAATTTGGGGCGGTAAGTTACGTTTAAACAGCGCCATGCTATTCGCAATGGGGTTTGTTTCTATGTTCGTGGTAGGCGGAATCAGCGGCGTTATGGTGGCTTCCGTCCCGTTTGATATTCACGTTCACGATACTTACTTTATCGTCGCCCACTTGCACTACGTTTTGTTTGGCGGTTCGGTTTTTGGTATTTATGCCTCGCTTTATCATTGGTTCCCCAAAATGACGGGAAGGATGATGAATGAAGTTTGGGGTTACGTTCACTTTGCCCTCACATTTGCTGGGTTTAATTTGACCTTTTTACCTATGCACGAACTCGGTTTATTGGGAATGAACCGCCGCGTGGCAGAATACGATCCCGCACTCGCACCGCTGAATTTGTTATGTACGATTGGTTCTTATCTTCTGGCGATTTCTACTATTCCCTTCCTCGTCAACGCCATTTGGAGTTGGTTATATGGCCCCTTAGCGGGTGATAATCCTTGGCAAGCACTAACCTTGGAATGGACAACCCCTTCACCACCGCCAGCGGAAAATTTTGCTACCACTCCGGTTTTAGCAATTGGCCCTTATGACTATGGTATGGGAAACCGCAACACCGAAGTCGATGTTCCCTTCTCGGAAGCAGAAGATCCAGCTTTATCCGCCGGACCAAATTCTGCCCTACGCGCCGATCCCGATCCAACAAAAGCGGCGCATTCTGACGATCGTGAAGGATAATTTTAGATTTGAGATTTTAGATTTTAGATTTAATTTCAATCTAAAATCTGCTATCTAAAATCTGCAATTCAATTAGCAATTACCAATTACCAATTCATGCAAAGTTCAACCATCGATCCATCTAAAACAGAGCTAAACTATCACCATAAAGATGAAGCAACTCATGAAGCCCATCCCGATCATCGTTTATTTGGGTTGCTAGTCTTCCTGGTGGCAGAAGGAATGATTTTTATGGGGCTATTTAGCGCCTATCTCACCTTCCGCGCCGTCGCCCCAGTTTGGCCTCCCGCAGGTACGCCTGAGTTAGATTTATTGCTGCCTGGAATTAATACTTTGGTGCTAATTTCTAGCAGTTTTGTGATTCACCAAGCCGATACGGCGATTAAAAATAACAACGTCGTCGGAATGCGAAATTGGTTTATCGTCACCGCTGTGATGGGCGTACTTTTCCTCGCCGGACAAGGTTACGAATACAGCCATCTGGAGTTTGGTCTGAAAAGTAATTTATTTGCCAGTACGTTTTACGTTTTAACTGGTTTCCACGGTTTGCACGTTTGCATCGGCGTGTTGGCAATTATGGCGGTGTTGTGGCGAAGTCTTAAACCGAATCACTATTCCAGTCAACACTACTTTGGCATCGAAGCAGCCGAACTCTACTGGCACTTTGTAGACATTATTTGGGTAATTCTGTTTTTCCTGCTTTACATTCTTTAGATTCCCTTGCACGCACTTTTTAACCAAAATGTCCCCAATTGGGGACATTTTTTTGAGTTTAATCGACTTCTTTTCTTGCTTTACTCAGATCTTGCACCTTGGCTAAAAACCGGGTTTCTTGCAAATAGCTCAGCTTGAAAGCCTAGATTTTTCGTCAAGAAACCCGGTTTTTGAAGGCTTGTTGATAATGGTGCAAGATGTAAGTTTACATTCTTTAGATTCCCTTGCACGCACTTTTTGACCAAAACGTCCCCAATTGGGGAGGTTTTTTTGAGTTCATTCGACTTCAAGCATCGCACCGCTTATACTCGCATCCGCTTTTATTTCCCCGTTCATGCTTAACGACTAAAGTCGCGGCTATATAGACAAAGACCGCCTGCGCGGTCTATATGAATAATGGGGTCGTTGACCCGGATTTTGGATTGCGGTTTTACCCGATCCGCAGGCTCAGCAGTTTAACAATGTATTAAGTTTTACATTTAAATAAAACAGAAGTATAAATTAACATTAAGTTCTCAGTAGAAACGCTAGAAAGTTGCTAGGAGTTCATATAACCTAAGTCTGGCCTGAGCCTTGGTTTAGCTGGGTGGGATATGCTTTTCCGGCACGCGCGACGCGATCGCTCGCGCAATTCCAGCGCCAAAAATCCTTGTGCGGATTTGAACCGCACATCTGTCGCGAAAAAAATCAACTTTTCCCTATTTAGGGAACCTTTTTAGCGGGATTCACTCCTAAGCTACAGGTCAGGGTGCTTAGTTTGACACTCAACAGTGTTTTAAGGAAACCATTAACCTATGAATCACACTGACGATAATCTTCTAGTTCGTAAAGACGTTAAAGATCTTACCCCCCAAGAAAAACAGCGGTTTGTCAACGCTGTTTTAGCCTTAAAAAGAAGACCTTCCTCCTACACAATTTTTAATCCCGCCACCAACACAACCCAAACTCCACGCAATGCCTATGATTACTTCGTCGAGCTGCATCAATTAGCCTTTGGCGAAAATCACTCTCCAGGACACGGACAGGGCGGGGGCGGATCGATGATGGATATGCCGCCCGTCCACGGCGTCGATCCGTTCCTGCCGTGGCACCGGGAATTTATCCGCAGGTTTGAGCAAGAACTACAGCTAGTAGATCCAGGCGTCAGCCTACCTTACTGGGATGCTACCTCGTCAGAAAGCACCAGAGCCGTGTTCAGCGACGACTTTATGGGCGGTTCTGGTAGCCCGCAAGATAATTATTTTGTGCGGACGGGGCCGTTTAAAGCACCGAATTTTTCGCAGCGGAATCTATCAACAGAACAGCTAATCCAGCAAGGCGTGTGGGCGTTTAACTTTAATTCTCACTCGTCAGTAGATCCCAACGGAGAGGCGCGGTTTCTACAGCGTACTTTTGGCTCGTTAAATCAGGATTCAGTGTTTTTTGGTAGTCCTAATTTACCCACAAAAGCCGACGTTGAAGAAGCGCTCAGCCAACCCACCTACAGTACATTTCGCCCTACCTTGGAAGCTACGCCCCACGGACGCCCTCATGTCTGGGTAGGCGGCCCGATGGCTTTGGCAACATCTCCCAACGATCCGACATTTTTCCTACACCACGCCAACATTGACCGCCTGTGGGTCGAGTGGATCGAACGCAACCAAAACAATCCCAACTTTCGTCCTTATACTCCTTTAGACGGCGCGCCGGGAAGTGCTGGACTTGACATCAACGATCCCTTATATAATTTCGGCAATGTTTCTCCAGAGCAGCTGCTGGCTACCGAACCTCTGGGTTACGTGTACGATACAAGCGATCGCCAATCCACCCAAACCCCCAATCCCCCAAACCCCAATCCCCCAAACCCCGATCCCCAAAACCCCAATCCCCCAACCCCCCAACCAGGTATCGATCCATCTTTACCGCAAATCTCCGTTAACGATCCATCGGTAGGAGAAGGTAGCGGCAACGTCAACTTTGTCATCAGTTTGTCGGCACCCAGCAAGCAGACGGTGACAGTAGACTATGCTTTGACATTTGCCAACACCGAGGGCAATACCGCCTACGAAACAGTTTTAACCGGGAACCAAGAAGTCCCGCCCGTCAATTCTAAAGCTACCGGCTTCGGCTTTTTCCAACTTAACGGTCAAGGCGATGCCCTGACTTATGCGACCAAAATTTCCGGCTTAGATTTTGGCCCGTTGTTGGGCAAAGCACCTCAAACCGCCGATACGGCAGATGATGTTACTGGCGTTCACTTTCACGCCGGGTCATTAGGCGTCAACGGCCCGATTGTGTTAGATATTACCAAAGGTCAAGACGCCGACGACTTCAAGGCTACGATTAACTCAGATGGTTCGACTATTATTACTGGGGTTTGGGAAACAACCGATCAAGCGAATAAATCGATTAGCGAGTTTACCGCCAGTTTCAAGTCGGCAACACCCGGAGACGATACCAAGCTGTACTTAAACGTACATACCAAAGCGTCGCCCGCGGGTGAAATTCGCGGTCAAATTACCGGCGGGCGTCCCGACGTCAGTGCTGTTGCCTCTAAGGGTCAGATAACGTTCAATCCAGGGCAAACCAAACAGGTTATTACTTTAAACGTTATCGATGACAGGCTGCCGGAGTTTGACGAAACAGCGCCGATCTTTTTGAGCAACGCCAAAGGCGCTGCGATCGCTGACGCCCAAGGTCTTGGTACGATTCTCGATAACGACGGTGGCGGCGGCAAAAACAATGCGCCCCAAACACCGCAGACGGGTAGCAAAGGCAACGATACCCTTTCCGGCGACAACGGCAACAACACGCTTTCTGGCGGCGATGGGGATGATGTGTTTTATGCCGGAGATGGGGACGACACAGCCTTTGGCGGTAAAGGCAAAGACTTTTTCTACGGTGACGGCGGTAACGACGAACTCAACGGCAACCAAGGCAACGATACCCTGTATGGAGGTAAAGGAAATAACACCCTGTACGGTGGTAAAGGCGATGACGATGTTTATGGGGATGGGGATGACGATGTTCTTTACGGCAATATAGGTAGCGATCGCATCTACGGTAAAGGCCAAGATAAACTCTACGGCAACCAAGACGACGACTCGGTTTATGGTGGCGTAGGCGAAAGTACGATCTACGGCGGTCAAGGCGATGACATGGTCTGCGGCGACGAGGACGATGATGATGTTTATGGCGATAAAGGTAAAGACATCGTCATTGGTGCCAATCCCAAAGCCTCCAGACCTGGAGTTGGCGAGATCGATAGTCTGACGGGTGGTTCAGAATCAGATAGCTTTATCCTGGGAGGTAAGCTCGGAGCCTACTACAACGACGGCAATACGAAAGATAAGGGTTTGAGCGATTACGCTGTCATCACCGACTTCAACACCAAGGAAGATTTTATCGTGCTGTCAGGTTCCATCTCTGGCTATCTGCTGGTTGCCTCTCCCAACGGTTTACCCAGCGGCACGGCAATTTACCAAAGGACGGTAGGTGAAGATGAACTGATTGCGATCGTTCAAGGGGTTGTCGATTTGAGCTTGTCTAGCAGTTACTTTAATTACATCTGAACTAGCACACACTGACCTACGGTACAGTGTGATGGCTTTCCCAATTCATCGGCAACTGCCTCCAGGACTCCATAATCCCATTGGTCTGACATTGCCTCCAAGGGCAGGAGTCCTGGTTCCCAAGACCCATAACTTTCTCTTGCCAAGAGTACCTATCAGCTTGGTTTTCGCTTACGGTAGTGAGGGTCAAGATAGTTCAAGCTGACCACAAGACTTGCTCGTGCAAGTCGCTGTTCCCCTCCCGAGTGCTGAGTCCTGCGGACACACTGCGCGAACGCACATTGGTCACTCTATCGCTCACGGGCGAGCGAGCATTCATCTCACACTCACGGCTTCACCGAGTGTGAGATGAATGCTGCTAGAGCTAATCGATCAAATGGGGCAGATGAGCGACAATGCGTGCATAATACATCCAAGGCTTCCTCATCTTCCCCAGTTACTATGCCTCCCATTATCTTGTTCCCCCTACTGGTATTGAGCGTTTTATGGGTCGCTAACGCGATCGTGCTTTACCCTTTAGAATTGATCCGGACGTTTAGCATCCCAGGGTGGTTGAGTTTAGTTGCGATCGCCCTCGTGGTATCTTGGTGCTTCGGCGAGTAAACGTAACACTGAGTAACAAAAACATCTTCCTAGCAGAGCAAATCCGATCAAAATGGCTGGCAGAATTCCACTGATTTTTCGTTCCAAGCGTCGTGTCGCAAACTTCTCGCGCTCGGCAAGTGCAGTTAGACCGCAAGCTGCGGTGCGCCCGATGGGCGGCAAATACCGAGCCTTGGTGTTGATGCTGATTGTCACTTCATTTATCAGCGTTTGCACGGCTCGCTTAGTGCAACTGCAACTGCTACAAGGACAGTACTACCGGAAACAAGCCGAACAAAACCGCGTGCGCCTAATCCCGATGGCATCCGCAAGGGGGAATATTGTAGACCGGAAAGGCAAAGTGATGGCAGCCAGTCGGGTAGCTCGCTCTGTGTTTGTGTGGCCGATGCAACAAACCCCCGCCGAATGGCAAGTCACAGCCGGTAAACTGAGTGCGATCCTGGATATTCCCACCGAGGAAATCCTGGAAAAATTAGACCAGGCAGGCTATGTATCCGCTTTGCCAGTAAGGATAGCCCAAAATCTTTCCCCGGAAGCCTTCGTCGCCCTAGAAGAGCTTGCCACTCAATTTCAGGGTTTGGAAATTCGCGCCGAGTCAAGCCGTTACTATCCGAACGGGGAAGCAGCTTCCCACGTTTTGGGATACATCGGCGAAGCGACGAGCGCCGATATGAAAGCCAACCCTGACTTTCCGATGGGGATGATTGTGGGCAAAATTGGCGTCGAACGCCTTGCCGATAAGCAGCTGCGAGGCATGTGGGGCAACCGCTTGATCGAAGTCGATGCCAGAGGCAAAGAATTGCGCGAAATGGGCATCCGTCAGCCCCAGGCGGGCGCTCAAGTCACCCTCACCCTGGATCTCGACCTGCAAAAAACGGCGGAAAAAGCTCTAGGCCGTCGGCGGGGGGCGGTTGCGGTGATCGACCCCAGAAATGGAGCTGTTTTGGCGCTGGCTAGCAGCCCCACGTTTGACCCCAATTTCTTTACGCGCAAGGTGTCTAAGGCTGAGTGGCAAAGCCTTCAGGCACGCAACAAGCCGTTTCTCAATCGCGCCTTGCAAGGCTATCCCCCCGGCAGTACGTTTAAAATTGTCACCTCAGCTGCGGGGATGGGTTCGGGAAAATATTCCCCTGGATCGAGGATTGCTACCTCGGCGGGCATCAGGATGGGTGGATTCTTTTTCGGGGAACACTCAGGCAGCGGATATGGCGTGATTGGCTTTCGTCAGGCGCTAGCGGTTAGCAGCAATACTTTCTTTTACCGCATGGGGCTAAAAATTGGGCCGGAGGAAATTTCTAAGTGGGGTCAGAAGTTGGGAATTGGACCAGTAACCGATCTGAAATTGCCGGGAGGCACTCACGGCACTATCCCAACGCCGGAAGAAAAAGAGAGGCTTTATAAGGAACCCTGGTATGCAGGGGATACAATTAGCATGTCCATCGGTCAAGGCTTGGTGCTGGCGACGCCCTTGGAAATGGCGGTGGTGGTGAGTGCGATCGCCAACGGTGGGATGCGGGTTAAACCCCATTTGCTGGCGGATCAAACCAAAACAGCCGAATATAAACCAGAACCTACAGGTTTGGCTCCAGATGCAGTTGATGCGATTCGTTCTGGACTCGTTGCTGCGGTGACGCAGGGAACTGCTAAAAGGCTTAAAGATGGTTCGATACCTCTGACAGCAGGTAAGACAGGGACGGCGGAAGTACCGCACGGCGGTAGAAGCAATGCGGTGTTTGTGGGTTATGGCCCTGTGAACAAACCGACAATTGCGATCGCTGTAGTAGTAGAAAATGGCGGCTACGGCGGCGTCACTGCGGTTCCTATCGCCCTCGAGGTTTACAGAACCTATTTCAATCAGCGGAAATAGGTAACAGTTGATAGTTGATAGTTGATAGTTGATAGTTGATAGTTGATAGTTGATAGTTGACAGTTGACAGTTGATTGCGTCGGGACACGGGATCAGAAATATCTCGTACACACAGATAACTTTGATCGTGCCGTATCCCGGCTTATACAGCGATTCTCGCTGTTATGAGGTACAGCATTACTGATACTGAGCAAGATGGCGAAGTCATTAGTTCTATTTCCCTATCTCCCCCAGCTCCCCCAGCTAGTGAGTGTACCTAATAACAGCGCAACCCGCTGTATGATTTGTCTGGCTTTATTTGGTTTTTCGAGCCAGGATAAACGCTATTTCTAATCTGCGATATGCTAATCTGGCAGGCTGCGCGATCGCACTTCGATAGCCCTATAGCTATTAGCTAAACCAGCAACGTACTACCCCCGTAAAGATTCGCCAAATCGGGACTATTTTTTAACGCCCAAGCCCGACGCACGGCAGCATCAGCATTGACTAACCCATAACCAAAGGTATTATCCCGACCTGCTGCACCCAAATCCATCGCCGTATCGGTTAAAATTTGACGCACTTGCCCTGCATTTAAGTCGGGATTGACGCTCCACACCAGCGAGGAAATACCTGCAAGGTTGGGATTGGCAGCAGATGTGCCGCGAAAATAAATTGTATTGCCATACTTGTCAATCGCGGGCGAATCGGTTGCCGCAGTTAAGGTCAAATTAGCTCCCCGATTAGAATAGGTTGCCATTTCTGCTACCTTTGCATTCAATAAACCATTCACCCACTCAACTTGCCACTGACGTAACCCGTTAACATCCGTTTTGGTTTCCAATGCGCCAACGGAGATGACGTTATTGTGCGTTGTTTCCAGCCTTGCTAGACCATTAACACTGGTTAAATAGTTTGGATCGGTGTAATTACCGCCAGGACCTCCATTACCCGCACCAACTGCAAACAGCGCTATGTCCGAATTATTTTGGATTAGCTGTTCGAGTTGCTGCTGCGTACCTCCACTAAAATCGAGCCAATAATCCCCTTGAATTCCTGCTTGGAACACCACTCGCATATTATTGGCGCGTGCGTAATTAATTGTGTCAGAAATCCCTTGCAGTAATAAGACACCTCGATACACGTCGTTGATGTATGCTTGGCTATTCCAGTTAATCCCAGCAATGCCAAAATTATTGTTAGCCGTTGACGACATTATGCTAGTTGACAAATGCCCGTGTCCGTAATCACTGGTGCCGAAAAAGTTATCATCGTCGGTTGGATCGGTAATTAAACGCGCCGCTGCTAGATCAAAAATACTGCCGTTTGCTCCTGCTGGTGTCAAAATACCCGTATCCAAAGAAGCCAATAATACGTTATTCGCGCCTTGAGTAAAGCGCCATGCGCTATCTACATCCGATACGTGCAGATTCCACTGATAACCAAAAGACGTATCTTGAGGGCGAACTTGCAGTTCTAAACTTGTCCCGTCGGCAAATTTGAGGTTTTCAATCCCTTGAAAATAGATTTCTCCCCCATTCGCCAGGGTTAAATAATCAAAGGTTGTGCCTTTAAAAATTGCTTGATTCCCAATCGAGTTAGATACTGGATTGAACGCACTCAGGTTAGTGCCATTGATGCCGGTTACATCATTGCGAGCAATTGCCGCGAGATTCAGCGTATCTGTGCCGCCGCGTCCGAGAAATACTGCTGCTTCTCCTGGTAAAGCTGAGTAATTTAGGGTGTCCGCAGTAAAACTGCCGCTGGTTTTGTTCCAAGGTAAAATTTGTAAGTTTTGGAAGGGAGAGAAGATTTTTTCACCGCTAGTTGTAGTTGCGATCGCGCGCACTTGATATTCATCTTCTGTGAGATTGGGCAAGTCCGCTAAATTAATTAAATTATTAGATAATCTATTAACAGTCCAAGTTCCTAAACTACCTACAATGCTATCAAATAGCATAACTTCCAGGTCAACTTTGGACACTGATTCCCCGTTAGCTAAGTCATAACTAACCCGGATCGCTCCACCTGAAAAAACTGTATTAGGAGTTGTATCGCCCGAAGCGTCAATGACGCTAAAGCTAGTAAAATTTGGAACGGTATTAATAATCGGTGCGATCGCAGGTGGATTGGGGCTGACATTTTCAGGGGTTGGATTTGTTTCCAAATCTGTCCAATTTGTCAAGTCTTGTTCGGTAGATACGTTGCCTGGATTGGGAATGGAACTGTTATTTTGATCGCCAGGAGGTAAGCTGGTTTCTGCGTTAGTAAAATTGGTTAAAATGTCGCTTTGGATGCTGTCGCTAGAAGTCTCTGGCGGCTGACTAGATGAGATACCAGACACGCTGAGATTGTAGGCAGTGTTGGCAACATCAAATGGATAAATCTCGATGTAGTAAGTGCCTGGATCTAAGATTGTATCTACGGTTTCGTCGCTGATACCGGCATTAGTCGAACTGTGCAACACCTGACCGCTATCAGATAGTAGCTGCATCTCAGCATTCTCACTCATGCCACTGAGAGACATGTGCAACCCGCTGCGACTGCTAAGGGTAAACTGATAAAGATCGTAGGGGTCAACAGCGTCGATAGAATCCGTAATCGTCTGGGGAATAGACGTAATATTTAAAACCCTTGACGTCCCGGATGATTGCTCTGCGTTGTCCAATAGCATATATAACCCCCTTGGGGATCGTACTTCTACTATACAGGTGAGTTTTCGGTATTATGGGCTACCGAAAGTACTTTTACTTAAAAATTACAAAATCTTTAAATTAGCTTTATGAAAGCTTTAAAATACCTCTTAGGATAGTTATCCCAGATGCGATCGCTAGCCAAACACCTGACTTTTTGCTGCCAATTGGCGCGATCGCTGGCTGAGGGAATCATATTCAGGACTGACGCGCCGAGGTCATCACCTTAGTATTATTTGAGACATGTATTTTGCTGTGCATTAATTCAAGGCCATGTCGCGCCATAGTCAAGCATAAGTCAGGCAATCTCAGCTATTTATCAAGCCGAATCTCAAGCAGGCGTTGTTTTTAATCAATATTATCGACCCTAGAGCAAAGAAAACCCATGCCATTGCTATGTGCAGTTAAAGCGTTCGAGAAGTTAGCCACCCAGATCCGGCTGAGTCAGCCGGGTTGCTTAATTTCGGTAGATTTTAGCACCAAAAGTCACAAAACTTTGTAAAGTGTCGTGGGAATTCCTTGACGCTTTTATAAAGCTTTAGCTAAGCTGACTTCGTATCGAAGAAAATACAAACAGGTTACAAGAGCCTGATTTAAGTATTTTTGCGGGAAAAAGAAGTAATTCTTTTTGCTCGTTATCGCAGCTTTGCAATACCGACGGAACCAATGCCAAGCCCTTAAAACAAGAGGGTTGGGGTATTTTCATGGCGCAAAAACGTGAAAGCGTTTAGCAGCCAGAACAAGGGCATTAGGGTGCAACTACCACTGGTTCAAACCAACACTAATGCTCATTAGAGGCAAAGTATGGAAAACAATCAATCGATTGAAGAGATAATGACGTTTGGTCAGCAACAACAGCAGCTGGAAAATCAAACAGTCGAGCGAAGTGAAGAGAACAGGCGCGATCGCCCAGATCCGATTACCGAGGCAGAATACGTCCCCAACCAGGTGATTGTCAAGTTCAACTCAGGAGTGCAGACGGCAGAGATCGAGACTTTGCAACAAAGTGTGGGTGCCACAGTTCTCAGCACAGCGACAAATCTTGGTATCCAACTGTGGGAACTCAGAAGTTTGACTCCAGATCAAGCCATTGCCACCCTTGGCAGCGATTTCCGGATCGAATATATCGAACGCAACTATATCCGCAGTTTGGATGCGATCGCCAACGATCCTAGTTTTAACAATCTCTGGGGGCTAAACAATACGGGACAAACAGGCGGAACCCTCGACGCCGACATCGACGCCCCAGAAGCTTGGAATATTGGCACCGGCACGGATGTAGTAGTGGGCGTACTTGATACAGGGGTAAATTACAATCACCCCGATCTAGCTGCCAATATTTGGACAAATCCGGGAGAAATTGCCGGAGATGGGATCGATAATGATGGCAACGGTTACGTGGATGATATTCACGGCTATGACTTTTCCGATGGAGACTCGAACCCGTTGGATTATCAAGGACATGGAACCCATGTCGCAGGCACCATAGCCGCAGTTGGGAATAACAGCACCGGGGTTACAGGCGTCAACTGGTCAGCCAAAATCGTACCGATTAAGATTTTCCCCAACGCCACCGACTTCAACATCGTCAAGGCGATAGAGTATAGCGCCAACATGGGGGTAAAAATCACCAACAATAGCTGGGGCGGCGGACCTGCTTCGGCGGCACTCAACGATGCGATTCAATATGCAGGCAGCAAAGGACAGTTATTTATTGCCGCTGCTGGCAATAGCGGCATCGATACCGATGTATTTCCCCACTATCCTTCCAGCTTCAACCTAGATAACATCATCTCGGTTGCTGCCACAGACCACAAAGACGCCCTCGCCGGTTTTTCCAACTACGGTGCCACATCGGTAGATTTGGGTGCGCCTGGGGTTAATATTTACAGCACGATTCCTAGTGGATATGGCTACAACAGTGGCACTTCGATGGCGACTCCCCACGTAGCAGGGGTTGCCAGTTTGATTTGGTCGCAATACCCAGATTTAACTGCAACTCAAGTGAAAGAGAAGATTCTGGGTGCGGTGGATGCGATCGCTGCCTTAGATGGTAAAACCGTTACCGGAGGACGACTCAATGCTTTCAAAGCCCTCCTCGAACCGGGTAAAGGAGCGATTTTTGGCCTCAAATGGAACGACAAAGACCTTGATGGCATCAAAGATACCAACGAGTCTGGTTTGGCTAACTGGCAGATTTATCTAGACCAAAACAACAACAATCAGCTAGACGCAGATGAAATCTCTACCACCACCGACGCTTCTGGTGCTTATAGCCTGATTAATCTGACACCAGGTGCTTACACCGTCGCCGAAGTCCTGCAACCAGATTGGCAACAAACCTTCCCCACAGCAGGCACCCACGCGGTAAACCTAGCAGCCAACCAAATTGTAGAAGATCTTAACTTCGGCAACCGCGACACTAACTTTGGTGCAATTAAAGGCACTCAGTGGAACGACTTAGACGGCGACGGCATCAAAGACATCGGCGAACCGGGACTGAACAACCGGACAATTTATCTCGACCAAAACAACAACAGCGTCTTTGATGTTGGCGAAATATCAGCTCAAACTGATGCTAATGGCGACTATATTTTTACCGACTTGGTAGCAGGTACTTATCAAGTTGCCGAAGTGTTGCCAACTGGTTGGGAAACCACCTTCCCAGTAGGCGGCGTGCAAACAGTCAATCTGGAAAAGGGTGAAATTGAAACCAACATCAACTTTGGGAACAAAGCACTACCCGGAGAAATTCAAGGCATCAAGTGGAAAGACAGCGACGGGGATGGGATTAAAGACGCCAGCGAAGTCGGACTTGCGGGCTGGACTATCTTCCTAGACAGCGACCAAGACGGTATTCTCGACCCAGGCGAAACTTTCACCACCACTGGCGTCAACGGCGAATACAACTTCAAAAATCTAGCACCAGATACCTACACGGTGGCTGAACAGGTAAAAGAGGGTTGGCAACAAACCTCCCCTGGCGCCCCTGGGAATAAGAGTTTTGAAACGGGTAATTTCAACAGTTGGCAAACCAAAGGCAACACCAGCATTCAAACAGCCGCCTATGGTGCCACTCCAACCGATGGTACTTATGATGCTTTGATTACCAACGGCGTTGGTGCGGTCAGCGATACAGCATTGGAAACCTTTGCTGGATTGACTGCTGGTAGCTTAGATGGTTTGGGCAATGGCAACGCTACCGAAGGGTCGGTTCTGACGCAAACCATCTCCGTGCCTGCGGGGGCTAAATTAAGCTTCGATTGGAACTTCCTCACCAATGAAGGAACGCCCAGTTCCTACAATGATTTTGCCTTCTTCTCTGTTGGATCGGGTACCTCAAATACCCTGGCTAACACCAACAATTCTTTTGTCACTTCTCCCACCATTTTTAATGAAGAGACCGGATTCGGTACCTTCTCTCACATCTTCACGACTGCTGGAACCTATAAGGTAGCTGTCGGGGTGGTAGATGTGAAAGATAGTATGGTCGATTCCGGTCTGGTAGTAGATAACTTCTCTCTTCAAGATGACACAGGCAACCCCTTGCCAGGTTCCTATGCCGTAACAATTAATCCAGGGGAAACTGTCAAAGGTGTTGACTTTGGCAGCAAGCAACCATCTACAGAAATCAAAGGCATCAAATGGAACGATCAAAATGGGGATGGGGTGCAAGACCCCGATGAACCGGGACTGGCAAACTGGACGATATATTTAGACGCCAACCAGAATCATAAGCTCGACCAAGGTGAAATCGCGGTGGTTACCGATGCTAATGGTAATTATGCTTTCACCGACCTGGAAGCGGGTACTTACACCGTCGCCGAAGTCATGCAAAACGGTTGGCAGCAGACAAATCCAGTAAACCCAACCAATAAGAGTTTTGAAACGGGTGATTTTACCAGTTGGGAAACCAAGGGTAACACCACTATCCAAACCGATGCGTTTAAATCTGGCCCGACAGACGGCACTTTTGACGCTTTGATTACCAACGGCATCGGTTCCTTCAGCGATGGGTATCTGGAAACTTTCCTGGGTTTGACCCCAGGCAAGTTGGACAGCTTAGGCAATGGCAACGCTACCGAAGGTTCGGCGATTAAGAAGACCGTTACGGTGTCCGCTGGTGATAAGTTGAGCTTTGATTGGAACTTCTTTACCAAAGAAGGAACGCCGAGTTCTTTCAACGATTTTGCCTTCTTCTCCGTTGGCGGTGGCGCTTTGACGACGCTGGCAAACACTAAAAATTCTTTCGTCACTTCTGCTACTTCTTTCCCGAAAGAAACTAAATTTGGCACCTACAGCTACACCTTCACCAAAGGTGGAACTTACGATATAGCTGTTGGGGTGGCAGATGTGCTGGATAGTTCAGTTGATTCAGCTTTGCTGGTCGATAACTTCCAGCTGACCGATAGCAATGGTTTACCTATCGCCGCTTCCCAGAAGGTAACCCTCGAGCCTGGTGATATTGTTGATGGCATTAACTTTGGCAATCAACAGGTTGCCCAATTGTCTATCGGTAACGCAACTGTGACTGAAGGCGATGCCGGTACTACCAATGCTACTTTCACCGTCAGTCTGTCTCAGCCCGTAACCAAAACAGTGACGGTGCAGTATGCCACGGCGAACAGTACGGCTAAAGCTGGGGAAGACTATATCGCTGCTAGCGGTACTCTGACCTTTAATCCGGGGGATACTACTAAAACGCTGTCCGTATCCGTGAAGGGCGATACTCTATCAGAACCCGACGAAACTTTCTTTGTCAGCTTGAGTAATGCCAGCAAAGCTGTCATCGCCGATGCCAAAGCTGCTGGCACTATTCGCAACAACGACACCAAAGCCACTATCGGCAACGATACGATTTACGGCACTTTTGCCAATGACTCGATTGATGGATTAGCAGGTAGCGATTTAATCTACGGCGGTACTGGTAATGACATCCTCATCGGCGGGGAAGGAAATGACTCTCTTTCTGGGGAGACGGGTAACGATGTCCTCAATGGTGGCAATGGGAAAGACTCCCTGACTGGTGGCGCTGGCAATGATTCCCTTGCTGGTGGGACAGATACTGACACCCTCGTTGGTGGTGCGGGCAATGACACCATGAGTGGAGATGATGGCAACGATAGTATCTTTGGCGGTGCTGGTAATGACTCGCTCTCCGGCGGCAGCGGTAGCGACACCTTCAGCGGCGTTGATACCTCCAATAATCCCCCAGGAAAAGGCGAGTTAGATAGTCTGATTGGTGGGCTAGGCTCAGATCGTTTCGTTCTGGGAGATGCTAGCAAGGGAGCCTACTATAATGATGGCAATCCTGCCAGTAGCGGTACGAGCGATTTTGCTCTGATAACTGGCTTTAGCACCACTGAAGATTTCATCCAGCTAGCAGGAGTTGCTTCTAACTACGCTCTGTCTGTTAGTCTTGGCAATACCGATATCTTCCTTGATAACGATGGCACGCCTGGGTTCAGTGCCAATGATGAACTGATTGGTCGCGTCGCGGGCGTAACGGGTTTAAATCTCGGCGCTAGCTACTTTGTCTACGTTTAGTTCTAGCTCGGTTTAGCTAGAACCCCGACTTCTTAAAGAAGTCGGGGTTCTGCGTATCATAAATTTTACTTATTGTCAATACTTTAATAAGATATTAAAGGTTTTATCAAGTTACCTTAAATTATATTTTGTTAGGGATCGATCCTTAGAGGGAATGCTTACACTTGATTAGTATCGTAAGCTACGCATTAACCGTCAGGTGGCAGCATCACAACCTCAAAGTAAAATAACAGTTTTATGTTGAGCTTGCCAAATGATATTGTAGCCATTTTGACTTAGTGGCTAGTGGTGATTACGGTAGTAGTTGAAAAAGGAAGTAACGTGGGGGCGATCGCAATGCTAGAACTAAAATCGCGTCAAGTGGATAAATCAGAGGAACAAAGCGTCACAGAAGCATCAGAGTCAGAGACAGATTTGCAACAGCGGGTCGAAGAGCTGCAACGGGCGGATCGGTCGCTGTACAATCTGATGGGAATGGAAGTCTGGGCGATCGCCAAAACGATGGACGATATCTATCCTGGTTTTTGGCATCAGTTTATGGAGAATCGCCGGATTGCTTGTAAGCAATTTATGGAGCAGCAAAAGCAAGCGCATCGTTCTGAGGATTGATATATTTTGAAGGTAGCTTTCTCCCTTCGCGCATGTCTGCTCAATTTTTCAGTCAACCCATCGGTGAGATCGGCGTAGAAGAATTGGCTAGCCGTCTAGCATCTACCACGGATGGGGTACAGTTAATTGATGTCCGAGAAATGTCTGAGATAGCGATCGCTCATGTCGATGGCTTTGAAGTCCTCCCCTTAAGCGAATTCAACTCTTGGTCTGAGCAGATTCAAACTCGCTTCGATCCTGATGCAGAAACTCTCGTCATGTGTCACCACGGCATCAGATCGGCTCAAATGTGCCAATGGTTAATGCAACAGGGGTTTACCAACGTTAAAAATATAGTCGGCGGAATTGATGCTTATTCTATCTTGGTCGATCCTTCAGTTCCCCGGTATTAAATCACATTTACCTACCCTGGAAGGGTAGGTCTACACAAACAAAGCCTGCCTACGCAGGCTTTTAAACTCTGCAAAACTTGCCTCTGCAAAATTACAATTAATTAAAATGACAGAGCTAAAGATAACGGTTGAGAATAATCCAACCCCAGAAGATATTCGCACTTTTATCAGAAACCTAATTCCTCCCTCGATACTTTTAGCTTTCAAGCGCTTGGTTTTGCTCAAAAACTCGGCTATCAAATATTTAGGATTCTAGAAAATTTTCCCGCCGGACATCAATGCTATTTTGGCTATACGGTCAAGCGGCATCAGCCTCTGCTCTGCTTTGCTATCTTATAAGTGAACCCATCTATGGTGCTAGGGGTGCATCGCTCTATCATCGCATACCAGCATTTTCCCCTTCCTGGCGCGGAACATAGCAGGGATATCTGAAAATATATGTATTACTTGCTACCATTGCCAACCCAATCAGCGCGGAAAATATGGTCAGCGATTTGAAAATAAACTTTCCTCTATTTGGATGGGATTTTCGTCCAGCTCAATATTATATCAAAAAATGTCCTACTTCGATAGATAGAATTTTAATCTGTCCGACGCTCTATACGAACCCGTGGGAATTTTGTTATTATCCTATATCAAATTTGAGAAAAGATTGGGCTGGAACGCAGCAATTTTTTAATAATTCGATAAAACGCCACTGCCGCTTGACAAATCTATGCAAATCCATCTGACAGACAGACAACAACAAGTTCTTTGGGCAACGGTACGTCATTACATCGCGACGGCAGAACCCGTGGGATCGAAGGCGTTGGTAGACGAATTTAACCTCAGCGTCAGCCCAGCGACGATTCGCAACGCGATGGGCGTTTTAGAAAAAGCGGGTTTGTTGTATCAACCCCATACGTCAGCGGGACGGGTTCCCTCGGACTCTGGTTACCGAATATACGTTGACCAACTGATTACGCCTTCAGAACCCCTAGCACGTCAGGTGGAACAGTTGTTACAAGATCGCTTGCAGCAAAAAAATTGGAGTTTGGAAGCACTGTTGCAGGGTGCTGCTCAAATTCTGGCGACGATCAGCGGTTATATTACCCTGATTACGATGCCTCAAACTCGCACTAACCAATTGCGTCATTTGCAACTGGTACAAATTGAGACGGGGCGGGTAATGCTGATTGTGGTAACCGAGCATTATGAAACTCAATCGGTGTTGATGCAATTACCCCAAGCTGAGGATAGCGCCCAAGTCGATGCGGAAATTTTAGATCGAGAGTTGCAGATTCTGTCTAACTTTTTGAACAGTCAGCTAAAGGGGCGAAGTCTTTCGGAAATTGCTTCTCTAGATTGGACTCAAGTGGATCGGGAATTTCAACAATATGCTGAATTTCTGAAAAATTTACTCACAGAAGTTATCTCTCGGTTTCAACCAAGCGCTGGCGGGACGCAAATTTTGATTCGCGGCGTGTCGGAGGTGTTGCGTCAGCCGGAATTTTCCGAATTGCAGCAAGTACAAACGCTAATCCACCTATTGGAAGAAGAACAAGAGCAGTTGTGGCCTTTAATATTTGAATCACCTGCAAGCAAACAGTTAGGAAAGCGCGTAACGGTGCGAATTGGGGCAGAAAATACTCTGGAACCGATCCGCACTTGTACGCTGATTTCTGCTACTTATCGGCAAGGTGAGATGCCGGTAGGAAGTGTCGGGGTTTTGGGGCCAACGCGGATGGTTTATGAGAATGCGATCGCTGTCGTAGAAGCTGCGGCAGATTATCTCTCTGAAGCCTTGAGTTAAAGGTAATGTACAAATGACTCAAGAACTCATAGACTTAAAAACCAGTATCCTAGAGGGACGCTACGAAGATGCTTTGGCAATTGTCGATGAACTAGAAGGGATGTGTGAACGGGCAATCCTGCGTAACATTGAATCCTTTCTAGTGAGATTGATGGTTCACTTGATTAAAAACCAAATCGAGCAGCGTTTAACGAATTCTTGGGCTGCTTCAATTTCTGATTCTATCCGGCAAATCAAAAAGCTGAATCTCAAAGACAATAAAACTTCTTACTACATCAATGTCGATGAATGGCAGCCGTTTTTAGAAGAAGCGATTGAGGCAGCGATTAACCCTGCAAGCGTTGAAGTTGCGAATGGAAGATTTAAGCCTAACCAACTCTCCCAAATGTTGGATAAACTTCAGTTAGCTACAATCGCGCAGCAATTAATCAATCTGACTTACGAGCATTCAGCTAAAGATTTGCCAGCGATCGTTAATAGCAATCTAGCCTATTTACCCGGCGGAGAAGACTGGTTATCCAGTACGGATTCTTGAAACAGGGCTTATGCACGATCAACCGAGAAACCGGGTTTCTGCGTAGATCTTTAGTTCCAAAGCGACGATTGTTCTTAGAAACCCGGTTTCTTTGCCTAATTATCAGTAAAACACAGCAAACATGAAAATGACACTGAGAAAAGTTGCTTTTTGGTTATTGTGGATTGGATTTGTCTGCTACGCTTTTTTGTTAGCGCCTCCCAATCAACCAGATACGCCTGAGTTGATCAAAAATCTTTCTACGGGAAATTGGCAAGGAATTAATACTTTAGTTGTCTCCCTGTTCAATATTATGGGCGTTTGGCCTATGATTTATGCTTGTCTGCTGTTGGCTGATGGTAGGGGACAAAAATTACCTGCTTGGTTGTTTACAGGTTTGTCGTTTGGGGTGGGTGCGTTTGCGATATTACCTTATTTAGGTTTGCGCGAACCGAATCCAGGTTTTGTCGGTAGCAAGAATATTACTCTGAAGATATTGGACTCGCCTTTTACGGGTTTTATTCTTACCGTGGTTACGGTTGGGATTGTTGCCTATGGTTTGCGCGATGGTAATTGGGGAGATTTTGTGCAACAGTGGAGGAGCGATCGCTTTATCCACGTAATGAGTTTAGATTTTTGTCTGCTATGTCTAATCTTTCCCGCTTTGTTAGGCGATGATATGGCGCGGCGAGGTATGAAAAATCCCCCAGTTTTTTGGGCAGTATCCCTGATTCCTTTATTTGGCCCGCTTGTCTATCTTTGCTTGCGTCCTTCGCTGGTAGAATCTATGCCAGAGGTAGAAGCGGAAACCGTCGCTAGCAATACGCGCTAAGCAGTAAAAGAGAGAGAGGGTTTTTCCTCTCTCTTTTGGCGTATGCTTGATGAATTTATTAGATTTAACTAAAGATAGATTTAAGCTTTTATAGGTTAGTTTTAAAATTACTTCATAACCTTGCATATGTCCGTTCTCCAGCCTGCGATCGCAAGTCGCAGGCTCCTACTTATAGCTGCTTGCAATCCTTGTGAGGTACACCTTCGTTTGTGTAGCGGCAGTATTAATGCTGCCGCTACACAAACGAAGCAAAAATGCTGTACCTCATACGGCTGCAATCTGCTGTAATAAGCAAGCCGGGGCGGGTTTAAGGAAATATCTCGTGGTTCCAGTGAATGGTTGGTAAAACCCGCCCCTACTATACACACTCTTTGCTACCGAAAATGATATAATTCCTTCGCAATTACCAATTACCCATTACCCATTACCCATTACCAACATGAACAGAAAAATTGCTTTGTGGTTGATTTGGATAGGATTTATTGGGTATATTCTGTTTTTGGCTCCGCCTCCTCAACCAAGTACAGTTAAGTTACTGAAAAACTTATTTACAGGAAATTGGTTAGAAATAAATCCGATTATTTTATCATTATTCTCGCTGATCGGCATCTGGATACAAATCTACAGTTGTCTGATTTTTGCTGATGGCAGGATGCAAAAAATTCCAGCATGGCCTTTTGTTTTAGCCTCCACGGCAACGGGAGTGATTGGCTTAATTCCTTATTTAGCTTTGCGCGAATCGAATCAAGAGTTTTCTGGGAAAAAAGATGCTTTCCTCAAGCTGCTAGATTCGCGCTGGACTGGTGTTGGCCTCGCTTTAAGTACAGTTGTTTTACTAGGTTATGCTTTGCTGTTTGGAAACTGGGGAGAGTTTTTTTACCAGTTCCAAACTTCTCGATTTATTAATGGTATGACTTGGGCTTTTTGTCTGTTTGGTTTGTTATTGCCAACGCTGCTGGGCGATGATATGGCGCGGCGAGGTTTCCAGAATTCGCTACTTTTTTGGACGTTCTCACTGCTACCTTTAATTGGTTCGGTGGCTTATCTTTGTTTGCGTCCTCCTCTAGAAGAAACCAAGGCTGAAACTCCACCACAAGCTTTGGCAAGTACAAGTTAGTAAAAAATTATGGTCAGGAAAGTTGCATTGTTTTTAATCTGGATAACCTTCGTAGGTTATACAATCTGGTTAGCACCCCTCGACCAACCAGATACATGGCCTATTGTCAAGAATTTGCTAACATTTCAACTATCAAAAGTTAATGCAATTCTGGTGGCAATTTTCTGGCTGATGGGCGTTTGGCCTATGATATATGCTTGCCTGATGTTTGTTGATGGCAGAATGCAAAAGTTTCGCGCTTGGCCTTATTTTATCGGCTCGAATGGAACCGGAGTTATGTGTTTAATGCCTTATTTGATTTTACGCCAGCGAAATCAAGAATTCTTTGGCACAAAAGATAAGTGGCTGGAAATTTTAGAGCGACGTTCAACCGGAGTTACTCTGCTATTGATTACCATTGGTTTAATTGCCTACGCTATAATTGCTGGAGATTGGGAAGATTATGTCCAGCAGTTTCAAACTACGGCATTTGTTCACCTGATAAGTCTAGATTTTTGCTTGATGAGTTTGGTATTTCCCCTCACATCGCTATTCGATGATGATCTGGCGCGGCGGGACATTCACGATGCTAGAATTTTTTGGACAGTGGCACTAATCCCACTATTTGGGCCGTTGTTTTATCTTTGCTGGCGTCCCTCTTTAACAACAAAACTAGAGATGCGTTGGCGCAGCGTCTCCGAACCGGAATCCTTCGCACCTCTAGGCTATTAAAAAAAACCGAATTTGTATCAATTATACCAGAAGTCCCAAAGATCCTGATGGAACTGGTAACGGCTGGGTTCGGAGCGGTTTTGTAAAGAAATGTAAAAGTTTAAAACTAAAAAAATACGGAAAGCTTTTCGGGAAACCCTTATAGTCTGACTAAATTGATAATTAGGAGCCAATGGTAAACCAAGCGCGATGCTTGGCTGGGAATGAGTAAATACTCATGACTCGCTTAATACTGTTTGCAAATAACATCCTTGGTATAGCTAATGACTGAATCTGCCTTGCATCAAGACATACGCACCGAATCGAGTACCAGCCCAAAAGATTGGATTCGCCGCTTTGTGTGGAAGATAGCGATCGCGACGCTACTATTGATGGCAGTCGGCAGCGCTACGCGGGTGATGAATGCCGGGTTGGCTTGTCCGGATTGGCCTTTGTGCTATGGTCAGTTAGTACCCTCGCAACAACTGATGAACCTCCAGGTGTTCCTGGAATGGTTTCATAGACTCGATGCGGCGTTGATTGGGGTGAGCGCGATCGCGTTAGTTGGCTTATCCTGGTGGTATCGCCGTCAGTTACCTGGCTGGATGCCCGCTGCGTCAATATTTGCCCTGGGATTGATTGTATTCCAAGGCGTGTTAGGCGGACTCACGGTTACCCAATTGCTGCGATTTGACATCGTTACCGCCCATTTGGGATGTGCGCTATTATTCTTCATCACCCTGCTAGTAATAGGCATGGCGCTACTTCCCTACAAAGGCACTGGCAGCGTTGGTAAGCTACCCTGGATCGGTTTAACCGCCGCGATTTTAGTTTACCTGCAAAGCTTACTAGGAGCGCTAGTAGGTTCCCGCTGGGCGCTGCACCAATGCTTCGGCGCATCGGAGTTATGTCTGGTAATGAACAGCCACATCATCGGCGTGTTTCCAGCAACTATAGCAACTTTGGCAGTCGTAATTTTGGCATGGCGCACCCCCGCACTTCATCCTATGCTGCGGAATTGGTCAAGAATTACGGGATTGTTGCTAATTGCACAAATAGTTTTGGGAATTGCGACTTTCCGCTTACACCTGCAAGTAGAAGTGCTAACAGTTTCTCACCAAGCAATAGGTGCAGCATTATTGGGTTCACTGGTGGCATTTACCGTACTAGGAATGCGAGATTCTAAACCAGAAAATATCGCCACTAATGTTTTAGGGGCATCTGTCGGAAAAGCCGCCTAATTTGGTCAGGTAAGCGATGTAGGGGCAGGTTTTACAGAGTAATTGTGGGCAAAAACCCGCCCCCCTCCCAATTACCAATTACCAATTACCCATTACCAATTACCAAGTTTTGTTTCACACGAGAAGGATGTAACCGTAATGATAGGGACTAGCGTTGCCCGCCAACACGAAAACTTTCTACAAGTAATTCAAAGCTATTACCAGCTAACCAAACCGAGGATTATTCCCTTACTGTTGATTACAACTGCTGCCAGCATGTGGATGGCGTCGGATGGAAGAGTAGACCCGGTGTTGCTCATCGTAACTCTTTTGGGTGGAACGTTAGCAGCTGCTTCGGCGCAAACGCTCAATTGTATCTACGATCGCGATATTGACTATACAATGGAGCGCACCCGCCATCGCCCGATTCCTTCTGGTAGAGTACAGACTAGGGATGCATTATTGTTTGCGATCGCACTCGCTACCCTTTCTTTCACCTTACTAACTGTCTTTGCTAACTTGCTAGCGGCGTTGTTAACAATGTCCGGTATAGTTTTTTACATGCTCATCTACACCCACATGCTCAAACGCCACACGCCCCAAAACATTGTCATTGGCGGTGCGGCGGGTGCAATTCCTGCTTTGGTAGGATGGGCAGCAGTGACGGGTAGTTTAAGCTGGTCAGCATGGATGCTATTTGCGATCGTATTTATTTGGACGCCGCCGCATTTTTGGGGATTGGCGTTGATGATTAAAGACGACTACGCCAAAGTCGGCATCCCGATGTTACCAGTAGTAGAAGGTGAAGAAGAAACAACCCGCCAAATCTGGATTTACACCTTAATTTTGGTGCCATCAACTCTATTGCTAATTTATCCTTTGGGTACCGCAGGTGTTGTTTACGGATTGATTGCCGTTACCTTGGGTTGGAAATTCATCCAAAAAGCTTGGCAACTGTTACAAAACCCAGTTGATAATATGTTAGCCAGGTCGGTGTTTAAATACTCGATTATCTACATGATGCTGCTGTGTTTGGGACTGGTAATTGATAGCTTACCAGTGACTCGCTGCATGACAGCTAGCATCGCTCAAAATGTGGATACGCTAATTAGCACGATTTCGATACTGCAATAGTCAGACGATTAAATATCGTCGCTGTTTCCCGCTTGGTAAATAACCAAGCGGGTTTTATTATTTGGCGAGGGGCGGGTTTAGTTAGGACTTGCTTACCCAGTGAAGAACAGTCTTAAGGCTTCGTTTGTGTAGCGGCACCCTTAAGGGTGCCGCTACACAAACGAAGCGAAAACGCTTTTCCTCAGTCGAACAGCAATGACGCAAAGAAACCGGGTTTCTGTGAAAAATCTTTGGTTTGGCAACCAGAAATCTAGGCAGAAACCCGGTTTCTAGGTTGGTCAGGCAAAGAAACCGGGTTTCTGTGAAAAATCTTTGGTTTGGCAACGAGAGATCTAGGCAGAAACCCGGTTTCTAGGTTATACGCAAAGAAACCGGGTTTCTGTGAAGAATCTTTGGTTTGGCAACGAGAGATCTAGGCAGAAACCCGGTTTCTAGGTTATACGCAAAGAAACCGGGTTTCTGTGAAAAATCTTCGGTTTGGCAACGAGAGATCTAGGCAGAAACCCGGTTTCTAGGTTGGTGATGATATAAGATAGGGTTGGCGATCGCAACCGCAATCCTCACCCGCTAAGGTAATAGTTATGACTCAAGAATTAATCGACCTCAGAACCAGCATCTTAGAAGGTCGTTACGAAGATGCTTTGGCAATTGTGGATGAGTTAGAAGGAATAAGCAAACAAGCAATAATCGGTAACATTCAATCGTTTTTGGATAGAATGATGATGCATTTGATTAAAAATCAAGTAGAGCAAAGATTAACTAATTCTTGGGCTGCCTCTATTGCAGATTCTATCCTAAAAATTAAACGACTAAATCTTAAGGAGAATAAAACTTCTTACTACATCAAAGAAGACGAATGGGATGAAATGCTGGAAGAGTCAATAAAAGCAGCAATTATTTCAGCTAGCGTTGAAGTGATGAATGGACAATTAAGTCCAATTCAACTATCACAATTAGTCGATAAAAGCCAGGTAATAAATAATGCAAAAGCGTTGCTGGCTCTTATTTATGTTCATTCAACTAGGGATTTACCCGACATCATCCCTACTCAGTTAACCGAATTACCAGGCGGGGAAGATTGGAAGGAAGGAAGGCGGTGAGTTAGCAGTAACAGCTTACCCTATCCCCTTGTAGCGAGGAATGAGGGGGGTAGAGCGTTAGTTTTGCACTAAAACGGGGAATTCTATGGAACGAGCGCGAATAACATCGTGCTGTGTCAGATTTTACCAGAAACCCCGGAGCTATGAAAAAGCAACAAAATAAATTCAGCCACCTGACTGCAAAAGAAAGAGTTTACCTGTCATTCCCAGCACAGTTTTTGTTAGATAAAAACCTACTTCAAGGCAAAATACTAGACTTTGGTTGTGGCTTTGGTAATGATGTTAAAATATTGCAAAAAAAAGGATTTGATATTACAGGTTACGATCCATATTATTTCTCAGAATACCCTAATGAAAAATTCGACACGATTATTTGCTTTTACGTTCTAAACGTTTTGTTTCCTGAAGAACAAGCTAACGTACTCATGGAAGTTGCCCATCTGTTGAAACCCGGAGGCAAAGCGTATTATGCAGTCAGAAGGGATATAAAAAAAGAAGGTTTTCGACAACATTACATTCACAAAAAACCTACCTATCAGTGTATCGTAAAACTTCCCTTTAAGTCAATTCATTTAAATGAAATGTGTGAAATTTACGAATACATGCACTATAACCATCAAAGAAATTCAACCAATAATTGCATATTCTGTAATCCTTATAAAAATCTAACCATATTAACAGAGTCAGCCACAGCTTATGCCATGTTGGATGGTTATCCTGTGAGTAAAGGGCATGTATTAATCGTCCCGAAACGTCACGTCGCTAATTATTTTGACTTACCATTTAAAGAACAATCTGCTTGCTGGTACATGGCGAACAAAGTGCAAAAGATTTTGACCAAAGAATTTCAGCCTGATGGGTTTAATGTGGGAATGAACGTTAATAAAGATGCAGGTCAAACCAGGCAACACGCTACTATCCATATTATCCCGCGTTACCGAGGTGATGCTGAAGGTCTGAAAAGCGGGATTAGAACAGTGATTCCTAAAAGAAAAAGCGAGTAAATAGGATGCAGTAATTACTGTAAAAAATATGGGTGCGATCGCGCAGATATTCCGCAATCCACTTCATTGGTTACGGGAAAAAGTTAAAATCAACATAGGTAGAGGAACCCGCGATGATTGCAACCCCCCAACCCCCGCAAAAAATGACCGTTGACGAATACCTGGAATGGGAAGCCAGACAAGAAATGCGTCACGAATATGTCAACGGCGAAATCTTCGCCATGACTGGAGGGAGTATTCCCCATAACGACATTGCCCTCAACTTATACAGAATTTTACGACCTCATCTGCGTCCAAGAGGCTATCGAATCAATGTTTCCGATGTTAAACTCCAACTAAGCAGCAGTAGCGCATATTTCTATCCCGATGTGATTGTAAGCTGCGACCCTCAAGACCTCAACTCGCGCAAATTCATCCAACATCCCAAACTGATTGTAGAAGTTTTATCATCAAGTACAGCAGCAAGCGATCGCAGCGATAAATTTACCCACTATCGCACCATCCCCACCCTGCAAGAATATGTCTTAATTGAATCAGAAAAAATTGCGGTTGAGCGTTACTGTCGCGGAGAAGGAAGAATGTGGCTTTACTATCCCTATACTGTTGGAGATATTATCACCCTGGAAAGTATTGAATTTGAATGTCCGATTGAACTGCTGTACGAAGGTGTTGTATTTGAGTTTGATGAGTGAGGTAACACTCTCAGTAAGCCGTTTTTTAAGACAATCGCTACAATTGGTGTTTCCATCCCAGAGTTAGCCATGTACGCCGTAATTTCACGAGACAAAATCCAACTCCCCCCCGGAACTGTGGTGCGAATGCCTGGAACCTGGCAAGATTACTGTGCATTGCGCGATAGCCGGGGTGATGGCTCGATTCCCCGCATCAAGTATCGCGATGGAGAAATTTTACTCATGAGTCCCCTTCCCAGACATGGACGCGAGGCCAATATTTTGGCAGATATTGTTAAGGCTTTGCTTGACAGTAAAAACCGTAACTATGAAGCCTTTACCCCTATTACAATGGACATCCCTGAAGAAGGAGGCATTGAGCCAGATTACTGCTTTTACATCGACAACTGGGAGGCAGCCGTAGGTAAAGATCGGATTGATTGGCAAACCGATCTTCCCCCCGATTTGGTGATAGAAATTGATGTCACTACTTACACCGCCGCCGCAGACTATCTGCCGTACAAAGTCCCAGAAGTTTGGTTGTTCAAAAAAAGCGGTCTAAAAATTTATAGTCTGGAAGGGGAAACCTATCAACAGCAACCATTCAGCCGCTATTTCCCAGAAATTGATTTGCCAACAGCGATCGCACAAGTGCTGCAAGTTGCATCCCAACAGGGAACCGGAGTTGCCCTGCGAGAATTCCGCCAGGGGTTAACTGATTGATGATCTGTTGCATAATTGCTCTGGTTGGAGATTCGCGATCGCTTTCATGAAAATAGCTCTACTCAGATCTTGCACCATTATCAACAAGCCTTCAAAAACCGGGTTTCTTGACGAAAAATCTAGGCTTTCAAGCTGAGCTATTTGCAAGAAACTAAGGTTTAGCCCAGGTGCAAGATGTGAGTCTATCAACAATTCTTCCCTCGTCAAACCAGCATGTTCTGCAACATCTCGCAGGATTGCATTCAAGGTTCCTACTTTGATAGGATCTTGGGCTGGAACTGTGACATGATGTTCGCCACTGCGCTGAGTAGTCAGCCGAATGTGACTACCCGTTTGATGACTCACCTCGTATCCAAGAACGGCAAGTGCTTTAACTAAATCTGCACCAGATAAGTCTCGCGGGAGTTTCACGAAGCAATTACCTCATCGCGGACTATATGCAAACGAATTACTTTAGGACGGTTTTGTTCGTTGGGAAAATGGCAACGAACGGCATCGCGAACCATTGCTTTTAATGTTTCTATGTCATCAGCTTGAGTGAAAATTGATTCACCTAATGCTCTGGCAGTATAACCGCCGTCTAGATCGTTTTCAACCAGAAAGACAATTTCAGTCATAGCTAATCTTGCTTGAGTTTGTCCTTTATACTAATTATGACTTAAGAGCGATACGCCAGAGGCATCTCTCTTAATTCGTTTCCAAGCTCTAATCAGATCGCTTTATACCTGCTAAAATAAATGCGATCGCTTCCTCTATATGTTCTTCAATCCTTTCTGAACTCAGGCGATCTATATCTGGCGTTAAATGTTTCCAGTTTTCATGCACTGTGAAGTAAAACAGGCAAACACTTAAAATATAAGTCAGCGCTAAAAATGGTTCTATCTGACGAAAACATCCTTCTGCCATACCTTTTTCTAGCACCTTAAGCAGATGTTCGTGCAGGCTTAAAACGTTGCACTCTTTGAAATAAATTCCTTGATTTTGGCTGGCTTCTTGAAACCACAGCATTTGACGTTGCGGATTCTGCGCTTCATTTGCAATTGCGAGGCGAATTATTTGCTTCAGCGCTTCTTCCGGAGATAAGCCATCTAAATTCAACTGTCCAAGCTTCGTCTGGACTTCATCTACCGGGCGTTGTAAAACTGCCTGATACAAGCTTTCTTTGTTCTCAAAATAGTAGTGCAGCGTCGCCGTTGTTACCTTAGCACGATTTGCGATCGCATTCATTCGCGCACCGTTTAACCCATGCCGTGAAAATTCCTGCTCTGCGGCATCCAAAATTTGCTGCTGTGTCTTCTCGGCATCTCGGAATGGGCGGACTGATTTCGCTACTCGCTTACTATGTCGAACCACGGTATCTTAAATTGTTGTTTGCTTTCCTATTTTACCAAAGATATTCAATCTTTAAATTGACAAATCCGCAATTAATTGATATACTTACTAATTAATCAGTAAGTTAATTTTTGCAATTATGAAGCAATTGCAAGGCTCGCCGTGGCTCTTGGCACATCGTTCCATGCTGAAGCCGAATCAGCCGATGAAAGTTTCGCTATTGGGTAACGATTATGTGCTTTGGCAAGACAGTCATGGCACGATTAGCGCCTTGCCGAATGCTTGTCCTCATATGGGTGCAATGCTGTCAGAGGGTTGGTGTGTGACTAAACCCGATGGTAGTAGTGCGATCGCGAAGCGTGGCGTTAGCCGTATCGCATGTCCTTTTCACGCATTAGAATTCGATCCTTCGGGTTGCACAGTTCTACCCGGTTCCAATAAACAAACCAAATCGCTCTTGCAACCATTAGAGTTAATCGTTCAGGGAGATTTTATTTGGTCTTATGGTGGATATGAGCCGAAAATTCCTATTCCTTCAATTATGAATGAAATTGCGGCAGAGTACGAGTTTATTGGAGTGACGGGAGAACGCAGTTTACCAACAGATATTCTGAGTTTGCTGTTGAATATGCACGATTACAACCATCAAAACGGCACTCATCGAGAATTATTTGAGATCGAAGAAGTGGAGGTGAAACAGTTTATGGATGAGGGTTTACATTCTCATGCTTACTTGTCGCAACCAAGGAAGCAACCTAAGTGGCGCGACATTCTGAAAAACCCCGGTCAACTGGCGATGCCAAAGGTTTTAGAAGCGCACCTAGAAAACTTTTTCCCGTTCATGGGATTGCTACATGGTGAAGATAAATTATTGAGCTTGAAAGAATGCCATTTTTACCTTCCAGAAGCCGAGGATCGATCTCGCGTATTTGTGTTGATGTATATGAAAGCGCATTCTGCGATCGCGCACTTAATCAAAGGTAATTTGCTAAAGTTGATTGATGTGGTTGTAGAGCAAGACGCAAAGATTTTGAGTAAGATTTACCCCCATACACCACAGCGGATCAAGTTGAACAATGAAGTGGGAATGGATTGGGTAAGGCGCAATTTTGATAATTTTCCCACAGTTGTAGAACCAAATTTATCCTTTTCTAACTGCTAATGCAATTATTGGAATCGCATCGCAAATTTACCGCATTTAACGCAGAAAAGAAAATGCTATAAGCAAGGTTTGGAGAGCAATATAAGATATATTTAGACAAGACTTGGAGATTAGTTGCATTTGTCTATTAATGCTGTTTATCATGCCAATTCACCCAAACAAAATGAGCGATCGCGCGTCCAAATATCAGAGAATCTATGATGTGGTAAGGCAAATACCTCCAGGAAAAGTGCTTACCTACGGGCTAGTAGCTGAATTGGCTGGGTTGTATGGTAAACCCAGGTTGGTGGGTTATGCTTTATTTCGGGTAGAGATCGACTCGGATATTCCTTGGCAGCGAGTCGTTAATGCGAAGGGCGAAATTTCCTATTCTGAGGCGAGATGCGGGGGCGATTATTTACAGAAAACCTTGCTGGAACAAGAAGGAATCGAATTTATGAAAGGCGATCGCATCGATCTGAAAAAATATTTATGGCAAGCGCCGGTCTATTTAGAGTAAAGTAATTCTGCGGCTGTAAGTAATGCTCGCCCAGAGGCAAGTATCGTGAGTCGAATTGTTTTAACTACTATCGGTTCCTTTGGCGATCTCCATCCCAAAATTGCGATCGCTCTCGAATTACGCAAGCGCGGTCATGATGTCGCATTCGCTACCCATAAGGAATACCAGGCTAAAATTGAAAGCTTGGGATTTGAGTTTCATCGAATGCGCCCAGATAATACCGCTCTGCACGATCCTGAAGAAATGGCGCGAATGATGGATTTGAAAACGGGTACGGAGTATATCATTTGTAATTGGGTGGGTGCCAGTTTACGGGAAATGTATGCAGACTTGAGCAACAGCGCCAAAGGAGCAGATTTGATTATTGCAGGTGAAGGCGCTTTGGCGGCTCGATTAGTTGCGGAAAAAATAGGTATTCAGTGGGCATTTTGCGTTCTACAACCGGCTTCATTTCTGTCAGCTTACGATCCATCAGTGCTGCCAGTATTTCCGTTTTTAGCCAAGATGCGTGGATTTGGTTCAATTGTAAATCGAGGTGTAGTTAATTTTGCTAAATTTGCCAGTCAATCTTGGGCAAAACCCATTTGCCAGCTGCGATCTGAACTGGGACTAACTCCACTGCGAGGAAATCCATTTATTGATGATAAATATTCACCTTACCTCGTACTGGCGATGTTTTCCTCGGTTTTTGCCAAGCCTCAACCAGATTGGCCAGCAAATACAATTTTGACCGGATTTGCATTCTATGATGACAGCGATCGCAAAACGGAACTGACACCAGAACTCAAGCACTTTTTAGATTCAGGTGAAGCCCCGATCGTGTTTACTTTAGGTTCTGCTGCCGTCATGACTCCCGGTAATTTTTATCAGGAAAGCATTGAAGCTGCCAAACAGTTAAATCGTCGTGCAGTGCTGCTGATCGGCAAGAATCCACCTCCAGAAAATCTGCCAGAAGATATGATTGCTGTGAAGTATGCGCCCTATTGTCAAATTTTTCCCTGTGCTTGTGCGATCGCGCATCAAGGTGGAATTGGCACAACAGCTCAAGCCTTACGCGCGGGTTGTCCCATGCTAGTGATGCCTTATAGTCACGATCAACCCGACAATGCAGCACGAGTTGAGCGATTAGGAACATCGCGTACTATTCCCCGCAAGCAATATTCAGCGTCATCGGTGGCAAAAGAATTAGGTGAATTGTTAACCAACCCTAAATATGCTGCAAAAGCCGCAGAAATTGGACGGATGATACAAGCAGAAAATGGTGCGATCGCGGCGTGTGATGCGATTGAAAAACAGCTAGAAGTTGTTGCCTCGAATCGCTGACGAGCGAACTAATAATTAAATGCATTTTGTTCTGGTTCGAGCGATCGCAGAATATCGATATCTTTGCAGCTTTTGATGCTTATTCAATTGGGCGGGTGTAGGCATGAAGAAGTAGAAGATATTATACTAGCGATCGCCCCTCAAATCAAAGGCAAAAGAAGAGCGATCGCTTGTTTTCTCAATCGCTCATCAGTATGAGTTACCGGAATATGTTTAGTTTTCTCAGGCGAGATTGTTCCATAAACAAGCTTAAACAAGTACTGATTATCAAGACTAGCGCCAGCACAGACAAGACAATCCAAAATAGTTTATAACTTCTGCAAGATCGAACTTCTAAACTTCCTACAGACGTAAAAGTGACTAAAAACCGAGCGAGAGGTTGATCGTAATATTGCTCTATATCATTGTCACTGTAATTGTTGATTAAAGACGGTAGCGGAGTTTGGCTCATGCAATCAGCCGCGTATCGATCGGCAGGTTGACAAACAATTATCTTGCCATCTGCTGTCAAACCCAACAGATAGATCGGGTCAGTAGAAAGGGTTGTTTCCGGATTCCAAGAACGATGAATTTGATGATACAACTTATCGGATAAATCTCGGATTTTTATAAAATTCGTAATCTGGGGAGCCGTTGTGAGAAGTGGGTTGAGGTTAATCGATGTCGAGCTATCTGTGTTCCGTAATTTACGTTGAAATAAACATAATCCAGTCGCTTGAGCAATTGCCAAAATGGCAGGAAAAGGCAAATCCCGAAAAAATATTAAACTGCGAGCTGTTCCCAAACTGATGGTAAAAACTACAGACCAATCAGAAAACAAACCAGATCTCAAAGATCCACTAAAGGTTGCCACAGCAAAACCAATTAAGCTCATCAGACAAGCCCATATCAGAAGCGTGGCAGGGAAAATAAATAACCACCATCGGGCAGATCTGACATATTTGCGGAGAATTAACCACTGTAATAAGCCAAGCCACAGAGTAGCTAAAAAAGAAATTCCTAAACTAAGTAGAAGAGCTACACCCATCATAACTGGGTTTCTAGAAAAGTCTGATAACTGACCTGACATCAAAAGCTGGATAACCAAGTTTTGCCATGCCCATCGAGTGAGTTGAAAGCCACACCAACCTGCCGTTGTAGCAATAATCCATCCCCAGTCCGGTACAAATTTGCGTAAAACCAGCCACTGAGATGCTCCCACAATCGCTCCAAAGACAGCGCCTAAAATGGCTGCATCTACTGTTCTCCAGGTTTCTCCAAATATTATTGCACCAGTCCCATTTTCAATTGGCACTGAGTATAGCGGTAGGTTCAGAAAAACAAACCTTGCTCCTAAACTGGCTATCAGCGTCACCAGAACAAACGTAATAATGAACCCTAGTCGTTCAAAGGGTTCAATTAGCAACTGTTTGGGGTTGAGATAGGGCTGTAATGTAGATAGCAACTTTTAACTCCCTTGGTATTGGTAAGTCTTAGGAAATAATACGCCGTACTCTACAGTTTTGGATTCAGATTGGATAGAAACACCAAACCTTTATAACATTCATCGGCGTTTGGTGAGGCTTTGGGAAAGAGCGATCGCCAGCCTCACCACCTAAGACAATCCCACTTTCTGTTAACTGCTGATAACTTGCGCTTTTTCTTCTACATTCAATCCACCTTCGCCTAAAGTGTCAGCCGAATAATTCCGATTGATAAATTCATCTAACAATTCAAAAAATTTATCAAGTGCTTTGCTTTCATCCTCACAATAAAAAAGAATAATATTAGCCCAAGATTGGCTAGTTTGAACGTTGAATTTTTTTCTGATCCACTCCGGAAACTCCCTAAAATCGCTTTCTTGTTTCGTGGGCTGTCCTCCCAACTCATGTTTAGCGACGCTGTAACCCGATAAAAAAGCCTGAAGACAAATAATTGAGTGTCGTCCCAAGTACATTGAAGGAGCTTTCTTAATTTTCTCAATCAGCGTATATAAATCGTGCATTATCCACCTCAATAAAAGCGATGCCGCTCAAAATTCCTCTTCTATAATCGATAGCGGTATGCCTACGGCACGCTAGGCGATCGCACCTTATATTCAGTCCGCGCAGGCGGACTTCGTTTGTATAGCCCCAGGTTTCAACCTGGGGGCATCTGGGTGATCGGGCATCTGGGGCATCTGGTTTCAACCTGGGTCGTCTGCCTCGTCTTAGAATAAAAGAAAAGATTGTATAGATTTGTATCCAACCCTCAACCATAACAGAATCATGGCTGCTGCCGTATTAATCGAAAAACTCCAGAAACGCTACGGCAACGTCGAAGCCGTCAAAGACGTATCCTTCCAAGTACAACCGGGGGAAATTTTCGGCTTGCTTGGCCCCAACGGTGCTGGTAAAACTACCACTATCCGCTGTCTGTGTACCCTCGCCGCCCCAGATGCTGGCAAACTCGAAGTCTCCGGTATCTCCGTCACCGCCAATCCGAAAGCAGTGCGTCAGCGACTCGGTTACGTCGCCCAAGAAGTCGCCATCGATAAAATTCTCACCGGGCGAGAACTTTTACAACTGCAAGCCGCACTCTACCACCTTAAAGGCGCTGTGGCGAAAGACCGGATTAACGCGATGCTGAAATTGCTGGGATTAGAAGAATGGGCGGATAAAAAAACGGGTACTTATTCCGGTGGCATCCGTCGCCGGATAGATTTAGCCGCAGGATTGTTGCACAAACCCGATGTTTTGGTTTTGGATGAACCCACGGTAGGCTTAGATATCGAAAGCCGCGTGGTGATGTGGAATGTCTTGCGTCAATTGCGGGATTCTGGTATTACCGTTTTGATGACGAGCCATTATTTAGAGGAAATCGACGCTTTGGCTGATAGAGTGGCAATTATTGATAAAGGTGCGGTTATTGCTTCTGGGACGCCTAATGAGTTAAAGGATCGAGTGGGAGGCGATCGCATTACCCTCCGCATCCGCGAATTCACCCCAGAGGAAGAAGCCCAAAAAGCCAAAGACATGTTGCAAGCGTTACCTTTCGTCCAAGAAGTCATCCTCAACACCGCCCAAGGTAACTCGTTAAACTTAGTCGTAAAACCACAAAGTGACGCGCTTTTAACTGTTCAACAATCTCTGCGCGATGCTGGATTACCTACTTTCGGGATTGCCCAATCTCGCCCTAGTTTAGATGATGTCTACCTGGCAGCAACGGGTAGAACTCTAATGGATGCTGAACTTGCCGCCGTGGGTACTCGCGATCCCAAGGCTGAGAAAAAGCAGAATATGAAAAAGTGAACTACAAAGACGCGAAGGACGCGAAGGAAAAGAAAGATGACTACTACGAATTCTTCTCCATCTGAGATTAAGTGGCAGCCAGAGTCGGCAACTCAATCGAATGTGGCTGCATCTAGTTTTTTTGGGGAATTGGTGCAAGAAACTTTGGCTTTAACTCGTCGCTTGTTTATTCAACTCCAGCGGCGTCCCTCGACTTTAATTGCTGGGGTGATTCAACCTCTAATTTGGTTAGTTTTGTTCGGGGCGCTGTTTCAAAATGCCCCGAAAGGGATGTTTGGCAATAGTGTCGATTACGGACAATTTCTGATTGCTGGGATAATTGTTTTTACCGCTTTTAGTGGGGCGCTGAATGCTGGGTTGCCGGTGATGTTTGACCGGGAATTTGGCTTTCTCAATCGATTGTTGGTTGCGCCTCTAGCGTCGCGGTTTTCGATTGTTTTCGCTTCGGCTATCTTTATCGTTACCCTCAGCGGCATTCAAACGGCAGCAATCGTCGCAGCGAGTGCCATGCTTGGTGTGGGATTGCCAGATCCGATTGGTTTGGGTTTGATGGCGCTGATTGTTTTGTTGCTGGTTGTAGGGGTAACTGCTTTAAGTTTGGGGTTGGCTTTTGCGCTTCCCGGACACATTGAATTGCTGGCAGTAATTTTTGTGACTAACTTGCCTTTGTTGTTTGCCAGTACTGCCCTTGCTCCTCTTTCTTTTATGCCCAATTGGTTGCAAACAATTGCTAGTTTCAATCCATTAACTTACGCAATTGAGCCGATTCGTTACGTCTATCTTCATCACAGTTGGGCTTTTAGCAGTGTAGTAATGCAGGCTCCTTGGGGTACTGTTTCTTTCGGCGGGGCGCTGTTAATATTGTTAGTGCTGGATGTGGTGGCTTTGGTGAGCATTCAGCCTTTGTTGCGCCGATCTTTTGCTTAAAGCAGAAAAAGCGGAAAGCTTAAAAAGCCCAGAAATCCCAGAAATCCCAGAAATCCCAGAAATCCCAGAAATAAATTTCTGGCTTAAAGCTAAAGTCAGTTAAAACTGACTACAATACTTAAAAGATTTTTCAACCTGTTTTAACAGGTTTGAGCTTTAAGCTTGAAATTTATTTCCAGGCTTCTATTTCAAGGATTCTATTTCAAGGTTCGCGGCGCGATTGTAAGCTTAACAATAACCTTCTCTATTTGTGAGGAGTCAACGATAATGAATGTAAAAGTTTTTACCAAGTTAGCTCTGGGGTGTTTGGCGGGAAGCGCGATCGCATCCCTCGCCCTATTCCCTCAACCAACCTCGGCACAATTCACCGATGCCCAACCCCTGCAAGACTGGCAGCAAAGCCCAGAAACTAACCGCGATCCTTTTTCTGGCAAAGGAGACGGCGGTGAAGCGCCTTTCGACGTGTTTAATATGATACATAGAGCCAATCTCGGCCCTACGCGCAGTCTGGGTGAATTTAGTGAAGAACAGGACGAAAGTATAGATGCTGCTGCGGCGGAATTTCGCAAACAACAACAGCAACGACTTCAACCTGGGAATGAGGTAGTCCCTGTAACACCAACAAATACACCAGCACCTACCCAGTCGGGCAATTAATAGACACAAAAAACGCGGGAGATCTTAAATCCCCGCGTTTTGGGAGTTTAATTAAGCGCCCACAGCTGAGAGAACATCCTGAGCGTGGGTATCGGTTTTAACGGTGTCAAATACGTGAGCAATCGTGCCGCTGCCGTCAATGATGAAGGTGACGCGCTTGGCATAGCCGCCGCCATCTACATCGTAGGCTTTGGCGATCGCACCGTCGGTATCGGCTACCAGCTGAAAGGGTAAACCGTACTTTTCGGTAAATTTCTTGTGGGAGGCTTCGTCGTCCATGCTAACGCCCAACACCACCATGTCTTTACCTTGAAATTCCGGGTAAGAATCCCGGAAGCTTTGGGCTTGTTTGGTGCAGCCTGGGGTATCGTCCTTGGGATAGAAATACAAAACAACGGTTTTACCGGCAAAATCAGACAAGGAGACGGTGTTGCCGTCGGTGTCTTTGGCAGTAAATGCCGGTGCTGTTGTACCAACCGATAAAGCCATAGTTAAGATTGTCCTGTTAGCTTTACAATTTCTTTACATTTTACCCTAGTTCTGGTTTGTCATCTGCTGCTGGGAAGATTTGGTTACTGTCTCTAGCGGCAAAAAATGCTTAATATAAGAGCAAAGAAACTTTAATATTCAGGCTAAACGGGCACAACAAAGCTGATGACTCTAACTAAACCGCAAGACGCTAAATCCCTCACTTATCCCAAAAAAACCATAGAACGCGCCACTAGAGCGCTGCGCTGTTCTCCGTTTCAAATGCCTTTATTTGCGACCATGCGGCAGCAAAGTGTGAATATGGGGACAATCTCATCCACGACGGGTGTTAATCTTCAATACACGCGCCGCCCCCTATCCGAGTTGGCAGCTGAAAATGCTTTGACGTGGCTGATCTCTGTAGGCGTCCTGCGGCGGGAAGTTGATGGGCAGGGACTTACAGATAGTTTTCGCCTCACGCCTCTGGGACATCAGATAATAGAACAATGGCAGGCGCAAGGGCAAGTCGTGCCGCCCCCAACTTGGCGCGATCGCATCTACAATGCCTTAAGTCGCTGGCTGCGGATATTCTGAATTGGTAATTGGTAATCGGTAATTGGTAATGGGTAATTGGTGATTATCAAGCAGCCCCTGTCCCTGACGCCTTTTGAAGATCGTTACAAATGAATTTCTTATGAAAGCAATTATGGTCGTGGGGACTACTTCCCACGCTGGAAAATCACTCCTGACTACTGCAATTTGTCGTATTTTGGTAAGACGTGGCTGGCGCGTCGCCCCGTTTAAAGGCCAAAATATGGCTCTCAATGCTTACGTCACGGCAAGCGGCGGGGAAATTGGTCACGCCCAGGCGGTGCAAGCTTGGGCATCTGGTGTCGCCCCCACGGTGGAAATGAACCCAATTTTACTCAAGCCTCAAGGTGACATGACTTCCCTAGTAATTATGAAGGGTAAGCCAGTCGCCAGAGCCAGCGCCTTAGAATACTACGAACAATATATTGAATCAGGCTGGCAGTCGATTACCGAATCGCTGCAAGCGTTGGGGACAGAATTCGACCTGATTGTTTGCGAAGGGGCGGGAAGTCCAGCAGAAATTAATTTAAAACACCGCGACTTGAGTAACATGCGGGTAGCGCGCCACCTCAATGCCCCGACGATATTGGTAGTCGATATTGACCGGGGTGGGGCATTCGCTCACGTCATCGGTACTTTAGAATTGTTGGAACCCGAAGAACGGGGATTAATTAAAGGTATTGTTATCAATAAGTTTCGCGGACATCAAAGTCTGTTAGATCCGGGTATCCGTTGGTTAGAAGAACGCACTGGCATTCCCGTAATCGGCGTGATTCCCTGGATTGACCAGATCTTCCCCGCCGAAGACTCGTTGGATTTGTTTGAAAGACGCGATCGCAATCCCTCCGGTGAGATTAACATTGCCGTCATCCGCTTGCCAAGAATTTCCAACTTTACCGATTTTGACCCCCTGGAAGCCGAACCCAGCGTTAACCTGAAATACATCAGCCCCAAACAATCTTTAGGCTATCCAGATGCGGTAATTATCCCCGGTTCCAAAACCACGATCGCCGATTTGATGGTGCTGCACCAAACCGGCATGGCAGATAGCCTCAAAGACTATGTCGCCGCAGGCGGTACGGTTCTCGGTATCTGCGGCGGCTTCCAAATGCTGGGTAAATTAGTAGCAGATCCAGAAGGAATTGAAGGCCAAGAAGGACGCAGCGAAGGTCTAGGATTCTTACCCACCAAAACTGTAATGACGCCCCAGCGCGTGGCACGTCAGCGCCAAGTAACCTCTAACTTTCCCCAAACTGGATTACCCGTCACCGGATATGAAATTCATCAAGGTCGCACCCGCATTATCGAACCTGATGGCACTCTAGCTTTATTCGACGATCCAACTTTAGGTGTAGTTGACTCCGGTCAATTTGTTTGGGGTACCTATCTCCACGGTATTTTTGATAATGGCCCCTGGCGACGCGCCTGGTTAAATCGCCTCCGCCAACAACGCGGTCTTCATTCTTTACCCACAGGAATTTCCAATTACCGCGAACAGCGAGAAGCCATGTTAGACGCACTGGCAGATCGGGTAGAAGCTTACATCGATTTAACGCCGATTTTACCCAGCAGCTAATGGCTAATCGCTAATCGCTAATGGGTTTTTAGTTAAACCAATTACCAATTACCCATTACCAATTACCAATTACCAAGAGAATAACTAAAATGGCTAAAATTCGTTTTTTACCCGATGATGTCACCGTTGAGGCAGAAGCCGGAGAGCCGCTACTCGATGTCGCTGAGCGTGCGGGGGTTTGCATTCCCACTGGTTGTCTGATGGGTTCTTGTCACGCCTGCGAGGTAGAACTAGAAGATGGAACTACCATCCGTGCTTGTATTACGGCAGTTCCACCCAAACGGGAACAATTGACAATTAATCTCTTCATCGATCCAACTTGGTAATCAGTTTGAGTTTGATTCATCAAAAAAACATAATTATGCTTGCCTCGTGATAGAATTTGTACTTTCGTGGGATATATATTATAAAGAGTGGCAATCGGTTAAGCGGGAATAGATCAAGCGGAAATCGGTAAATTGTCATCGGCATCGCTCAAAGGCAAGTTTATTGCCACCTATGACTGATAACCAATCATCCGCGCCTAGTAACTCGTTATCCCACGCCTCATAGCCCATGCTTGCTGCGATCGCAAGCATTGAAGAAATTGCATAACCAATGGTTTTTCCTCTGTGCTTGTTTTTATAATTAAACTTGCACGGCAAACCTGTTATGCCCAATTAATACCTCTGGGGAAATCACGCCCAAGAAAAAGATTAATCTTGATAACCAAACCGATAATTTTTTTATTGGTCGATATCTCCCTTTTGGTGGTTGAATAATACATTCATCTGCATCTAAACCAACAGTTCCTATTACTAAAGGAGGAGAAGAGTGAGAACAGAACAGTCTCTAGCCCAAGAAGCATGGCAAGCCCTGGAAAACTCGATTATTTACTATCAAGGGCGTCCGGTGGGAACGGTAGCTGCCCGCGAACCGGATTTAGAAGCCCTGAATTACGACCAATGTTTTATTCGCGACTTTGTTTCCTCTGCGTTGGTATTTCTAATTAAAGGACAAGCGGAAATTGTCCGTAATTTCTTAGAAGAAACGTTAAAATTGCAACCCAAAGACCGGCAATTTGATTGTTCAAAACCGGGTCGGGGTTTGATGCCAGCCAGCTTTAAAGTAGACGTCAGGCAAGGGCAAGAACGTCTAAAAGCAGATTTTGGCGAACATGCGATCGCTCGCGTAGCCCCGGTAGATTCCTGCCTTTGGTGGATGATTTTGTTACGGGCATATGTGAAGGCAACTAACGATACTGAACTAGCCTTCCGCGAAGATTTTCAAGAAGGAATTCGGTTAATTATGGACTTGTGCCTAGTGGCGCGGTTTGATATGTATCCGACGCTGCTAGTCCCCGATGGCGCGAGTATGATTGACCGTCGCATGGGTTTATACGGACATCCTTTAGATATTCAATCCCTGTTTTATGCTGCCTTGCGCGCGGGTGGAGAACTACTAATCCCGAACACAGAAAACGAATACCTGATCCGCGCCTTACGTAGCCGATTGAATCCTTTAACTCGCCATATTCGCGAAAATTATTGGCTAGATACTCACCGTTTGAATGCGATCTATCGCTACAAGGTCGAGGAGTATGGCGAAGAAGCACTCAATCAGTTTAATATTTATTCCGATTCGATTCCCTTTCAACGCTTGACCGAATGGTTACCCGAAGACGGCGGTTATTTAGCTGGTAATATTGGGCCATCCCAGATGGATTGCCGCTTCTTTTCGCAAGGCAATTTGATGGCGATTATTTCTTCTTTGTCGGACGAAAAGCAGTCCCACGGAATTTTGCGACTAATTGAAGCCCGTTGGTATCATCTGGTGGGCGATATGCCGATGAAACTGTGTTTCCCGGCGTTGGAAGACATCGAATGGAAAACCCTCACCGGATGCGATCCGAAAAACCGACCTTGGTCTTATCATAACGGTGGCAGTTGGCCCGTTTTACTGTGGATGATCGCCGCCGCTACGCAAAAAATGGGCAAGCCCGAACTCGCTCACAAAGCAATTAAACTAGCTGAAAAACGCTTGAGCAAAGACGAATGGCCCGAATACTACGACGGTAAAACCGCCCGCTTGGTAGGAAAAGAAGCCCGTCGCTATCAAACGTGGACTGTTGCCGGTTATTTATTAGCTTTAGAGCTAATGGAAAACCCCGAACACTTAAAATTAGTCTGCTTCGACGAATATCCCCAAGAACTTCCTGCCAGATAGCATAATTTTTGCTATTTGTCAAGTATAAGTTTGAGAGCAGCGATCGCATAGCTTCTACCGCGCTGGCATATGTTGGTTGACACCAGCAGCGTGCGGATCGCGCCTCATTCTTTGACATGGGCGGACTTGACCAAAGATCCAGATTATGAACGATCTCGCCTTGGCTCACGCGCGCTGTGCTGGGGCGAGGGGTTTTTTCTTTGGAGCAAAACAATCTTACCGGGATTGATGAGCGATCGCTATAGGGGTAACACCCCTCATTTGGCGCCGAAAAAAAAGATCGGTATTTTCACGAGGATTAAAAGGATAGGTTTGGAAGCCTTGTCGCTTCAGCGTAAGGAGGAAAAACCAACCAGCGGCTTTAGCCGCCGTCAAGTTTTCCGGATCTCCGCGATTTCTGATGTAGAATAATATATAGTCACATGTGAGGTTTTTTGAATCGTGGAGCAAGTTCTGACCATAGTTTGCAAGCTTCATCCAACAGATGAACAGGCATCTAAAATCGATGCTTTGTTGCAGTCGTTTTCGGATGGTTGCAACTATGCCAATGAAGTTGTGAAGTCTGGAGTAACCAGCAAAACCACAATTCAAAGCTTGGTTTATCAAGACCTGCGTGAAAAGTTTCAACTCAGCGCAAATCAGGCTGTAAGAGTCTGTGCGCGTGTGGGAGCAAGCCGTAAAACCGCTAAACAGAAAAACAAGCCAGTTAAAGCGTTCAAGCCCACATCGGCGGATTACGACGCTCGAATCTTCTCGTTTCGCGAGAAAGATTGGTCGGTCAGCTTGACGCTGATTAACTGCCGGGAACATATTAAGTTTGAACCGGGCAGCAACTACCAGAAAGGGAAGTTGAAAGGACGCAAGCCGACTTCTGCTCAACTGTGCAAGCATCGTGACGGACAATACTGCATCCATATTCAGGTCAAGGACGAAGCTCCTGACCCAATCCAATCGGACAACGTGATTGGCGTGGATTTGGGACGTAGAGATATTGCAGTTACTAGCAATGGAGAAAAGTGGGACGGAAAGACGATTACCCAGACGCGAGATAAGTTTGCCAGAGTGAGAACCTCGCTTCAGAAGAAAGCCTCGAAAGGCACAAGATCGACTCGTCGCAGGACGAGACAGATTTTGCAACGGCTGTCGGCACGGGAGCGGCGTTATCAAACTTGGTTGAACCACAACATCAGCAAAACCATCGTCCGAAATGCACTGAATCTGAGCGCCACAATTGCGATTGAGGACTTGACGGGCATCCGGGATAGGATCAATCAGCAACCGCGCAATAAAACTGAACGCAGATGTTCCAATAGTTGGGCGTTCTATCAGTTGCGGCAATTCCTCGAATATAAGGGGATTCAGGCAGGTATCGAAGTGATTGCGGTTCCACCTGCCTACACATCGCAAACCTGCCACGTCTGCAACCATATCGGCTTGCGGAGTGATAAACGGTTTAATTGAGCCACTCCTCGCTCTAAAGAGACGAGGATTCAGGCAGAGTTGAGACTAG
>ERZ1066129.24-NODE-24-length-58796-cov-13.599990_pt1 | contig 58796 bp, 53 predicted proteins | sample MGYA00382776_ERZ1066129 | MGnify/ENA primary metagenome ERZ1066129 (study PRJEB33369, sample SAMEA5778359) | biofilm metagenome | biome: Industrial cooling water; feature: Water cooling tower basin; material: Biofilm | place: United Arab Emirates | collected... | reverse complement strand
TATTTAAAACATAATAAAGAAAATAATTTATGTTATGGTTGTGCAGCTACAAACGCTCTTCTTCGCTTAAATCCTATATCTTACGATTCTGTTAATGAATTTAGTAAACATAAAGCTACTTTAAGCGATATGTTTGATGAAGATAAAGACTATTTAAGAAACTTTGAAATGGCTATAAATCAACTACGTCTTTGCAATTTTAAAAACTATAATGTTATTGCAGATGGAATGTCTTTTCGTAGTCGTTTTATAACAGGACATAAATTTGCTTCAATTCCTGATGAACACCTTGATATTCTTTCAAAAAATTTACAATATGAATATCGTTTTGAAGAAGATGTAGATTTAAAAGCTACAATTGCAAAGTGGCGTAGTGTTGTCAAACTTCTAAATTAATTTAATTATGTTTGAACTATCGGAAATAAACGAAGAACAAAAATTAAATCTTTTAAAACAATTATTATCTGATTTAGATATAAAAGTTTACTTAACATCAATCGAAGAAGAATACGATATAATTGATGTTTTGAAAGATGAAAATGGTTACTACATTAAAATTTAAAATCAATTTATCATGCTGACTCTCAAAGATATTATTATTCCTTTTATTGAATACTATAAATCTTTTATTGAACTTGACGATAGTTTTGCAAGTTTTTATGAAAGAGAATTAAATAAGTATATTTGTGTTTCTTTACAACGATATTGTAACTCTAAAAGTATAAATGAAGAAAACAAAAAACTTTTAGTAAAAGAGTTTGAAACTTATCGTTATAAATTTAAGCAAATTGTAAATCTTCCTTGTTTTCAAACTAAACCTGAATTTTTAGTTTGGTTTAAAGATAAAGATAACAAGTTTAACTATGAAGATAGATTATTTCTTCTTGAGTTAATTAAAAATGACCTTACGTAATGCCATATATGAGGTAGTCATAAAGGCGTAGATTATAATTATTTACGTCTTTATTCTTTACATAAAATAAATTCATAACAACGCTTGACACTATTAAATATTATTCGTAATTTTAGTGAAAATAGAGTATAAGATTGAGTAGATAGTTTTTTATCTACTCAACTTTTTCATCGAGAAAATAAAGATTGGGTTATAAAATTTAAGAAAAGGGTAGTACAAGTATAGGATAATGATATTGTCGTTATCCTATCTTTTCACTTTATAAGCCATTAAAAGATAATAGCAAGTAAGTAGGTTCTCACTCTAAACAATAGGGTTTATCATTTTATTCCTGCTGAAAGTTAGTGTTTACATTGTTTTAGTCAATAACTTAGCTAAAATCGTTGTATTATTTTTGGAGTAAATATGCACAATGTAAACATGACGAAAAACTTAATCGTCAAAAAAAGAAAAGTTAAAGTATCTTAACGCTATTGAACATGACAGTGTATGCGGTGTTCGTTCCTAAAGAACATAATTGTTAAGTTGAGGTGATAGAAATATCACCTCATTAAAATACTGATAAAATTGATTATTCACCTAAATATTTAAAACTATGAACGATGACGAGAAAGAGATTTTAATTAACATAATATTGTTCTTTTTGATATTCTTGTTTTTTGTTTATGTTTTTAGATATTTCTAAATATATATACTGGTTATGTATTTCGTTTGTATCTTAATTATTCATTTAATTCTTTATATTATATCTTCTTATTTAGTTAATCGTAAAATGAGAGATAGATATTATAGAGATGATAATAGTTTAATCTTTCGTAAACCTTAAACTCAATTTTGTTATGTTAGTTAGAAAATCAGACCTTGTTGCTTTAGGTAGATTTAATCTACTTGAATTAGCTAAAGAAACAGTAAATTCAGAATTAAAACATTTAGCTAACTCCTTTTCAAAACCAATCCCTCAAAATGAATTTAAAAAAAAACAGCGAATCACTAATTCGTTTAGAAATCGAGAAACGTTCTAATGTTAGTAATGCTCATTTATTAGAAGTTGATGAATTTAGCGAATATGCTGAATGTATTAACTTAACAGTTATTAATAGATATTTCGATATAATGGCTCATGTTCATTATAATTTTGTTTTAGATAATTTTGAAGTAAAATATACTTATCTACATCAAGCTCTAAATGAATTAGATGTTAATCTTCAAAATTATATTGAACATACAAATATAATACCTATTGTTAGCAATATTGAAGTTGTTTACAGAGGTTTTTATAAGAGAGATTATATTAATAATTAAGAAATGAGTGTGAATAATTATGTGTGGGATTGTTTGTTAATCGTGTAGTTATTTTAGCTACACGATTTTTTAATCTTTGTAAAGTAAAAACAATTCATATTAATTAACCTTTTAACAAAAACAATCATGTCAAAATTAACAAAAAATTCGTTAAATGAAGAAATTTCAGCCGAACTAACAGAAGAATTAAAAACAGGAAATCCTATTGTTTATTTCTTCGATAAAGCAATTGTAGGTAAAGATGGTAAAAATTATATACCTGCTTATATCTGTATGACAGTTCCTCGTAAAACTAAAACAACAATGTTTGAAACTCTTGCTTTAGGTTGGCAAAATTTCAAAATTGTTCGTTGCATTGTAAACATCAATCCAAAAGTATTGGAAAATGATGGTATTATGAAAGACTTGTTGGTACTTAATAAGCCAATGGTTATTTCAGAAGAGTATAAGAAATCGTTAAATGTTAGCCGTGTAGGTATTATCGAATCACATACGATTGTTAAACCGTATGATACTGCTAAACCTATTTTCATTCAGAAAAGAGAAGATTATGAAGATAATCAAATAATGGTTGATGAAAATGGAAATTACGTTTATCGTACTTTTTCTATTGAATTTGACGTTACTTATGAAGTCAGAAGTCTTCCTAATTGTCGTTTTGTTGAAGTTGAAGAAGAAGAAATTAAATCTTTTCTCGCTTTGTAATCTTTTATAACTAATGGATATATTAACTTGCACTAAAATTAAACCGACAGAACAGCAAGCTGATATTCTTGTAAAAGTAGCTGATATAGTTAAAACTATGTCAGCTACTAAAAAGAAAATGTCAGATGATGTTACTTCTACTGTAAATGCTCCAAATAAAGTTATTACTATTGCTGGTTATGCAGGTACAGGTAAAACATCTATTGCTAATAACATTATATCTTATTGTAAACACGTAGGATATTCTGTTAATGTTTTAGCACCTACTAATAAAGCTGTTCAAGTGTTAAAACAAAAATTACCTAATACTGTTGATTTATCAACTGTTCATAGTTTTCTTTATGGTGAGCCTGACGATGATGATTCAAAACAATGGACACTATCTACTAAAAAATCATTCTCGGTAATTATGGTCGATGAATGTTCAATGGTAGATAAAAAAATGTACGATGATATTATTGAATGTTGTGTTCAAGGTTGTTTAATTATATTTATGGGTGATGAGTTTCAACTCGAACCTGTTGGTAAACCTTCTCCTGTTTTCAATATGAATATAGGTAAACTTACTAATGTAATTAGACAAGCTGGAGATAGTACAGTTTTAGCAACTGCTACTGTTGTTCGTAATATTGGTCGTAGTGTTTGTCCAAATCAATCAGATTCTTTTGTTCGTATTTATCAAAACGATAACGAGTTAGTTAATACATATATTGATACTATTAAAGCTAAAGCCGATAGTATTTTTATTGTAGATACTAATAAATCACGTGTCGATATTAATAAATATGTTCGTAAATCTTTAGGTTATTCAGAAGGTATCAATTGCGGAGAAAAAATGATTTCTATTGCAAATGGTGATTATTCTTGTAACGGTGAGATATTTTTAGTATCAGAAACAGCTAAAATTAAAGATGTAAAAAGTTATACTTATCTTCATACTGATTCTTATGGAAAAGCTAAGTATAATGTAATTCTGGCTAATATTGACGGAGTTATTCATTTTATTTTACCTGATTTTGATAAACCAAGTTATTATCATCAACAAATACTAAAAACATTTTCTACTGAAGATGGTCGTAGAGCTAATCAAGAATTATATGATGCTCTTATACATTACGAAATGTATGGTTGGTGGTACACCAATAGAATAAATGATAGTAAAGTTAGGTGTTTCAGTCCTAAACCTATTCCTGGAGTATTTGCATCTATTAGTCGTAAACTTGTAATATGTACTTACGGTTATGCTATTTCTTGTCATAAATCACAAGGTTCTCAATTTACAAATGTATTTTTACATCAATATTGGGATAGACCTAAATGGGACACTAATCGTTGGTACTATACTGCTATTACACGTACTTCTAAAAGAATTGCTGTTGCTTTAAATAATAAATGTATATCTTTTGTAGATGGTGATTATATTAGAAATTTATTTGAATCTCACGATAAAAAAGATTCAAATGATTTTGAATTTTGATAATCTTTATGTATATTTGTATAAACATTTATAATCATGGCAATCATCGTAGAAAACAATCAAGTAAAGTTTGATTTCAGTAAAACCAAAGCTGAAAAAGAAGCTCTTAAATTAGCCAAAAAACAGCATAAAGCTGAATTAAAAAAACATTATGGTAGTTTACTTAACAATAAAGTACATAATGTTCTACTTGGTAAAAAAGAAGAACTTCTTGAAAACAAACGTAGAGTATCTAAACATCTTAATCGTAAAATTTTAAACCTCAGCAAAAAATGAAATGGTATAATGTTTATTCACATAACGGTACGTTGTGTGGTAGAACCGAAAGTGGTAAATTTGTAAACATTCCTATTGTACGTCAAGGTAGTCATGCACAAGGTATTCGTCCTAAAGGTGGAGCAATTAAGGTAAGTGCTTTTAATAATTTCAAAGACATTACTGAAAACGGTATGAAACGTGGTCAAGCTCATCGTAGAGAAAAAGACAAAGTAAAAAACTCTAATTTCACTCCTCCTCGTAAAAGACGTAATAATCGTAAAAAACAATAGTATGAAAATCAATATAAATATATTAATATTAATATGTTTGTTATTGATAATAGGTTTACAAATATATAATATCGTTTTGATTAAAAAACCTCAACGTGTTGTATATATAAAACCTGTTAAAGACAACACTAAAGATGTTGTTATTCAATCTGTTGTTGCTCGTAGAGACTCTGCTGAAAAACTATCTATTGAAATTGGCAAAACTTATCGTTTACATCCCGATTCATTAATTAAAGAAATACTTAAATGGCAAGAAAGATAATAATAGTTTGTTCCTTATTAGTACTACACGCCCTTAAAGGAATATGTGGAATTAACGATGTTGATAGTACATTCAAAGTTTTACCTAATGGTGTTCAATTTATCGCACCTATTACTAAACTTTATGAATGGCGAAATCTACAAAAACGTTATGATTATCTTTACGATGATAGAGAACAAATCAACAAACTGAATCAGATTCTATTTAGTCGCAACGATTCGCTTCGTTCTCTTGTCGAACAAGAAAGATATACTAATGTAAAATTAACTAATGAACTCAAAGACACTAAAAATGCACTTAAAGTTCAAAAAGTTAAATCACGTAATCGTGGTGGAATGACTATTATTTCTTTCTTTGCTTTTATTGTTTCTACTTACTTTCATTTTAGATGATAAAAGATAGGAATATCTACGTGATGGACGTTGAGCAATTTTCTAATATTCATACTTCTGTTTGGAAGAATATTGATACTAAGGAAATTAAACGTTTCGTTATTCACAAATTACGTGATAATAGGCTTGATTATTTTAAGTTTCTTCGTTCTGTTAAAAAAATCATTACTTACAACGGACTACATTACGATTATAAAATCATACATAAACTACTTGATTCTGAATACAGATTCAGTAGAATACCTATCAATGATGTACTTCGTGAAATGACGTTGTTTTCTAATAATCTTATTAGAAATAAAGAATACAATTACCGTATTAATGAATATTATATGGAAGTTGTAGATTTATTTAAAATTTGGCATTATGATAATTCTGCTCGTAGAACAAGCCTTAAACACTTGCAATGTTCAATGAACTATCATAACGTTGAAGATTTTGAAGATTTTAATAAGATTATTCAAACAGAAGAAGAAATTGAAGAAGTATTAAAGTATAATGAGAATGACGTATTAGCAACTGATGAATTTTTACAATACAGTTATGACAAAATAAGATTGCGACAAATGCTACGTAAAGAATTTGGTCTTAATTGTGTTAATTATTCTGATAGTTTGCTTGGCGAAAAACTTATTTTACATTTTTATTATCTTGCTACTGGAATAAGAGAAAATGACCTCAAATCTAAACAAGCTAATTATCGTTATCCTGCTGTTATTAGAACTAAGGATTGCATTTTTGACTATGTTAAATTTGATAGTTTTCCTTACTTTAATTTTTGTGATAAACTTAAAAAATCTACTATATCTGCTTTTGGTAAATTAAAACTGAACGTAGATGCTTTTAGAGGTCAAGAACATAATAACATAAAGATTGAAGAAAAAGGTAAAAAAGATAAAAAGGAAAGCGTTGTTTTTGTTACACCTACTGGATTAAAATGTTATATTGGTGCAGGTGGTATCCATAGTTCTCGACAAGGTTCGTTTTATAGCACTAAAAAGAAGTTAATTATAGATATTGATGTTTCAAGTCTATATCCTAACATTGCTCTCGGTAACGATTTATATCCTTGTTTACTTGGAAAACAATTTATTAACATCTACAAAGAAAAAATTGTAAATGTTAGATTAGCATCTAAAACTCTAATAGGTCAGCACAAAAAAGGTAAGATAAATCTTACAAAAGATGAATTAGTTTATCATAGTGTTATTTCAGATGGTTATAAATTAGCCGCTAATAGTGTTTATGGTAAATCAAACGATGAAAACAGTGTTCTTAGAGACCCTCTTTATACTTGTAAAACAACTATAAACGGTCAATTATTTATTTTAATGTTTGTTGAGAAAATAGAACGTATCGCTTATATAATACAAGCTAATACAGATGGCGTTACTGTTATGATTGACGAAGATAAACTCAATGAATTTTATCAGATTAAAGACGATTGGCAAAAACTAACTCAACTTGAACTCGAAGAAGAAAGATATAAAGAATTTCATATTCGAGATGTTAATAATTATTTAGCATTAAAAGAAGATGGTACAGTTAAAGCTAAAGGTGCTTACGAATTTGATAAGAAAATAGGTAATGAACCAGCTTTTCATAAAGATAATTCATTTAGAATAGTTCCTCTACTCACAACTGAATATTTTAAAAATCCTGATATTAATATTCTTGAAAGACTTAAAAAACATGATAATATTTATGATTTTCTTGGTCGTCAAAGATTTAATGAAGGAGATTGGGGAGAACTATACGATTTTGAACAAGTAGAAGAAGATGAATACGGCAATTTATTTGGTGAACAAATTAAAGGCCAAAAGCAACCTAAAACACTTAGATTATATGTAAGTTCTAAAGGTAAGCAACTTTATAAGTTCACTCAAGAAGGAAAACGTAAAAATAGAGTATATAAAGGTTATAAAGTAAAACAATGTAATGTTGTTAATTCTTTAAATCCTTTAGATTACGATATTGATTATGATTTCTACAATAATGAAATACATAAACTCATAAACTCAATTTAAAATGTGGAAACGTATGAACTTGAAAATTTCATAAAGTTAAGAGATAAACTTGATGAAACTGCAATGCGAAACGAGATACAAACTTATGGTTTAAATAAATGTATCAAAGAGAATTATTCTTTATTTCTTGGTTTTACTGGCTTTGGTAAATCTTATTGTATCAAACAATTAGTTCATAGATTTACTACTAAATTTCCTAATGATGTTGTTCATGTAGTTGCAGTTAGCGAAAACTTATATGAAGAATTTACAGAATTACTTTCTGAATACGTAAATGTTGAAGTTTTTATTATAAATACGTATGTTAAAGATATTAGAACTTGTAAACTTTTGATTTTCGATGAATGTCATAAAGGTCTTAACAAGAAATCTACTAACTTTTCTCGTGTTTTAGATAGAAATTTTAACGAATTTGAACGTGCTATTGGTTTTACAGCAGAACTTAACGAAGAACAAATAAAGTTTGCTGATAAACTTGGTTTTAAAGTTCAATTTAAAATTACTAAAGAGGAAGGTCAATTATTAGGATTATTACCTAATCACGGTATATATAATTTAGGAGTAAGTTTAAATGAATTAGAAAAAGTAAAATACGCAGAATCGTATCTTATTTTTACTAATATCATGCGTGAATTTCAAACTGTTTCTAAAAATCCTTTTGGTGTTCTTATGGCTTGTTGTCAAAAACTTAACAGTTTTTATAAAGTAAATGAAACTTCTTATTTAGTTGCTGAAATAGTAGCTATGATGTCTTTTCGTTTAAATATAAGTACTGATGAAGTTCGTGAACGTGCTTTTCAATGGAAAGCTGCAATGACAACAATGAGTACAGTAACAAGAAATGCAGAAAATAAAGTAAAAGCTGTTATAAAGATATTAAATCTAAATGACGATATTACTATTGCTTTTCTTGGTTCTCAAAAACAAGCTAACGAAATTAAAACAAAAGTTAAATCTTCAAAAGCGTATCATGCTTCTGTTAAAAATGCAGATGAAGTTCTTGAAGATTTTGAAGCAGGTAAGTTTAGTAAATTATTAACAGTTAAGAAACTTGATTTAGGTTACGATAACAAGAACATAAATCAAGCTCTAAATGTTGTATTTACTAATGATATGATTCAGATAGTTCAACGTATAGGTAGAGTTATTAGATTCAATAAGGATAATCCCAACAAGTTTGCACGTTTTGTAAATTTTTATTGTTATCCTTTTGAGTTTGAAATTTCAAGCGAAGAAGTTATTGTAATTAATCCAAGTGATTTTACAAAACTTCGCAAATTAACTAAAAATATGCCTGTTAAATATGTTAAACTTGATGAATATTTAGATGAACTTAGAAATAAGTAAAATTTTAGACGTATGTAATGAACTAAAAATATCTTTTGAAGAGATGTTTTTTTGTTTATTACTTATTCAAGACCGCAATGCAGACATTGATGTTATAAAGTTAAATAAATCTTTCAAAGAGTATTACGACAATAATAAAGTAATATATAACTATAAAAAAAGAGTTGTAGATTTACTTGTTGAAGCCAAACTTATTAACAATTTCAATGTTTCTGATGAACTTGTAGAATTGCATAATTTAGTACCTACGCAAAAGGCTTATAACATTTTCTTTAATGGCTCGTATCTTACTGCTGAAAAAGCATGGGATGATTTGATTAAAGCCTATCCTCGTTATATGCTTGTAAATGGTAAAAAAATATCTGCAAGAAATATAAGTTCACCTAAAGTTAAAGAATATTATTTCAAAGAAGTTATCAAAGGTTTAAACATTAAACATCAAGAAGTAATTTCTTTAACTTTACATAAATTCGGTAGTCAATGGGATGACCCTCACGTTTGCGATTCAAGTGCATTAGCTCAATGTGGATTAGAAAAATATATTTACTCTTGGGATACCATAAAAGATGAAATATTAGATTCAATGAGTAACAATATTGATAGAATAAGTAAACCTTTAGAATTTTAACATGGATAAATTTGAGATTCGAGGATATAGACATATATCAAGTGCAGTTGATGAATCATTAATAAAAATAAATGATATTGCAAACGGTCGGCTTAAACCACTTGTTTCTTCTTTGACTATTGAACGTAACAAAATGGGTGGAATATATCCTGGTGATTTTCTTACTATTGCAGCAAGAACAGGTATGGGTAAATGTTTTGGAAAAGGTACTTTAATCCGTATGTACGATGGTTCTGTTAAAGCTGTTGAAGATATAGTAGTAGGAGATTTAATCATGGGTAATGATTCTACTCCACGTACAGTATTATCTACTGTTACTGGTCGTGAACAACTGTATTTAGTTAAACAGAATAACGCTATGGATTATGTGATAAATGAAAGTCATATTTTATCACTAATCACACGTGAACAAAAAGTTCATAATTTAAAAGTTACTGATTATTTTGATTTAGAATCTTATAATAAACGTAAAGAAACTAAGACATACGCCATTAAAGGAAAATCGTTAAGTTTCAACATTAACGTTGATATTAAACATGAAGCCTTAAACAAAAATAACCTTTTCGGTTATCGTGTTCCTATTTCTTACGAACATCTTTCTGAATCTTATACTGATTTTATTTTTCCATATTTCTTTGGAGTTTGGTATTTTTCAAAAAACCGTTCCATAGATAAAATAAAATTAGAATCAGAACTTCTAACTAAATACTTTTGTGATTATCTTGATTATCAAGCTCATTCTTATTCTTGTGATGTAGGTAAAGGTATAATTTACTTTTCTGATGAATTTTCTAATCAATTAAAAAAATATGAAAATTTCAAAAGAGATGATTTTAAACCTTATATATATAACAGTAATGAAAACTGTTTTAATTTTTTAGGAGGTATTGTAGATAGTGATAAGTGTCAAATTGTTAATTCTCGTTATGAGATACAATACGATAACGATTTTGATTTATTTATACTTACAGAACTTCTAAAACACATCGGTTTTAATTTTACTGTTTATAGTAGAAATAATATAAATTACTTATCTTTTGGTGGAAATTTTGATAAAATCAATAATAGACTAAAGTATAAGAAAATTAAAATTTTTACTAAAACAAGTCTAAGAAGTGTAATATCTATTGAACCGCTTGGTGAAGGAGACTATTATGGTTTTGAACTTGACGGTAATAAGTTATTTTGTCTTGAGGATTATACTGTAACACATAACACTTCTCGTGTTGTCCATCTTATTAAAGATTATCTAAATGTTACTTTAAATCCTTATTATGAAGATAAACTTATTATTCTATTTGATTCTTGGGAAATGCTTGATTGGCGTATGATGATTAGAATGTACACGAAAGAACTCAACATGAGTGTTCGAGATATTCTTAATTATGAAGATAGAGTTCAAGTTGAACAGTTGCAGTTAATTGAAGCTATTGCAAATGAGTTTAAGAACAAAAATCTTTATTTCGCTAAATCGTCAAGAACTGTTGATAAATGGTATCATTCTAAAAAAGATATACAAAAACAGTTTCCCAATATTAGATTTCTTAATGTTATTGACCATGCAAGATTAGCTCTTAAATCTAATCAAACTAAAGAAGAAGAACTTATTTCTGATTTAGCTAAAGCTGGTATGGCATTAAAGAAAGAAGAGGAACAAATGATAGTTATGCTTTCACAAATGAACCGCAACATCGAAGCTAATGGTCGTGGAGATGAATTAGGTTATCGTCTTCCTATTGCTTCTGATATATTTGGTTCAGATGCTATTTTTCAATGTTCAGACCTTGTTCTTGCACTTCATCGTCCAGGTTATTATGGATTAACACAATTTCCAATAAATACAGCCGAAAAAATACCTACTGGAATTAGTGCTACTTCAAGTGAAGATAATTTGATGATAGAATGTTTACTTAAAAATCGTGATGGTTGGACTGGTAATATGGTTATTGGTCATAATATCAAATACAATAATTTCTTTGATTTTAAGAAACCTAAAAAAATAATTTAAGATGAACAATGAAGAAACAAAAGAGAAAGTAGAAACAAAAGAGAAAGTAGAAGAAAAAGCAGAAGAAAGAATAGAACTTTATGAAACAGAAGTAGTCAGTAAAGAAGTAGCTATCATCAATCCCGATAAGTTAAATATGGCTTTGATGACTACTCAACAAAAAGAAGATTATACTTTAGTTCAAAGTATGATTAATTCAAAAGCACTTCCTTCTTGGATTAAAACTGTTCCTACTGCTTTTTCTGTTGTTCAATACGGTCGTGAGTTAGGTGTTACTCCTATGGTTGCACTAAATTCACTTTTTCAAATTAATGGTAAAACAGCTCTTAGTGCTGATTTACAGTTTTCACTTTTATTAAAAGGAGGTGTTAAAATTTTAGAGTTAGTGTATGATGGTCATTATTATTATTCAGAACCTGAGGAATATCATTACACTCGAAGAAAAGAAGATGCTATATGCCAAAAATTAACAGAATTACGTGGAAAAGAAGTAACTTATGGTAAACCAAATGATAGAGTATCAGAAATGGTAATCGAATATAATGGTCGTACACATAGAATACGTTATACTTGGTCAGATGCTGCCGAAGCAGGTCTTACAAGTAAAGATGTTTGGAAAAACTATCCTCGTAATATGCTTAATGCTCGTTTACGTACTAAGATTCGTACTATGGTTGCACCTCATTTAGTTTTAGGTTTACCTACTATTGATGAAATTACGGACAATATAGACGAATCAAAACTAATACGGTCGGAAGATGGTTTGGTAATAGGTTTAAAACTTTAAAATTAATTAAAGTTTTATTTGATTATTCAATTATTATTCTTAACTTTGTTATGTAATCAATCAGCGATAAAACGCTAAAAACAAAAGCAATTGGTAAACTCAAATAATTTAATTTTTAATCTTTTAACAAGTAAAACAATGAAATTAAACGTATCAAAAAAAGTCGTAAAAAGAGTTATTACAGATGAAACACTTGAAAAAATGCGTACTTCTCGTTTAGAGAATGTACCCGATTTAACACTATCTGTTACTGATAAATCAGCACGTGTTACTGTATCTCGTAAAATGATGCAAGAACTAAACTTGAACAATTACGGTGCTACCTATGATGTTCTTGAAGATGGTTCGGGTGTAGTTTTTGTAGTTCTCGATGAAGAAAATTCATCATTCTTAACAGGAACTAAGAAAAAAGACAAAAAATCTCGTGGTATTAGTCATGGTGGTTTTATTGATTCTCTTATTGCAACGGGTTTGATTCCTGCCGAACATATTGCTACATCAGAAGAAGGAGAACAATCAATTATTCGTGGTCTTGAACTTCTTTTAGGTTTTGACCTTGAAAAAATTGAAGAAACTTTCGATACTGGTGAAATTGAAATTCAAGGTGCTTATCGTATCGTAGCTTCTAAAAATAAACCTGTTGGTAAAAAAGGTGAAGAAGACGATGATGACAATGATGAACCTGTAAAAACTGCCGAAGAAGTAATTGCCGATGCAACTGGCGAAACAGTAAAAGAAGTAATCCTTGCTTCTGAACAAGAAGTTGAAGCTATTGTAGCAGATGCTCAAAAAGCTACTGAAAAGGACGATGATTGGGCGTAAAAATTAGAGGTTGAACTTTTCAAATATTGGTTCTAAGCCTACGATTGATGCTCAATGTACCCTACATAAGAACTGATATTTGGGTTCAACCTTAGCACCCAAAACAAGCTAAAAAGCCGTGTTTGATTTATCTCAAACATGGCTTTTTATTTTATACTGTGTCTAAAATTTAGTATATTTGTATTGAATTATAAAACAATTTTTAATAATGGAAAACAATCAAAAGCCCGATTCATTAGCAAAAGATGAAAATGTAGAAACTTCAAAAGTTAATACTGTTCCTACTAATCAAGAACCTCCTAAGAAAAAGAAGTTTAATCTTGAAGATGTAGAAGATGAAAAAGTAATTATTGTACCTAATCCCGAAAAGAAAGGTAATTTTGCATATTGTAAAAAAATCGAACTTGGTACGGTAGGTACAGATACAGAGTATCCTGCTTTTAAGTTTTATTTTGTAGAAAAAGATACTCAAGCTACACTTGATTATGCTTGTATTATTCCTGAAGATTTAGATGATGATTCTGATGATGCAGATATTAAAAATTATCGTAATTCTTGGAATAGAATTAAGCAAATGTTCAATTCTTTTCATCCAGATGGTGAAATTCCTAAAGGTGCAGTAAGCGGTGATACAAATGAAGAAATCTATAATGCTTTTATGGCAGTTATAGACCCTAATTATCCCGATGTACTTGCTAAACTAAAAGTAGTTTACAATCACAAGAAAAAGAATCTCGTTACTTTAGCTACTGTTGGTAATGTTATCAGTACTAAATATAAGAAACGTGATTTTACTTGGAACGACGAATACGATAAAGTTCTTCCTGCTCCTAAAAGTGGTGGTAGTTCATCTTCTGGTGGTTTCTCTCCTGCTGGCGGTGGAGATGATGATATGGATTTGTAATAAATTCAGCTTACGTTGAGAAAAAAATTTGTAATTCACTAAGGTATAGGTTTATAATCTATACCTTTTTTACATTTACATTATGGTAGAAATAAACAAAGAATTTATATTATCTAAGCTAAGACAAGAAGATATATTAAAATACTATCTTGGATTTGAAAGTATAGAGTTTAATAGACTTTATGGTAATCCTCTTAGACAAGATGATAGTCCAACTTCTTGTTCTTTCTTCTACGATTTTAAAGGTATATTACGTTTCAATGATTTTGCTTGGAGAAAGTTTGATTGTTTTGATGTAGTTATGTATAAATATAAATTAACTTTTAGTCAAGCCATTATTAAAATAGGTATTGATTTTAAGTTATTTGGTAAAAATCCTCTTTCTTCTTTAAAGGCGAATGAATATATTTCACATACTTATTCGATAGAATCAAATTTTACTGTTAAAGTGAGAGATTATAACACTCGACATTTAAGATTTTGGCAATCATTCATACCTACATTAACGAAAGATGATTTATTACGAGCTAATATATATTGTCTTGATACTCTTTGGATAAATAATCAAATTGCTTATGATGTTAAATATTCAGAAATAGCATTTGTTTATCATCTAAAGAAAGGTAATAATTATCAAATTTATTTACCTCAAACTAAATTAAAGAATAAATTTATCACTTCAACTACAAATGTTTTAGTTGGTAAACAATTCCTTAATAAAAAAGCTAATTATGTAGTAATTACTAAATCGTATAAAGATTGGTTTTTATTATATAAAAGTGGTGTTAATAGTGTAGCTATTCTTTCAGAAACGATAATAAATATTCGTTTTGAAGTGTTTGATGATTTTGATTATGTTTTTACTTTATTTGATAATGATTGGAAAGGTCGTCATAGTACTTATTTATGGCATAAAAAATATAATACCATTCCGTTATTATTTCCTAAAGATGAACCTAAAGATTATTCAGATAACATTGTGAAATATGGAATAGATGATATGTTTGAACAAATATCTTATTATAAATCTTACTTTAATCTTTACGATGAAAATAATCAAATGTTTCAAGATTAATAATTATCCTTATAACGTTGTTGTTAGTAATAAAGTTCGTCCTATTTATTATAAAGAAACAGACAAAATACCAATTTACATTCAACATCGTATAATTAAAGGTCTTTATTCTTGGAAGAAAAAAGGTTCGCAACGGTTACTTTACGATAATCTTTCTAATAAGTTTTTAATTAAAAACGAAGAGTCTGCAAATAAACCAAAACTTAAAAAAATAAATGGTCAGCAATTACATACTCTTCAATTAAAAGATTACGAAAGGTCAAACATAATTAATACTATTAAAGATTACGTTATACCTATTTTGCAAAAACAATCTAAAGGTGAACAAGTTTTATATTATCCTATAAGTATTCAGTTTGTTTATATTACTCCTCGTGATATTCTTGACGATTTAGACAATCATAAACTTTTTTACGAAAAAGTTATACTTGATTGTTTACAACCTTATCGTGTAAATGTTTCAAAAGAAACAACAGATAGAGTATATACACAAGCTGTAAATTATATAGATAATGATAGTGTTGATTGTGTTATTAGTTTAAATCATAAATGGTTTGAATCTGATAATGATTCTAATGATATGTATCTTATCATTGAAGAATACGAAAAATTTGAAATAGAAGAACAAAAGTATTATTATCAAAATCTATTTAAAAAACATGGAGATAAATAGAGCCGTAGAGTTAGCAAGCGAAATAGCTCATCTTTTAGTAACTGATGATGAAATTGCTGAAGGTTTAATTTTTATTCAAGATTCTAAAGAAGATAATGTTACAGAATATACGGAATTAGGTCAAGAAAGATTTAATCGTTATTATGATATTATTTTTAATTATTTTGAAAACAAAACAAGCCTTTAAAAGAAAATGGAAGACTTTTTAGAGTATTTAGAACAAAAAGAACAATCAGAAGAATTAATTGATACTCATGTAAAACAAGAATCAACAATTGATGAAATCTTTGATTCTCAATCGAATGAAAAAGAAACCGAACATTTAGATAGTGTTAATCTTTTCATATAATTAGTTAATTTTTAAATCTAATAACGGTGAATATAAAGTTCACCGTTAATTTAAAATTATGGATAATAACATAGCTCCTGATTGTGTAGTTTCTATAAAAGGTGATGCTTATAGAAATCTTCTTAGAGTTTTAGAAATTATAGATGGCTCTATTGATGTTCGTTTTTTACATCCTAACAGAGATATATCTATGCGATTACCTTTAAAAGCTGTAATATATGAAGGTAAAACGTTAGCCGAAGTTCTTAATAAACCTGTCAAATGAGAGGAAGAGCAAAGAATCAAATTAATATTAATTTTTCAATAGGTCAAAAATATGTTTATGTTGTTGATTGTAAAACAGATGAACAATTTTCAGTACCTCAAAGAGTTGTTGATGAAGTTAGAGAATATGACGTAAACTGTATCATAATTAATCCTGTTACTAAAAAGTATATGTTAATGAACGCTTTTGAAATAACAGTTGATTCTATTGATGTTATACAGCAATCTACTTATCAATTTGGCGAAGAAAATTATTATTGTCATATTTTCAAACCTATTGATAAAGATTATTCAGAGTATCTAACTTCTACTGAATTAATACTTCTTAGCCGATTTAATTATAGTTGGTATAATCTTCTTCGTGATTTTTTTGAAACTCAACTTAGAAAAATTACAAAAGAAATAAGAACTCAACGTGAAAAAGAAATAGAAATATATCCTAAACAAGAAGACACATTTAATGCTTTTAAAATGCCAATAAGCAATATAAAATGTGTATTTTTTGGTCAAGATTCTTATCCTAATTACAATGCTAACGGTATAGCTTTTAGTAGTAAAGTTAAAACACCATCTCTCGAAATGATGAATAAAGCGTTATCTGATAATATAAAATTAGATTACACTTTAAAACATTGGGTAAAACAAGGTGTTCTTCTATTAAATGCTGGTTATACAGTTGTAAAAGGAGTACCTAATTCTCATGTTGATTTATGGCAACCTTTTAATAAAGAAGTTATTACAGTTATTAATTTACTTCCTAAACCTATTCCTATTCTTCTTATAGGAGGTACTGCACAAAAGTATCTTGGTTCTAAATTTGATGTTAAACGTCATTTAGTAATTAATGTTGAACATCCTGCAAGAGCATCTTATGAAGAAAGAACATGGAATCACGAAGATTGTTTTAATAGAATAAATGACTTTTTAAGAGAAAACAATGAAGAAGAAATCAAATGGATTTGATAGTCTAAAAGATAAAAGATACAATCTTAGTATTAAAGGTAATGTAGTTACTGGTGATAAGTTTGTACTTAAATCTAAAAGATTACCTAAAAACATCGTATTCTTTTAAAGGCTCATACAAAAGTTAATTTATTCAAGTACTGTAAATGGAATAAGTATAGTTTATATACTTTACCTGAACATGACAAAGACGTACCTGCTATTTCTATAAAACCTTTTGAAGCTAATTTAGAAAATATAACTTTCAAACAAGCAAATAATTATCTGATTCGTATAGGTTCAGCTAAACATTATTATATTGATGTTGTTTACAAACTTACAGAAGTAAAATGAGAAAAACAAGAAAAGCAAATCCTCAAATATTAAATGAAGAAAGAATAAGAAAAGAAATATTACTTAATTCTAATCTTTCTGAATTTTCAACCGTTTGTAAGTTAAAAGGTTATACTGTTTTTAGAAAAGCTGATATTCGTAGAGTAATTTACGATGAGGTTTGTGGAGGTAAATGGGTTGATTTTGTTGCTCCTAACTTTGTTGATAATTGTAGTAATGAACAATTAGATAAATGTATCGAAATATTGGAGTTATTCAATAAAGACGATATATATTATAAGCAATGTATCGAGAGAACACAATACAACCACAAAAAAGACGAAAAGAAATATAAGCGTATTACTATAAATGATAAGTTGATAGAATATGCAAAAGATAAATATGGGTTGTTCTGATTGTTTTTGGACTGGCTATGAATTTTATAGTCAGTCTTTTTTATTTGCAAAATAATTATTATATTTACAATGTATTATAAACTATAAATTTTTTATACCATGAGTTTCAAAAACATTTCAATTAAAGAACTTGAAGAAAGTAAAGTTTATGTTAGTGTTAAATCAGATGCTTTTAGTTTTAAACATCCTCTTGATTATGCTTCTTCTTTTATTGATTTAACATCTTCTATTGGAGGTGATTTAAACATAAGAGTAGAAACAGATGCTGTTAATGCTAATACTGATGGCTCACAAAACATTGCTTATTCTACTGTTCTATTTCGACATAAACTTCCAGAACGTTTTAATTTAGATGTTCCTACAAATGATATGTTCGGTAAAGGATTTTCTGAAATTGGTTTTGTTCTTAATTTCGGAAGTATTAATCCTGAAATTCGTTGTTATACTGGTAGTAGAATCAGTATTTGCGATAACGGTTGTATCTTTGGTGCTGATGATATTACAAGTATAAAACTTGTATCTTCTCATGTACCTATTCAAAAAGCATTAGAACTTTATGTTTCAGAACGTGAAGTAACTTTAGAAAGATATAAACGTGTTATTCAAGGTATGTCTTCTACTATATATACAGAAGAAGGCAATACTATCAATCAGTTTATTGGTAAAATTACTCGTGCTTGTATAGGTAATCCTAAAATCGGAATAGGTATTGCTACTGGCATGATTAAAAATATTAGCGATAGTAAAACTAATTATGCTATTCGTGATGGTAAAATCAGTGAATGGGTACTTTATAATGCTTGTACCGAAGAAGTAAAGAAATCATCTATTAAAGATGAAGCCTTAAAAGTTCAACTTGTTTCTGATTTGTTCAACATAAATCAATATTTGAATTGATGAAATATAACAGTAAAGAAAAAGCAAATATAGCTTTACAAGAACTTGTTGAAGATAAAGAAGAACTAATACAATATCTTTGCAATTATCATTCAACAAAAGAATTAAATGAAATCATTGAATTTATCAAAGACGAAAAAGGTATTGATAAAGAAAATGATTTAGATTTAGTTGAAGATTTTTAAGTTAAACTTTTTAAACTTTCAAAACAATGCAAGAAAATTGGTATTTTTTATTTCATGTTCAATTACCTGATAGAGCGTCAAGCGATGAGTTTTTAGTTTGTATTACTCCTGATGAAGAATTAATAGAAGAAAAACAAAAAGGTGAATCAGAAATACTTGATGACCATTTGTTTTCTTTTATTCAATCTTATCACGAAGATAATATAGATACCGCTACTTGGGAAAAAGAAAATGATATAGAGTATGAATATGATGGTTCACATACTCAAATATCAGAAACATATTATCGTCAATTAATAAATGAAAATTATCCTATTTATCACGATGATTCTGAAATAGATGAAAATTTTGAAGAATCGAATGACGAAGAAGATGATGACTTTAATATTGAAGATATTGAAGATGATGAAGATAATGAAAATTTTCATAATGAAGTAGACAACGAAGAAGAAATTTATTGATATGTTAAACTTCATTATAGACAACTTTTGGCTAATATTCTTTATAAATATTTTAATAGGTTTCTATATAAATATTTGTTTAGATTTATTAGAAGCAAATCATCGTAATTGTAATAGTTTTGTTGAATTTATTAAAAATTACAATTTAAGTTTTAAAAATTTAGTGTTTTTAATAATTCTTTCTATCTTTTGGCTCGCTTGTATATTTATTCTAATAAACAATCTTAAAGAAAATCAAGAAACTTACGATTAAATGATTTTTGCAATTCATGGTTTTATTGGCAGTGGTAAAGATACTACTGCCAACATGATTAATTACATTATTCATGCCGAACAAAATAATATTATTCAGTTTTGTGTTCCTGATGATTTTGAATATCTTAATCACGAAAGATTCTTTAAAAATGTTAAATTTGCAGACGCTGTTAAAGAATGTTTGTGTATTATTCTTGGTTGTAATAGGGAACAATTAGAAGATAGAAAGTTTAAAGAATCTGTATTGCCTAAAAAATGGTGGTATATTCTTGAAACTTCTTCTTGGGGTGCTGCTAATAAAATATATAACCATGATGATATTTTTGCTAAAGGTTTTACTCATAGTTACGAAATACAACCTACTGTTCGTAAATTTATGATTAACTTTGCCGAATCAGCTAAAGAGAATATTCATCCTAATATATGGATTAATAGTTTACTTAGTAAATATCATCGTGATTACTTTATTTATTGCAATACTAATTATGTTCGTCAAAATGATGGTTCATATAGACCTAATGAACTAAATCATAATGGTATGTCTGAAATGGATATGCTTAGTTTAGATGCTCAAAAAGTAGATGCTCCTAATTGGGTTATTAGTGATTTGAGATTTTTAAATGAGTATAAAGCCATTAAAGAAATAGAAGAAAGATGCGTGTTCATAAAAGTTGTTCGTTTTAATTTATCGAAGAAAGATTTAATTCCTCATAATGTTGAAGAAATAACACATAGTGGTAGAATTAAACCTCGTAAATCAGATAAAGTTGAAATTGAATTTCATCCCGAAGTAAATGTTTATGATGTTTATTCGACAGTTGATAAAGTTATCTTAGATAGAGTTTGTTATTTAGGTAATAACAAATTTACTTTTTTAGATAACATAAACAAAACTTTTTATTTATCAAATGATTATAAGTTTAGATTTCGTAAACATAATAGTATCGAAAAAGAACTGCCTGATAATCTTTTTGATATTGTTATTCATAATGATTATAATTATGCAAATTTGTATAATTTACTTTTAAACTTTTTTGATGAAAAAGACTTATGGTCGATGTTAAAAATTTAGAAGAACAAACACTTACTATACAACGTACAAGAAAAGAAGATGGAACAATATCATCTCTTTTTACAGTTTCTTTAAGTTCTGGTAAATATGCTGATTTTCTTGGACACGATGAAGCTATCGGACTTGTAAATGTTATACTAAGTGAAATGGGTAGTAAAGGTATGCTTCAATGGTTAAGAACTAAAGAAGAACACGATAGATATAGTCATCATTTATCTAATATCGGTAAAACTGTTCCTGTTTATGATAGTAGATTTGATACAATTAGACTACTTACAGCATGAGAAAAGGAATAGTATCAGATAACTTCTTTGAAAATGAAGTAGGTGATGATTATCGTTGGAGAATAGGTATTCATAAAGGTAAAAAAATAAGTGAAATACCTGACGATTACCTTATTTGGGCTTATAATAATCTCGATTTAAGAGTGAATATAAGAAATTACATTGAACGTTGGATAATTAATAAAAGCAAACAAATAAAATAAAATATGAAAGAATGTAGTTCAAAAGTATTAAAACATTCAACAAGTTATCGCAATCTTAACGTAGAACTTGTTAGTTTCGATGTAACTTTTCCTCGAATTGTTTTATCTGAACTTAATACTCATCGTAAATTTAGTCGTAACTCTGCATCATCAAGAGCTATTCCTTTTGATAAAATGGTAACAGCTGTTGAAGAAACTCCTTTTATTCCTTTTGCTTTTCAAAAAGAACATAAAGGTATGCAAGGTAACGATTATATTTCAAGTCGTATGCAACATCAACGTCGTATAGACCAATGGTTATATGCTCGTGATTTGGCTATTTTATCTGCTAAAAAACTTCATGCTGAATTAACAGTTGAAGATGCTTTTAAAGATGATTTAGCTTTCTTTGAAGATAATGAATCTGTTACAAAACAACTATGTAATAGACTTCTTGAATCTTTTATGTGGCAAAGTGTAATTATAACTACCGATACCGTAGGATTAAATCATTTTTTTAAACTTCGTTGTCCTAATTATAATTACACTTCTCGACCAAGATATTCTTGGAATGATGTTTGTAATGATGTTGAAGATGATTTTGAAGTACGTATTTTTCATTTTATTGATAAAATGAAAAATAATAAAAGTATGGCTGAAATTCACATTCAGAATCTTGCTGAACATATGTATAATTCATATATTAATTCAGAATGTTCTGTACTTAATGAAAATGAATGGCATATTCCATATTTTGATGATATTGACAATAGTTTATTAGAAAGCTATGTTAATATTTCAGATATGTCTAAATACGAAGAAGCTATGTTTAATGCTAAAGTTAAAGTAGCTACTGCTCGATGTGCAAGAAAATCATATACTACAATAGATACGAAACTTAAACATGATTATGTTTCTGATATTAAATTACATGATTTTCTTTTGACAAATGGTCATGCTTCTCCTTTTGAACATATTGCTAAAGTTATGAATGATTATCAATACTACAATATGTATCTTAGCGAAATTGTAAATAACGAAGTCATTGTTAAAAAAGGAATTTCTCGTAATTTTGAAGGAGGTTTTTATCAATACAGACACATGTTAAATATATAATGAACTGTTTGAAAAAAATACTTGACACTTGTTATTTTGAACATAATTATAGTATAACTCGAAACGAAATGGAAGATATAGCTTTTTATATCGCCAAGTTATATGACTTTCGCAAAGTTGATGTTTACTTACATATTGTTAATAATAATAAGTACAAAGAAGTAATTAATATTCATTCTTTAATTCATAAAAAACAAAATCATGTTCGTAAAAATTAATTACATTTTAGAGAAAGAAAAAGTAAATCTTTCAGAAAAGAAAGTAGAAAAAGAAGAAATAAATCTTTTACTAACTTTTGATGAATCTTATAGTAGTACATTAACTACTACATTAGGTAATCAAATGTTAGAAAAGATTAAAAAACTTAATAAAGTTACTTCTTCTAATTTAGAAGTTCTAAGTGAACAACCTAAAGATTTTAAAGGTGAAGTTATTGAGTTTTATATTCCTGACAACATCTTTCAATACGGTCATTTAGCTTTAAGAACTGCTAAACCTTTACCTACTAAATTAGCTCTTTTACATTATTCAACTGGTGTAATTACTGAATTTGCTGAATTTCTTGATGTTATCAAAGCAAATGTAGCTTACGATAAACCTTTCGATAAAGGTAATTTGATTGAAGAATTTGGAGATGCTGCTTGGTTTACTATTCTTCACTTCTTCGATACTAATTTAGAAAAATATCAAAATCAAATTAATGTTGAAGATGTATTAGACTATTTTGAAAAATTACTTGTTAAGATGGATAGTTATCCTATTACAAAAGTAAGTAATGAAGAAATGGCTAAGTACATAAGTGAAGGTTTACATAACATAACTAACTTTACTTGTGGATTCAATAATGATGTTGCAAGTTATTATCGTAATATGGTAGATTATCTCGCTGGATATTATTACTATGTTAAGATGATTGTTGGCGATAAGTTAAATTACAAACTTGCACTTCGTATCAATGCTGATAAACTTAGAGTGCGTTATCCTTTAGGTTTTTCTAATTCAAACGCTATTGAAAGAGATACTGCATCTGAAAAGAAAATACTATCTTAATCTTCAAATTACGGTGAATTAAGTAACCGTAATTTATATCAAAATAATTAAATAAACAATTAATAAACTCAAAATGAAAATGACAACAATTATTGCCGCCTTATTAGCTATTGCGTTATTCGCTATTGTAGCTTACAAACAAAATGAACTTTCTAATGTTAAATCAGACCTTGATTATTACAAAGAAAGAACTAATGAACAAAGTGAATCTATTAATTTTTTAAATAAAGAAGTTGTAGAAACTAATTCTCAATTAGATAGTCTTAAAAAACAATACGATTCAGATGTTTCATCTTATAAAGAAAGTATTACTATTCTTGAAAATAAGTTAAATGAATCAGAAGATAAAAATAAAAAATATCTTAATAGTATTTCTTTACGTGAAGCAACAATTGCTGATTTAAACAGTCAGATAAAAGAACTAAATACTCAAATAAAAGAGTTAAAAGATGTAGATAGTTCTGATGTTAAAAAAGATACTGTTTTGATAAGTTCTGATTTTGTAACTGGAGTTGATGAAGATACAACTAATGCTTTATCTCCTGTAAAATTAGTTAAAACTAAAAGAAGTAAAAAATTAGTAGTTGCTGATGGAGAAGATGTTTTAGATTTAGATAAAGAACTAAAAACTACTAATAATCGTAAAAAAGCTAAAAAGTAAGCCTTTGAGAATTGAATAAAAAATTTTGTATTGCAGTTAGTCCGATTAAATATAAATAGGTAGCTCATAAAATGGGCTACCTATCTTTTTTAACACTAACCTTTTAACTATAATTAAAACTATGAATATATCAACAATGACAATGTAATATATATTAAAACGAGAACCTTATCCGTTTTTTTTAACCATTCTCTTTCTTTAATGGCTCGTATTTTAACCATTTATGAGCAGGACATTCTTCTTCTAATATAACAGTTTTACAAAGAATATTGCAACCACAACCTAATTTAAGACGTTTATCTAATTTATCATAAACTGTCTTTTTTTTCATTAATTGTTCGGGCGTAAAATCTGAATCTTTCTGCCAAATGTTGTCAGTATCCCTAAAACAAATACCATCTACATTTAATTTACAATTATTACATACATCTAATCTTTCAGATTGTATTTTTTTAAGTTCTTCATTTTTTATAATGTTTAATTCAAGTTGTAATTGAGTTAAACATCCTTTTAGAACTTTATTAATATTGAGTTTGCTAATATCAATCATTGCTTATTTCTTCTAATTGTTTTTCAAGACGTAATATAGAACTTAAAGGTGTTAATTTAACTAAAGAAGTAATTGTATTTGTATGTTCTTCTTCTGATTCTATATCTTTACTAACTGCATTTTTAATATTTTGAATATTACGATATAGACCTATTAATGGTATAGGTGATTGAATAATTCTATCGGCAGAATCATAATCAACCCAAAACATTAATTCGCTTGCTGTACGTTGCATAACTTTAGTAGCAAAAGAACGATAATTAGAAGTTTCTTCATCATCATCTTCTCCTTTCATACCATATAAGATACCGAGTAAAGATAAAGTAATAGCTGCTTCTCCAAGTGTAGCACGTAAATTACGAAGATAGAACTCTTGAAATTCAGTAAAATCCATTTTTAAATCGGGATTTTTCTCTAACGCTTGATTATAAAGTTCTTGCATACCTTTATATTCACCGTTAAATTTAAGAGTTATAGCATCTTTAATTAAAGGAAGCATATCTAATTTGTTATTTATTAACATTTTAACTCCTTGACGATAACGACCTTCTTCATACATTTCGAGATTATCATTATATCCTAATGCTCCAAATCGTGCTTTAGTCATAGGTAAAGCCCATCTTCTAAACTGTAACATCAATCTACCTAAAAGATATTGATTAGCTATTACATAATCACGTTCACTCATAGAACCCATAACTTCATTATTTAAAGCACGAACTCTACGTCTAATAGTATTATACATTGTTTCAGTTAATACTTCTGTATTAACAGTACCATCATCTTTAATTAAAATATCGTATAAACTATTATTTCTATCTGCTTTGACTATATCTCCTTTTTCGTTAATTGTATTATGTTTAAGATATGCTAACAAACTTGTATTTTGTACAAATTCTTCACCTTTTCTTTGCATAATATAAAGTAATTCATTATCTATTTTAAGTTTGTTTTGAGATAAATCTTTAGCATTACTGTAATTACTATTAGTTGAAGATACTTGAAACAATTTAGCTAATTGTAATGCTTTTCTATTACCCGAAGTAATATCTTTTTCAGCACTAAATATATTACTATTATCAAAAAATTTACCTTTTGTAGCAACAATATGTAAGTTAGCTAAACCTCCCATAAGGTTTACAGTTGCACTAATAGGGTTAAAAGCTAATGCGTTTGAAGACATCCAAGATTGTAAATTCTCAACAACTTTTAAAGAAGAAACATTTATTCCAAAAAGATTAAAACTAATATCTTTTGATTTATTACGAATACCTCTAACATAATAATCAGCAAAACTAACGAAAGTATCTACTGTTCTATTTATATCAGATAATTCTGTTGTATCTTTACTTAAATAATCTATAACAACGGGTTGTCCGTTTTCATATTTTATTTTACCTTCATTGTCAATTTTGTAATATTTACCAGTAGAAAGTATGTTTTGAATAATTCGACTTTCATCTTCTAATTGAGTAAATTGTTCAGTATAAAATACACTATAAGCATATTGACTAAATACATTTCCTAAATCTAAAGAAACATCTTCTTTATCAATATGATTAGTATATTTTACTTTTAATCTACCTTCATCTTGCTCATAGTAAGTTAAATCTTTTACAAATTGGTCTTTGATTTTACTTACATTGATACCATTTTTAAATATGTTGTCGATTATACTTTTCTCTATCATAGGAATAAAGTTATTCTTTATATGTTTATCATTAACTTTATTACCTCTTTTATTTATTTCAACAAATTTAAAATATAATTGACTTATAGCTTTATCTTTATTTTGCTCTAACCATTTATATTTATCATTAATCCATTGAGTTTTTGGTTGTAAATAACGATGATAACTTTTTGATTGATAATACTTCATAGCTTCTATTTTGTATTTATCTTCAAAAACATTATTTCTATATTCCCAGTTAGCTAATAAACGTTTAGCATCGGTAGAATCGTAACGTTCATCATAAAGTTTTTTCTGAATTTCTCTACGTTTTTTGTAATCTTCATAAGCATCTATTTCATTTCCATCATCATCTAAAACAGTAGAAACAATCTCGATATTATTTTCTAACCATTTAACATCTGCCTTTTGTAATTCTTTATAAAAATCACGTTTAAATTTAGATACTAAACTATAACCATTTTCATTTTCTTCAATAATATCGTTAAAAGTATTACCTTGCGATTTCATTTCTGACATTTTACTTTTAACAAAATTATTAAAATCAGTTATTTGTTTATCAACTGCATCAAAAGCAGATTCTTTAAGACCATTAAAATATTGATATGCACTATTTTTAAATTGGTGCAACATTTGAGTAGTAGATTGTAAAGAACCAACGCTATAATTTATATCGTCTATATTTTTAGATTCTTTATATTCAGATATTTTATTATTAAAAATATTTCTTAATATATCAAATTCGTTTAATATATCTTGAAACTTTTTATATTCTGAACTATCTTGTTTTATACTATTAATATAAAAGTTCTTAACTAAATCGCCATACTCCAATAAATCTTTAGCTTTAAGTAATGAACGAGTATCTGCATTTTTAAGTCCATCTGAAACAGCTTCTTTTTCAGATTTTAAATATCTAAGTAAAGCATTAGTATTTCTACCAATTTGCAATCTCTCAATTACTTGTCTTAAAGCTAATGCTTCATCTTGTGCTTTTTGATATTGTTCTTGTGTAGGATAAGAACGTTTAAGTAACTGATTACGTTTAGTAATAGTAGCAGATAACAAAGCATCTAATTCTCTATCACCTGTTTTTTCAGATTCAAGAGGTATATCACGAAGATATGCTTTATTATCACCTATTTCAATTTTATCAATGACGTATTTATCATTTATCTTTTTATAAAATGCAGCAATAGGTTTAAATCTTAATTGTCCGAATTTTTTAACACCGTATCTTTTAGAAAGCATATCTTTATAAGATTGCATTTGTGTTGTCCATTCGTTACGTCTTCCTTGTTTAATACTATCTTCTTTTACTTTTCCGTCTTCAGTTGTAGAATAACTAACATATTTCCAGTCGTGAATATGAACAGTACCATCAGATTCAATAAAAAGTAAATCAGGAGTACCCGCTTTTCTATTATCTCTTATTGGTTTTTCTAAAACAAATACACCGTTTGAATCTATTTTTAATTTTTCTTGAACCCATTTTGCAAAATATCCTTCAAGTTGATTATAAATTTCTTTACCTAAATTTTCTGTTTTAGGTTTTTGCTCAACTCCTTGAATCTTTTGTAATTGACGTTCAATAATATTAGTAATATCTTCGTGTCCTTGTGTACCAAATTCAGAAGTAGCTTGTGCTTTTTCTTCTAATTCTTGTGTAGTAGTTAGATTTTTAGGTTTATTCTTTTCTATTTCATCGTGAACAGTACCTAATGTTTCTCCTGTATTATTATCAAGATATTTTCTTTTGTCTTCTGTTGAAGTTCTTTCAGCATTACTTCTTCCTTTACTATCTATATATACAGCTTGTAAATTTTCACTTAATATTTTATCTACAATTTCTTTCTGTTTTTTAGTAGCTTCATTATTTAATTGATACATTTTTTTATCTTTTGTATCTAAAGAATAAACATTGTTATCATTAATAAATGAATCTATTGCTAAATCAAAAAAGTCATCGAATTGTTCTTTTGATGTATTTAACAAGCCTTTAAAGAAAGATAGAACTTTTTTAAACCAACTGTCAATTCTTGCATCTTCTTTTTGACCAAATGAATATTTATTTAATAAACGAGCAGTAAGTATTTTACCTATTGCTTCATCCATCATAAGATAATCATTTGTACCATAATATTCTTTATAGTCTTGTCTTACAGTTTGTAGAACATGATAATATTTATCATATAAATCATTTCTTAAACCGTTATATAAAGCACTATTATTTTCACGTAATATTTCTACGTAAAGATGTATAGATTCTTCTGTAAGAGTTTCAATATCACTATCACCTTTTAAAGTAATAGTTTTATTAAAGAAATCAAGTACACCGATAGGACTTCCTAATTTTGAAACAGCTCTATCATAACTAATATTAAAACCACTTCGAGATATAAAATCTTTTAGTTTGTTTTCTAAATTATTTATGTTAGTAGTTTCTTTATATACATTCTTAGTAAGTAAAGGTTCACCAATTTCATTTACAGGTAGAATATATGTACCTTGAACCCAATTACCAAACTTATTAACAAATGAATCACTTAGTGTATTTTGATAAGCTATATCTGCTTTTTCAGCAGACATAGTTCTCATAAATAAATCATTCCAAAGTTTAGATTTAACTCTTTCTCCATTAATAGGATTGTTTATTAATCTACATTCCATAATATATTAACAGTTTATTTTTTCAAAATTAATATTATTAAACCAATTATTAGATTTGTTTTTACCTTCGTCAGTATTAACTTGCTGAATATAATATCTACGATATATACCATTATGTTCTATTACTAACTCTCTTTTTGAATTTCTAACAGAACCTTCTTTTAATACAAATGTATTATCTTGAAAATGAATATTAATTTGTTCTTGGTTATCACTTGTTTTAGTATAATTGTAATAATTTTTACTACCAAAAGGATTCTGCATTATTTCTATTTCGCTACGATAAGGCAGTAATTCAGCATAATTATTTAATACAAATTTAGTAATAAAATCATTATAATTCAAGTTCGGAATATTATAATAATTTTCAGCAACATCTAATACATATTGATTAGGAATAGCATTAAATAATTGAAGAGGTGAATTACTAAATCCATTTTGGAATATGTTATGATATATTATACCATAGGCAAAAGAAGGATTTTGTTTATATATATCGTGAAAAGCACTAAGCAATTCTTCTTGAACAATAGTACTAAAAGTATTACCTGCTTTATAACTGATAACATAATCATCATTAACTACATCAATTTTAACAGCATTTAACCAAGCGTTGTTTAACATTGGGTCATTAGCTAATTCTTCACGAGCTTGTCTTCTTTCATCAAGATTATCACTTTTAATCATATTATCAAGTTCTACTTTTCGATTTTGAATAGATAATATTTGATTAGGTATTTCATTAGTTATATAATCATAACGTTTACCGATTAAACCTTGATTCATATTTTGAACAACATAAGTAATTAATTCATTAATTAACTTATTTTCAATTTTTATTTTTTTATCAAGTGGTAGATATTGAATTAAAGGTTGTATAGCTTTCATAACAGCTTGATATTTAGGATTATTGTATTTAAACAAATCACTAAATAGACCATTTGTGCTACGAACAATATCTCTCATTTTACCTATGAAAGTTCTACCTTTTTCATTATCAAATATTTCTCTTAAATCACTTCTTCCATTACCAGTAGTGAAATAAACATTTTGAGCTTTAGCTTTATCTTGATTTTCTTTTATAAACCTATCGTATCTATTAACTAACTCTCTATTCTCAATTTCATTTGTACCTGCTGATTTAGTATCAAAATTAGTAGCTTGCATTAATTTGAATAAATCATAAGCATTTGAATAATACTTTTCAAATTGACTAAGAATATTAAGTTGTTCTCCAGTTCTCCAATCTTTTAATTCTATTTGTTCAATAAGTTTATTTTCAGAAATATTATCGCCAAGAGATATTTCATTAAGTTCGCTATATTCTTTTATACGTTGTTTTAATCTGTCAATAGACATCTGATGTAATTGACTTGGACTTATAACTTCGTTAGATGTAATACTTGATAATAGATTATACTGTTTAGTATATTCTTTGAGTATAGGTTGCGACATGAAATATACTACTTTTTCAATATTTACACCATTACGTATTAAATACATATATGTATTAGCAGTATCAAGTGTTAAATTAATATCTGTAATATAATCATCTTTAGCAACGTCAACAGATGCGTTCATAAATTCAGATATAATATCTGAAATATATCTACCTTTTTCATCACGAGTTTTGTTTAACTCACCTGCTTTTTGATTATTGTTAAACAACTTAATACTATACGCATTGTTTAATTTTAAATTTGTAAGCTGTCCAATAATATGATGAGTATTATGTAATGCTATACTACCTAATACATTTTTACCTCCGTTAAACGAAACTTTACTTTTTATATGTTGAGGTAAAGTAAGTAAAGAAGAATAACTAATATTATTAGAACCTCCGTACAATGAGCGTACAGATTTACTTCCATCTTTAGCTAAATTCTTTATAGTTTCATCTGTATTTGGAGTAAGTAATAATTGACGAAGTTTTTCATTAGTTTTAGTTTCATCAATTATATCTACATATTGACGTAAAGATTTATTATTGATTGCATTTAACTTAAATTGTTTAAATGTAATCAAAGGTTTCATGTTGTATTTTTTAGCAACATTATTAAATCTTTCTACACCATTAGTTATATCGCTATCAGATATTGTATTATCAGCTATACTTTCAACAAATAAAGTGAAATCTTTTTCTTCCTTAACACCCATTAAAGAAAAATTGGCGGTTCTAAGATATTTAAAATATTGTTTATATGTAGTTTTATCATCTACATAAGGTTCTATGTAATTTACTTTATTGTTATTATCTACATAGAAACTCGGTAGATAAATATTTAATTTATCAATATCGAAGTCAGAACCTGCTTTAGTTGTAATTTCTTTAGGAACTACAATAGCTGAACCTTGATTAGCAGGTAAAAATCCTTTAACTACTAATTTTTCAATACTATTAAAACCTTGTGTTGGAATACGAAAAGCAATTAATTCTAATAATCGAGAATCTAATTCACCAAGTGGTACAAATGATTTTAAATAATTAGGAAGATAAACTTCCATACCATATTTACCTTCACCTATTTCATAAAATTTAAGTTCAGGTAGAATATTATTATTACTTTGTTTAACTATTGTACCGTCTTGAGTATTAAATTGTAGATTAGCAATACCTGCTGTACTTACTTGAGGAAGTGATGTACCAGGAACTTTAGGTTTAATAATGTTATTTGTAACTAACGAATACAATAACGATTGCATTTTTAATCTGTTAGTCGCTAAATCTAAACCTCTATCGTTAGATAATAAATAAACTATTTGATTAACAAAATCAGTATTAACATTTCTGCTAATAGCTTCTTCTATTAGAATATCTCTAACTTTGTTAATGTCTACTTTATTATCAACAATATTTAATCTTTCAGATAATTCTTCGTACTCTGCTTCTATTCGCTGTACTTCTGTTTCATTAAAATTATTCCAAATATCAATAGCTCTATCTCTACCTAATATTTCAGTAAGATTACTAAATATTAGTTTACGCATTTGAGTACCTATTGTTTGTTCTTCTTTAATAACATCATCTACATCTAATTGAGTACCCCAATAGTTCCAATAAGTTGTTTGTATCAAATCATCATCAACGTCTTTATTAAACGTTCTATCAGATTTATAAAATGGAACAGGTAGTTTAGTAATTTTACCTTTATCATCTATTTGTTTAATTGATTTACGACCAACTTTATTAGCAGATTCAAACATCACTGTTTGAATGTTTCTATCCATCATCATTTTCTCCATTTCTTTTAATGGCGTGGATGTTCGGGCAAGAGTTCTTGTTAATGGTAATACTGAAAGTTTATAAAATGTATTTACATTACTTCCATCTTCTAATAGTTGTTTACCAAAATATTGTGGCTTTTTAGTAGATATTTTTAAAGCAGTATTTAATGTATTTACAAATTTAGTACTGTCATCTGCTTTAAATGTTCCGTTTTTATCTGCTAAATAAAGTCTTTCTAAATCAAAACTCCATTTGTTTTCAGCTAATAATTGAAATCTTAGAGCGTCAATATGAATAAATCCACTTGCATCAGCTACATTAATTTCTCCATAAGGAAGTTTTTTAAGTTCTTTAGGTATTATTCCAGTTTGTTTTGCTTGTTCAATTAATTGTTTTTGTGAACTATTAGCAAACAAACTCATAATATCTAAGTTAGATGAAATTAAATCATCATATACGATAGAATTAAAAGTCTTACTAAACTTCATACCATTACCAGCAAGTTCATTATTAAACTTATCAATAAAAGATTTGTCTAATAACATAGTTGCTTTAGTACCCATTGCACCAGTAGCACGCTTAAGAAAATCAGCTCCGTTTTTATAAAAACCTAAATCTCCAACAAAGAGTTTAGTTTGTTTATACATTGCTTCTGTAAAAAAGTTATGTAGTGCAATAGGTGTTACAGATGTATTACCTATTCTACCTTTGTTATCAATAGGCACACCTGCATTTGTAACATAATCTACTAAGTCATCTTTTTGTTTAATGACAAAAGATTCAATATCTCTTTTTAATTGAGATTCGTTATCACGAATAAAAGAATCTGTAAATTCATTTATGTTATTAGAATTTATATCTTTTATTTCTTGTTTGTATTTTTCTACAAGTAAAGGACTAAAATCTTGACTTATTGCAAAATAGTTAGGTTCTATATTTAAAGCATTATCTTTATACTTTATGTATTGTTGAAGTTCGTCTTTAAATATATTAGTATATAGTTTAATACTTTCATTATAATCACTATCTACTAATTGAGTTAAACCTTGAATACCTAAGAAAGTAGATTTGTCGCCTGTAAATATATATGGAGCAATACCTTGTTCAGCATTAGCTATCATAATATTTATTAAATCTTTTTCATTAAGTTTGTTTAATTTTTCTGCTTTGTTTCCTCTATCTTTAAAATCAGTTAAGTTTATCAGATTGAGTTTATTATTTGGATTTTGTTTGTTATGACTATGAATTTGCTTGCTGACGTAGTTCCACAACTGCAAAGAATACAATCGTTTGTTATCAACGGTATATGTACTAAAATTTATATCATTCGTTAAATAAGGTGATAGAATAGATATAATTTTATTAAATGAACCGTTTTCAGATAAACCGTTTTGTTTATATGCTAACAGTTTATTACTGTCCGCATTTGCTAAAAACTTAGCTTCATTTGTAAAGAAATTAATAATATTATCATTAATTTGTTTTCTATCTTCGGCATTTATTTTACGAATAATATTATTATCTATTTCTAATCCAAGTTCATTAAGAATAGGAATAGTCATTTTAGTAAACATATTATTAGTTGATTTATGTTTACTAAATAAGTTACTTAAATATTTTGAATATTCTGCAAATTGTTGAGATAAAGAACCTTTAAAATTACTAAGAGTTTTATTTAATTGAATAGTAAAAATACTATTAATTGATTTCTTAGCTGTTTGCTCATTAAGATTTATAGGCTGTATTTTTTTATCATTACGATTATAAACATAACCGTAATATGTATTTTGAACTTTACTATATTGTTGAAAAAACATTGATTGAAACAACATATTAGATAGTTCATTATTACCCGATGTTAAATCTTTAATTGCATTTAAAACAGTACCTTTTAAAAATACATCTTCTGATTCTTCAAGACGAGAAATCATTTCATTATAACTTAATGAACCTGCTAATAACTCATGCAGTTTTAAATGAGTATCATTAAAACTAACAGGTTTAGATAAACCTAAACTGCCTTTTACAATTCCGTTTTTAGAATCACGTTGTGAAAAAGATTTAAAAAGAAATTGAAGAACATTAGATACGTTATTTTTTTCATCTATTTGAGCAGCAGATATATCAGCATAATCTTTTGTTCTTTCAGTTTCATCAATAACAGAATTTTCTTCTTCGAGATTTAAACTTACATTATTTGTAAGTAGTTTATTATGTTTAGTTTTTATATTATCATAATTTAAACTAAACAAAGTTTTAATTCTTTCTTTCTTTGCACTTGAATAATTACTATTATCAATGATTATATTTGTATTTTCAAATATATCATTATATATTTTCTCATTAAACTTAACAACTACTTCATTATCTGATAATACATTTGAATCATTAACATATTTACGCATAGTTGATTTACGATAATTATCATCTAACATAAACGTTAAAAAGTTACTACCAGTAATTTGTTTTAATACTTGATTATACATTAATGTAACATTATCAAGTAATTGTTGTTCTTCGTGAGGTTCAATAGAATATATTTGATTACCTCTTTCTCCTCTATATATACTTTGAAAAACTTTAGACAAAGGTAATACACCTCTTTCAAGTGATTGTTTTTCATCAATTTCAATAAGACGATACAAGCCATTAAAGAAATCGTTGAGAAACTTCATAATCTTTTCAAAAAAGTTACGATTAACAGTATCTTTAATTTCTTCAAGTTTTTGTTTAGTAGCATATACACGATACATTTCAGCTAATCTTTCACTTGCATCTTCATCAGATAAAGTTTCATTAGTTAATTTACGAACTCTATCATACAGTTTATTACGAACATTAGCAGTAAATATTAGTTTTTCCCACGCATGAAAAGCCTCGTGATATTCAGTACCGATAGGACGATTTTCAGATACAATAATAGCTTTTGCTTTTTGAATCATTGCACCATATCCAATAGCTTCATATACTTCTTTAAAAGTTTTAACTAATGGATTATTATTAGATGCGGTTGCTAATTCAACAGAAACAACATTTGCTGTTTTAGATTTAACATCGTTGAATATTGTATCTAATAATTGATTGTATTCTGATTTAAAATCTTGTTGAGAATTAGATTCTTTAATTGATTCATTTAATATTTCACTTAAAGCACGGGCTTGATTAATATCAGTATTGGCAAAAGAATCTCTTAAAGTATTATTATTTTTTTCTACTTCTTTTTGTAAATCTCTAATTAAATTAGGATTTTCAAGTAAATAAGTTTTCCAAAGTTGTTTATATTCTTTCCAAGATTGTTCTTTAGAAATTGATTTAATAGGAGGTTTACCTTTACCTAATCTCCAATCATTACTTTTAGAACGATAACCTTTAACATCTAATTGATAAGCTTCTTCAATAGTTCTACCATCTTTTAATTTAGCAAATAATGCACTAAATCTTTTATCTCCTTTAGATGATACTTCATATCCTTCTTGATTAGACCATTTATATTCTTTTTTATTTGTTTGATTATTATTAGAAAATAATCTTAATTCAAGATTAGTATTTTCATTACGAGAAAGAAGTTGCCACTCGTAGTAAGCAACTTCTTCACCATATTGATTAACTAAATCTTTCCATTCTTTTGTGTTTTTATTTGGACAAACGAGTTTCATATTAACAAATTGATTTTAATAATGTTCCAATATCTTTTTTATCGTAACCTAAAGAAGAAAGTAAATTAATATCTACATCTTTAAGTAAATATGTATTACCATCTTTTAGTTTAATTGTATTATTTTCTGGAGTAAAACCTAAAGATTCAATACCTATTTGTTCAAGTTTAGATTTATCATCTCTCGACATTAATGCAGCTTCAAGACTACTACTATATTCGCTATTCGCAGATTCTTTATCATCACTAACATCAGGTACTTTTATAACTTTAGCTTTTAATTTTTCATTAATTCTTTTATTGAATTTTATAGCTTCTGCTCTATCATTAGGTTCAAACTCTTCATTTTCAACATCAGCTATTATAGGAGCTATTTCATTCGCTACTCGTTTTAATTCAGTATCAGTTAATTTATCAAAATTAGCATTTAATGTATCAAACATATTTGATAAACTTTGATTACTTAAATCAAGATTATTATTCTCTGTTTTGTTATCTACTTCATTTTGTAAATTACTTTGCGTACTTGCAGAAGAATAATAAGTATTTATCATTTGAAGTAATTCATCAGCTAAACCTTCTGTATCTTCACCTAACATATCTTTATTTACAATAAATGAATTAAAACCATTTATGTATGTTTTAAGATTGTTATTTGTAACTTTAGATTCAACAAACATATCGTTTTCTATTTCAAGTTGAGAAATTATATTTTCTTCTTTCAATATATCAGATAGTTTAACATCAAGATTACTGTATCCAAATTTAGATTGAACAGTTTTATCTATATCCGTATTTGTTGTATTACCTGTATTAGTTACAGTAGTAGTAGGTTTAACATTACTTTTAATATTACTTTCTTCTGCAACACCTAAATTCATATATATACTATCAAATTGAATAGTGCCGTTAGGTCGCATATTAGTATTTAAAGCGTTTTTAACGAGCTTAGTAATATATTTTTTAGGTTTAGTTTTAGAATTAAGAATTGAACTATTAACATTATAATTTAAAGAACTTAAAAATTCTCTAAAATCATAATATTTTTCTGACGAATCTTGTAAATCAGATAGAGATATTTCTTTATCTTCATAAAATCTATCTTTACCTTCAACTAACATATCTATATAATCTTGTTCTGATAAATTCTCTTTTAATTTACCATATACAATTGTATTGTCTTTTACATACAAACGATATGTTTTAGCACGTATTTCTTCTTGCGTATCTCCTTCGTCTTCTTTTAAATCTACAAATTCATCATTTATAGATTGCTTTTTATTGCTTCCTTTGCCCCAATAAATAACAGAAAGTTCATTGTTTAAAACTTCTGTATATGTACGAGTACCTTTTAATACAGATTTTAAACCACTTATAATATCTTCAACATCATAATTATTGAGTTTATTTACACCCATATAAAATATTTTGTTGTTGTGTATAATATAAGCATGACCTTTTTTAACTTTGTAAATATTATCATTTACTTGTAAAATATCTGAATTAGGTACTTTTAATTCAATATTACCTTTAATGATTTCATCAATGATAACATCGTCTGACATTTTAAGAACATCTGATAATTTACGTTTATTACCATCTACTCTTAATATACCATTTGATTTACTTGTTATAGAAGAAGTAACAACTTTATTTTGTTTTAACAAATCAAATATCTTTCTTCGATGTTCTAATATTTCATTAACACGAAGATTAATAAGTTGTTGTAAAGAATCTATTTCATTATTGATTCTTAGTTTAGTTGCTTCATCGGTCGTTTCAGATAACTTTTGTTTTAATTTTTCAATTTCGTATTGTTGTCTAAATCTGTTACGAGCAGGTTTATTAGGACGAGAAATAGTTTGAGGAGTAGCAGCAGCTAAAGTTTGAACAACTGCATATTTACCGTTTGATTTTATTACTCCATTTGAATCTACTGTAACATATCTACCTGTCTTTTTATCACGAAGTACCATGTAAATAGTTTGAGTATCTTCATTTTGTGTATAAGCATCATAAGGTAATGTTTCAATACCGTCTGCTTTTACATCTTCTGTAAGATATACGAACTCATAATTATCAAAATTATTTGTATTTTGAAAGAATTGATTTGCTACGAACTCGTATTTATCTTCTATCTTCATAGCATCGAAGTTTCTATCGTTCAACGAGCCAGTAAAAGAAATAGTCTTAATTCCTGCATTTGGAATAGAAGCATCGGGAGTAGCAGATTCTTCACTTGGTATAAAAGAATTTTCACGAGTATATAAATCATTTTGTCTATTTTTCATAGACCATTTAGCACGATTCATTTCATACTCATAAGGTAGATTACGTTCTGTTTTTGATTTAAGTGCTTTTTCAATAGCTCTATGTTGAGAGATTATTGAAGATAAATCAATAGCATATTTATTAATACTTAATTCTTCTAACTTAGTTGTAGGGTTATTATTAACAAAACCACGAGTTAATCTTTCTACAAACTCATCGTGTATTTGATTTTTATTATCTCTATAATTAGAAGCAATATCTAATAAATTTGATATATCTTTATTTAAACCTGTTTCAGTTATATTTTCTAAATCAACGTTAAATGTTTTTGTTAGTTTGTCTTTGGCTGATTTATCAATACTATATTTCTGAATTGTATATTTTAATAAAGCTAATTTAGTATTAGGTGTTAAAGTTTGGCTATTGAATTTTTCAATTTGTTCAGGATTCAAATATCCATCTTGAACAGCACTTATTAAAATATCACGAGAATCAGTATTGTACTGAAATGTTTTATCTACAATAGATTTATGAATATCTAATGCTTTTTCACGACTTGATACTTCTGCATCTTTAACAGTATTATAATTATTTAATAAAACTAATTTTGCATTTTCAAGTTCACGTTCCGCTTGATACAAAGAACCATTATCAAAATTATCTTTATCAGATTGATTTTTCTTAATTACTTCGTATCTTAGTTTAGCTTGTGTATAATTATCAATACTTTGTTGTAAACGTATTTTGTTAATGTTATTTAACTTATCAGATAATTTTCTATCTTCTAATCTACGTTCTAAACTATTTTCTTTTTCAACAAGTTCTTGATTTACATTGTAAATAACATCTAATAACGAATCTTTATCATTTTGCGATAACTCATATTCATTAATTGATTTAGCTAATAAAGTTTCTAAACGAATTACTTCTTTTTGAAGTTCATCTAAAGTTTCAGTATTAGCCATTGTACCTACAACATTATCATAAGCATCTAAATTAGCATTGTTTGCTCTTCTTTGCCATTTTTCAACATCTCTTTCAAGTTTAGATTCAAGAAGTTTTTGTGATATTTTAAGAAGATAATCATTTTTAAAATCATCACTCATTACTTCGAGATATTGATTGTAATCTGCGTTATCAGAATATACTTTAAATGCTTCACCTTGCTTAAATCCTTCTTTACTGTATATAGGTTTAGTGTATTTTGTTTCACCAGTTGTTTCATCAAAATACATTAATCTAAGTCCACCTATTTGATTTCTTTCAACAAAACCATAAATATCTTTAGTAGGTTCTCCAGGATTTTCACGATACTTATAACGAATTAAATCTGTTTTATGTTTAAGAATAAAACGAGTTTCATCATCTAAGTAATCATTTTTTACTTTACGTAAATCACGAAAATCATCTAAATCATAATCTACTATTTGACCATCTTCGTCTTTTACTTTAACTATTGGTTTAATTCTACCATTTTTATCTATGATTGTTTCTCTGCCGACAACTTCATATAATCTATCGTAAGATTTACCTCCCCAAATAGGATTACCTTTTTCATCTAATTTAGGTTTTCCTTTATCTGTTAATTGGATAGCTTTACCCATAGGTTTACTATATAGACCAGTTTTAATTTCTGAATCTATAAGTTCACCATCTTTATTACGAATTTTAGTAGTAAATAAATTACGAGTTTCTTTATCTTTTTTTATTTTTTCTACACGATTAAAGAAATCTTTTAGTTGTTTTTTACCATCTTCGCTTGTATATTTATTATATAAATTAGCGTATTCGGTAATAAGACTATTGTATTTTTTAGTACGTTTAAGTGCTTGTTTTATTTCTTCTTGTTTACGTACATCACCTGCTTGTCTAATCTTTTCAAATTCAGATTGATTCATTGAACGATTAAACGCTTCATTAACACGATTCGAGAAATCATCAAAATTGTTTTCATTCTCACCTACTAAAATTGTAGAATCTATATCTTCTAAAATTTTAATAGCTTCGTTATTAACTACATTTAATTCATCTGTTAATCTTTTAAAATCTACACTTGTTGCTCTTTGGTCAGTTGTTAAATTTTGAAAATTAAAAAGTTCATTTTCAATATCGCTTTTACGTTTTGCATTTTCACTTTTACGTTTTTCTAATACTTCTAACGTTTGAGGATTTAATTGATTACGTAATATTGCATCTCGATATTTGAAACCTAATTTTTCTAAAACGTCAAGTTGCTTGTTTCTATCTTGAACAAGCATATCACGAGTAGAATTTAAAGTAGCAATGTAACCTAATTCTTTATCATCGTAAACATGACCGTATTTACGTTTTAATTCTTGATATTCTTTAGATATACCTAATGCTCTTTCACGTAGTGTTTTTGCTAACTTCTTTCTATCTATTTTACCAATAGCTTCTACATCTATTTTGTCATTTGATTCATCAATAGTTAAATCACCTTTAACCATTTGTTTGACTTCTTCAATAGGTGTATTTTCAAAGTTATCTAATTGTTCAAGAATATCTTGAAACTTACCGTATTTAGTTGCTGTTATTACATCATTTGCAAAATCTAAATTGTTAAGCATTTCATATGTAATATCATCACCTTCAATAAGAGAACCTACTTTACCTTGATTAATATATGCTTTCTTAGATAATTCATCAGCTATATTACGTAGAGAACTACTAAGATTAATATTGTTTAATTGTTCAACAGCATTATTAATCTTTTGTTCTCTTGTTTCTTTATTTTTATCTAATATGTTTTTTGCACCAGTAGTAATTCCACCTATAATAGCACCACTTAAAAAAGAATGTAAACCGTCAGTAGAGAATATATCTTCTTTTACTTTAGCAAAAGAAGCAGTTAAATTACCTGCTACTTTGTTATCAGTACCATAGTAATTTTCAAATAGAGAACTAATTGCACCTTGAGCTGTTTCTTCTAAACCTTCAATTCCAGCATCTACTAAATTAGGAGTAACTTTTTTAACATTACTATAAAGTTTTTTATACCATTCAGTAGCTTCTTTTATTTGTTCAGGAGTATATCTTTTGATTAATCCTTCTCCTGCTTCTCCTTTAATGGCTTTTCCTAACTCTGTTAAATCATCACTGTAATTACCAAAATACTTTCCAAATTGAACTAAATTACTTACACTTAATAATGCTAAATTAGTAGCAAATACAGCGTTACCTATTTGATTAACTTTTTCTTCAATTTGTTGTTCATCTTCTGGAGTAAGTATAGCAACACCTGTTTCAGCTTCACGTTTAGCTAACAAATCGTTACGCATTTTATCACGAGCTTGTTGCATATTAGAAGTAGCTTCGGTTGTAGCTTCAGTTAAAGCACCAATAGTAGAAGCAGCTATTTGACGACCTCCGTTATAAATAACATTTTCAGTTGCAGTATAACCTTTAATACTATTGACAACATCATCTCCTAAATTATTAGCAGCAGATAATAAAGGTTTATTTAATTTAGCACCTGCTCCGATTAAACTACTTATACCTCTACCTGTTAAATAAGAAGATAAAGCATATGAACCACCATTACCAACAGCCTCTGCCCAAAATTCAGAACTACCAAGAGTACTTAATAAACCTGCATTTTGATATTCATCTGTTTGATAGTTTTGTAAACCTGTAATAATGTTTTGTTCAATTTCATCAAAAGTTTTAGTTAAAGGATTATCTGATAAACTTTCACCAAAACCTGTATCAGTAGCTAATGCTTCTCCACCTGCATAAAGTAAAGCAATTAAATCAAAAGGTGTACGAGCTACTCTTGCAGCAGTTAAACCTACAAATTGACCGAGTGTGTTACCGAGAGTATCCCATGCACTTTGACGTTCTGCACGATAATCTTCAAGTTTACCTTCTTCAAGAATTTCAGGAGTTAGATTAGTATCTAATTTAGATTCTCTAATTCCTATTCTATCTGTTATTGAACCGCCACGTATATCACGTGAATCAAATATAGATTTGTCTTTATTTTTTTCTTTACTAAGAATGTCTGTTATTTCTCCCATGATAGTATTAATCGTAAAGTTCGTTTGGTGAGTTAGTATCTTCTATTGCTGAAATATCGTCTTGTTTACTTTTACCCGATTGAACAAGTTGAATAAAATAAGGATTAGCAAATATTGTTCTACGAGCATTTTGAATAATATCTTCATAATCTACATACTTTTTACCATTTGTAAATTGTTTAAGATAAGAAAGATATTTTTTCATTGATAAATATGTTTCTTCATCTAATGGTTTATATTTACCATTATTGTAAGATTTATCAGCATTATATAATTTATCAAGTACATTATCAGTTAAATAATGATATTTACCTTGATATTGAAAAGTAGGTTCTAAAACATATTTAAGTTTACTATTTGCTGAACCTGTTAATTTATTATTTACAGATGTTAATTGACCATTAAATATTTTACGAGGTGCAAATTTAACTAATCCTTTAGGCATAGGTAAAGCAATAGAAGCATCTATAAATTGTTTTTCGTCAAAAGCATCTCCAGATTTAACCCTTAAATTATTTGGATTATCTAAAGACATATCGTGTAAAGGTTTTAATAATTGTTTGTAAGGTTGAAGTTGGTCAGATAATTGACTATCAAAAGAAGATAAAGATTGATAAACATCTATTGATTTATCTCCAACACTTACACTATATAATAAATCACCTATGTTTGCATTTTTGTCATTTGCGTTCATAACAAAGCCTTTAAAAGAAACATTATCGGGTTTTTTATTACCTAATATATCACTTAATTTTTTAGTATCTCCACCAGTACCAAATACTCTAAAAGAAGAATCATTCATAGGTATAGTATCTTTAGTTTTGATAATACCCATTTGTTTTAGTTTATTTTCTAAATCGGGAGTACCTCTCATTGTATCTAAAGCAATCCATCTTTGTTCATTCATAATGTTTGCATACGCTTCATCTATTACTCTATCAGATACATTATCAAATTGAGCAGCTACATTAGGATTTTGTGCTTTAAACCATTTACGTCTTTTTTCAGTTTCTACTTTCTTATCAGATGCTTTATGTTTAATAGTTTCTGTATTACCATTATCCATACCTGCATACATACCAAATTGAACATTAGCTTGTGAAATTTTAGTTTTTGTTTCTTCTCTATCTATATGTTCACCTTTTTCATTATAATCTTTTTCATTATAATCAACTATTTTTCTATCTGATAAAGTTTCAATACCTGGATTACCTCTAATACTTATTTGTTCAATTAAATCATCACCTAATGAATTACCAGCTTTACTTCTACCTACCATTTTAGAAGCAAGTTTTAATTTTTCAATATCGGTATTATCTCTATCGAAATTGTATTTAGAATAATCAAAAGTACCTAAAGATGCTAAACCTAATATATCATCTTTAATTAATTCTTTTGCTTCTGCTTCACCTATTGGATTCTGATTGCGATTGTTTCTTTGAGTTAAAAAACGTAAATGTTGTTTACCTTCTTCGCTGTTTAAATAAGCGTTCAACATTTCATTGCCGAATGTTTGATATACAGTATCAGTAAGGTATGTACGTACACCTGTTTTAAAATAATTACCTAATTCTCCAATAGCTTCTTGACCAAAGATATTTTCCATTTTAGGTTTTATCTTATTTATTATTTCTTGCATTGCACCATTCCAATCTCCACGAGGTTGAACTTCAGGTTGATAGTAATTATATTTAACATTACCATCTGCACCTATTTCATATGATTTAAAGTTATCAGGTTGTGAAAAATCAAGAGGAGTTTTACCTTCTGCTTCAAGTTTAGCTTTAATTCCTTCTGCTTCATTTATTCTTTTAGCATTATCAGATATAACTTTTAATGTAGGGTCTAATGTAATTTTATTATATAAATCAACTATTTGACCTCTGCCATATTCATATCTTCTACCTCCTTGTAAATCAACAGCTAAAGAATTAATAGATTTATTTATATTATCTTTTACTGTTTTTACATATTCCATACCTGCGGTATCACGAGGATTAACAGTTGCAATAGCCGCTAACATATCATCCTCTTTTTTTCTTACAATATCGTATTCATCAGCAAGTCCTTTTTGTAATTTTGCGTATTCGTCTACTGGAGAACCTGCATATGTAGGAGTAAAACCACTATATACTACATTTGGTATCATTTGAATAATGTTTAATGTTATTATTAAAATATAAAAAAAAATCCGCTAATAAACATATTAACGGATATAGAAAATATTATTTGAAATATTTTTATTAATTGCCATAACCTTTATTGAATATACTAAAAAGATACTTATCTAAATAAGTAGCTGTACCTTGTTCAATACGTTTACCTATTTCTACATTATCGTAATCACCTGTTCCTCTACCTATATTATATAATCTATTATACATCATCATTCGTAGATTGTCAAGATTCTCACGATTTTGTTCTGCTCTTACTTTTTGAATATCTGTAAGTAAAGTATTATTTGCTTGAGCTTTTTGTTGAGTAATTTGATTTTCATTATCTATCCTCATTCTTTCAGCTTGTTGCATATTAGCATTATTAGCTACTTGATTTTGATAAACATTATAAGCGTATTGTTGATTGTATCTATCTCTTACACTGTTTTCTTGATTACGAATATTGTTCTTAGCTTCCATAGCTTTAGAAGCAACTAACGCTTTATCAGATTGTGTACCTCCAGAAGCATCAATAGATTTAATAGTATTATTTACTGTATTATCAACATCTTGTAAAGCTAAACCTGTTCTATCTACATATAAATAAGCAGGATTATTATTTAGGTATGTTGGTACATTTGTTTTCATTTTATTTATTGCCGCACGATTTGCAAAATATTGTACTATTGTTGGCAAATAATCAGCGTATTGAGATAAATTACCTAATGATTTATTATTAATATCTAATTTTATATCTTTAGGTATTTGAGATTGAAAAGGTTTTTGAGAAGTTGTAGCAGGTTTAACAGTTGATTTAATAGATATAGGTTTAATATCTAAACCTTGAAACGTTTTTTTAGCGTAAGGGTCAAATGATTTATCTTTTACAGTATAAGGGTCAGTAGTAACATATTGAAAAGGATTACCTACTGTTTTATAATCTAAATTAAAAGGTTCTATCGTACCATCTGCTATGTAAGAAGGAACTTTACCACCTCCTTGCATTTTAGTATATCCTCCATAAGCAAATGCACCATTTTCTTTATATTGTTCTTGTGCCATAATTAACATTTGAGTTAAAGCATCTAATTTTTGAATATTTAATTTAGAAGTAGTACCAACAACATAAGATTTAGTATCTCCTTTCTTTTCATTTTTACCTTTAATCTCACCTATTAGTTGAGCTGTTTCGGCAAAAGTAGTTTTAGAATCTACATTTATACCAAAAGAAATAACCGCTTTAGCTAAATCTTCACCAATAATAATTCTGTTACTAAAAACAAAATCACCACCTGTTACCATAGTACCACCGTTTTCATGTGTTTTACCTTTTACAACTTGCATATTACTTGCAATTTGTTTTCCTTCTTCAACATTAGCATTACCTAAAATAACTTCTCCTTTTTCAGCTTCATATTGTTCAGCAGGTTGTCCACCTTGAGCCATATAATAACTATTACCTGTTCCTACATTAGCGTAATAATGTTGCATTATTGCTTCACTACGTAACATTTCATTATTCTTAATTTGATTAAGTTTAGCTTGATTTTGCATTTCAACTTGTTCACGTTGTTTTTTATCATTAATAGCTGACGTTACACCTCCTACAACTGCACCAACAGCACCACCTATTAATGTACCTACACCTGGAATAACACTACCTAAAGCAGCTCCTTGACCGGCACCTTTTAATGTACCACTTGCTATATTTAGACCTCTTGAATTATCTTTGTTTAACCAATCAACACCTGCACCGAGAGTATTACCTATACTTGCATAAGGAGCAGTATATCCACCGTAAGCAAATTTACGAGTAGATTGTTCATGTAATTTATTTGCAATAGTCATTCTTCTATCGTTGTTAGCAAATTTTTTATTAGGTTTTTCATACTCGTTAGATATTATCAAAGCAGCTTCTTTTGCATCTTTAGCGTTTGCTACTTTGTCATAAACACCCATTTGTTTTGCTTCTTCAATAGCAAAATCTAATTGTGTTTCTAACTCCAAATAATTACGATTGTTTTTCTTTGCCCATTTTTGTAAATCTTGCCAACGAGCATTTACACCCCATTGAGCAATACCTCTACCTTCTCCAGTATTTCCTGTTTCTGCAACAGTAGGATTCATTCTACTTTCTGATTGAAAATTACCTACAAAACCAGCAGCTACTTTAGCAGGAATACCTTTATTTATATAATACTGATATGCTTTTTTAGCTTCTTGAGTAGGAGTATCATTAGTAGATTTATGATTTAATAGTTCATCTAATTGTGGATTAGTATAACCACTTGCATTAGAAGCCATATATTGTTGAAGTTCATTTATATTATAGAAACCTCCTTTATATACAGGCATATAACTATTCATCAATTCAATAGGATTTACGGCAGGTTTTGATTTAACTTCTTCACCTAATCTTCTTATGTTCATCGGTCTTCAAATTTATGATTAAGACTAATATTATAAAAGTAAAAATCTTCTTGTTGAGAGTTATCTATTTCTAAAAGAACAATAAAATAATTATCGTTTAATCTCTTAACTCCATCACGTATATTTGTCAGGTTAAGATTATTAAATAAATAACCGTTTAGTTTTTCATTAACTTGAGATAAATATTCATTAGCTTTATTATCTCTTAGTTTATTTATAAAATAACCTTCTTTAACACGTCGAGTATTAATTTCATCATAGTTGTCTTTGAAAGATTTACTTTCATCATAAACTACAATATCAGTCCAACCAGTAGATTGATAAGAATTATAAACCAATATTCTTTTAAAGGCTTTATTAATTCTTATATTCTCACTGTTTAATACAGAAGCAATGATATAAACATTTTCAAACATTATATGTTTACCTATTACAAATGTAGGACTTATAATAGAATTTTTAGGAACTCCATCATAATATATACATTTGTTATTTGCTCTATGCTTATATACTTTACCTTGTTTAATACTGAACAAATTATCTCTCGTATGAAAACATTTGTCGGGTATATATTCATGGAAACTATCCCAACTATTACCGACTAAAGAATAACTAATAGTATAACTTTCATCGGTTAAATAAGATTCATCAACTTCTTGGAATGTCATTTGAATATAGCTGTTTAATGTATTGTTTAGTAGATAAAACCATTTGATAATAAGCGTAAGTAACACTTTCAGGATTTATACTTCTTTGTGGAATTTCATTAATTAATCTATTACCGTAATCAGAACGATTGAAAATATCTATTTTCTTTTTATGATTTGCTAATCCTGTATTATGTAATATTTTAATTTTGTTATATTTATGAATTGAATCACCTGCCCAACAAAATTCCATTTCTTTATGTATTTCAGTATCATAGCCAAATAACCACATATTCCAAAGTGTAGTCCACATTTCAGCACACCATGATTGTATATCAGAACGTTTACTATTTCTACTTTCTGAAAATACATCATATAGTTTAAAAGAATCTTCTTCTATTTTAACCCAATATTTTGGATGTAAACATTTACCATATATTTGAGCACCACCACTTTTACATTGATATTTCTCTACAAGATTTGAATTTATACCAACTGTTTCACAACCTCTTTCAAGTAAATTATCTTTTTTACTTTTAATATAAGATGCTCCAATATAACTAATAGTATCAGATAAGTATATTTTATCATCCGCCATTAAAGAGAAATCAAGAAGTTCTCTAAACACAACATCTTGGTCTAATATAAACCATTTCTCATTTATAAGATTTGGATATATATCAAGTAATCTATAATAAGCATAAGGTTTAATAGATGGTACGTATTTATTACGAATGTTAGGGTTACAATCATCTTTAATAAATATAATATTAGCAGGACTGTAATCTGCATACTTTTTATATTCATCAAGATAATCGTTATCTTTGTAAACTACAAGATTGTAAACATTTTTTAAATCTACACCTAAATTGTAAAAATTCCAATGTTGAACTTGTACTTGCCACAACATCCAACGTGAAGGAGTATTAGCTGTTACGTATATCATTGTACTATTCTATATTTACCGTCCTTAAAAACAATATCTCCTTTTTTTAGTTGTTGTATAAAATATACAGTATTTTGATAAATTCCTTTGTATCGAGAAACATATTCTTGTTTAAGAACTTTAGCTTTACGAGTAACATATATTAATTTGTTATGTTCATCATAAGCTAAAACAATACCGTTACTTGTATATGGATTATCTCCATCAACATTTAGATTGTTAAAGAAATAAGATTCAAATCCACTATCTAAACCTGTAATATCTTTAACGCTTTCATTTACTAAAAAAATCTTACCTTTTTCACCATCAACAAAAGCATATCCAAATGGAGTATATATACAACTAAATTTATGTTGAGTTCCTAATGAACCGTAGGTATCGTGCAAAAGCTCAATAGGTTTATTTGCAAATATTTCACCTACTCCAATATTAATAGTATCTTGGTCAGTTACAAGAGTTTGACGAGAACGAGTTTTAAATAAAGAATTTTCAGTATGTATTAATATAGCATCTTTATCAGAAACTAAATTTACAATACGTCCTCTATTTTTAACCATGTCGTAATAATCAGAACCAAGTATTTTACGCCAAGCATTGATAACAGATGCTTCTTGAATTACTCTTGATTTAATAATACGATACCAATAATCAGTAACGTTTTGTAACATAGGATTGTTTATTTCAGAAAATTCTATGTCATTTAAAACGTTAAAATCTCTGTTATATCCATTAATCCAATCATTAGCGTTTACATCACGTTTCATATCATTTAGATATGTTTTACCAATAGGATAATAATCTGTATATCCACCTATAACACTATCGTTTTTAAATTTAAAACTCATGTTAAATTGTGAACATATAATAAAACGTTTACAATTTCTTGTACCGTTACTTACATTATCTCTTTGCCAATAATCAGTTGATTCAATATCAGTATTAATAGTATCTGCAATTCTACCATACGTATTTACAGACATATCACATATGTAAGTATCACCTCCATATATAACTTCACCTTGTTCTGTAAATCTACCATTTATACCACAATCAACTATTTTTTGATTATAGAAGTTCATGTAATAATTACGAGCAACATTAAGTAAAGTTATAATAGGTAATTTTTCTTTTCTGAAACGATTTGTGTTTTGATTAGCAGAACTAATACCTCCTATTAACAAAGTACTTTGATTGTCATCAATAGTTGTAGCTAAATATTCTTCTTGATATAAATTATCATAATTATCATCTATGATATTATGAGGAATATATCTTTTATCTACAACTTTATAAATATAATTATTTCCGTTGTTTCTTATACTTTGTCCAGTTGCATAATCTTTAACACCAGCATATAGTTTTTTAGTTACTGATTCTGACCAAGTTTCAGCATAATCATTCAGTAATTCATATTCTTTACGAATAAAATTAAAATTAGGATTGTTTTTTGTTACAAGTAATTCAACAGGATATAATCTTAGACGATTCATATCTACTGTAAAATTACCTCTATAATCGTCTGGATTAAAAGTATTAACATAATTACCTCCAGTTCCTATATACTTCTTTCTTTTTTGTTGAGTTTGACCAATAGTTATTGTACCATTTAAACCAATGTTTTCTTCGTAGTATTGATTTATAATTGTAATACTTTGCCCTAATGTACTACTGTTTGTGTTATCTCTACGAGCATAACCTATTCTAAAACCAATTGCTTTGTTACCATCACTATCTAAAAAATCATTAAGATTTATATATGTCTTAATGCCAAGTATAGGCATATGAGTTACACCGAAATTAACATCAGTACAATATGTAAAATTACGAAGATACTGTAAACTTGGAAATTTAAAATGTCTAACTTTACCAGTTGGATAATTACCAGTAGCAGGATAAAATTCATCTTGATTTTCCCATACTCCAAATTTACCATCAATTCCATTTGCAGTTAAAGGTGTAGTAGGTTCACAAGTATCATCAAGTTGATATTTTTTATAATCTGCATATTTATCGTGTGGTTGAATATGTGTATTAGTTAAGGGTTCTCCAATAAAAGGATACCATTTACCAAATCCCCATTTATATTCAAATTGAACATAAAAAGCATATACTTCACCTGCCATAAAAGTACGTTTGCGATTATTAAACTCATGTAGTTTATATCCTGCTTCAAGATTATTTATTACTACATTTATAGGCGAAGGAATATAACTTTTAATATCTATTATTTTCTGAAACGTACAATTCCATCTTAGTAACAAATTATTTACTTTTGCTTGTTGATTAGGTTCACTATATTTATTAACATCTGCACCTATTAACTCACCTTGAAAATTAGTAAATAAACCAACAGTTTTATATAAAGCATTTACTTTTTGTATTTCGCTTAAATCAAGAGCTACTCTATTGTTTTGATTTTCAGTAATAGTTAATGTTATTTCACCTTGATTTTGAATAAAGTCAGATATTTTTATTGTATTAGATTTATATGCAGTATATACACCATCTTTTACATAAATATAACCTATATTTAAACGAGCATAATCTCCATCTATTCCTTGAAGATAACATTCAATAGCTTTATTTACTCTTATTCCACTTTTACAACCATCGTACTTAATACCTGCTGAAGAGGAATCGTCATCGTTTACATATACAGGATTGTAATTAATAAACCAATCAGTTGTTCCGAAATCAGAAGATTCATATTGAAATATAGGATAATAAGCTCCAGTACTTAATCCATCTCCACTAAAAGGTATTAAACCAGTAATGCAATCAGGTCTAACAGCACGTAGAAAAAGATTCATTTTATTTACACTATCATAATCAACTACTCTATCTATATTGATGATACGAGGAGGATTATAGTTATCTGTAAATACAATAATTCTTTCGTTTTTATGATTAAAATAGAATACACCGTGAATTGGTTTATCTGTACGAAAATTAAGTTCTACGAGATTACGAATAATATTATAATTACCATTTCTATCAATTAAACCTATTTCAGAGCTTCCTTGAGTAGTAACACTAAATAATAAAACATCTTCGTTTAAAAGAGGAAGTTCACCTATTATAATCTTATTGTTTCCAATATTAGATGAATGTAAAACAAAACCAGGTTCGGGGATTAAATCTCCCGAACCTCGTCTAACAATAACATTAAGATTAATACGTGAAGTATCTTTAGGATTTATGTCGGGATTGCCTTCAATCCACATTCCTTTTTCTATCATCTTATTTTGAAAATAGTTTAAAAACGTAATCTAAACTTTGTAAAATTGTAGGTATTGCAACAACAACCATTCCTATCCATTTTATTTTATTCATATCTTTTTCAACAGCAACTAATTTATCGTTAATTAACTGTTTATCTCTTTCAAGAGATATGACACGTTGAACAAGACCTCCATTGTTAGTAATAGTATCACCCATTAAAGCAGTTTTAATTTCGTGTAGTTCTTTTAAAATCATTTTTGTTTCTTCGCTATGGTTATCTAATCGGTTGTTAAGTTCACGTATCGAAGAAGTATCTGATTTTGTTTTAGTTAATTTTCTTTTCGGTTGCTCTTCCATTTTGAATAATGACTTTGTATTTAAGTGTATCAATTAAAACTATTTTAGATTTATATATAGTGTGATTAGTTACTTCACCTGTTTTTAAATTAATAAGTTTAATTTTAACAATTTTGTCATCTTTATTCGGTAGAGTTTTTTTATTAGATTTTGTAACTTTTACTTCAACAGTATCAATAACTTTAATATATTGATATACTTTACAGGTATCTTCTTTCTTTGGAACTTTATCTATTTTCTTTATATAACAGCCATTAAAGAAATATGTCAAACTTAAAAATATTAACATCCATATTAATAAATTTGCAATTAGTTTGAGAAGATTGTTTATATTTTCCTTAGCCATAATATGTTGAATTTACGCTGTTTAAATGATATACCTTGTTTATTACGATTGTTATTTAGAGAAGTGTTACCTTCAAAAGTTTCAACTATTACAAAAGCATCTATATCTTTGATATATATTCCAACATGACTAATATCACGTTTAGAATCAAAAGACATACCTACTACATAACCTACTTTAATATTTCTATCAAGTCCTATAAACTTTCCACGTTTTACAATAGTTTGTTGAGGGTCTTTAAACCAAGAAGCAGCTTTACCAAAATCTCTAACATTGTGTTTTATGCCAGCTTTAGATAAAACATAATTAACAAGTATTCCGCAATATTGACTTTTTAAAGGATAACCACTTTTACTTATTATTTTATCTATTTCGTAACTACTATTATATTTAGTTTCAGATATACCATTTAATTTTCTACAAATAGAAAGAAGTTTATCTTCGTAAGTTTTAGTTGTTTGTTTGTTTTCAATCGGTTCTAAATCAAGAAAAGTATATTCAATTATTTGTTTGTTATTAACAATTATTGTATCTTTCTTGACTATTTCTTTTTTCTTATTGTCAATAATACATCCAAATATACTTATTGAGATAAGAAAGCAATAAAAATATCTTTTGCTACCCATAATAAACCGATAATTATTAGAATTGAAATATATGTTTTGTGCAAAGAACTAATTTCAGAAAAAGTACTATTACTATCGTTAATATCGTCTATTGTAGAAAAGATAAAATTATAGTAATTTCTAAACCATCTCCACATTATAAATTGAACTAAAGCAATTAATGTTACAGTAGCGTTAAATGTAGCAACAAAATCACTAAGATTTTCAATACCTATTCTTTCTAAATTAAAATTATATATTGTTAATCCACTTGCTAACAATATATATAATAACCAAGACTGACTTAAATAATAAACAACAGCTTTAGGTGAAGGAACGTTTGCCTCATTTTTACCATCGTAATCTTTGAATATCCAATTTAAAGTTTCAGATGTTGCAATAGCTATCGGTATAACAGTTAATACTTTAAGAATTATATATATTTTATCGTGCCATTCAAAACGATATTCTTCGTTAGTTAAGAAACTATAAAACATAAATAATACATCAAGATTTGTTATTGCAAATATAAATAATGCAACTAACAATATCTTACGAGTAAAAAAGTATTTACCAACTTCTAACAGATTAATTATTTTATAATCATCTGTTTCTTTAATGGCTTGATTATCTGCTTTTTGTTGAGAAAGTTTTTCTTGATATAATAAAATTTCATCAACTGTTTCAACAGCATCACTAAGTTTTACATATTGTTCTGTAATATCAAAACTTTTAACTACTTTACCTTTGAAAAAATCTTTAGTGTTATTCATAATTAATAATTTTTAAAAATGTTTACGTTATCTCTCATTTGATAAATTAGATTACTCCAATTATCAGCAAACTCAATATATTGTTCTTTATTCATTGCTCTTATTTCATTTTCAGCTTTACCTTTATATCTTATATAAAGAGCTTCAAATTGTTGTGCAGCTCTAAAATCTCTATTGTTAAGACAATCTTGCCATAAGCAATAGTATTTTAATGTTTCTTTATAATTGCCTTCATCGTAAATATAAGGATAACCATTTTCATCTTTTAATATTTTACGATATTTTACAATTAAATTTCCACTTTCAATATTTGTTAATATACAATGTGTTTTTGGTTCATACCAAAAACATTTACTTACTCTTGATGATTTAGTAATAAAATCAGCATAATAAGTAATTTCGTCTACAATTTTACTTCTATCAGGTTCTTCAATATTACTATTAAGTATATTTTCACGAACTGTAAGAAGTTTTGCAAATTCTAAATATTCATTAGTTATTCTATTATCATATCTAATCATCTGACTACTATCTGCACTTTTATCAGTAGATAATATTTCACCATTGAAAAATAAAGTAACTAACCTTACACAATCTTCTGGATAAGGAGCTATATAATCTTTAACAGGAATAACACAACATTCTAAATATGTTTCAACTCCTCCTTTAAGTAAAGAAGTACAATGACCTATTCTATTAATAGTATCTATTTCATTAAAATTTTTAGAATACTCTTTATCTTGAAGTAATAAATTTATAACTTCTTTTACAGATGTTCTTGAACGTTGTATCATTTTATTAATTTTTTATTATCGTTTTATATAAGAATCCTATCGCATCACCGTATTTAGGTATAAGAGTACCGAATCTTTTATCACAATGAAATGTAAAATACTTAACAGTTTTATTGTATCTGTTTTTTAATAATCTAATAACATATACAAATTCACTATTATCATAAACAAGTATTGAATTATCTCCAGTTCTTTGTCGCTCTATATTAGTTAGACCAAAACTTAATGTTGGTTTTTTACGTAGTTCTTTACTAATTACAAATTGTCCAAAGGAGAAATAAAATATTTCTCCTTTTAACAATCTTTGTATTACAAGTCCAAAAAATCTATAAATAACTCTACGATAAATATCAGAATTAACATGATGTTTGATAGTTGTATCTTTTAAGTAATTAAGATAATAATCACGTAAAGCAACAACATTTTTATTCTCACGTATTTCAATTGCTTCTTGACATTCTTTTATTTGTCTTGCTTTTTGTTTACGATTTAAAAATACTTCTTCGTTACATTTAATAACAAGACCTGCGTAGAAATCATTTATAGAACTTAAACTTGCCATTTACTTAGGTTCATTTACAGGTATTTGACCATCATTTAAACTATTATATATATTGTAGCTACGATATATTATGTTTAAAATAGTGTCATAAAAATCATCTTCGATTTCTACATCTTCTATATTTAAACATTCTCTATCAATATTTTCGTTATATTTATTTAATAGTTCTTCATACTCATATTCAGAAGTAGGATAATAATAAACTCTTAATCGCTTTGCATTATCATCTACATTGCCAAGTTTTATTTTACGATTGAATAAGGTATAAAATTTTTTATTGTTTACAAACTTTTTACTTAAAAATTCAACACGACTTGTATCAAATTCATCAATATTAGAAGCTATACAACAATTATTATCACCTAAGATTTCTACACGATGAAAAGATTTAGCATCTGTTATTTGAATAAAATCGTTTATAGGTTCTTTTGAATAATAACAGTTTTCTTCTTTAACAATAGGTATTTCTAAAACTCTAAGATAACGAGATATTACGCCATTGTTTTTATCTAATCTTTGTTTTAAAAGAGAAGCACGAATAGAAATAGCTTCTAATATTAAACTCTCCTTTAAAGGAATATCATCGCTTTTATTAAGTTTAAGAGCAACAATATCTGATATGTTTTTTACTTTCATAAATAAGTAATATTTAATATTTTACCATTACTATTTACTTGAATATACATATAATCACCGTTTGAATTTTTATATGTTCTGTTTGTTCTAACAGGATTATGAGTGAGTCTATCATAAGATAAATATCTATCCTCACCTTGAACACCATAATATATATCAATACCGTAAACATCACTTTCTGCATTTAGTAATGTAGGTATAGAATTATATGTACTTATTCCACTTCTACCGAAATGATGATTAGTTGTAAAATCAATGGTTAAGTCTATACAAGACTTAACCATTGGAGTTTGACTTTTACAACATTCAATTAATGTTAATTCGTTCATTTGATTAAATTAATTAATATGTTACTGTACCACAAGAACCATATTGAGTTGCACCATTCCAAGCATCACCTACTGATAAATAAGTAACAAGTGAATCATAAATAATGGCTGAACCAGTAGATAAATTAAACTCATATATCATACCTGCACCAGTAATCATATAAAGTTTATTATCTTTTACAAACATACCATAAACTTCGAGTATAACATCTATTCCTCCGAGTAATATATCATCGTTATAATCTAAACTATTAGTAGATGGATTATATCCTATAAGTTTATTAGCGGCAGCAGGATTATCATTATTTTTAACAGTAATTAATATTTTACCATTATTTAATCTATACATATCTCCACTTACTCTACAATTAAAACTCATAGGAATAATTGCATAATCACTATCTACTCCTGTACTCAAAGTATATTTTTTAAGACGTATATTAGTATCTATAATAGATACATAATCATCTACTAAAACATTATTTGAATCTAAACGTTCTAAACCAAAACCTTGTCTTGTACCTGTTATCGTAGCACTTAATGTAATACTATTTGTACCAATATCAAAAACGTGTAAATACGAATGTGTATTAGCATATAGTTTATTTCCTATTATACAAATATCAAAATATATAACTGGATTAGGATTAGTATATAGTAAATAAACTTGACCATTTCTATAAAGATATATGCTTTTATTACTACATAAAAACACATCGCACGCTTGAAAATTAGGAGGAGTACATTCTTCAACTTCTGTAATAAATCCACTTTCGACACGATATACTTTTGAATGTAATACATTTTTATAGTAACCATCAGGTGCTAAAGAACAACCAGCTTTTAACCAAACTTTATTTCCAATATTAGGAACATTGCTACCTTCAAATTGAATATCTACCATATCATAACCAGTATATACTATATTACCGTTTGAATCTATTGTAGTACTTAATCTGTTACATAAATCTTCAAATGATGTAAAAGCATTACCTAAAAAACTACGTGTAGAAGAACCTTCAAATAATATAGTTCCTTTTCCACAAGGTGCAGTAGTTGTAGTTGTCGTAGTAGTTGTAGTAGTTGTACTACTTGTAGTATTTGTACTCGATATAGGAGGATAACAAGAAGCTAAAGATGCACCTCCTACAACATTACTAAAACCACTAAAACCTTGAGAAGTTCTTACATTACCAACAAAATTAAGAATATCCATATTTTGTCCTAATGTCATAGAATTTATATTACCATCAATAGAATACATCACTACTGATTGAGAACCAAAACCACTAACAATACCTATATTTGAACCTGTTAAATTACTATAATTGTAAGCAAAAACATTCAAGAAAGTATTGTTTATATAAGCCGATATTAATAATGTATTACCATTAGTAATATAAGCTATATCTCTGATTACATATTGGTTTGTGAAACCACCGATAGTTCCAGCTATTAATGTTGTACTTCCTCCAGCAATAGGTACAGTATATACAGATTGAGTTTTAGCAAGTATAAATAATGTACCATCTGCATTAATTGTCATACCATCAGGTTGTGTAATACCTGTAAACAATATATCATTTTGATATATTAATCTACCTCCATTTGTATTGTCAATTAATACTCTTGCTATTTTATCAGTATTTCCATCTAAGTAATTAACATATACATAATTTCCATAACGAGATACATTTCTCCAACCTCCTGTTGTAGTTAAACCAGCAGGTGCTGAATTAATAGGATAATCAACCCAAGTACCACCTATATAAAATCTAAGAACTCTTGTACTATATGCTGTAACAGGATAACAAGGTTCTATATTTGGTTTACCACTATTAGCTAAAGTAGTTGTAGTAGTCGTCGTTGTAGTTGTACCACAAACTAACTTTTCAGTAATAATTCCATTTACTATTTTATAAGAAGTATTATCTACTGTAAGATAAACATAAGGTACAGAAGTAGTATTACAATCACTTGTGTTAGCAGTATTAAATACTCTATCTCCTACGTTATATCCTTCAAAATACAATATACCTGTTAATTGTCGAGCAGCTTCTGTTTCATTTTCAGTACATGAATTAGCTAAACTTGAATAATAACTTGGTACACCTGCAATAGAATAACCATATCTTACATCTGTTGAAGTTCCAGCAGGTCTTGAACAAGCGGTTGTACTTGTAGTAGTTGTAGAGCAAGTTTGTATTTCTACAATATTACCACTTAATAAATCAGCTACTCCTAAAAATACATTTGAAGAATCATAAACTCTTACATATCCGCTTCCTAATTTTTGACAAACGTTAGAATCATTTACAAAATATACATCTTGCCCAACTGTAAAACTATCCATATAGACAATAAATTGTAAATTACCTAATTCATTATTACAAGCATCTGCGAAAGAACTAAATGGAGTTCCATTACCTTTAGCATAATCAATTATAAATTGAGTTTTGCTTTCACAAAATAATGGATTTGTAGTAGTTGTACTTGTTGTACTACTTGTTGTACTACTTGTTGTACTACTTGTTGTACTACTTGTTGTACTACTTGT
>ERZ1066129.8-NODE-8-length-78312-cov-51.289457_pt1 | contig 78312 bp, 38 predicted proteins | sample MGYA00382776_ERZ1066129 | MGnify/ENA primary metagenome ERZ1066129 (study PRJEB33369, sample SAMEA5778359) | biofilm metagenome | biome: Industrial cooling water; feature: Water cooling tower basin; material: Biofilm | place: United Arab Emirates | collected... | reverse complement strand
ATCAACTATCAACTATCAACTATCAACTATCAACTATCAACTATCAACTGTTACCGCCAATCTTGCCAAGCGTTATTAAAGATGGAAGTATTGGGGAAGGCAACGGGGTTGTTGTTTTTCGCCAACAGACGTTGCAGTGCTTCTAATTGCGGTTCTGGACGCGGAAGGTCATCTACTAATTGATAAGGCATTACCCCATTTTTTAAAGCAAAATCCGCTACCGTTCCAGCTGCTGCACCTGCCGACCATTCAAATGAGTGTACCCGATAAGCGGCGGCGGCGGTGTGGCTGGTGGCGATGCTTTTACCGGCGACTAGCATGTTATCGATTTTTTGGGGAATCAACGCCCGCAAGGGTATCTGAAATGGATAAGCTTCGCCTTGTCCTTTTCTGGTTCCTTCTTTTTCCGTATTTCCAGGCGCTTCGGGGGGACTGTTGGTCATGCAAGGATGGAAATCGATGGCATAGTGTCCGATGCCGACCGAATCGGGGAAAATAAATGCACGCGATCGCGCCGCCACCTCTTCCGGCGATACAATACCCGCAAGTACGCCCGCTGCATTCAATCCCGACAGCGACGCCCACAAGCGACGATAGGCATCTGGTTCTAAGGCTTGGCGATAGAAATCTGTGCGAAAATTGTTGCGCGAAATATCAATTTCCCAAACCATAAATCCTTCCGGTTGTGCATAGCTAGGGCGTCCAATTATCCGCCGTCCTTCGCGCATGTAAGGATACTTTGACAACCCGTGCGCCGTTCCCATTGGCGAATCAAATCCGGAAAGAAAGCGATGATTGGGATAGGGTTTTTTCACTCCATCACCCAATTGTGAATCTGTAGTTCCTGTTACTAACCAGTAAAAATATCCAATCGCGTGTTCTTCTCCCCGGCGTAAAGTTTCCGTCCGCAATCCTCCCATCCATCCCCCAGGCTGCAATTGTCCCGTCGCTTGCAATTGGGCGCGAGTATAAATTAAGTTATCCTGGGATGTTCCCGGACGATAATCATTGCCCCAAGTCCAGTTTTGCATCGAGATATCGCCGACATTGATGGGGAATTGTTTGGGATCTGAGGGTAATTTTTGATCTGGTTGGGCACTAAAGATGCGCCGGTAAGTAAAAACAAGGGGAAAGCTGGCGAGTCGCGGTAATTCGTAACTGTAATAAGGTGCGTATTGCGAATAAAAAGGCGGCAATGTATGGTTTTGCGGTTCCGCCATTGCTTCCATCGCAAAAGTGTAAGTAAAACCTTGGGTGCAATAAGCATCACCTGTGGCGCTAGATGAAGAAGGTTCTAAATAAGAACGCGGATCGACTCCTAAACGATAGGGAACGTCAGCGAGTCCGATTAATTCTCCCGTTTCCGTCGCATCAATTACATACCAATCTGCTGGTTTAGGCTTGGAGGTTTGTCTGCGAGATTGACGGGGTACGAAGCGGATAATTGTTTTATCGAAACGAGCAGAATTTTCGTAACGATAGGCGTCTTCTATTTTTGCCGAAAGAGTTTCGGTGTTGATGGGAGGAGTGCCTTTGGCGGGGCGATGTTGAATGGCGATCGCTCCCGTTATTTGTTTCCCATCCGGGCTATATTCCAGATCTTTAATTACAGTAGAAGGCAGCCATTTCAACTTCCCATCGCCCTTGTCTTCCGCATCTCTTAATACCTCATAAAGTAACTTGTGACCATCGCGAGGGAGAAAGCAAGATTCGCTCACCCAACACTTACCGGGATTGAGAATACCGTAGTGTTCTTTGATACGCTGGCGGAAGTCTAGATAACCGCGCGGGAAGAATAAGCGATCGCGTTGAGTTTTTCTTTCGTCGAGGGCAGAAGTTCCTTGGGCAGAAATTTGTCCGCCTACCCAGTCGGTAATTTCGGTGAGACAGACGGTGCGCCCTGCGAGTAAAGCTTCGTAGGCGGCGGCAGAGCCAGAAAGTCCCCCACCAACGACGAGAATATCGCATTCTTCGGTTTGATCCGGTTGTCTGGGGGGTGCGGCGACGGCGGGGGGGATGAGTTGTAGCAGAATTGAGATTAGCGGGAGAATGGTGAGCGATCGCTTCATATTATCTATCAATCAGCATACAAACTTTTTAACTTACCACTGGCAAAATGTTTATGGCAAGCTTTTCAAGGGATAGAATTGGGGTCTATGCCGAGCGATCGCAACCTTTGAGCCAACTTTTCCGCTCTTTGTTCTGCTTGCAAAATTCGTTCTTCTGGTGTTAGCAATCGTTGCCCTTGTTGATCGTACCAGTAAAGCCACTCCCGCGTAATTCCCTGATAAGTTCCTCGTTCAGATCCAATTGCTAACCCAATTTCTTCTAACCAAACCGGATTTCCTCGCTGCAATACATATTCGCCATCGGTCAAGCGATACACTTCTAGGGTTGGTTTTCTCCGCCGTTGGGGATTGTAGACTACATAGTACAAAATCTGTAGTTCTGCATACTGTTTCTTCTTAGTTGTATATTCTCCCCGACGTGTTTGCGAAACAACTTCTAGCACCAAAATCGGCACACGCTGTTCTTCCCAAATTACATAACTTAAGCGCAGATTTTCATCAAAAAACCGCTCAACTCCCAAACTTAAAAACCCATCTGGAACAATCGCCGGTTGTTCTAAATCGTAGTGGATTCCCATATCAACACCAAAAAACCAATCCATCCGATTTGCCCATATAAGAGCTAAGATTGCTTCCAGCAAACCGGGAATTAAATGTTGCAGTTGATTATCCACAGGCGTATCATCCGAGTCGGGTAGATCTTCAGCACTAGGCAAGCAATGCAGTGGATTATACTCGAACATGACTAAGTTTCCTCAATTAATGCCCTTTTCTTTCTTTTAGCATTTAGATGGCAATTGCGATCGCGATTGGGTAGTCTTTTTTTAAGCTAAAGCATCTGGGTCTATGCCGAGCGATCGCAACCTTTGAGCCAACTTTTCCGCTCTTTGTTCTGCTTGCAAAATTCGTTCTTCTGGTGTTAGCAATCGTTGCCCTTGTTGATCGTACCAGTAAAGCCACTCCCGCGTAATTCCCTGATAAGTTCCTCGTTCAGATCCAATTGCTAACCCAATTTCTTCTAACCAAACCGGATTTCCTCGCTGCAATACATATTCGCCATCGGTCAAGCGATACACTTCTAGGGTTGGTTTTCTCCGCCGTTGGGGATTGTAGACTACATAGTACAAAATCTGTAGTTCTGCATACTGTTTCTTCTTAGTTGTATATTCTCCCCGACGTGTTTGCGAAACAACTTCTAGCACCAAAATCGGCACACGCTGTTCTTCCCAAATTACATAACTTAAGCGCAGATTTTCATCAAAAAACCGCTCAACTCCCAAACTTAAAAACCCATCTGGAACAATCGCCGGTTGTTCTAAATCGTAGTGGATTCCCATATCAACACCAAAAAACCAATCCATCCGATTTGCCCATATAAGAGCTAAGATTGCTTCCAGCAAACCGGGAATTAAATGTTGCAGTTGATTATCCACAGGCGTATCATCCGAGTCGGGTAGATCTTCAGCACTAGGCAAGCAATGCAGTGGATTATACTCGAACATGATTAAGTTTCCTCAATTAATGCCCTTTTCTTTCTTTTAGCATTAATCCAGTAAAATTATGCTCAATAGTTTAGAAGAGAAAAGCTAGTGGCAGTAAAGATCGTTGAGTTTTTGGGTATGAATGCTCATAGTTTAAGCGCTTCAGACTATCAAGCGGCTGAAAAGTTATGTCCCTACATTGGCACAATGTGTAAAAAAATAAATCGAGAGCTTGAGCAAAAACCGATGTGTGTAGTTGAAAGCCGTGGAGGTGTTCCGCTGATTGTATGCGAACATAGACTTTTATCTACGGTGATGCACAATCCAACGTCCTATCAGCGGGCTAGATTATTTGAAATATCCCAAATAATCTTTGATGAGGGTATAGAATCCAAAGATATTGAATACAAGTATGAAGTCACAACGAGGCTAAGGCAAAGAGCCGACTTTGTGCTTAGGGATAAAAGAAACGGTGATGCTTGCATTTTGGAAATTCAAGGCGGCGGGGAAACAAGTTCTACAAGAATTCTGACTGACCATGTAACCAAATGGGAAAATGGAGAAAATCTAAGATTAGATGATTTTCCCGTTCGAGTTACAAAAAGCGGTAAGATGACTGCCCCTGGACTAATTCCTGCAAATGCTTGGAGGCGCTTGCAAGAACAAATCATCGTCAAAGGTGGAATATGCGTCAGTTCTGAGAAGAAGTTTGTTGCAGCTATGGGGAAAACGATCTATCTACACCTACTGGGTAAATTACCCACGATTGAATCTATGAAGCGACAAAAAAGCGGTTCCTGGAATTGTGCTTTCATCCCCTATGAAATAAGTAAGAGCGAACAAATTGATTTCAACCTTGACAAAGATAACGTCTTATACCTAGATCTCAAAGAATTAGTTACTAAGCTAATTGAGTATGGCGTGAGAGATGATGAATTGTTCGCCGCTGACATGATACCTCTAGAAGAGGGCTAGCTGGTGAAATGTAGGGCGCGAAGGTTCCTTTATAAGCTCATATCCTTTTTCGACGTTAACAATCCGTTCGGCAATATACTTAGCCACGTAAACAGTTACTGCATTGCCTATAGTTCTGAATCGACGAGAGTCCAATCGGGGGGAAATCCCTGAAGTTTCTCGTACTCCGAAGGCGTCATCCGTCTGACAGACAACATCTGAGCTACCTCTTGAATCAAGCGTCCAAGTTTCTCCGTCATTACGAAATCCTTTTGACTGCGGGCCTGCTGTATGCTTTCTTCCAATTGAGGCATGTTGGATAGAATAGAGATTTGATTTTTGATTGCTGTTTCTAACTCCACTGGAAGTGGTTTTTGCCTCGCACTGGCTCGGTCTAATAGGGATTGCAAATGGTCTATCGTCAAGAAGAACCTTAGCGGAACAAATCGATCCAAAACTTCCGACAAGGAAGACTCTTCTACGTCTCTGGGGTGTTCCGAAGAATTTAGAGTCAAACACTCTCCACGAAAGACCATACCCGCACCCGTCCAACTTATTGAGGACAACTGCAAAATCTCTTCCGTTGTGACTGTTGAGCAATCCTGGGACATTTTCGAGAACAATCCATCGAGGTTGGCGTCGTTCAACAAGTTGTATAAAGTTATGGAATAGTCCACTTCTGTTTCCCTCTAAACCTTTTCTTTTACCTTGATTAGCTAAGGATACATCTTGACAGGGAAACCCTGCAACATAAATATCAGCAGCGGGAATTTGATCGCTATCTATCTCAGCAATATCTGCATATAATGGCACATCAGGCCAGTGCTTTTTTAATACCTTTCTGCAAAAATCATCGATTTCACACTGCATTACAACTTCCATCCCAGCCATTTCAAAGCCGAGATCGAAGCCTCCAATCCCTGAAAAAAACGATGCCACTCGCAAACGCCTTTCCATTATGCTCCTATTTATACGGTTATTACTTGACTATACCCAATATATTGGGTATAGTCAAGTATTTTGAGGTTGAAACATCAATGATAAGTGTAAGGTGGAGGCTGAAAGAGTTGCTTCAGAGCGAGGGAATAAGTCAATATCAGCTGATGAAGCTGGCTCAGGGTAGAGTTAGTAAGAATACGATAGGAAGTGCTGTTAGAAATGAACTTAATGGGGTTCAGTTTAGTACGTTGGCAGCAATAATAGACGTGCTGGAATCTCATCTTGAGAGACAGATCGGTATTTCTGAATTAATTGAAGTTAGAAGAGAGATGATCGATGAGTAGAAGATGCGATCGCTCTAAAGTATAGGTAGCTAAAACAAAAAGCTTACCCCAAGACAGAGGCGCTTAAAAGTCAGAAGATCATTATTAAAAGTAGAAGTTTAAAACCCTCTCGTCACGCAGTCATGCTTAAACGTTTAACAGTCACAGGCGCTATCATTGCAGTTGGATTAGTTGGTGGATTAGATTACTCAGCATTCGCTCAAAGCGCCGAACCTATACGAAGTGAATCCCCATCCCGCCAAAGTCAGATAAGTGCGATTGACAGACAGTTTATTATCGACGCCGCCCAGGGGGGAATGGCAGAAGTTAGACTGGCACAACTCGCTTTGCAGCGGTCAAGAAATGAAAGTGTCAGAGAATTTGCTCAGCAGATGATTGAAGAACATACACGAGCAAATCAGGAATTGATGAGCTTAGCAACTCAGAAAGGAGTGACGCCGCCAACAACACCAGGCCCCAAATATGAAGCCGCAATGAGGCAGCTGATGCAACTATCTGGAGAAAGTTTTGACCGTGCTTATATGAGCGAGGCAGGACTTAACGGACACCTCGAAAGTGCGGCAGTATATCAGCGTCAAGCTATGTTGGGACAAGACCCAGATCTGAGAGCTTTTGCTGCCAGAATCTTGCCCAGAGTGCAGGATCATTTGCAAATGGCTGGCAGAATGACGGGTAATACTTTTGCTTTTTCAGATGACAACAATCTGCGTGCTATACCTGATATGCAGATGAATCGATCGGATAGCCCTCGTTAGCTGTAATTGCGAATTAAAGAATTGAAATTTACGGCGGATTCAGGACTTACACAAAGAAACCGGGTTTCTATGAAAAATCGTCGCTTGGAAACTAAAGATCTACGCAGAAACCCGGTTTCTAGGATCGTCGTGCGTAATATCATGTCCGGTTTGCATCGGCATCGTGGGGGGGGCGGGTTTATGAAGACAATTCGCTTGGTATCAAAGGTTTTTGGTAAAACCCGCCCCTACAACACTATTAAATATGCTCCTCCGCTACAAGCGGACATGATATAAGTCCTGAGATTGCTTTTCGAGCGATGGAAAGCCTTAAGGCTGTGTTTGTATAGCGGCAGCATTAATACTGCCGCTATACAAACGAAGATATACCATCACCTGCTGCTTTCTATCGGTAAAATCGCTGCTACCGGGAGCGATCGCTAACCGAACTCAACGGCTATACTAACCGGAAAATCAACGGGTAGCGGTAGGGTTTTTCAGGTTCGCTGAGAACTTGAAGAATCGCAATAATGGGCATTATCAAACTAACGAAGCCCAAGATAATGAGCAGGGGAAACCCTATTAAAATAAAGATGAGAAAAAAGAAAATAAGTGCATAGATATAAAGGTTGATGTAAAAGTTTACTGCCTCTTTGGCGTTTTGTTTCACCACTGAATCATCGGTGATAGATAAAATCACCAGCGGTATGATTACAGATACAAAGGTAGAGCTAAAAAATATCGATCCGTGGCATAGAGTCGATAAAAGCTTGCGTTGGTCTTGTGCTTCCATAACATATCCCCGCTTGTAGGAATGCCATTACCATCGTAGCTGGTTGCATCCTAGCGTCGCCACGATTGTGAAGATATGCGATCGCATTTATGGGCGCGCGATCTACCTCTGGCACGCTGCGCGATCGCTCTTTGTTCTTGAACTAGCACTAAATTTTTGATAAAATAAAAGAGTGCTAGCGATATCTTATGAAAAAGTTAACGTTTTATTTCCTTCTTTTTGTCGTACTATTGTTAGGAATTATCTTATTTCAAGCTCCCTGGTTACAAGCGATCGCTCCATCCCAGAATACAACTATTGTATCTCAGCAGTACAATAATAAAAGCGAAGATGAAGCCAGCGCCCCCATATCAAATTTCGATCAGGCAGTCAAGAACACCGCAACTTTACCGGGACTATTTACGCTTTATCGACACAAAGAGAATGGCAAAATCTTTCTGGAAATTAAACCAGAACAACTGAATAAAAACTACCTAGCTACAATTACCCTCGCGTCGGGAATTGGGGAAAAATGGCTGTATAGCGGGATGCCGCTGCAAACTTTCTTGTTCTATTTTCGTCGGGTTAATAACAATTTACTATTTACGGTGCGTAATGTAACTTTTCGGGCAAATCCCAACGATCCTCAAAGACTTTCCGTAGAGCGTTCTTTTTCCGATTCGGTGCTATATTCTCTCAAAATTATCAGCATTCATCCTCAACGGCGGACGATGCTGGTTGATTTGGGAAACCTACTTTTGAAGGATCTACCTGGGTTAAAATCTCAACTGAGAAATACTTTAGACGCTAGTTACGAACTCGATCCGAGCAAATCTTATTTTGGCACAGCTCAAGGCTTTCCCCTCAATGTAGAAGTCGATGCGATTTACGGGTTTACCCTATCAGAAAATGAAGATGAACCCGATATATCAACTTTAGCTGATGGTCGAGCGCTCAGCTTGAGAGTACATTACAGTTTCTCTCAGTTACCGGAAAATAACAACTATCGTCCCCGCCTTGCAGATGAGCGCGTTGGCTATTTTTATACCACCTATAAAGACTTTTCTAGGGATAATAAGAGCGAGCCGTTTGTGCGATACATTAATCGCTGGCATTTAGAGAAACAAGACCCCAAAGCAACAATTTCTCCACCGAAAAAACCAATTGTATTCTGGATTGAAAATACCGTTCCCCTGGAGTATCGCGAGGCGATTCGCGAAGGGGTGTTGATGTGGAATCAGGCATTTGAAAAAGCTGGATTTAAAGATGCTTTGTCAGTGCAACAGATGCCCGATAATGCAACTTGGAATCCAGCGGATGTGCGTTACAATACGATTCGCTGGCTAACTTCTATGGATGGGGCATTTTTTGGCATCGGGCCATCGCGAGTAAATCCTCTGACTGGGGAAATTTTGGATGCGGATATTGTTATAGATGCGAATACAGTGCGATCGCAACAGCAAGACTATCGCACTTTTGTCGAAAACCAACCACCCGCAAATCGGAATTTAACTAACCCACCTTGCAATCTCACTCAAGCTAGGAATCAGTTTGCTATGGGAGAGATGGTACTTCCCTTAGTTGAAAGTAAACCCCATGAAATGAAAAAATTGATCGATCAATTCTTGCGATTGGTTGTTGCTCACGAAGTCGGACATGCGTTAGGTTTGGAACACAATTTTCGCGCCAGCACTCTACTTAAACCAGAGGAACTCAATAACACCAACATCACGCGCACTAAAGGCATGGTGAGTTCGGTGATGGACTACATACCGATAAATTTAGCGCCAATTGGTACGCCCCAAGGAGATTATTTCCCAGTTATTGTAGGGCCTTATGACGAATGGGCGATAGAATATGGTTACCAACCCAGCACCGCCACAACTACTCTAGGAGAAAAGCCATTTTTACAACAAATTGCTAACAGGCAAGCGACTAATCCAGAACTATCTTATGCAACTGATGAGGATGTATACGATCTCGATCCAACTGTCAGTATGTACGATTTAAGCAGCGATCCGTTGCGTTATTCTCAGCTACAACTTGATAACGCTCGCATTTTGTGGGATCGCCTCAATCGGCGTCCTCCATTAGCAGATGAGGGTTACAGCGAACTCAGAGAAAGTTTTGACCAAATCTTCTCCTACTATTGGCGGCAGGTTAATGTTATTAGTCAATATATTGCCGGACAATCATTTTATCGCCTCCGCCCCAACGCACAAAACCAAACTCTCCCCTTTGTACCTGTGCCCGCCTCGAAGCAGAGAGAAGCATTAATAGCTTTGCAGAAGTATGTATTTGCTGCTGATGCGTTTAATTTCCCGGCGGAATTGCTAAATAAATTAGCACCTTCGCGGTGGAACGATCTGGGGAATGAAGTGTTGACGAATCGCTTAGATTATCCGATTTACGATCGCATCTTTTCTTTTCAAAGCCACATTTTAACCACATTGCTTTCTAGCGATCGCCTTTCCCGCTTGCGCGACTTGGAATTGAAAGCACCGACCGGAGAATCACTGACAATGCCTGAATTATTTAATACCTTACAAGCGGGGATTTGGACGGAACTAGAAGGAGCGGTGAAAATTTCCAGTTTGCGGAGAGCCTTGCAGCGGGAACACTTGCGGCTGTTGATTAACATGGTACTGCGGACAGCCAACGTACCGGAAGATGCGCGATCCCTCGCTTGGTCTAAACTCAGACAGTTGCGTTCTGAGATCGAACGCACCCTGAGAAGGCAAGGTAAAAATTTAGACGAATATACCTTAGCCCATTTAGCAGAAACGCGCGATCGCATCATCAAAGTTTTAGATGCACCCTTACAGTCAAAACAGAAAAAAACACCGTAAGGCGATCAATCAGTAATATGATGTTCGCTAGCAACGGTAGTGTATAATTTTTGTGCTGTGGGGGCGGGTTTTACCAGCCATGCTGGAAAATCACCAGAAATTTTTTAAACCCGCCCCGGCTCAACTACCGGACTAATCTGACCATTTTTACCCAAAGCAGTTCGCAGTTTTTTGCGCCACTTTGCAGATGCTTTGAGCATGGCTTGATTGATGGGAATTAGAGAGATTTCAAAGGCATGGCAATGAAGTACTAACTCAAGTTGCTAGTTATGAGGTCAAGCATTTTAGATCCCCCTAAATCCCCCTTAAAAAGGGGGACTAAGAATCCGGTTCCCCCCTTTTTAAGGGGGGTTAGGGGGGATCAAACCGACAATATTTGTCACTAGCAACTTGCGTTACTATAAACTAACAACTTAACTTTTAACCGGAATTATGATGATAAATTCAGTCCCCTGACTGAGCGTTGAGTTTACCTCGATTGAGCCATTGTGTTTTTCTGCTACAATTTGACGCGCGATCGCCAATCCCAATCCCGTTCCTTGACCAACTTCTTTGGTAGTAAACAGGCGATCGAATATCCGCGCCTGAATCTCCTCTGACATACCTAAGCCATTATCAATTATCCGAATGATTGCTGTTTGTTGGTCGTTCGATACTTCGGTGCGAATAATAATTTTGTGGGGATTGGCTTGCATCTCGGCAAAGGTTCGCCCGACGCTGGCTGCATCTAAAGCATCAATCCCATTCGCGAGAATGTTCATAAATACTTGATTTAACTGTCCCAAAAAGCACTGAACTGGCGGTAAATTTCCATACTCTGTAACGACTTGAATCGCCGGACGTTTATCGTTAGCTTTGAGGCGATACTTCAAAATCAACAGCGTACTGTCAATCCCTTCATGAAGATTGCAAGCCACTTTTTCGGCAGTATCAGCCCGAGAAAAGGTGCGGAGGCTAGTACTAATATCTTTAATTCGTTCCGAGGCTACTTTCATCGAGCCTACCAGCTTTGGTAAGTCTTCGATGAGAAATTCTAGGTCAATTTCTTCAGCATGGTCAATCACAGCATCTGCTGGGGTGGGATGATGTTGTTGGTAGCATTTTATATGGGCGAATAAGTCTTGGATATACTCTTCGGCATTGTTGAGGCTACCTTTAAGAAATCCCACCGGATTGTTAATTTCGTGGGCGACTCCGGCGACTAAATTGCCCAAAGTTGCCATTTTTTCATTTTGCACGATTTGCAGTTGAGCTTGCTGGAGTTCGTGCAGCGATCGCTCTAATTCTTGGGCATAATCTTGAGATTGTTGGTATAGACGGGCATTTTCTAGAGAGATGGCAGCTTGGGCGCATAATAGTTGGATGACTTCGATGCGATCGCGCGTAAAAGCCCCCATCGTTAATTGATTTTCCAAATACAGCAACCCGATTAATTTCCCTTGATTTAAAATCGGCGTACACAACACGCTTTTCGGTTGTTCTCGCATCAGGTATGGATCGGCAATAAAATCGTTTTGTGCGGTGGCATCATCCAACACAACCGTTTTCAAAGTGCGTTTGACGTAGTTTACCATTGTGACGGAAATGGCTTCGCTAATTTCCAATGGTACAGATAGAACGGTGACATTTTGCTGCATGGTAGCTACCGCTTCTATCGTTAATTTATCGTCTTTCAGTATCAACAACGCCGCCTTTTTCGCTCCAGCATTTTCCATCACAACTTGCATTAAGGTGCCAAGCAATTGCTCTAGTTGAATTTGGCTTGAAAGCGCTTGTGAAGCTTTGAGGATGGTGGCAAAATCAAGTGATTCAGAAATACTGGTACTGCTACGGGTTATTTGGAGCGTTCGATCTAGAATTGAGGATTTATCGCCGATTGAAGCGCGAGTTTCGCTGACTTGGGAGCGATATTGTTTCGCTTGCAATATCGGAACCAGCAGTTGAGGATAGCGTTTTTCTAAATCATCAATTTTCGCTTTAGCTCCCCAATGAGCATAACAATAATATGCTTCTTGCATGTAGCCAGCGGCAACTTTCTCTTTGCCCCAATCGAGATAGAATTTAGCTGCCAGCTCATTGCTAAGCGCTTCTTCTTGGATGTAGCCGTTTTCTTTTGCTCGGGCAATGGCGCTATCGTACCAATCTCCTGCTTCATAATTCTTGCCCAATACCCGATATTTTTCAGCTTCCACCAAACTAAACTTATGCAGGTAATTCATCGGCGCAGCATCGGCCCATTTTTTGACTTTATCTTGATTGGAGTTGACCCGCGCGATCGTTGCTTCCCAAGCGATTCGATCAAGATTTTTGCAGGCGGCTAAATGAATTAAAGAATCCTGGAAGTAGAATTGAGAGTAGCCAATATTGGAAACCACTGCACTTACATATTTTTCAGCAGAGAGGCTGCGCTCTAACGCTCGATCGTAGTTGCCAAATAGATAGCAGATCGCAGACTGATGCAAGTAGGTCATAAATAATGGGAATAAATCGTTTCGATCGAGGTATTCCCTAATTTTTGCTTCTCCTCCGCCATCCTTAGTAATTAGTTGATCTGCACCTGTTTCCTGCCCGAGTAAATTCAAAACAGATTCTCGAAAAGCCAGAACATAATTAATAGTTTGCTCTTGCTTGATGGCACGAAAAACTTCGATATGTTTATCGATTACTGGCGCTAATTCATTTAAATTAAATCCTGTAAAGTAAGCATGAATGCAGTAATTGCACAACCCGTAACCTGCCCATTCTAAATCTCCTGTTTCCAGCCCAGACGCATATCCCGCCAAAAAAGGCTGGAGGGTTTCCTTAAGATGCTGTTTCCAAGGAGCAACAAAGTTATTGAATACAACGGTTGTCCTGGATTCGATCGCCTTGCAGTTGAGAACTTGCAACAGTTTAAGAGCTAGCTGGCCGAATTCATATCCCAGTTCGATTTCTCCCTGGACTCCGATGAGGATCAATCCAAACGTAGCGTAGGCAAAAGGTGACAGTTCGCAATTGCCGTATCGTAAGGATAAATCGACCTGTTCCATCACGATTAGAGGAGAAAGATCGGGGCGAACTTGGTAGGAAGCAGGCCAAATTTTAGCGAGGATGCGGATCGCCGAGATTTTTTCGGGAATCGTTAAAATCGGCAAATTAACTAAATCTCGAACATCTCGATCGCGCAAATAAAGTTTGATGGCTGCCAATCTGGTTTCAAACTCAGATGGGTCACTTTCAGCGGGAAACTTGACACCCAGTTGTTCCAGTACGGGCAACATCGCCGCAATCAGTTCTGACTGCCGATTTTGAGCAATATAAGATAAACTCTTGGCTTCGTAAACTTTGGTGCAATCCAAAATTGAAGTCGCATTTTTTACGACAGTTTCGATCGACTGTTCCATCCGTTCAAAATCGCCGTTCAAGCAAGCCACTTCCGCCGCTAATTCATGCAGGGCGAGGGCAAGGGCATATTGTTCTTGCCAAGCATTCTTTTCCAACAGGGATAATCCTACTTCCCCATATTCGCGGGCTGCTTGATAGGCGGTGGCGGCTCTGGCTTTGCGACAGGCAGTAAGATTGAGTTGGGCTAATTCTTCTCTTTCTTTCGATCGGACAATTAGAGATGTACCGTAGTTTAATTGATTGACCAGTTCAAAAATATTTTCTTCTCTAGCTTCCGGGGATATTTGTTGCAGCAGTAATTGTCCGATGCGGTAATGAGTAGTGTTTTTTTGGTCTTCAGGAATCAGAGAATAGGCGGCTTGTTGGACGCGATCGTGCAAGAATTTATAGGGAACGGCAAGATGGCGATCGCGTAGCGTCGGCTTTGACGAATCGCTGTTTTCTTCTACTAATTCATTCGATTGGAAAAACTTGTAGGTTTCGCTAATCGGTAGAATCAACCCTTCTTGCAAAGCTTTCCACAAATCGGTTGCCGTATCGAGCGGCGATTTTTCGGAAACGATCGCCAATGTTGCCAGATCGAACTGATTTCCAATGCAAGCCGCAAGTTTGAGCATTTCTTGCGTAGCTTTTGGCAATTTCTGCAACTGCATTGCCATAAACTCAACCACATCATCAGTCAGTGCTGCCGATCGCACTCGCACTAAATCGCACTGCCAATGACCCGCTTTTAAGTCAAAAGTAATCAACTCATCTTGATGCAATGCCTTGAGAAACTGCGTAGCAAAAAATGGATTCCCCTGAGTTTTTTGAGCCACCAAATTAGTTAACGGTTGCGCCAATCTTTCATTGCAATGAAGCGTATCAGCAACCATGTTATTTAAACTAGCTTTGCTCAAAGGTTGCAAGGTAATGGTATTCACCGTTGCCCCAGTTTTAACTACTGCATCCAGCGTTAACATTAACGGATGCGCCGCAAATACTTCATTGTCTCGATAAGCTCCAATCAACAATAGATAACCTTTTTCCGACTCGCCCATCAGCAGTTGCATTAGATTGAGGGATGCCGAATCTGCCCATTGCAAATCGTCTAAAAACATCACTAAAGGATGTTCCGGTGTGGTGAAGACTTGGATGAATTTTTGAAATAACAAATTAAACCGATTCTGCGCCGCCGTTCCCGATAGTTCGGGTGCGGGAGGTTGCTGCCCGATAATTCGTTCTAATTCGGGAATGACTTCAATAATAACTTGTCCATTCTCACCCAATGCTGCTAAAATTTGCGATTTCCAAACTTGCAACTGAGTATCGCTTTCACTCAGCAATTGCCCCATTAAATCGCGGAAGGCTTGCACAAAACCTGAGAAAGGAATGTTACGATTGAATTGATCGAACTTACCTTTAATAAAATAGCCACGTTGCCGCACGATCGGTTTATGAACTTCGTTGACAACAGCCGTTTTGCCAATTCCAGAGAATCCCGCCACCAACATCAATTCAGAAACACCTTCTGCAACGCGCTCAAATGCTTGCAGTAAGGTTTGAACTTCAGTTTCTCGACCGTAGAGTTTTTCGGGGATAATGAAGCGATCGCCTATATCCCGTTCTCCCAATTCAAAGGGCAAGATTTCTCCCGTTTCTTTCCACCGATACAAGCATTTCTCTAAGTCATGTTTTAACCCCAACGCACTCTGATAGCGGTCTTCGGCATTCTTCGCCATCAGTTTCGCTATAATTTGAGCGATCGCTATTGGAATCTCTGGTTTAATTTCGCACGCTAAAGGCGCAGTTTTGGCAATATGGCAATGGACTATTTCTAAGGGATCTGCCGATTGAAACGGCAATTGTCCGGTCAAAAGTTCAAACAGCGTTACACCCAAGGCATAAAAATCTGTGCGATAGTCAATTCCTCGGTTCATCCGCCCGGTTTGTTCTGGGGATAAATAGGCTAGCGTTCCTTCTAATACGTTCGGATGTTTGACTTCTTCGGTTTCTTTGGGTAACAGTGAGGCGATGCTAAAGTCGATTAATTTAACTTGTTTTGTTTCGGGATTAATTAGAATATTGGCTGGTTTGATGTCTTTGTGAATGATGCGCTGACGATAGAGAATATCTAAGATATTGCATAGAGCGATCGCCACTTGTAAAAACTCACTCAGAGATATCGGCGTTTCTTCTTTCCGTCTCCATTCTTTGAGGGAAATTCCCCCAAAGTCTTCCATCACCAAGGCATAGCCATTCCGGTATGGTTCCAAACTGTAAGTTTGAATGATGAGTGGTGAATTGAGATTTTTGGCAATCGTGTATTGATTGCGAAACTGCACCAGTTCGCTGAAACTGGGATACTCAGAACGCAAAAACTTGATGACTACAGGCTTTTGGTCAGCTTCTTGCCAACCTCGATAAACTAAGGTGCGACTGCCTAAATAGATTTGTTCCAGAATTTCGTAGCCTGGGAGTTGCATGATCGGAAACCCTCCATTTGCCTGCGCTTTGTTGGTTCAGTACTAGAGTTCCCATTTTCAGGGCAGATTTTACCAAAGAAAGGCAGCAGGCGGAGCCTTGCGAATCCCACAACATTAATCCAAAATGCACACCAGCCCCAAGTCAACCCTATTGTCAGCCACGGGCGTTAAATTGGCGCTATCAATTTTCGGCAGATATCTAACGCAAGTTGCTAGTTACTCACATCTTGCACCTTGAGTAAAAACCGGGTTTCTTGCAAATAGCTCAGCTTGAAAGCCTAGATTTCTCGTCAAGAAACCCGGTTTTTGAAAGCTTGTTGATAATGGTGCAAGATCTGAGTAGTTACAAATATGGTTGGTTTGATCCCCCCTAACCCCCCTTCAAAAGGGGGGAACCGGATTCAAAGTCCCCCTTGTGAAGGGGGATTTAGGGGGATCTAAAATGCTTGACCTCATAACTAGCAACTTGAGTTATCTAATATTAATTGCGCCAAGGCAGGCTTAAATTTTAGCGTTCGCGCAGCGTGCCCGAGGCATATCGCGCTGCATCAATCCCCCAAGTTACACCTATAGTCGTCTCTAATCTTTAAATAATGCCAATACTCGAGCGAAAATATCTTCTCCGGCGCGAGTTTCCAAAATTAAACGAGCTAATTTAATGAAATCTTGGTCGGCTTTTTTATCCACTCTAATCAGTTTACTAGCAGAATAGTAGCCCATATCCCCCATGCCTAATTCATTAGTTCTGCCAGTTTGCATGACTGGATTTTCTTTATCCCAACACAGTACTTTTCCTCGCAAAGTAAACTGAAACCAAATAATTTCATTATTTTGGATTTCCAAAAATATGTCAAAATAAGATTCTTCACCTTGATACCAAAGGCGTTCGGTTCTAGCGTCTTTCTTCAATAGCCTTTGATCGATAGGGCGCAAAGAAGCCCCCAGTGCTGCAATTTCGTCCCGTTCCATCATCTTATACATTTGCCTTGATAACCCCTTTGTCATATTTAATTTTTTGTTTATGTTTAAATTATGTAGGTTCTCGCTAAACAGATTGCCTAAACTACTAATTTATACAAAACTTTTACAGGTCGATCGGGAATATTGAGCAACAGTTGACAGTTGACAGTTGACAGTTGACAGTTGACAGGTAAATCCTAACTGTACTAAGTCAATCATCGAGCTACATTTTGGCAACACTTGATTCCAGAAAAAGAACAGAAAATCATCCTAAAGACTGAGGGTATAAATGTCCTGCTTGAACGCAGAGTATTTGGGATGAGTTGAGCCAGGAGCGATCAAAAGCGTTGAGGTGGGTGGTAGTAATAAGAGTTTGAAACCGCTCTTGAATGGCATCTAGCAGTTGATTTTGACGGTTGGGGTCTAGTTCGGCTAAAACATCATCGAGAAGTAAAAGCGGCGGTTCGCCTACGACTTCTTCAATTAGTTTTAACTCTGCTAACTTGAGTGCCAATACTAAAGTTCGCTGCTGTCCTTGAGAACCGTAGACCCTTGCGGGTGTTTGGTTGATGTAAAACTCAACTTCATCGCGGTGGGGGCCAACAAGGGTTGTACCATGTTGTTGTTCTAGGCTACCACGCTGCTGAATTTTTGCAAAAAAAGCCAGTTTAATCAATTCTGGATCGTCCTGTTCCAGTGGAACGTTAGGGGCATACTTAATTTCGAGTACCTCCTTGCTACCGCTGATAGCTCGATGCCAAAATTCAGCCAAAGGAGCTAACCTTTTCAAAGCTCTAGCTCGACGCCTGATGACGCGGGTTCCAGCTGTCACTAATTGAGCATCCCACAGGGCTAATTGTGATTCAACTATTAAATCTCCCCTGCTCGCCTGCTCCTCTACTCCTCTGCTACCCTGCTTTAAAAGCGCGTTGCGCTGACGCAGAATTTTGTTGTACTGCTGTAAAATGTGGGCGTAAAAGGGTTCTAGCTGAATTAACAGCGTATCGAGCCAATTACGCCGCTGTTCTGGGCCACCCCTTACCAAGTCTAGATCTAAACTAGAAAACTGCACGGCATTGAGCGTACCCAAGAATTCCATCTGACGCCGCAGAGACTGGTGATTGAGGCTAACGGTACGACGTCCGTTGCGCCGCAGAGTTAAAGCGAGGTCAACCGAGCCGGTTTGGCGCTCTAGGGTAGCAGTAATTTTACCTTCAGCGGTGCCTTCTTGGACTAAATCGCGATCGCGCGCTGCCCGATGACTCCGCAGCGTCGCCAGCAACTCCACCGCCTCGAGTAAATTAGATTTCCCTTGAGCATTATTGCCCACCAAAATTGTTTTGGGGGCGCTCAATTCCACCAAAGTCTCTTGGTAGTTGCGGAAATGTCGCAGATGTAAAGTTTTGAGATACATTCAATTGCAGATTTATTTTGATTTCAGATTGCAGATTTCAGATTGCAGATTTATTTTAATTTCAGATTGCCGATTTCAGATTGCAGATTTATTTTGGCTCTAAAATCTAAACTCTGGAATCTCAAATCTAATTTATCTAAAATCTCAAATCTGAAATCTCAAATCTGAAATCTCAAATTATTCCTCCCGTTATTGCCGCTTTTTGTACCAGCGAATAAACAGTTTTTCCATTTCGATCCAGACAAACATTAAGGCGCTAAATCCCAGACAGACGCCCAATTCTGCCAGAGAAATTGCCTGAGTGCCGAAGAATGCTTGCAGGGGTGGAACGTAAACTAACGCTAGTTGCAAACCAGTGGTTACGAGTACCGCGCCCCAGACAAAGATATTGGTAAACGGGTTGATTTCTATTGTCAGCTGGGTGTTGGAACGAATAGCGATCGCATGTCCCATTTGCGCCAAACACAGCGTGGTAAACACCATCGTTTTCCATCGATCTGCGCTCAAACCTGGCGTGGTGAGGCTGTGGGTATGGTTGTAAGCCCATGCCATCAAGATAATCGTCAGAATCGCAAACACAATCCCAATTCTGAGCATATAAGACCCCAACCCGCGCGCAAAAATACTTTCGCGCGGGCTAAAGGGGGGACGCCTCATCACGTTGGGTTCTGCTGGTTCTACCGCCAAGGCTAACGCGGGTACACCGTCTGTAACCAAGTTCATCCACAGAATTTGCAAAGGCGAAAGCGGAACGCCTCCCAAACCTAACAACGGCGCGGCTGCGATCGTCAAAACTTCGCCGATGTTACTTCCGAGAATATACTTAATAAACCGTCTGATATTGGTATAAACTACACGCCCTTCTTCCGTAGCGGCGACGATGGTCGCAAAGTTATCGTCGAGCAATACCATATCGCTGGCTTCTTTGCTGACATCGGTGCCGGTGATGCCCATCGCGATGCCGATATCGGCTTGTTTGAGCGCGGGGGCATCGTTAACGCCGTCGCCGGTCATGGCAACAAATTTACCGCGACTTTGGAGGGCTTGAACGATGCGTAGTTTGTGTTCGGGTGAAACGCGGGCGTAAATCGATACCTGGTCTACTTCCTGTTTGAGATCTTCTTGGGAGAGTTTTTGCAACTCGGTGCCGGTGAGGACGCGATCGCCTTGAGAAGCAATGCCCAAATCGTAAGCGATCGCCTTAGCCGTTAGTTGATGGTCGCCGGTAATCATCACCGGGCGAATACCTGCCTGTCTGCACTTAGCTACGGCATCCCGAACTTCGGGGCGGGGTGCATCGAGCATTCCTACTAATCCCAGCCAGACCAATTCATGCTCGATCTGTTCATCTGGCTCTTTCGGAGGTTCGGCATCGAGGTTTTTGAACGCAAATCCCAGCACCCGCAGCCCCTTACTAGCCATGTAGTTATTTTGCTCGAGAATCTGGCTGCGGTTTTGCGGTGTGAGTACAACTGCCTTATCGCCAATTTGATAAGTTGTGCAACGCTCTAAAATCAGTTCTGGAGAACCTTTAGTGAACATCATATAGAGCTGGTTATTGCCTTCCGCACCGCGCACGATTGCAGACATGCGCTTGCGTTCGGAAGAAAAAGGAATTTCTGCCACCCTGGGCAATCCGGCGTCCATAGCTTCTTTTTGCACGCCGCCTTTGCCTGCCAAAGACAGCAGGGCACCTTCGGTTGGATCTCCCAAAATTGTCCAATTGCCGCCCGACTGTCCGGGGGTGTTTTGAGCTTCGCACTGCAACACGGCATCGTTGCACAGTACGCAAGCTGACAGCAGCATTTGCAATTCGGGATACTCGTCTAGTGCAATCGATGGCGAGTTAGCAGCTTCTGCTTGGGATTCCAGGTAAAATCCCCCTTGCGGGATGTAGCCTTCACCCGTGACGCGGAAGGTTTTATCCGTGGTGGCGACTTGCTGCACCACCATTTTATTTTGCGTCAGGGTGCCGGTTTTATCCGAACAAATCGTCGTTACCGAACCCAAGGTTTCTACAGCCGGAAGCTTGCGAATCAGGGCGTGGCGGCGCACCATGCGCTGAGTGCCTAAAGCCAGGGTGACGGTAATAACTGCGGGTAAGCCTTCGGGAACCACAGCCACCGCCATCGAGAGAGAAACTTCGATTAACTCTACAAACGTGTTAAAAATTTGGTTGGCCTGCCAGCCGGTTTGGATGCCGGTGTGAATCAAGCCGCCGCCAACGACTAAAGCCACTAGGACTAAAGATCCGCTAACCAGAACGTTACCGAGTTGACCCATCCGTTGTTGCAGTGGGGTAGGTTCGGATTCAACCGATTGCAACAAAGAGGCAATTTTACCTAATTCGGTTTGCATTCCGGTGCCGGTAACGACCACCTTGCCGCGTCCAAAGACAACTTCGGTACCTTGGAACACCATATTAGTGCGATCGCCCAAGGATATTTCTTCACCCAGTTGCATATCGGCTTGCTTGGAAACCGCCTCGGCTTCTCCGGTGAGTGCCGCTTCGCGGATCTGGAGATTTGCTTGTTCGACCAGACGTCCGTCTGCCGCGACTTGCACCCCGGCTTCCAGGAGCATCACATCTCCGGGGACAAGTTCTTTGGCATTAACTTCAATAATTTTGCGATCGCGAATGACGCGCACCTTGGGGGAGGAAAGCCGCTTCAGGGCAGCGAGGGCTTTTTCAGCGCGACTTTCTTGGAGGTAGCCCAAGACGCCGTTAAGAATGACGATCGCCATAATGGCGATCGTATCTTTGAAGGGTACATCAGCTTCGGCATTGCCGGACTGTAGCTTTAACAAATCGAGAACGCCGGAAACAATAGCCACGCCGATCAGCATCAATAACATGATGTTTTTGAACTGATCGAGGAAAATGGCCCAGCCGCTGCGACCGCCGGTTTCGGTGAGTTCATTGGGGCCATAGCGCTGCGAGGCTTCTGACACCTGTTGAGAAGTCAAGCCCGCATCGCGATCGCTCCCAAGCACTCTGAGCGTCTTATCAATTTCCAGGGTGTGCCAAGCTTGTGCCGATTCTGAGGAAGAGGTAGAAGGAACTTTGGAGGTCACGGGAATGTGATAACGCCTACAAACATCAATCATAAAGCTCAACCACGATCGGCGGCTGCTATCTTCTGGGGTATCGTTGAGGATTAATCGGTGAGGTTGGCGATCGCATAACCTACAGGACGCATAAAATCGCCTAGCGTCTTGTCAGGTAGATCGCCTGTGGTGGGGCTAAAAGCTTTCTCTAACAATGGTCGCGAGTAATCTGTTATTTTTGCCGCCTTTTAGGGGATAACTGAACCTAAAGATTTATATTTGATTTTCTCAGTTTCCTTTATGACCTATTGCCTGAGAGTTGCAGATATACCCAAGGACGAACGCCCCCGCGAACGCTTGCTGGCACACGGCGCTCAAATTTTAGCCACTGCCGAACTGATTGCCATTTTACTGGGGACGGGTCAAGGGCAAGGAAAACTATCTGCAATCGGTTTGGGACAATATATTTTGCAGCAATTAAGCCAACACGGGCGCGATCCGCTCTCCGTGTTGCGGGATATCAGCGCTCAAGAATTAATGCAAATCCCCGGTATTGGTCCTGCCAAGGCGACAACAATTCTCGCCGCGATTGAATTGGGTAAGCGATCGTTTCAATCTCGCCCCCTCGATCGAACTCGGATTGAAAGCCCAGCCGCCGCCGCCGCTGCCCTCAGTCAAGACCTGATGTGGCAACCACAAGAACGTTTTGGGGTAATACTGTTAGATGTCAAAAATCGCTTACTCGGCACGCAGGTGATTACCATCGGCACCGCCACCGAAACCTTAGCCCATCCTCGCGAGATTTTCCGGGAAGCGATTCGGCAGGCTGCAACGCGATTGATCGTCGCCCACAATCATCCTTCTGGCAGCTTAGAACCTTCTAATGAAGATATCCAACTGACGCGCCAGCTATTAGCAGCCGCTCAAATCCTCAATATTCCCCTGCTCGATCACCTAATTTTAGGCAACGGCGACCACAATAGCCTGCGTCAGACAACCACATTGTGGGATGAATACCCCCAAGGAGATTAATGTGCATTGCCTTTGATATCATGTCCGCTTGTATCGGTTGCGTTTGATTTGGAGAAAAAAGCTTTTTCGCTCAATCAACTATATACAACTGATGCTAGCGGACTTACGCATGACGAGGCCAGAAACCCGGTTTCTTCCTCGCTCTCTGGTTGCCAAACCAACGACTTTTCGTAGAAACCGGGTTTCTTTGCGTAAGTTCTGATGATTTGAATGGGCTATCCGTGTTAAAATAAGATTTCTTGGGCGATTGGCACAGTGGTAGCGCGCTTCCTTCACACGGAAGATGTCACAGGTTCAAATCCTGTATCGCCCATTCATTCTCAAATAGCATCAATTCCTTCAAACAGCCTCAAGGCTTGGGATTCACGGTATCCCATTGCCTCTCCCCTCTACCCGTTACCCATTTGGGATTGGGTAATTTTAGGTCTTTTCCAACCTATTTTGACTATGATTTGACTATGAGCGTCAGTAGTACATTTGGACTAAAACTATGTACGGCAAACGATTGACAATCGAGAATGCTGTTGTTACCTACCAGAGCGTTTTACTGGCAAGGCTAATATCCGATCAAAGCGTAATCTTACTGCTAATTTATGTCAAGTGTTTTTTGATTTTTTGAGCAATTGACAACCAACTTTTAGGTAAATCTTTGTAAAGATTTGTCTAAAAATTTCGGATTAAAACGGCATTAAATTTAGAAAATATTCAGTTTTTTGCTTGACAGCGGTGGACAGAGCGTTTTACCCTGACTCAAAGCAGATGAAAATAAATTGCAATATGAGTCTTTCGGTAATAGCTGCCAACCAGCGAGAAAAGGAAGAGGAGGAGTTAAGGTCTTTTCTGACATACAGCCTGTTGGGTTCTGTGGCTTTCCACGTCCTCGTGCTGTTTTTTGGCACGATGCTTTGGGATAGACAGCCTGCACTGGCAGAAAATCCTATTGAAGTGATAATGGTCGATGCACCCGCAGAGGAAACACTACCACCCGCACCCAAAGTTTCACCCTCTCCCCCGGCACCATTTGTGTTAGATCCAAGTGGCAGACCGATGAATATGCAACTTGCAGAATCGAGTGGCAATAGCGATCTCGATAGTGGAGCGATTGAAGCTGTGAGGAAGATGAGATTTGCTTCACCAGGAAACAGACCTCTAGGAGTGCGAATGGGAATCACTTTTACCTTGGGAGGATAGTTTAGGCGCGATCGCATGTCAAAACAAAAATTGCTTACTAATAACTAATTAATCAAACTTTCGGAGGATGTTTAATGTTGCGTTTAAGATTTGACATACCACTACTAATGACTGCCAGTTTGAGCATAGCTAGCTTAATCGGTTCTTCCCATTTAGCGACGGCAGCAGAGGTGACATTACCAGATGGGGGTCGTTGTCAGGGGGAAATTAGCAATAGCACCCTGAATGGAAAAGGTAGCTGTACTTATGCTAATGGCGATCGCTATGAAGGCAATTTTGTCAACGGCAAGCGCGAAGGGACTGGAACTTACACCTAAACGCCCAAAAAAATGTCATGAGAAATCACCGCGCTCTAGTAGCAAAAGCGGTGAGACTGGGAACCTTGGAAGCAAGGATATTAAGGCCGCAATGTCTTAAGAATCCCCTCGGCAATAGCTGCGGGGAGTGTCAAGGAAGAGGCGCTGGATTTTGAAAAGAAAATCGTTACAATTTCTACCATTCATCTTCGGTTTGATCGTAACTTTGTTAGTTTCAAACCTTAGTTTAAGTTTGCCGCCAACATCTAATGAAATACTTTGGGATACCTACGGCGTACCGCATATCTACAGTAAAGATACGTCCTCATTGTTCTATTCCTTTGGTTGGGCGCAGATGCAGAGCCACGGGAATTTAATTCTCCGTTTGTACGGTCAAGCACGAGGGCGTGCGGCTGAGTATTGGGGCGAAAAATACACCGAATCAGATCGTTGGGTATTAACGATGGGAGTTCCAGACCGCGCCCGCTCTTGGTACGATGCACAAAACTCAAATTTTCGCAAGGATCTTGATGCTTTTGCGGCGGGAATTAATGCTTATGCGCGGGAACATGGGGATTTAATTGATGATGAAGTAGAGGTTGTGTTGCCAATCAAGGGAGAAGACTTGTTGGCTCACGAACAGCGAATATTGAATTTTCAGTTTGTGGTTAATGAATCTTCGGCAGAAAGTTTAACCAAAAATTTGGCAGGAGAAGGAAAGACATTGGGTTCTAATGCTTGGGCGATCGCACCATCTCGTTCGACAAGCGGAAACGCGATGCTGTTGGCTAACCCCCACCTGCCTTGGTCAGATTTCTTTCTTTGGTACGAAGCGCATCTCAACGCACCAGGGATGAACGCCTACGGGGCGACGCTGGTGGGGATTCCGGTGTTAGCGATCGCTTTTAACGATAATCTGGGCTGGACGCATACGGTTAACACTCATGATGGATGGGATGCCTACAAATTGACGCTAGTTGATGGTGGCTATCGCTTTGATGGCAAAGTTGAACCTTTCCAGACACAAGAATTTGACCTCAAAGTTAAACAAAATGACAGCAGTTTGCGCTCGGAAAAACTCCTCGTGCGGCGTTCGATTCACGGCCCTATTGTGACAGAAAAGGATGGGAAAGCCCTGGCGTTGCGCGTAGTCGGACTCGATCGACCAGGGGTATTAGAGCAATGGTGGGATATGGCACGCGCGACTAATTTCGCTGAATTTGAAACTGCACTTAAGCGCGTGCAACTGCCGATGTTTACAGTGATGTATGCCGATAGATTTGGGCATATTATGCACCTGTTCAACGGTCAAGTTCCGGTGCGTTCTCAAGGTGATTTTAAATACTGGTCGGGTGTGATTCCTGGGGATACTTCTGCTACTTTGTGGACGAAAATGCACCCTTATCAAGATTTGCCTCGCGTAGTCGATCCCGCCAGTGGTTGGTTGCAGAATGCTAACGATCCGCCTTGGACGACTACTTTTCCGGTGGCGATCGCTGCCAATAATTACCCGCCTTACATGGCTCCACGCGGCCCGATGTATTTTCGCGCACAGCGGTCAGCGAAAATGCTCGATGAGGATAAACAGATTTCGTTTGAAGAAATGATTGAATACAAGCACTCGACACGCATGGAATTGGCAGATCGAATTTTAGATGATTTGATACCTGCTGCAAGAAAGTATGGGGATAAACTAGCGCGTCAAGCTGCCGATGTTTTGGCTGCTTGGGATCGCTTTGCCGATGCAGAAAGTCGAGGCGCTGTATTATTTTCCTTCTGGTTTGAAGATACGGATTTTAACAGCATGTTCAGCATTCCTTGGAACGAAAATTCCCCGCGCACTACGCCCGACGGTTTGGCAGATCCTCAAAGCGCGGCTAAACTGCTTTCAACCGCAGCAGCAAAGGTGATGGCGGCTTATGGGAAGCTGGATGTAGCTTGGGGTGATGTTTACCGACTGCGATCGCACCGAGTGGATCTGCCAGCCAATGGAGGTGCTGGAGGTTTGGGGATTTTCCGGGTGCTTAATTTTACTTCTGAGCCTGATGGAAGGTTTAAATCTATCGATGGGGATTCCTTTGTGGCTGCGATTGAGTTTTCCCAGCCTGTAAGAGCAATGGCACTTACCAGTTATGGCAATTCAACTCAACCGAATTCGGTACATAGTGGAGATCAATTACCGTTGTTTGCTCGTAAAAAGTTGCGTCCGGTTTGGCGATCGCGCCGAGAAATTTTAGATCATTTGGCATCGCGTCAGGTATTGTAAGATGATGGGTAGGAGGACAAAATGAGCATATCTATCATCGACCAAGTAGTTGAGCAATTAAGAGCTATGCCACAACCCTTGCAATGGCAGGTTCTCAAGTTTGCACGTAATTTGGTAGCTGGCAAAATTCGAGGTGTTCCCGGTCAGCAACTATTGCAGTTTGCAGGTGCAATTCCATCGGATGAGCTGCAATTGATGCAAGAGGCGATTGAGCAAGGCTGCGAACAGGTTGACGTGAATGAGTGGTAGGTATTTGCTGGATACCAATATCATCATTGCTTTGTTTGCAAGTGAAGCATCAATCATCAACAATCTTGCTCAAGCTGATGAGGTGTTTATTCCAAGTATTGCGCTGGGAGAGTTGCATTACGGTGCCAGGAAATCGGGGCGATCGCAAGAGAATTTGCAACGGATCGAGGAGCTTGTTGCAAACAGCACAGTCATTGAGTGTGATGCCGACACAGCCCGTCAATATGGTGAAGTCAAGAACAAATTGAGGATTAAAGGTCGTCCATTGCCTGAAAATGATATTTGGATTGCAGCATTAGCATTGCAGTACGGTTTGACCTTAGTGACACGCGATGCACATTTTCATGAGGTGGAGAATCTGCAAACAGTATCGTGGTAAGCAGTTGCCACGAAAAGGTTTCGTTGTGGGTAAGTTTTGTTCAAAAATGGTCAGTGCGTACAGAAACTTTTTGGCTGTGACGCATCGCCTCAACTCGACGAGCTATTAACCACAGTCGCCGTCGCCACAATGCCAAGCCAGTGATAACTAAAACAACAACTACAAAGCCGATAAATGCATACAGAATTCGCATTAGCAGCCCACCGTAACTGCCAATATGCAGGATATACTGTGCATTCAAAATCCGAGTTGCTAGCGTTGTTTTGCGGGGGTCATCAACCTGCAAGACTTTACCTGTGTATCGATCGAGATAAACGTAGAAATGTTTGTGAAACTCATTTTTTTCTTGAGGAAATATCATCCACGCCCAGAATGGATCTTCGGCTTCCTTTGCTGGGTAAAAGTTGAAAGTTTTTGCTCCAGGTAAAGCCGCTTCAGCTTTTTTAAGCAGTCGATCAGCGTTCATAGAAGGCACGCCAGCTACAACCTTGGAAGTGGGTTCAGGAAGCGATGGCGGTGTACCCATTATCGAGTAAACTGCTGATTCAAACTGAGTGTAAAAAACCATTGCTACCCCTGAAAAAGTAATCAAAATCAGAAACACTGCTGACAAGATACCTCCAACTTTGTGGAGATCGTAGTTAAGCAGTATGGCAGGAGATTTCCAGCGAATTTGGAAGCCAGTAGCAACCTTTCTCCATCCGGGCCATAAAATAATTCCAGTGAGGATCAGGAACAATAGCGACAAGCCATAAATTCCCACAACTATCTTACCAGTATCGCCAGCAAGTAGGCTGACGTGGATATCGATCAGGAAACTATAAAGATTCTGTTTCCCAGGACGAGAACCGACTATTTTACCGTTGTAAGGGTTGATATATATGTCGGTATATTGCTCCTGCGGTGACACCATTCTGATCGCGTAGATTTCATTGTTTTTTTGGGGAACCGAGACGCGGTGTGGCTTCAAATTTGGATAAGCTTTTTGGGCAATATTGACTACGTTCTGTTTCGATATCTGCTGAGTTTGGGGAGTGATATAAAATAGTTTTGGATTGAGCAAGCGATCGAGTTCTGGTTCAAAAATTAGCAAGCTACCAGTTAAGCAGATAATGACCAGTAAGATGCCTGTCATGACACCTGCATATCGATGCAAACTTAATGCGAGGGAGCGTAATTTCATACAACCTGTTTAGATATGAGTGGTAATCTGGTATAGCTTTCGGGAAAAAATTCTCAAAAAAATCTGTTCAGATGATTGCCAAAAAAAATGATCGCCAGGAAGCATATGTAACGTGAAAGAAGCACAAGTTTGCTCTCGCCACGCTTCCAGGCGATCGCAGCTAACCACGCGATCGCTTAAGCCACCAAAGGCGGTAATGGGACACTTTAGAGGCAAGTCGGTAGTGTAAGCATAAGTTTCGACAACCGCAAAATCTGCTCGCAAAATTGGGAGTAGAATTTGCATCATTTCTCGATCCTCCAGTACGGCTTTGGGAGTGCCATTTAAACGCCGCATTTCTTCTATAAATTCCACTTCTGGTAATGAGTGAATAGGAGGTTTAGCAGTGGGAATTTGAGGAGCGTGGCAAGCAGAAATGAAAAGATGTAACGTGGTTATATTATAAGCTTTAAAAAGCCAACGGGCTAGCTCAAAGCTAAGTAGAGCGCCCATGCTATGACCAAAAAAGACAAATGGTTTGTCTAAGTATGGAAGAATCGCCTCAGCGAGCGATCGCACGAGTAAATCGAGTTGCGTTAACGGGGTTTCCATGAAGCGAATTCCCCGCCCTGGAAGTTCGATAGGACAAACTTCTACAGTCGGCGGTAAATCATTTGACCACGAACGAAAACTTAAAGCTCCACCCCCCGCGTGAGGAAAACAAAATAAACGCAGGCAAGCTTTAGAATTTGGCTTATAACATGTAATCCAAGAGTTAGGTAATGATGTGGTTGTCATGAGCTGATATAGTTCGCCATTTAAATTATAATTATTTCTTGTGGCAGATCAAAATATTTTTTCTATTTACAATCTGCCATTTCAAAAATTTAACTATGCCTAGCTTAATAGAGGTTTACGACAAACAAAGTAGGCATGACCAGCACTTTGTTCTACTCCTAAATCCCGTTCTGCATCATAGACCTTTATTTCCGTAAAACCAACCTTTTCCAAAGCCTGCTGAACTTCAGGAATCAAGTAACATTTTTCTTGCACAGTAGTATCTAAACGCTGCCAGGTTCCCTCTATCAATTGAAATAGGGTGAAATTAAGTCTGCCTACTTTCTCTTCTGGATGATAGCTCTGTCGAACAGCCCAAGCATATTCTTTTTGAACATCGCCAGAAATGCTACCATTCCAACCTGACTGATACTCTTCTTCCGTATATATGTTAAACACGAACAAGCCATTTTCTAGCATTGCCGCATACACGCTACGAAAAGCGCAGATTAATTCCTCAAGGTTGATGATATGGCTGAGGGAACCAGATGTGGAAACAACTGCATGAAAAGTAGGTGGTAATTCAAAAAAGCGTGCGTCATCCAGGATAAATTCCCCATTTGGTGCATTCTCGCGAGCATAGTGCAACATGGTTTCCGAACCGTCGATTCCAGTCACTTGATATCCTTTTATTAGCAGCTTTTGTGCTAGTTCTCCCGAACCGCAACAAAGGTCGAGAATGCGTGCTTTTTCTGGTAAATGTTGTAGCAGTAATTGTTCTAAAGCTGGTAATGCCCGCTCGATGTGATCGTTGCCCAAGTATTCTTTGTAAATCCAAGCAATAGGATCGTAGTTGGAATAGCGAGTTGCTGAAGTCATAAATTTTTTCTCCTTGTTTTATTTGATGTCTGCTTGTATCGGCATTGCGCGGGGGGCGGGTTTAACGAATTATCTCGTGGTTCCAAGGATTAATTGGTAAAACCCGCCCCTACAGCACCATTAACCATACGAGTAGAGATGTTACATGTAGAGATGTTACATGTAACATCTCTACTATCGGAATCGATATTACTAATAAGAACGAGCGGGTAACAAGCCTCCTTCTCGCATTTCGATTATGCTATCTTTCACGGCTTGAATGATGCGCTCGATATCTTCATCTGTATGGGCTGTAGATAGATAACCACCTGCTCCCAAAAGATGAATTCCTCGATCTAGTAGGTGATAGCGCAACAAGTCCAAACTTTCTGAATCGGTAGAATTGGACTCCGAACCCGAATTTTCCGAAGAAGCGGGGCCGAAAAGCGAACCAAAATTTGCCATTTTGACGGGAATTTCTTCTGCTTCAAAATAAGTATTTAATGCTTCGACAAATTGGGTTGTGCGTTGATTTAACTGCTGCTGAAGAGAGGAACCGTGAGTTTTTAAATGTTTAAGTACGGCTTTTGCGGCTGCGATCGCTAACGGATGCTTGCAATAAGTTCCGGCGAAAAATGTTGTTTTCGCTTCTGGATAGGATGAGTCTCCATAACTCCACATCCCACCATCAATTGCATCCATATAAGCAGCTTTACCAGCGATAATTGCTATTGGCATTCCGCCACCGACAATTTTTCCATAAGTGGCAATATCTGCTTGAACGCCGAACCACGCTTGCGCCCCACCTGGATGAATGCGAAATCCAGTCACCATTTCATCAAAAATTAATGTTATTCCCGATGCTTTGGTTAATTCTCTGAGTTGCTGGAGAAATGTTTGCGGTTGTAAATCGGGGCGTGCAGTTTGTACGGGTACAACTAGAACGGCTGCTAATTCTTGGGCGCGATCTTTGATGATATCGAGAGACTGAGGATTGTCGTAATCCAAAACTACAACATCGGCTGTGAAAGAAGGTGGTATTCCAGGAGCGATCGCTACTGTATGTTGATTTCCATCTACTATTTGTGCTTTCACAAGCGTGCCGTCAAAATGACCGTGGTAAGACCCAGAAAATAGCGCAATTTTGTTGCGCCCTGTAGCAGTTCTAGCCAGACGAATTGCCGTCATTACGGCTTCTGTCCCTGTATTAGAAAAGGCAACTCTTTCCATTCCTGTCATTTCAGAAATTAACTCGGCAACTTCGCCAACAAATTCTGATTGCGGCCCAATTTGTATGCCTTTTTCCAGTTGCTCTTGCAATGCTTCTTTAATAAATGGTGGATTGTGACCGAAGAGATTGGCGCCAAATCCCATCATCAAATCTATGTATTCATTGCCATCGACATCCCAGATTTTGGAACCCATAGATCGCCTTGCCACAATGGGATATAACATTTCTTTTACCAGGAGATGAAACCCTGTGGCAACTCTATTATCAGCCAATACTGGACGATAATTACTGGCAAATTGTTTGGAAGTTTTTGTCCGATTAGTATAGCGTGAAATTAATGCTTCTAGATGTTTCTGTTGAGGGGATATCTCTGGTGATTGAATGGTTTGCATAGTGGTAATTGGGGATTGGTAATTGGGGATTGGTAATTGGTGATTGGTGATTGAGGATGGGGCGGGTTTAGTTAAGGTTATTGGTAAAACCTGCCCCTACAATGGGTATTACCCATCGTTCATTTTTTGGCGCAGACTGAGGGGGCGCATATCTGTCCAGACTTCTTTGATATAGGCTAAACATTCAGATTTAATGCCTGTTTTGCCTGCATCTTTCCAGCCGGGAGCATTTTCGCGATCGCTAGGCCATATTGAATACTGTTCTTCATGATTCACAACCACTTTATAAATTGTTGTGTCTTCTGTGTCATTCGGATTCATTTTGCTGCCTCCTTAATTTTTGTTAACTAAATTATTTGTTTGGAGCATCTATAAAACCGCACTGAATCAGGTAGGAAAAATAGGTACTGAGCAACTTTTCGCTAACTGCTGGACAACTGATAGAAGTACCTGCAAGTCCATCTAATGTATTTTGACAATTAAACTGCGGTTCTTTAGATGTTTGTCCTTCAGCTTTCTTTTCCGAAAAAAGAAGCGCCAGGGAATGCAAAGCATTTTCGGCTTTTAATTCAGTTGACTTTAGCAGTTCTGTTTGCCATTTATCCATCAGTTCGGTTTGCCACTGTTGATAAGGAATCTGTCTTATAGGATATCCAAGGAAGCGGATATAGCTGACAAATTCGCCCCAGTGAATAGGGTTGGGATTGCAAATGTGAAAGGCTTTACCCAAAGATTCTTTTTGTTTGGATAAATGAGCGATCGCTTGACTCACATAGTCTACAGGAGTCATGTCTACTGTTATATCAACATCGGGGGTACTTTGGAGTTGAATGCAACCTTTTAATACTCGGTGCATGAAATCATCTCTATTCCCGACGCCAGTTTGGCTGTGTCCAGACATGCGTCCTAACCTGTAAATACAAACAGGAAGTCCGCGCGATCTTGCTGTTGTTACTAATTTTTCTGCCACCCATTTACTTTGCACGTAGCCAATATCCGGTACAGGAACACTATCGAGGTTATCCACTTCCCAGATTGCATTCCCCTCGCCACATTCCATTGAATTAAAAACGCTCAGGGTAGACATAAAATGTACTGGTTTTACTTTGGTTTGACAAGCCAATCTCAAAATTTCCTGAGTTCCTAAAACATTGGCTTTTCTGACTACAGAATAGGGATAAACAAGATTGATGAACGCAGCATTGTGATAGATGATATCCAATTTACTTGCCAGGGTTTGAAAATCATTTTGATCCAGACCCAAAAGCGGTAAAGATAAATCTCCTGCAACGGCGATTATTCTGTTACTAAAAGCATCATTCCAGAGCGAGTAAGATTCAAGGTTGCTTTTGATTCTCTGCTTGCCTGAAATTGGATCGGCAGCGCGTACCAAGCAGTAAATATCAGCATTAGTTTGTTGCAAAAGTTCGTTGAGTAAAAATGCCCCCACAAAACCTGTCGAACCAGTCAGAAAGATACAAGTTGGATTGGGATTATACTCAAAATGTACATCGGGACAAATTGTCGAGTCTAAAACAGCATCAGCGTTGAGAATAGTGGCGAGTTGCGAATTAGAAAAACTTGACTCGCGTCCGTTGATTAAAGAGCGCAAAGCTTCTACAAACGCCTGAGATAAACTTTCAATAGTAGTGGGGGAGTGAATAGCTTTGCTGTACGTCCAATTGATTTGTAGCCTACCTTCGATCACAATTGCATTGACTTCCAGCAAATAAGATCGGTTTCCGTCCAGACTGCGCGTCGCGCCGCAAGATTCTTTGGCTATTCCAAACAGAGACGACTCGGAAATAGCGCGGTCAAACTGACCTAAATAGTTGAAAAGTACTTCAGCTTGGGGTAAAGCTTGCAGTTGATTTCTGATTGCTATCTCATCGTTAAGATAGCGTAGTAAACCATAGCCAATTCCTCGATTTGGAAGATGACGCAACTGCTCTTTTACGGCTGGCAATATATTTTTTAGATCGGAATCTGTTAATTCCAAAAGTACCGGAAAGATGGTAGTAAACCAGCCGACTGTACGGGACAAATCTATATTGTCAAAAATTTCTTCTCGTCCGTGACCTTCTAAATCAACGAGTAGCTTTTGCTCTCCCGTCCACGTCTCAAATGCTTGCAACAGTGCTGCTAACAATACATCGTTGATCTGAGTTTGATAAGCGGCTGGAATTTCCTGCAATAAAAAGCGAGTTTCTTCTTGCTCTAGGGAAATTGATATTGTACTAGCAGAAGCTACCGTATTGTTGCCTTGAGCATAGTCTAGTGGGAGGCGATTAATTTGCTGACGAGATTCGTCTAACCAGTAAGAAAGTTCTGCTTTTAGTTCGGCTGAACTTGCGTATTTTATTAGCTGTTCCGACCAATGTTTAAATGAAGTTGTTTTAGGCGGAAGTTGTATTGTTTCACCCCGACTGAGTTGTTCGTAGGCTGCCTGGAAATCTGCTAATAAAATTCGCCAAGAAACCCCATCAATAGCTAAATGGTGAACGATAAATAGCAAACGGTTGGGTTTGTTTGCACCTAAATTGAAAAGTGCGATTCTTGCAAGTGGCTCTTGGGATAAATTCAGCGTTGCTTGCAACTCTGCTGCTGCTGTTGCGATCGCTTGTTCTTGCTCAACTTCTGGTACATTCGACAAATCTAGCTGCGTAATTGGTAAAATCTCGTCTGGGTGAGCCAAAAATTGCTGCCATTTAGATGCTTCTGGCACAAAACGCAAGCGGAGTGCATCGTGATGTAGCAGCAATTGCCCCAGGACTTGTTCTAACAGCTTTAATTCAATTTCTGGCTTTGTTTCCAACAAAATAGATTGGTTAAAATGATGCGGTTTAGGCAGGTTTTGAGCAAAAAACCAGTGCTGAATAGGAGTGAGAGGTACTGTCCCAGTTACTAATCCTTGTTCTGCTTCAATTGTGCGCGTCGTTCCTAAAACTGCGGTTAATTCGGCGATAGTTTGGCGCTCGAATAACTGCTTAGGAGTTAGTTGCAATCCGGCTTGATTGGCTTTAGCAACGATTTGAATACTGAGAATGGAATCGCCGCCTAACTCGAAGAAATTATCGTGGATACCGATGCGATCGCTTCCCAAAACTTCAGCCCAAATTTTGGCTAGCAATTTCTCGATGCGGGTACAAGGAGGAACAAAAATTGTTTCTAGTTCGGATCTAACTGTCTCTGGTGCTGGTAGCGCTTTTATGTCTACCTTGCCGTTAGGCATTAAAGGTAAAGCTTTTAGCCGCACAAAAGCTGATGGCACCATGTAATCGGGAAACTTTTGTTGCAGGAAACGACGTAAGTCGTTAGTGCTGAAAGAATGTCCCTGGTGTGAAACGAAATAAGCCACCAGGCGCTGATTTCCAGGTCGATCTTCTCTGGCTATAACTGCAAGCGATCGCACCATCGGATGTTGACTCAGCAATGCTTCAATCTCGCCTAATTCAATTCGGAAGCCCCTAATTTTCACCTGATGATCAATTCGTCCAATAAATTCGATGTTTCCATCTGAAAGATAACGGGCTAAATCTCCTGTTTTGTACAAGCGATCGCCGGATTTTTGAAAAGGGTTTGGGATGAATTTTTCAGCAGTTAGATCGGGGCGATTCAGGTAGCCTCGCGCTAAACCTTCGCCGCCGATGTACGCTTCTCCCGCAACGCCTAAAGGCACTGGTTTTAAATGGGCATCCAGTATATAAATTTGCGCGATCGCAATAGGACGACCGATAGATACTTGCGTTCCTAATTCATGGGAACAATTATATACGCTGCTCCAAACTGTTGCTTCTGTGGGGCCATATTCATTGAATAAAGATGTTTTTGCAACTTGTTCAAAGTGATGTTTAACTAAATCTTTTGGACAAGCTTCCCCGGCTACGATAACGGTACGCAAGGAATCTAATTGTTGTGGTTTCGCCTCCTCCAAAATCAAAGCATATAGAGAGGGAAGGCTTAATAAATGGGAAATGCGATATTGTGCAACTAATTCTGCAATTTGCTGCGGTTGTCGCTGTACGCCTTCCTGGGGAAGAACGAGCATTCCTCCTTGACACAAAGTCCAGAATATGCCCGCAATCGAACTATCAAAAGCGAAAGAGGAAAGTAATAAGAAACTTGCGACTGATTCTTGGTAGTAAGTAATGCGAGCTAGAGTAGATTGGACTAAATTGCGATGGGAGATTGCGACGCCTTTTGGTTTACCTGTGGAACCGGAAGTGTAGATAGCATAAACCAAATTTTCCGATGTTACTTGTGGCGTGGGATTTCCTTTGCTTTGTTGTGCAATAGTTTCCCATTCTGTGTCTAAACAGATAACTTTTGCGGTGTGTTCCGGTAAGTTTTCGACCAGTTTCTGTTGAGTTAATAAGACTGGCGTTTGCGTATCTGACAACACGAACGCTAGCCGCTCTTTTGGATAAGTTGGATCTAGTGGTAGGTATGCACCGCCTGCTTTGATAATGCCCAAAATTCCAACGATTGTGTCAAGCGATCGCTCCACACAAATCCCAACCAGCACCTCTGGTTTTACCCCTAATTGCTGTAGGTAATGCGCTAATTGATTAGCACGTTTGTTGAGTTCGCGATAGGTTAATTTCCGATTCTCAAAAACAACAGCAATATTGTCTGGTGTTTGTTTTACCTGTGACTCAAATAATTGATGAATGCACTTATCTTTTGGATAATCGGTCTGAGTCTTGTTAAACTCAACTATCAATTGCTGTTGCTCGTTTTCTGTAAGAATTTCTAACTCACTTATTGCAGTTTCGGGATTTTTGACCGCGCTTTCTAGCAAGGTTTGAAATTGCCCAGCTAAGCGTTTGATATCGTTTTCCAGAAAAGAGTTGGCATCATAATGAAACTCGGCGTTTAGAGAATTATCCCCGCCAAAGCAAGATAGTTTGATTTTAAATCTGTCAATACAGGTATACTGCTGGATAATTGAAAATTCCACATCAGCAACAGGATATTTTGCTGGAATTTCTGCAAAATCAAAACAGAATGGTAAGAAGGATAATTCTTTAGCATTCTTATTTGAATTTGGGGTTCGATCCCAAGCAAAATACTCTTGCCATCTATAGGCATCTTCAACAGATTGCTTCACCTGCTGCACAACTTGACTGAATCGGCGATCGCTTGATAAATGACAGTGCAACGGTAAATATTTGGCAAATAATCCTAATGCTGATTCTAACTCTTCATATTTACGACCATCAAACTCAGTCCCAACGATTATATCCGAGCGATCGAGTAAACGATAGAGCAAGATCTGCCAGCAAGTTAGAAGAAGTACAGAAGTTGAAGTGTCATAATTCTGCGCCAATGCTGCCAGCTTTTGGCAATAAATTGGCTCGATTTTAAAAGATATAAATTTAGGCTGAAAAACCGAATCCAAATATTGCCGTTCAAAAGGAAACCGCTCGTTTAGAAAGCTGAAAATATCCGGCTGTTGCCAATATTGTCTTCCGGTTTCCCTATCTGTTGCTTCTAACAATTCGTTTTGCCATTCTGCAATATCGGCATATTGCATTGGCGATTCAGTTATTTCCTCACCTTGCAAGCAAGCTTTGTAGAAACAGCTAATTTCACACACCAAATTGATCGGAGTCAACTTATCTGCGATCGCTGCTGCTAAGCCAATAACCATTACAGACTTTTCTGGTGAAAACCTTACTATAGATAAGTGCAACGGTGGCTCTTTTTCAAAGTTGAAACGCCATTGCAGCATTTCCTGAAAAATTGACTCAATTTTTGTTTCTAGCAATTCATTACAACGGATTTCATAGCAGTCATTTATCACCTGAACAGGAAGTTCCATCCCTGGTAGGTAATTAAAAGTAGTGCGTAGGATTTCATGGCGATTGACGACATTCTGTAAAGCTTTTCTTAGAATAACCAGATCGAGGTTTCCTTCTATTAGGATAGCACCTTGAACGCGATAAGGCTGATGTTGCTCTCCTGTTTGCAACAACCACAGATGCTTTTGTTGAGGCGAAAGCCGTACTCCTTCAATTTGAGTTTGCATTTGTTTATCCTCTGCTTTTCTTCAACTTACATTCAATCTAAAATCTCAAATCTAAAATCTAAAATTGAATGGTTCTGCCATCCCAACTAACACTTGGCGCGAACCTATAAACGGGGCGCGTCCGTGAGCGATTGACATATTATCCAACATCAAAATATCGCCTGTTTGCCAAGGGAAAGTTACCTTTTCTTGCTCGTAAACTTGACGCAGTTGATCTAAAACTGTCGATTCAATTGGCGAACCATCACCGTAGTAAGTATTATTTGGCAAATCTTCCTCTTTAAACTCTGCTAATAAGGCATCTCGCATCATTGGTTCCAGAGTTGAAACGTGGAAGAAAGTAGCGTGATTAAACCATACCATTTCCCCGGTTTCAGGATGTTTAGCAACAGCTTGGCGAATTTGGCGAGTTCTGAGACGATCTCCTTCTTTCCATTCAAACTCAATGTTGTTTTTTCGGCAATATTCCTCTACTTTGGCTTTGTCTGTTGTTTGAAAAACAGTTTGCCAAGTCAATCCGAAACCGTCATTATAATTGCGGACGTACAACACTTGTTTTTCCATAAACTTCTCTCTGATTTGTGGAGAAATGCGGTTAAAAATATTTCGACAATCAGCGATGGGTGTTTCTCCTCCCTGCTGTGCGGGTATCAAACAGCAGAAGTAAATTTTTAAAGGCCAAGTTATCCAATATGTGCCTTCATTGTGGAGAAAAATAGTTTGAGGGGCGGGGTAGTCTGTGGAAGTATAGATTTTGTCGCTTACTGCATGGCGGGGTGACGAGCGATCGCGATATTCTAGTAACTCCCCATTAGAAGTATTTTTGATCAATTCGTCAAACGAATTTACATCCACATTGAAGTTCCGGAAAAGTAATGCTCTGTGCTGCAAGAGCAAATTCTCAATCGTTTCCCGGTTATTTTTAGCCCAAGTTACTAAATTAATCCCTTCCACAATTGGTTGAATAACCAGAGGTATCTTTTGACTCGGTTCTAGATATTCTGTCTGCACCAATTCCGCTGGGGAAAGGCTAACAGTTTTTCGGCTGATGCCTAATTTTTTGAGGCTGAACTTTTCAGATTGGGGTTTCATAAACCGATCCTCTTGCGTTTAATGTTCTTTAAGCTTTGCAGATTGGCTGCTTCTAACTCTTTGGCTGCGGTAAGTTGTTGTTCCCTCTCCAACTGAGCGAGAATTTCCACCAGCTCATTCAGTTTGAGATCGGGTTGTGCAACTATACGCTCTAGGATTTTTGCTAATTTTCCTGCCATCCGATGCAACGTGCTATCCTCAAACAAATCTGTTTTGTACTCAAAGAAACCTCTCATTCCCTCGGAGGTTTCTGCTAAAAGCAGCGCCAAATCAAATTGTGCCGTTTTGCTGTCGATTTTCAGAGTAGTCGTCGTTATATCTGAAAGCGCGATCGCAGGTGTTGGAGTGTTTTGGAAAGCAAACCAAACTTGAAATATCGGTGTATTCCTCAAATTTCGATTTGGTTGCAATTCCTCCACCAATTTTTCAAACGGCAAATCTTGATGAGCATAAGCGCCTAATGTTACCTCTCGCACTTGATGCAAAACATCCAGAAAACTGAGATTTTCTGTAAGTTTAGTGCGAAACACCAAAGTATTGATAAACAGCCCGATTAGTTTCTCGGTTTCAATTCGATGGCGGTTAGCAATAGGCGAACCTACTAAAATATCCGTCTGCTTTGTATAGCCGTAAAGCAATATATTAAATGCTGCTAGCAGCACCATGAACAAAGTACAACCTTTTTGCTGACTCAGGGTTTTTAGCGCTTGCACTAAAGATTTTGGCAGTACAAAAGCGTGGGTTGCACCTCGAAAAGATGTGAGGGCGGGACGAGGTTTATCTGTAGGTAATGCTAGGTTAAAAGTCGCGCCTTCAAGTTGCTGTTTCCAGTAGGCAAGTTGGGTTTCTAATAGTTTCTCCTGCAATTGTTCCCGTTGTAAAACGGCAAAGTCGGCGTATTGAATTGGCAGTTCGGGAAGTGGCGATTGTTCACCTTTAGAAAAAGCTTCGTAAAGCGTTGCTAGTTCTTGGAGGAATATCCCCATCGACCAATTATCAGAAATTAGGTGATGGATAACAAAGATAAACACATATTCTGTTTCGCTCAATCGCCGTAAAGTTGCTCGCAGTAAGGGCGCTTTAGCTATGTCGAAAGGTTGTTCTAACTCAGTTGCTATTAAACGCTGTACTTCGGTTTCTCGCCCATCTAAGACTGGGATTGTTAAGCGTAGAGATGGAGCGATCGCTTGAAATGGTTTTCCTGACAATGAGTTAAAACTGGTTCGCAAAATTTCGTGACGTTTGACGATTTCATTTAGGCTTTCCTCCAGCGCTGTTACGTTTAGCACGCCCCTCAAGCGCAAAGCAACCGGGATGTTAAATGCAGGATTTCCAGGTTCCAATTGTTCCAGAAACCAAAGGCGCTGTTGAGCAAATGAGAGGGGCTTTCCAGGTAGTAATGTTTTTACATTAAGGATGAGCGATCGCAACACCACCCTAAAACTTTCAGCTAAATTCTCAATCGCGGTACGTTGATGCAAATTCTGGCTATACGTCCACGACATCGTTAACTGTCCTTCGCTGACAAACCCATTAATTTCTAACAGGTAACGCCGCTGATTTTTCGGGCTGCGAACTTCTCCTCTAGATCCCGTCGCTGCACCAAATAAAAACGACTGTTTGAGCGTTTGATCAAACTGACCGAGATAATTGAAACACACCTCAGCTTGGGGCAATTTTGCCAGCATTTCGTTATTTGCGAGATAGCGCAAAACGCCGTAGCCGATGCCCCGATTTGGAATCGCACGCACCTGCTTTTTAACTACTTGCAGCGCTTGCTCTAAATCAGCAGCTTCACTAATATTGATCCGGACTGGAAAAACAGTCGTAAACCAACCAATTGTACGAGATAAATCTACATTATCAAAAATTTCCTCCCGTCCGTGACCTTCTAAATCAACTAGCAGCGTTTTGTTATTTGTCCATTGAGCAAACGCCTGCACCAAAGCTGTTAATAACACATCGTTAATTTGGGTGTTATAAGCTTTTGGTACTTGTTGCAGCAAAGCTTGGGTTTCTTCTATGGTGAGAGCGATCGCTACCGTATCAGCCGCAGCCTCGCTATTGTCGCCACCCGGATAATCCACTGGCAAACTGTTCGCTTCTTGTTGCAATTCACTCAGCCAGTAATTCAATTCTTGCTGTAGTGCGGCTGATTGAGCGTATCTTTGTAGCTGTTCCGACCACTGTTTAAATGAAGTCGTTTTCGCTGGTAATCGCACCTTTTCGCCCTGATTTATCTGTTGAATTGCTGTTGGCAAATCTTCCAGTAAAATCCGCCAGGAAATACCATCTACCGCCAAGTGATGGATCGCAAATAACAGGCGAGGAGGTTGCTGCATCCCAAATTCTAACAAAGCAACTCGCCAAATTGGCCCTGTTGATAAGTTCAAACTAGATTGCAATTCATTAGCAGCTTTTTGGGCGGCTAATTCTTGATCTGATTCTGGCAACTGTGAGAAATCTAATCGCGTAAATGGCACTGCATCAGGACTGGCGAAAAATTGCTGCCAGCTTGATTCAGTTTTCTCAAATCGCAGGCGCAGAGCATCGTGATGGAGCGCCAATTCCTGCACGGCTTTTTCTATCAGCGTCGGGTCTATTTCTTGTCGCACTTCCAGCAAAATAGCTTGGTTAAAGTGATGCGGCTCTGCTAAATTCTGTTCAAAAAACCAATGCTGGATAGGTGTCAGGGGAACTACTCCGGTAATAATTCCTTGTTCGGCAGCAATTGCCCCAGTTGTACCAGCTACGGTTGCTAATTCCGCAATTGTTTGGTGCTGAAATAGTTGTTTTGGCGTGAGTTTTAAACCGGCTTGATTCGCTCTAGCAACGATTTGAATGTTGAGGATAGAATCTCCACCCAACTGGAAGAAATTATCGTGAATGCCAACTTGTTTGACACCGAGAACTTCAACCCAAATCTTGGCTAAGATTGCCTCAACAGGAGTGCGAGGAGTTACAAATCCTTCTGCTTGTTCTGCTTTTTCCGGTGTCGGTAGCGCTCGACGATCTACTTTGCCATTGAGTGTCAAAGGTAAAGCGTCTAACATGACAAATGCACCGGGAATCATGTATTCGGGCAACTTTTCTTTGAGGAAGCTGCGAAGTATAGAGCAATTGAGAAGAGTGGGAGAAACACTCACTATATAAGCAACTAAGCGCTTATTGTCTGGTTTATCTTCTCGCGCTATGACAACAGCTTCTCTTACTGCGGGATGTTGGTTTAGTACTGCTTCAATTTCTCCCAATTCGATGCGGAAACCTCGGATTTTTATCTGGTTGTCAATTCTTCCCAGATACTCGATATCGCCATTGGGTAAATATTTCGCTAAGTCTCCTGTTTTGTAAAGGCGCGTATAAGAGCCGATCCCCCCAACCCCCCTTGCCAAGGGGGGCTGAATCGGAGCGGAGCCGATCCCCCCAACCCCCCTTGCCAAGGGGGGCTGAATCGGAGCGGAGCCGATCCCCCCAACCCCCCTTGCCAAGGGGGGCTGAATTGGAGCGGAGCCGATCCCCCCAACCCCCCTTGCCAAGGGGGGCTGAATTGGAGCGGAGCCGATCCCCCCAACCCCCCTTGCCAAGAGGGGCTTAATAGGCAAAGGGGGCTTGTTTCCCGCCTCAATAGGCAAGGGGGGCTTGTTTCCCCCCTTATTAAGGGGGGCTAGGGGGGATCTAGCAAAAGGATTAGGAATAAACTTTTCAGCGGTCAGATCTGGACGATTTAGATAGCCCCTCGCTAAAGAAGTACTACTGATATAAATTTCGCCGGGGACGCCAATCGGAACAGGCTGTAAGTAGCGGTCTAAAAGATATATTTTGGTATTGGCGATCGCTCTGCCAATCGGCGGTGTTCCTTCCGCATCTTTTTTGATTAAGGCAAAAGATGAATAAGTAGTATCTTCCGAAGGGCCATAAAGGTTAAAAACTCGCTGGATGTGCTGTCGCTGGTAAAGCTGTTGCACTAAAACATTGGGTAGCGCTTCACCAGCTAAATTGACTGTGCGGACTGAAGTAGGAATCCCGTCATTTTTCAGTAACTCTCTTATCGCGCTGGGAACTGTGTTAATTAGGGTAACTTTTTCGGCTGTTTTTAAAGTAGGCAGATGCAAAGCATTTTCTGCCAAAATTACTGTTCCTCCCCAACTGAGAGGCACGAATAACTCAAAAACTGAGAGGTCAAAGCATAAAGAAGTTGAGGCGAGAACTCCGGCAAGATCTTCTGATGTAAAGACTGATGCTGCCCAATATAATAACTCGACAGTGCTTCTATGTTCGATTGCAACTCCTTTAGGTTTGCCGGTAGAACCTGAAGTATAAATTACATAAGCTAAAGATTGGGCATTGGGCATTGGGCATGGGTCATTGACTATAGAATATTCTTCTCTGCTTTCTTCGTCTAGAAGTACTAATAAAGCATTATTTGCGGGCAAAATTTCTAGTAGGTGTTTCTGAGTTAAAAGCACAGACACTTGTGCATCTTCTAACACAAACGCTAGCCGCTCTTTGGGATAAGCTGGGTCAAGCGGTACGTAGGCTCCACCTGCTTTAAGAATTGCCAAAATTCCTACTACCATTTCAAGCGATCGCTCGACGCAAATCCCAACTTTAACTTCTGGCTTCACACCCAGCTTTTGCAAGTATTTTGCTAATTGATTCGCTTGCTCGTTTAATTCCCGGTAAGTTAATTGTCGCTGTTCGCAAATTACCGCGATTGCTGCGGGCGATCGCTCTACCTGGGCTGCAAATAATTCGTGAATGCACTGCTCTCTAGGGAATTCTTGTTCGGTATCGTTCCCGTTAATAAAATGCCGTTCAATTTCTGTCAAAATTGTTAAATCTGAAAGTCGCTTGTCGGCATCAGCAACGATACTTTCTAACAAAGTAGAAAAGTGTCCCAGCATCCGGTTAATAGTAGCGGCATCGAATAAACTTGTGTTGTACTCGAAAGTGCTGACAATTTCTCGCCCCTTGTCTTCGATGTATAAAGTTAAATCAAACTTGGCTGTTTCGGTGTCAATGGCAAAATCGCTCCAAGTAAAATTAGGAATTTCTACCGGCAACAACGGTGCATTTTGAAAAACAAACATCACCTGAAATAGCGGTGGGTGGCTCAAATTTCGCTGCGGTTGCAGTTCCTCTACCAGCTTTTCAAATGGCAAATCTTGATGACTATAAGCTCCTAAAGCAACTTCTCGTACTCGACTCAGCAACTCCCGAAATGTGGGGTTTCCAGATAAGTCGGTACGCAAAACTAAAGTATTGACAAAAAAGCCAATTAATGAATTAGTTTCTGCTCGACGACCGTTGGCAATTGGCGAACCCACTGGGATATCATCTTGCCCTGTGTAGCGGTGCAGCAGCGTTTTAAATGCCGCCAGCAAAGTCATAAATAGCGTGCAACCTTGTTCGGAACTGAGGGATTTTAGCTGACTAGCGATCGCTTCAGAAATCCGAAGAGATTGCTTTTTACCAATAAAGGTTTGCTGGGGCTTTCTGGGATAATCGGTGGGTAATTCCAAAACAGTTACTTGTTCGAGTTGCTGGCGCCAATAAACCATTTGAGTTTCCAACAATTGCGGTTGCAATTGCTGGCGTTGCCAAACTGCGAAATCTGCGTATTGGATGGGCAATTCGGGAAGCGGCGATCGCTTTTGGCTGGAAAAAGCAGCATACAAAGTTGCTACTTCCCGCAGCAGTACTTCCATCGACCAAGCATCGCCGATGATGTGGTGCAGGCTAAACAAAATCACCCATTCCTCATCACTTAGCTGAAACAAACTGACTCGCAGCAATGGATCTTTATCCAATGCAAAAGGTTGTTTTGCTGCCAAAACAGCCAATTCACGCACCTTTGGTTCTCGCTCTGATTCGGGTAATTCGCGCAGATTTATCAGGCGCAAATTGATAGTTTGCATTGGCAAAATGCGCTGCACTGGTTGCCCTTCTACCTCTAGAAAAATAGTCCGCAAAACTTCGTGGCGACGGACAATTTCGTTGAGACATTCTTCCAGCACTGCCACATCCAAAGCACCCACGAGACGCACCGCAGCAGGAATGTTATAAACAGCACCAGGCTCTAACTTATCCAGAAACCACAGACGCATTTGTGCGAAAGACAGGGGTAAATCTGCGTTGCGGGAAACGCGCTCGATGGGTTGCACAATTCCTTGATTTGACCGCATCGCCAACTCGATTTGTTCGGCTAAAGCTGCTACCGTCGGCGACTCAAATAGATAGCGTAGGGGGAGTTCTATCTTAAAGGTTTGGCGCAATTGGGAAATAACTTGGGTAGCGAGTAGAGAATGTCCGCCTAACTCGAAGAAATTGTCGCGAATGCCGACTGTTTCCAATCCCAAAACTTGAGCAAAGATCGAAGCGATCGCTGACTCGACAAAAGTAGCCGCAGGCACAAAAGTTTCTGCCATTTCTGGGCGCGTCAGTTCCGGTTTTGGTAGTGCTTTGCGGTCAAGTTTGCCATTTGGCAAAAGTGGCATAACTTCCAGCAGCACAAACGCTGATGGCACCATGTAATCAGGTAATTTTTTTTGTAAGAAGCCGCGCAGAATAGATGGGGAAACGGCGACAGAGGGAGAAGGGGAAATACTCGTTACATAAGCGACTAAACGCTTGTTTCCTGGTTCATCTTCTCTGGCTAAAACGACAGCTTCCCGCACCGCTTCGTGCTGAGCTAAAACAGCTTCGATCTCGCCCAACTCGATGCGGAATCCCCGGATTTTCACTTGGTAATCAATGCGACCAAGGTATTCAATATTGCCGTCGCTGCGGTAGCGAGCTAAGTCCCCTGTTTTGTACAATCGCTCTGAATAACTGTTGAGAAATGGGTTGGGAATGAACTTCTCCCCAGTCAAATCCGGTCTGTTAACATAGCCATTAGCTAGCCCGACACCACCGATGTATAATTCGCCAGGAATACCAATCGGAACAGGTTGCAAATCAGAGTCCAAGATATAAATTTGCGTGTTAGCAATTGGTCGCCCGATGGCAATTGAATTGTCATCAGACTCAACTTTGTATGCAGTAGACCAGATGGTAGTTTCTGTAGGGCCGTAAAGATTCCACAGAGAAGTCCCCCGTTTGAGCAATTTACTAGCTAAATCCGAAGATAAAGCTTCGCCGCCACAAAGCATTTTAAGTGGCTGATAACCCTGCCATCCTGCTGCTAAAAGCAACCTCCAAGTAGCTGGCGTCGCTTGCATTACAGTAGCATTCGAGTCTGCTAATTTTGCTAATAACTGAGTTCCGTCAGTTGCTACGGCACGGGATACAAGTGTCAGACAAGCACCTACAGTTAAAGTTCCAAATATCTCCAGCGCGGCAATATCAAAAGTAATAGTGGTAACTGATAGAAAAACATCTTGCTGTGTCAAATCTAGAGTCAGGCGCATCGAATTTAAGAAGTTAACCACCGCACGGTGCGGAATTTGAACGCCTTTAGGCTTTCCTGTAGATCCGGAAGTGTAGATTACATAGGCTAAATTGGCGGAATTTGGTGATGGGTGAAAAGTAACTGGCAATTGCCAATTTTGATTTTCCAAATCATCAATAAATACTACCTTGGCATTATGTTCGCCCAACTCTGGGAGTAAATGCTGTTGGGTTAATAGGACTGGGACAGCAGCGTCGTTTAGTATGAAGGTGAGGCGTTCTTTGGGATATTCTGGGTCGAGGGGTACGTAAGCGCCGCCTGCTTTGAGAATGCCTAGCAGTCCGATTATCATAAAGAGCGATCGCTCGACGCAAATACCCACCAGTACATCCGGTTTTACACCTAGCAATTCCAAATGCTTTGCAATAACATCAGCACGATAATTCAACTCGCGATAGGTCAATTTTTGGCCTTCAAAAACAACTGCTATTGCATCGGGCGATCGCTCTACTTGTTCTTCAAATAGCTGATGCAAGCACTTATCGATCGGGTATTCTATCTGCGTTTGATTCCATTCGACTAGCAGTTGATTTCTTTCGACTTCTGTTAAGATTGGTAAGTCTTTTAGCGAGCGAACGGGATTTGCAACAATCCCTTCCAGTAAAGTTTGCAAATGTCCCAACATTCGGGTAATTGTAGCTGTGTCGAAGCGTTGGCTCGCGCCTACAATTCGTAGCGATAATTCTTCTCCGGGTACAGCTATTAAAGTTAGAGAATAGTTTGTTTCATCGACAAAACGAACATCCCGAATTTCTAAATTACTATCTTGTTGCAAAAGGCTGGAACTAACGGGATAATTCTCAAAAACCACAATACTTTCAAATAGCGGCAAGTTTCGCGGGATTTCGCTCCACCCCTGGATCTCTACTAGGGGCGTGTATTCGTACTGTCGCGTTTGAATCTGTTGATATTGCAGTTGCTGGAGCCATTTTATACAAGATTCCTCCGAAGAAATCCGCACTCTGACTGGCAAAGTATTGATAAACAAACCCACCATTGAGTCAGCACCGGCTAAGGTTGGCGGACGACCGGAACAAGTCGCCCCAAACACAACATCCAATTCGCCGGTATAACGACTCAAGAGAATAGCCCAAGCGCCTTGCACCAATGCGTTTAGGGTTAGATGATGCTGGCGTGCGAAAGACTGCAATGTTGCGGTTGTTTCTGTCGATAGCTTCATTTCCCGCTCATTGCGAGGCGGAGCCTCGATGAGATCGTTCCCAGGTTGAACCTGGGAACGAGGGGAAGTAGGGGAGGGTAGGGGGGCGATCGCACGCACACCTTGCAATAACTCTCGCCAGAACGCCTCTGCACGCTTCAAGTCCTGCTGCTGCAACCACGCGATGTAGTCTCCATAGGGACGGCTGCGACTTGCTACAGGTGCTTGACCGTTACTTAATGTGCGGTAAATTTCCAGGACTTGTTGCAGAATCAATGCTGTAGACCAACCATCTACAATCAGATGGTGTTTGCTCCAGACGAATTGGTAAGTATCAAAAGATACTTGAATCAAAGCGACGCGCATTAGGGGTGCGACAGAAAGGTCGAAATTGCGATCGCGTTCCTGTTTCAAAAACTCTTCCAATCGTTCTTTTTGCTCAACGGTTGTAGCATCGCGCCAGTCGTATTTTTCTATTGAAAATTCTACTTGCGGATGCACTACTTGTAAGGGTTGTTCCAGATCTTCCCAATAAAAAGCGGTACGTAACGCGGGGTGTCTATTTACAACTTCTTGCCAAGCTTGCTCGAAGATCAAAACGTTGAGATTGCCGTGCAAAACACAGCTTAACTGCATCAAATAAACTCCCGATTCAGGCGCATACAAACTGTGAAAAAGTATGCCCTGTTGCGTCGGTGATAATGGATAGATATCTTCGATGTTTTCTAATTTCATTGGTAATTGGTAATTGGTAATTGGTAATTGGTGAAAAAATGACTAATTATTTGTTAGCGCGGTTCAGTTTGGCGAGGAAGGAGTCGAGGTTTTTTTGATTCAACTGCGCTTTGGGAAAATCTGAAGGCGTATAACCTCCCGCTTCATTTGATTGACAGTGGAAAATCAAAGCTCGCAATGCTTCTACAAAACCTTGAGCTAAATTTTCCACCGTGGTTTTTTGATAAATTTGTCGGCTGTAAGTCCAAGACATTGTTAATTCACCGCCAACCACAAAACCGCTGATATCGAGCAAATAATGTCGATTTTGTCGCAGGCTGTGGGATGAACCGCTCGACTCTTTAGCTAATCCAAACAGCGATGATTCTGAAAGCACCTGGTCGAATTGTCCCAAGTAATTAAATCTTACTTCGGCTTGAGGCAAAGATTGGATTGAATCAACGCTATCAGCTTTGAGATAGCGCCACACTCCATAGCCAATCCCCCGGTTGGGAACGCTTCGCAGTTGCTCTTTAATTGCTTTCAATGCTTCCCCTGGCTGGGAAATTTTTTCCAAATCTAAAAGCACCGGAAAAATAGAAGTAAACCAGCCTACGGTGCGCGATAAATCTATATGTTGAAAATCTCCTTCCCTCCCGTGACTTTCTAAGTCAAGAAGTAAGGTGTGATTTCCAGTCCAGCGAGCAAAAGCTTGCACCAATGCTGTTAGCAAAACATCGTTGATTTGGGTGTTATAAGCTTGCGGCACTTCATGCAACAAGGCTTGAGTTTGTTGGGGAGTGAGTGCAACAGATAGGGTTTCGGCATTAGCGATCGCATTCTCACCCCCTTGATAATCCGTTGCGAGTGGGGTAATTTTCCCAGTAAAAATGCTAAGCCAGTAGTCTTTTTCTTGCTGCAATGCTGCTGAATCAGCGTATTCTTGTAGGTAGTAAGCCCATTGTTTGAACGAGGTTGTTTTGGCTGGCAGTGCAATTGTTTGACCTTGACTGAGTTGCTGATAGGCGGTTTGTAAATCTTCTAATAAAACCCGCCAAGAAACGCCATCAATTACTAAGTGATGGGCAACGATCAGCAGGCGGCTGTTCTTTTCAGCGCCAAGGTTAAACCAAGCAACTCGCACGAGGGGTGCTGCTGATAAATTTAGGCTGGCTTGTAGTTCAGCAGCTTTTGTTTCCAGAATAGTTTTTTGCTCTATTTCTGGAAATTCAGATAAATCTATTTGGGAAAACGGAACTTCTGATACCGGACTGATAATTTGTTGCCAACTTGACTCATCCCGCACAAATTGCAGCCGCAGCGCGTCGTGATGGGTTAGCAAATACTGCACAGCTTGCTGCAAAAGTATTGGGTTAATAGATTGTCTTACTTCCAGCAAAATTGATTGATTAAAATGATGGGAATCTGCTAAATCCCGTTTAAAAAACCAGTGCTGGATGGGTGTAAGCGGTACAATTCCCGTGACTTCGCCCTGTTCGGCTTTGATAGTTGGAGTCGCATCTACAACGGTGGCTAATTCGGCAATTGTTTGGTACTCATACATCTTCTTGGGAGTCAGTCTCAGACCAATTTGATTGGCTTTGGCAATAACTTGGATACTGAGAATAGAATCTCCTCCCAACTCGAAAAAGTTATCGCGAATGCCTACTTGTTTGATACCAAGAACTTGCGCCCAAATTTCTGCTAGTTTGGCTTCAATTGGGGTGTAGGAACATGCAAAAGTTTTTTCAGATTTTGGTTTAGCAGTGTCCGGTGCTGGTAATGCTTGACGATTTATCTTTCCATTAGGTGTCAGGGGTAAAGATTTGAGCGGCACCAAAACAGGCATCATATATTCTGGTAGTTGTTGTTGCAGAAAATTTTGTAACTCAGCAATCAGTCCTGAGTAAAAATTCTCCTCTACTCCCGCGATCTCCTGCTCTTTGCACGGCACGATATAAGCTACTAAACGCTTATTACCCGGTTGATCTTCCCTTGCCAAAACTATAACTTCTCGCACCCCCGGATGTTGTCTGATTACTGCTTCAATCTCTCCCAATTCGATGCGGAAGCCTCGGATTTTTACTTGCTCGTCAATTCGTCCGAGAAACTCAATATTACCATCTGGCAAATAGCGTGCTAAATCCCCAGTTTTATATAAACGTCCGCTCAGATCTTCTGACTCGTTCCCAGGCTCAGCCTGGGAACGAAATGTTAGAGGCTCTGCCTCCCTAAACTTAGTATCACCAAAGAAGTTATGAACAAACTTTTCGTTAGTTAAATTTCCTTGGTTGAGATAACCTCTCGCCAGAGAGTCGCCGCCAATGTGCAATTCACCTGCTACACCGATGGGTACAAGTTGTTGAAATGAATCGAGAATATAGATTTGGATGTTAGCTAGCGGACGACCTAGAGGAACTGTTTGAGAGCGCGTATTAATTTGTCCCCCCTCGATTTTAAAAGCAGTCACGCCAACGGTGGTTTCAGTAGGCCCGTAATGGTTGAAAATCTGACACTTTGGTGCGAACTGCTGTATTTGTTCAATTAACTTCCAGCGAGTCGTTTCACCTCCTAGAATTAAGCGTTGTCGAGGCAAAATTTGTTCTGCTTCAGAGGACAATAAAAGAGCAGCTAAATGAGAGGGAGTAATTTTAATACAATCAATCGGATAACGACAGAAGTAGTCTGCTAAAGTAACTGGATCGGTAGCGCATTCTTGGGAGATTATGTGCAAACAACCACCCGTACATAAAGATGGGAAAAGCGCCGTATTACCCAAATCAGCAGCAAAGGTAGAAACCATTGCAAAGCTGGCGTTGGAAGGAATTTCTAGCCTTGCGTTGATACCATTGACATAATTGACGAGCGATGAATGTTTAACTGCAACGCCTTTAGGTTTGCCTGTAGAACCAGATGTGTACATTACATAAACTAAGTTGTTCCCATTCGTTTGAGTCAGAAGATTTTCTTGACTTTGTTGAGCAATTGCATCCCAATCGGTATCCAAATAAACTACGTCTGCAATATGTTGAAAGTCATTTGTCAAAACTTTTTGACTAACAACTAATGACACTTGAGCATCTTTCAACATAAAAGATAGACGCTCTGAGGGTAAAACAGGGTCTAAAGGTAGGTAGGCTCCACCTGCTTTGAGAATGCCTAAAATACCGACTATTAAATCTAGCGATCGCTCTACACAAAGTCCTACAATTGTTTCTGGCTTGACACCCAATTGCTGAAGATAATGGGCGAGTTGGTTGGCTTTGGCGTTTAGTTCGCGGTAAGTTAATTTTTGCTGTTCAAATACAACCGCAATGCTGTCGGGTGTCTGTGCTGCTTGTGCTTCAAACCAGCGATGAATACATTGGTAGGGTGGATATTCAGTTTTTGTATTGTTGAATTCCAAAAGTAGTTGCTGGCGAGCGATCGCACTCAAAATTCCCAACTCACCAATTGCCGTTTCTGGATTGGCGATCGCGCTTTCTAACAAGGTCTGAAATTGACTTGCTAGGCGCTCTATATCGGCAGAATCGAAGCAGTTGGAATCATAATGAAATTCGGCAATTAGATCGTCATCTTGACGGCATAAAAATTTAACTTTAAATCTATCAATGCAACTGTACTCTTGGTGAATTGAAAATGACACATCGCCAGCCACATACTTCTGCGACGGTTGCTCAAATTCAAAGCAGAAGGGAAAGAAAGCTGTTTCTGCTGCAATTTGTTCCCAGGTAAAATATTCCTGCCAATTGCCAGCTTCTGTTGTTTGCTCGCTCACCTGTTGCAAAATATCGCCAAAGGAAATACTTTCGTTTAAACAAACGTGAATGGGCAGATATTTGGCTAATAACCCTAGCGATAAAGCCAACTCTTCATAATTGCGACCATCAAAACCTGCACCGACAACAATATCCGATTGTCCTGTTAATCTAAAAAGCAAAACTTGCCAGCTTGCTTGCAGAAACATCGCCGTTGTTGTTTCTTGAATTTTAGCGATCGCTTCTATTCCCTCTGCTATCTGACTCGGAATTATCACCGATACAAATTTGGGAGAAAACTCCTGATTTTCACTCAAAGGTTTTTCCGCCAAAAGCTTGGTAGAAAGAAATTCAGATATATCTTTTTTGCCCCAATATTCTCTACCTATTGCTTCTTCTCCTTGAAATAAGTCATTCTGCCATTGAGCGATATCGGCATATTGTAGCGGTTCATCTATAAAGTCTTCGCCTTGCAAACAAGCAGCATAAACTTGACCGATTTCTCCCACTAAATTTTTCAAGGTTTCTCTGTCAGCACAAAGGGCTGGTAAGCTGATAAATAGCAGGTGTTTTTCAGGGGAAATTTTGGCTAAAGCCAAATTTAAAACTGAGCCATTCTCAAGATTAAAAGCAATTTGGCTTTCCGCAGTTAATAAGGTATTAATTGCATCAATTTGTTGTGCGCTATCTAAGTTTTCTAGGTTGGAATAATGAATGGGTGGAATTTGGCGATCGCTAATGACTTGGAATGGCATTGTCATCCCCTGCCAAATCTGAAAACTTGTCCGCAGGATCTCGTTTCTTTCTACAACTTTTTCAATCGCTAATTCTAGAATTTTGTTGTCCAGATATCCCTCAATTAAAATGGTACATTGGGCGCGATAAACCGGGCTAAAGACTTTCTTTTGTAATGCCCAAATGCGCTGCTGTTGAGGGGAAAGTTGAAAACCTTGGATCGAAGTTTGCATATTTTTATTCCTATTAGACGACCTAGAAACCGGGTTTCGGCTTTTTTCAGATCAACCAGGTTTCTTTGCCTAAGTATTGTTGATTATGAAATTCTTCTGCCATTCCTACTAACACTTTTCGCGTCCCTGAAAATGGAGTGCGTCCGTGTGCTGTCAGCATATTATCCAGCATTAATATATCTCCTGTTTGCCAAGGAAAACTAACTGCTTGCTGCTGATATACTTGATTAATTTGAGCGATTACAGAAGGTTCAATAGGAGATCCATCGCCGTAGTAAGCATGACGAGGTAAGTCTTCTTCGTTGAAGGTTGATAATAGCGATTCGCGAACTTTTGGCGGTAAACTTGATAGATGAAACAAGTGAGCTTGGTTAAACCAGACTTGTTCGCCTGTTTGGGGATGAGTAGCGATCGCTTGACAAATTTGGCGGGTTCTTAAACGGTCGCCTTCTAACCATTCAAACTCAATTTGCGCCTGATGACAATAAGCTTCTACATCGGATTTATTCGCAGTTTGAAAAACCCTTTGCCAAGGCAAATCTAATCCCTCACTGTAGTTGCGGACATACATAACTTTCTTTTGAATAAATTGCTCTTTAATCTGAGGATCTAAACCCTCAAAAACTTTCCGACTATCGGCAATTGGCGTATATCCTCCTGACTCGGCAGATTTGACGCAGAAAAACCAAATTTTCAAAGGCCAACTGCGGGAGTAAGACATTTCATTGTGTAAGGGAATAGAGAGTTGAGCCGGATATTCGGTTGAAGTATAAATATTTTGCCCAACCTCAGTGCGCGGTGTGGATTGATAGGAATATTTTAGCAATTTTCCCGAAATAGTTTGCATGAATTGCTCAAATTCAGCAGCTTCTTTTACTTTAAAATTTCTAAATAAAATGCCGCCTGCTTGAATTAATTGTGTTTCAATAAACGGGCGATTGTTTCTAGCCCAATCAACCAGGTTTAATTGCTGTACAGATGGTTGAATTACGAGAGGAAGCGAGGTTTCTAGCTGAATTTGCTTGACCTCAATCGTCTCGTCTTGAGAGATAGTAACGGCTTTTCGCCTGACAGATTTTAAATCAAGGCTTTTAATATTTTTCATGGCTTTATCCAAGTTTCACTAATAGAACGGCGCTGTATATTTCCTAATTTTTGACTACGGGCTGCTTTGAATTCTTTTTGTTTTGCCAGCTGCTGCTGCCTGTTTGTCTCAGTTAAGATGGCTGTTATTTGGCTTAAATTCATATCAGGCTGTTCCGCAACGGCGTGCAGCAAGGTTTTAAACATTTCAACCATTTGAGCAATGGTAGCGGCATCAAACAAAGCGGTTTTGTATTCAAAGAAGCCTCGAATTTCTGCTGGTGTTTCTGTTAGATCTAGTTTCAAATCGTGGCGTACCATACCGCTGTCAACCTCCTCAATGTCGAGGGTAAGTCCTGGCAGTTCCATTGGCATGGATGCTTGCAACACAAACCACACCTGAAATAGTGGGTTGTGAGTCAATGTGCGTTCTGGCTGTAATTCGGCAACCAATTGTTCAAAAGGTAAATCTTGATGAGCATAAGCACCCAATGCAACTTCGCGCACCCGTTGGAGAATTTCTCGAAAACTAGGATTATTTGATAGGTCAGTCCGCAGAATCAGAGTGTTGACAAAAAATCCAATTAAATTTTCAATTTCGCTACGGTTGCGGTTGGCAATAGGAGAACCAACTAAAATGTCTTCCTGTTTGGTGTAATAGTGGAGCAATGTTTTAAATGCTGCCAACAGAGTCATAAACAAAGTGACTCCCTCCCGCTGACTCAATATTTTTAATGCTTGTGTTAGAGATGCGGGTAATTCAAAGGTTTGCTTTTTCCCAGTGAAAGCTTGTAAAGGCGATGGGTTGCTGTTAGTTTGTGCAGCGTCGGATAGCTTCAGCACTGGCAAATTTACACTCAAACGTTGTTTCCAATATGCTAATTGGGTTTGCAGCACTTCTCCCTGCATCCACTCTCGTTGCCAAACGGCAAAGTCAGCATATTGCACTGGAAGTTCGGTTAGCGGTGAGAATTGTTTTTGGGAAAAAGCTTCGTATAGTGCCGCAACTTCCCGGATAAATATTCCCGTTGACCAACCATCAGAGACAATGTGATGAATGGTTAGGAGGAATATATGCTGTTTTTCAGCTAACTTTAACAGGGTAATTCTGAGTAAAGAGTCGCGACTTAAGTCGAAAGATTGTTGGGCATTTTCAGTCGCTATTTTTTGAATTTGTTGCTGTTGTAACGGTTCGGGTAATTCCTGCAAATCTATTACTGGCAAAGTCAAGGTGAGGGATGTGTGAATTACCTGCACTAATTTCCCTTCAATGACTGCGAAGTTAGTCCGCAATGCTTCGTGGCGACTGATGATTTCGTTGATGCTTTGTTCTAGTGCGGCTACATCGAGTACGCCGTTTAGATGTATGGCGACGCAGCCATTGTAGGCAGGGCTATCAGATGCCAATTGATGGAGAAACCACAATCTTTGTTGGGCAAAAGATGGTGGCAATTCGCCGTTTCTCGGCACGCGCTGGATAGGAGGAGAAACTAATTCCTGCCCTGCCTTCATTGCTGTTTCAATACTGGCAGCTATTTCGGCGATTGTGGGTTTCTCAAATAAGCAAATTAATGGTATTTCTACCCGAAAAGTTTGGCGGATTTGGGAGATAACTTGGGTAGCGAGTAAGGAATGCCCGCCTAATTCAAAAAAGTTGTCGCGAATGCCCACTTGCTCAACTCCTAATAACCGCGCCCATATGCCGGAGAGCATTTCTTCTATCGGAGTACTAGGAGGAACAAAAGTTGTTTTGCTCTGGGCAGTTGCTAAATCGGGTATAGGTAATGCTTTGCGATCTATTTTGCCATTCAAAGTCAAGGGCAATTCGTTTAGCACCACAAAAGTTGCGGGCATCATGTAGTCAGGTAACTTTTCTTTTAGGAAGCTGCGAAGAAGAGTGTCAGAGAGGGGAATTTGAGAATGGGAAAGACTTACTACATAAGCGACTAAACGCTTGTTTCCTGGTTCGTCTTCTCTGGCTAAAACTACTGCCTCCCGCACGGCTTCGTGTTGAACTAAAACAGCTTCGATCTCGCCTAATTCAATGCGGTTTCCTCGAATTTTAACTTGATAGTCAATTCGTCCCAAATATTCGATGTTTCCATCTGGCAAATATCGAGCCAAATCTCCTGTTTTGTAAAGCCGTTTTCCCGGTTGATTGCTAAAAGGATTGGGAATAAACTTTTCGGCTGTGAGTGAGGGACGGTTTAAATACCCTCTTCCTAAACCTGTGCCGCCAATGTGCAATTCCCCAGCTACTCCGATTGGTACGGGGTGTAGGTGTTTATCTAAGATATATAGTTGGGTATTAGCGATCGCTCTCCCAATCGGAACAATTTGTAAATCGCTTTCTTTTTTGCTACGCCAATAAGTGACATCAACTGCTGTTTCTGTCGGCCCATAAAGGTTGTGCAGCGATCCTTGAAGTTTAGCAAAAAAGCGTTGTTGTAATGCTAGTGGAAGTGCTTCGCCGCTGCAAATCACCCGTTGCAAACAATTGCACTCTTCCAAATTCTCTTCTTCTAAGAATACTTGGAGCATGGAAGGCACAAAATGAACCGTGGTAATTTTTTCTCTGGCAATTAACTTGACTAAATAGCCGCTATCTTTATGTCCTTGCGGTCGAGCAATAACTAAAGTTGCCCCCACAATTAAAGGCCAGAAAAATTCCCAAACCGAGACATCAAAACTGAAGGGAGTTTTCTGTAAAACCCGGTCAGATGATGTTAATTGATAAGTCTGTTGCATCCACAGCAAGCGATTGCAAATCCCTTGATGGGTATTCATCGCTGCTTTAGGTAATCCCGTCGAGCCGGAAGTGTAGATACAATAGGCCAAGGATGAGGAATCGGGTTTTGGAGAGCGGGCATCAGGCATGGGAAATTCTGCCCTAATATCCTCGTTCAAAAGTACTAATAAAGCCTGATTTTTGGGAATAATTTCTAATAGATGTTTCTGGGTAAGCAGCACAGATACTCGCGCATCTTCTAACATGAAAGCGAGGCGTTCTTTGGGATAGTCTGGGTCGAGAGGGACGTAAGCGCCACCTGCTTTTAGAATGGCTAACAGTCCGACTATCATAAATAGCGATCGCTCGACGCAAATCCCCACCAGTACATCCGGTTTTACACCTAGCAATTCCAAATGCCTTGCAATAACATCAGCACGATAATTCAACTCGCGATAGGTCAATTTTTGTTGTTCAAAAACAACTGCAATTGCATCGGGCGATCGCTTTACTTGTTCTTCAAACAAATCGTGCAAGCATTTATCAACAGGATAATCGACAGCAGTATTATTCCACTCTACTAAAAGTTGATGTTGTTCGATAGCAGTCAATAACGGTACTTCTGATATAGGCCGCTCTGAATCGGCAATAATTCCTTCTAGTAAAGTAGAAAAATGCCCGACCATCCGATTAATAGTATCCGCGTCAAATAAGTCGGTATTGTATTCAAATAATCCACTTAATCCCGATTCGCTATCCACCAGGTACAGAGTTAAATCAAACTTGGCTGTTTTGTTATCTATCGGTTGTCGGCTGATAGTTAAACCAGGCAGTATTAGATCCTCAATCGGGTCATCCTGAAAAACAAACATCACCTGAAATAAAGGCTGGTGGCTCAAATTCCGCTCTGGTTGCAGTTGTTCTACCAAATGCTCGAAAGGCAAATCTTGGTTAGCATAGGCATTGACAGCAAGCGATCGCACCCGATTTAGCAATTTCTGAAAACTAGGATTACCGGAAAAGTCGGTACGCATCACCAAAGTATTGACAAAAAAACCAATCAATCCTTCAGTTTCGCTCAGGTTGCGGTTAGCAATGGGAGTACCAACTAAAATATCGTCTTGTCCGCTATATCGGTGCAGTAAAGTTTGGAACGCCGCCAGTAGCGTCATAAACAAGGTGCAACCAGAGCCTTGACTCAAGCATTTAAGCATCTCGGTTATATGCTTAGATAACTTAAAATTAACGGTTGCTCCTGGGAAAGTTTTGATCGGCAAGCGAGGTCTATCTGTAGGAAGATTCAACCCCGTCGGAGTGTTTGCTAACTGTTGTTTCCAATAAGAAAGTTGGGTTTGTAAATGTTCCGCAGATCGCTGACGCTGCCAAACAGCAAAGTCTGCATATTGGATCGGAAGTTCTAAAATAGGTGAAGGTTTTCCCGTGGAAAAGGCTTCGTATAGCGTCGCTAATTCCCGAAGTATTACTTGCAGCGACCAGCCATCACAAACAATGTGGTGCATGACGAACAGTAATAAGTGTTCCCGTTCGCCCAAATGCAACAGCGTCCCTCGCAATAATGGCGCTTGAGTTAAGTCAAAAGGTTTTTTAATTTCTTCATCAATAATCGTTTCTGATTCACAACGGAATACTGATAATTTAAAATTTAATGTCGAATGAATGATTTGAACTGGTTGCCCATCCTCAATTCCAAAAGTTGTGCGTAGAACTTCGTGACGCCTAATAATTTCGTTTAGGCTTTGTTGGAGCGCTGCTACATTGAGCGTACCCGTTAAATGCACGGATGCAACTTCGTTATAAGCAGCGCTATTGGGATCTAACTGATGGAGAAACCACAACCGCTGTTGGGAAAAGGACAGAGGTACAGAACTTTGCTGGGAACGTCGGGGAATAACTTTTAATTGAGGATTTGACTCAACTGTACCTCGCAAACGCTTTTCGAGTAGCGCCTGTTTAGCAAGTGAAAGCTTTGACTTGCGTTCGGAAATTTCATCTTTTTTTCTGTCCATAATGCCCCCAAATAAAGACTCTAAGAACGCAGGTTTAATCTATAATTTGCACTTTTATATACTCAGGCCAAGACTGAATCCGTGTAAGATCGTTTGCCAAAATCAACAAATCGTCTTGTTTTTTGATTTCTTTAAAACCAGCAAATTTATAAGCAACATACATCATTCTATTGCGGTTATTTGAAATAAATTCAGCTTCTAAACAAACGTTATTATTTTTAGCTAGATTCATAATATGGTTAAGCATAACTGTGCCAACCCCTCTGGACATAACGCGACAAGACATTAGCAATAGTTTGATCGTCCATAAGTTTGATTGGCATTCTACCAGCGCCAATCCAATTTTTCCGTAATTTCCATATTTATCTGACAAACTAGCAATTAGCAGTTTGTGCTTATCCGAGCAGCGAAATTGATTGAGTTCTTCATAAGAGTAGGTGTAACCCGTTGTATTTAACTGGTTCGTCCTTACCGTTAATTCTTCCGCCCGCTGCAAGTCTTCTTCTTTAGCAGATGAAATGGTGAAATTCATCTTGAGAGTTGCTAAAAATTCTTCGGATGAGCCGATAAATTCTTTTTCAGCATTCTGCCTTTTGATGTCGCTAATATACATAATTCTTCTCTGTCTTGAATCTTCGGTAATAAAACGAGGATTCATTTCCGGCAGATCTAATAGCCGCTCTAAGTTAGCTGCATTGATACAAAGCAGTTCTGGAATTGAAAAATTAACTTCTTCCAGTTCAAATTGTTGGTCGTCGATAAAAGCGATCGCATCGATACCGATATTGAGTAATTTAGCAATTTCTCTAATAGCAGCAACTTTGGAATTCCAATTGATTTGGGGATAGAGAAAATACTCGGACAAACCAAATGCTTCGAGTTGCGCGTGAGCTTGCTCATAGTCATTCTTACTGGCGACAGATTGCAAAATGCCTCGACTGTCTAAAGTTTTAATAATCTCGACAACTTCGTTTCGCAGAAAAACGCTTTCATCTTCTAATAAAATACCATTCCACAGCGTATTGTCTAAATCCCAAACTACGCATTTAATTGTTTTTCTGTCGGATTGATTGTTAGTCGCCGCTTCAATTTGAGTACTAATCATATTTTTAGGATTAATCTGCTAGAAAATTACAATGTGAGAGTTTCAGGTTGTGAAATATACTCCTGATATCCGTAATCGGCAATGCTGATTTGTTGGATTTGGGTGCTTCCTTCAATGATTTCCATGATTTTGGCATCTCGCAAATACCTTTCTACCGGGTATTCGCTACTGCAACCGTTAGCACCGTGGATTTGTACGGCATCGTTGGCTACGTTTGTCAATATTTTGGCAGCAAAATACTTAGCAATTGAAGTTTCTGTAAATGCTCTCGGATCGCCAATCTCTTTGAGGTAGCCAGCTTGATAACACAGTAGCCTCGCTGCTTTGATATTAACAATCATTTCTGCAATCATTTGTCGAATTAATTGATGTTCTTTGAGATAAACACCGAATTGTTTTCGTTGACTTGTATACCGCAGGCAAGCTTCCAGACAAGCTTGGGCGACGCCTACACAGCCCCAGGCTACGCTGTATCTGCCATAATCTAGTGCAGAACTTGCTACGTAAGAGAAACCAAAACCCAGCCTACCGACGAGATTTTCTTGAGGAATTCGACAGTTATTTAGGTGCAGTTCTGCTAACATTGAAGCTCTCACACCTAACATTCCAGAAATAGGTTTTATTGATAGTCCTGGACTGTCTTTTTCAACTAAGAAAGCTGAGGGCTGACCTTCGCATTGAGCAAACACCAAAAAAATATCAGCAATTTGTCCATAAGTAATCCATTTTTTTTGTCCGTTTAAGACATAGAAGGCACTAGAAATAGTAGCTGTTGTCTCTACACTTTTGGCATCGCTACCTACATGAGGTTCGCTCAAAGCAAAAGCAGCGATCGCTTCACCAGTCGCTAATTTTGGCAGCCAATATTCTTTTTGATGCTTGCTTCCCCACTTGCAAATAGCGCGCGCTACCATGCTGTGAACTGTCAGCAAACTTCGCAGTGAAGAACAACCCCGTCCGATTTCTTCGTTCAGCAAACCGAATGCGATCGCATCCATGTTGCTACCACCTTGAGCTTTGGGTATGACCGCGCCTAAATATTCCCTTTGGGCTAGTTTTTGGATTAGCTGAATAGGGGTATTTTGTTCGCGATCGCACCGATTCGCGTCAGGAATGATTTCTCGATCTACGAAGGCTCGAAATTCAGCTTGAGCGTTTTTTTGTTGCGGAGTTAATTCTAGTTTCATTCTATCACTTATTTCGCCAAAACAGCCTTTTTTCGTTCGATTAGATTTGCGATCGCGTTGATTGTCCTAAAGTTTTCAAAATCTAAATCTTCATTCTCGATAGTAATATTAAACTCTTGTTCCACAAATAACACCAGTTGCATGGCAAACATTGAATTGACAAAACCACTGGCAAAAATATCTTCATCTGACTGCAAATCATGGTTCCTAAAGAACCGCGCCATAAATGATTTGATTTTTGTTTTACTTGCTTCCATCTTGCCTTCCTTAATCTTGATTAACTTCATTGGTAAGCGTAAAAACCTTTTCCACTTTTCCGCCCGTGCAACCCTGCATCTACCATTTTTTTGAGTAAAGGGCAGGGTCTATATTTACTGTCATTGAAGCTTTCCTGTAAAACTTCAATCGAGTATAAAATTGTATCTAACCCGATTAAATCGGCTGTTTCCAGCGGCCCCATTTTATGACCGAAGCAGCTTTTGAAAATCTTGTCCACCTCTTCTGCTGAAGCTACTCCATCTTGCAGCAAGAAAATAGCTTCATTGATAGTCAACATCAGCACGCGATTAGAAACAAAACCGGGTGAATCATTGACGAGGATACACTCTTTACCCATTTGCGCTAACAATTCTTTAGCTGTCTCAATCGTTTCATTCGAGGTGTGATAACCGCGAATCATTTCCACCATCGGTTTTATTGGCACTGGATTCATAAAGTGCATCCCAATCGCTTTTTCTGGTCGTTTGGTAACAGAACCAATGCGAGTGATGGAAATGGCTGATGTATTGGCGGCAAATACGCAATCTTTTGGGCAGATACAATCTATTTTAGCGTAAACATCCTTTTTTATATCCCATTTTTCCGTTGTGTTTTCAATGACAAATTCTGCCTCTTCTAGCACCTGGTAATTGGTAGAAAACTTGATGCGTTGCAGAATATCGTCGGGGGTTTCCGAATGCTCTTTTTTCTGGAAAAACCCCTGAAATCGGATATTATTTTTGATTTCTCGTTCGGCACGTTCTAGAATTTCTTCGGAAACATCCAAAAGTAATACCTGATGATGAGTTTGGGCGAGGTTTTGCGCTACCCCAATTCCCATCACACCTGCACCAATAACACCGACGGTTTTAATCTTCATTGTTGTAAGTTTTCCCTGTGAGTAATAACGCTACAACATTGCATTTTCAGCAAGTTCTTTTGCCACAAGCTTTTCGGCTTCATCTTCAGCAATTTCTTCTAACTCTGAAACAATTGTTTCTTCAATAACTAGGGCTAACTCAGCTATGGTAGGTGTTTCAAATAGCGATCGCAAGGGTAGTTCTATCTGAAACTCTTGGCGAAGCTGGGAAACGAGTTGAGTAGCAAGTAGGGAATGTCCGCCTAAATCAAAGAAGTTGTCATGAATACCTATTTGTTCGATTCCCAGCAATTCCTGCCAGATCTCGGCAATTTTTTGTTCAACATCATTGCTAGGAGTAACATAGGCAGTTCCTAAAATAGGTCTTGGGTGTTTGGATATGCGATCGCCTTTCGATTTATCTGGACTAATAAGTTCCGCCAAACTATTGAATTGAGCGATTAAGGTTTGGATTTTTTGTGTTGATACAATCACTTGAGGCAGCATTCTAGACAAAATCCGCTCAAACGCATCTACACCTTCTGAAAACGCGATGCCGTATGTTTCGCGCATTTGCTTAAACTGAGCTTGAAACTCTGGGACAATTGACATAAAATCATCTGCCCAGTTGTTTCCTTGCCACCAATCCCAGTTAATAGAAATAGTAGGAATTTGGCGGTGATAAAAATTGTAATGAGCAAACGCATCCAGGAAAGCATTCGCAGCACAATAATCTACTTGACCCAATCCTCCGGTAATTGCAGTGTTTGAGGAAAACAAGACTAAGAAGTCTAAATCTAACCCCTGCAATACAGCATCTAACACTAGCGTTCCTTTAAGTTTAGGTTCAAAAACTTTTGCCGCCAATTCGGTCGTTTTGAGTTGAATTAAACCTGCGCCTGGAACTCCGGCGGCGTGAATTACTCCATTAATCTTACCAAAGCGATCGCATACCCGCTCCACCACATCCTTCATTTGTTCGAGGTTCGCCACATCTGCTGTCAAAACTAAAACTTCTGCCCCTAATTCCTCTATATTTTGCAATTTTTTGATTTTCTTACTCAGCAGATTTTCTTCGTCATGGCTTGATAACCATTGCTCCCACTCGGCTTTTGCCGGTAATCCTTTTCGCCCAATTAAGACAAGTTTTGTTTGCACTTTCTTTGCCAAATCTTCGGCAATTTCCAGTCCAATTTCTCCCAATCCTCCTGTAATAACATAGACTCCTCCTTGGCGTAATTTAGTTGTGGATATAGTTGGAGGTTCTATTGGTAAGGGTTCAAAACACTGCACCCATCGTTGATTACCGCGATAGGCGATAACTCGATCGGATGTTGATGCAGTAAGTTCCATCAAAAGATAGTCGATCAATTGCTGCGATCGCTTACTACCAGTTTGAGGAAGCGCGATATCAATACTGCGGCAAAATATCTGATAATATTCTTGGGGAATAACTTTACATGCTCCTAAAATTGTCGCTTTTTCCGGATACAAATCATCTTCATCGAGCAACTGTTGCATGTTGTTGGATAAAACATTAATTTGCACCTCGTCGGTAAGATTATGTTCTCCCAATGCTTGTGCTAGAAACACCAGACTCCAAAAGCCTAGATATTGAGCGGTTTCAAAACATTCAAGTAGCGATCGCACATCATTCTTAGGTGTGATGTTCCACAAATGAGCAATCAATTTAGGTATTTTACCCTGAGCGCGAATCGCTTTGATTAAGGCATCATAGTCATCTTTCAGTTGAGGATTAATCGCGTACTCTCTCGCTCCTATTTGGTCAAATTTATCGCCAATTTTTACCGTTATGACATTTTGATCTTCGCTGTTTAGTCTTTCTACAATTTGGCTACCAATCCCACAGGAATCGATGAAAACTAACCAACAATCTGGCTCTATTAATTTTTCTATTCCCACAGCAGGCGCAGAACGTTTCCAGGAAGGAATATGAAACCAGTTTGTGACATCCAGTTTTTGTTCTAAAGCTATGTTTGTGGATTTTTTGGCTTCAATCCAGTAGCGTTGACGTTCAAAAGGATATGTAGTTAAGGGGATGCGATAACGAGATTGCCGCGCATAAAATCCCGACCAATCTATTTGCACTCCCGCTAACCAAAGCCGCCCCAATGTGTTAAGTAAAAATGCCATATCTGGCTGTATATCGTAGGAATGCCGCAAGGAAGGCAACACAATCGGATTTGTATTCGCATCGCTTTCTATACATTGCAGCGCCAAACTACTTAAAGTTTGTCCAGAACCTACTTCTAACAGAATCGGATGCTGTTGTTTCCACAATTCGCCAACTCCCGACGCAAATAACACAGGTTGGCATAGATGTTTGATCCAATAATTTGGATCGGTTGCTTCTGCTGCTGTTATCCAAGTTCCCGTGACATTGGATATATAAGGAATCTTCGGTGGTTGAAGATTGAATGTTTTTACTAACGAGAGTAAATTGGGAGCGATCGCTTCCATCATGTGGGAATGAAAAGCATGGGTAGTCGCAATTCGCCGACAAGTTAAACCCTTTTCAGTTAACTGTTGTTCCAATTCCTCTACAGCCTCAATGCAACCTGCGATTACACACAGAGACGAGCCGTTAATTGCTGATAAAGAAAGTTTTTCATTCAAGAAAGGCTGCAATTGTTTTTCCGAAAGCGGAACAGCCAGCATTGCACCACTTGGCAATTGTTGAATCATTTGCGCTCTTTTGGCGACGAGAGTAAGAGCGTCTTCGAGGGACAAAACCCCCGCCAAAGTCGCCGCTACATATTCACCAATGCTGTAGCCAATCGTTGCAACGGGATGAATTCCCCACGACATCCACAACTGAGCAAGAGCATATTCAATTACAAAAATGGCGGGTTGAGAAAGATAGGTTTGATTGAGTTTTTCAGTCGCTTCATCGGCTGGTTTTTCTTCACGACCTAACATTTTTCGCAAATCGAAACCTGTAGACTTCTTAGCCTCCCAGGAGGGGTGTACAACTTCCTTCTTATCCCCCCTTAACAAAGGGGATACAACTTCGTTCTTATCCCCCCTTAACAAGGGGGGTACAACTTCCTTCTTATCCCCCCTTAACAAGGGGGGTACAACTTCCTTCTTAGCCCCCCTTGGCAAGGGGGGTTGGGGGGATCGATTTGGATACATTACCTCTCGCAAATCAACATCGAGATGCAGTTTAAGAAATTCACAACAACAATCTACTTGCTGTTGAAAAATTGGCTCAGCTTGGTAAAGTTCCCAAGCCATATTAACGTATTGAGTACCCAAACCAGGAAACATAAACGCTACAGCGCGTTCCTTAATTTCCTCATGGCTGGTGAGCGATCGCTTAACATCTTGAAGTGCAGCGATCGCATCTGTAATATCCTCGCAAACAACTGTCCGTCGATGGTTGAAAGTTTGTCTGCCAACCTGCAATGTATAAGCCACATCAGCCAAGTTTGCATCGGAATTTTGCAGATAATTAACCAGATTTGTGGTCGCAGTTTCTAACGCCGATCTAGTTTTTGCAGAAAGAACTAATAAATGATATTTTCTCTCCCAATCCTGGTTGACTTTGCTTTTCTGCTTTTCTATAACTGGGGCTTCTTCAACAATTAAATGAGCATTAGTTCCGCCAAGACCAAAAGCACTGACTCCCGCACGGCGAGGGCTGCCGTTCGCTTTCCATTCCGAAAGTTTAGTATTGACATAAAAAGGACTATTTGCCAAATTAATTTGGGGATTGGGTTGCTCAAAGTTTAAACTCGGAGGTATTTGTTTATGTTTGAGAGCTAAGACTGTTTTAATTAAGCTCGTTACGCCAGCAGCAGTATCGAGATGTCCGATATTAGTTTTAACCGAACCAATCGCACAAAAACTTTGTTTCTGAGTACTAGCGCGAAAAACTTTTGTCAGTGCTGCAATTTCAATCGGATCTCCTAAAGCGGTTCCCGTGCCGTGAGTTTCAATATAACTAATAGTTTCAGGATCGACACCAGCAAGAGCGTGAGCTTCTGCAATTACCTCTGCTTGTCCTTCTACACTCGGTGCTGTGTAACCCACTTTTAAAGAGCCATCGTTATTAATAGCAAAACCTTTAATGACTGCATGAATACAGTCACCATCTGCAAGGGCATCTTCTAATCGCTTCAATACCACAATTCCCACACCGTAACCGGGGAAAGTTCCCTGGGCTTTGGCATCAAAAGCACGACAGTGACCGTCAGGAGATAAAACACCTCCTTGTTGATAGAAATAGCCAGCTTTTTGCGGCACAGATATCGTAATTCCACCCGCTAAAGCCATATCGCATTGATAATTTAATAAACTTTGGCAAGCTAAGCTAGTAGCGACTAATGAAGTAGAGCAGGCACTTTGAACGTTGATACTCGGACCAGTTAAGTTTAACTGATAAGAAACCCGCGTTGTTAAATAGTCTTTTTCATTGCCAATTAATGTTTGAAAACCTGCCGCTGTCGATTGCAAGAGATCGGGATTAGAAGCAAGATTGAACGCTAAATAGCTGTCCCAACCCACACCCCCATAAGTACCAATTCGACCCCGATAAGTTTGAGAATTATAACCAGCAGTTTCCAACGCCTCCCAAGCACATTCTAAGAAAATCCGATGTTGCGGGTCTATAATAGCCGCCTCTCTCGGATTAAAGCCGAAAAACCCAGCGTCAAATAACTCGATATCTTCCAGTATTGCTCCAGCTTTGATGTAATTGGGGTCATTCAATACAGACGCATCTACCCCCGCCGATAGCAGTTCTTCATCCGTAAAAAAAGTAACTGATTCCACACCGTTTTTGAGATTCTGCCAAAACTCTTCAATATTTTTAGCGCCAGGAAAGCGACCCGCCATGCCAATAATCGCTATACCTTCAACCGAATTATTTATTTCTAAATCGCTCATGAATTTCTTTCCTTTCTGTTCATTAATTGCTTTTGTCGAGTTAAAGCCTGCTGCTGCTTTTTCGCTCGGTTTTGGATCGAATCAAAAGCAGGTTGCTCGTTTTGTTCCTGACTTAAATGTCTCGACAATGCGCCGATTGTTGGATGTTGAAACAGGTCAACAACTGATAACTCTCGCCCTAAAACTTCTCGCAATTTGCTATGTGCCTGGACGATAAGTAATGAATTACCGCCAAGGTCAAAGAAATTATCGTGAATACCCACCTTTTCTAACTGCAAAGTCTCTTTCCAAACAGTAGCGATCGCATGTTCCTCCTGAGTTTGAGGCGCTACATAAGCAACCCCCAAATCCAAACGCGAATTGTCTAGCTTTGGTAGCGATCGCCGATCCACCTTCCCATTAGGCAACAAAGGCAAACTATCTAAAATTACAAACCCCCCAGGCATCATATATTCTGGCAGCTTTTCCTTTAGAAAACCGCGCAATTGTGGAACAATCTTATGAAAAACTTCTTCCTGGAATCGTTTATTTGCATACTCACTCCAAGGACGAATGCCAACCTTAATAGGACTTACCCATTCTCCTGTTCCTGTCTTGGTTAAAGCAAATTCTTCCTCTGGCAATCGCTCCCTAAACACCACATCATAACAACCAACTGCACCAGACCAATTAATCTCAACAGAATAAGGCAATTCCCGACTTAACGCCCATAAATCTTCCGGATCTACCCCAAGATTTTGATTGGTTTGCAGTAGCGATCGCAACTCCCCAACTGTTTCAGACTTTTCCTCCGCTTCTAGCCATTCCAAAACGCGAATTTCGTTCAGCAAACGAGCATTAGGAACTTGTCTAATTCCCAGACTCTTAAACTTTCTATCCGCCAGCAGATTGCGTACTGCTGCCACATTCAATTTTAACTCCTGCCAATCCAACCATTGCAATTCTCCCGTCGTTTTAACCTCAGAATTTACATACAGGATCGCATCGTATTTAAACCGAGTCAGTTCGTTGTGATACCGCCCTCCCTTCAGTTGAATCTGTACGTCACTAATCTTTGGCAAATGTTGTTTGAGGGCGGTAAAAAAAGCTGGGTCAATAACTAGCTCATTGTCCGAATTACAATGCTCTTCTACTCGTTGCTTTAACTGCGCCTTAGTCAGGAAATCGCTCGCGCGATGCACTTGTACGGAAGCATGAAAAGCCTCTAGAAGTGGCAAGCTACGAACCCCACCAATGAAAATACATCCCCCTGGTTTAACAACATTAACAACATTCTCTAAAACATTAACTAAATACTCGATGCTGGGGAAGTTTTGGACTATTTCATTCAGAATCACCGTGTCGATTGCTGCTGTTTCTAATCCTTGCAAGTCATGCGCCATCCCTTGTAAAAGTTTTACTTTAAATAAAACTTCTGGCTGGTGCGTAGTTAACTGTTCTTGAAGATAGCCCAGCGCCACAGATGAAATATCCATTCCCCAGTAGCGATCGCATTCAGGCGCAATTCTTTTCAACAGCAAACCCGTACCGCAACCAATCTCTAAAACTCGCCCCTGTTGCAAAGCCACAATTCGACTAACTGTATTCTCTACGCATTCGAGTATTTCTGCTTCTGGAAACGGCAGATCGGTATAACTATTCGTCCAAACTCTGAGGTTGATTGACGGATCGACTTGGGAAAATTCCCAGCTATAAAACTGGTCGTAAACCGTTTGGATTTGGGACAGATATTGAACTTCTGTTCCCATTTCCGGCATCGATTTATTCGATGGTTTCTGCTGATTAACTACATAAGCAACTAATCGCTCGGCATCTTCTTCTACTAAAACAATAGCATCCTGCACGAGTGGATGTTGTTTCAAAACTTCCTCAATTTCTCCCAGTTCGATCCGGAAGCCCCGCAGCTTAATTTGACTGTCTAACCGTCCCAAAAATTCGATGTTACCATCTGCTAAATACCTGGCGCGATCGCCTGTTTTATAAAGTCTTTCTCCAGGCTGATTACTAAATGGATGGGGAACAAACATTTCCGCAGTTAAATCGCCCCGATTTAAATACCCTCGCGCTAGTCCAGCACCGCCAATATAAACTTCTCCAGGAATTCCCATCGGCACCATTTGTAAATTGCTATCCAGCAAATAAATATCTGTATTTTGCACAGCACGACCAATGGGTGTTTTCCGATCGTTCAAGTTCTCCGAAGCCACAGAATACAGAGTGGCACAAATGGTAGTTTCCGTCGGACCATATCCATTAATAATTTCCAAACCAGGAACTTGCTTTTTAATAGAAATTAGCAAATGTTCTGGAATAGGTTCCACACCTACAAGTAACCTTTGCAAAGCCAGCTTCTGCGAGCTTTGTTCCAGCCAATCAGAGAGTGCCTTAACCTGAAAAGGTGGCACGTAGGCGCTGCAAATTTGACGATCGTTTAACCATTCAACAAACTTTTTACCGTCAGAGCGGATAGTTTCTGGAACGATATGTAATGTTCCCCCAGCTAACAAAGCAGAAAAGATTTCGTAAACCGAAACATCAAAATTTAAGCTTGTCCATAAACTACAGCCATCCCCAGCATTAATAGGCTGTCTGGATTGAAAATCTGCTAACAGGTTAGTTACTCCCAGATGGTGACAGCAAACGCCTTTTGATTTGCCTGTAGAACCAGATGTATAAAGCACATAAGCAAGATTAGAAACCATTACCCCGCTGACGGGATTTAAGCTACTTTCCTCGCTGATTGCTTCCCAATCTGAATCAAGACAGACAATGCTACTAGCGTGCAGTTTTATCCCTCGCTTCTGAGTCAATAAAACTGCCACCTGGGAATCTTCCAGCATAAATGCCAAACGCTCTTTGGGATAAGTGGGATCTAGGGGTACGCAAGCACCACCAGCTTTTAAAATTGCCAAAATTCCCACGATCGTTTCCACAGATCGTTCCAGACAAACTCCCACCAAAACTTCAGGTTTTACCCCAAGTTTTTGTAAGTAATGAGCGAGTTGATTAGCTCGTTCGTTGAGTTGTCGATAGGTAATTTCCTCAGTTTCAAAAATCACTGCGGGGATATCCGGTGTTTGCTCTACCTGCGCTTCAAATAACTGGTGGATGCACCGTTTATCCCACCTAGAAATGCAGATTTTGGCTTGATTCAGCAGTTGCTGCCGTTCTGCTGCGGTCAAAATTGATATATCTTTTAGTCGTTGGTCTGGACGCTCGACAATACTTTCCAACAAGGTTTTAAAATGCCCGATCGTGCGGGTAATTGTAGCAGCATCAAATAAATCTGTGCTGTACTCAATCCACCCGATTAAACCTTGGGAAGTTTCCTCCATATCTAGGCTCAAATCAAGCTGTACCGTTCCAGTGTCAACGGTTAAACGAGTTAAACTTAAACCCAACATTTCCAAAGGTGGCATCGGCGCATTGTGCAAAGCAAACCATACCTGGATTAAAGGATTTCGGCTCAAATCTCGTTCGGGTTGTATTTCTTCTACCAGTTGATCGAAGGGCAAATTTTGGTTAGCATAAGCGCCTAATGCTACTTCTCGAACTCGCCCCAGTAACTCACGAAAAGTGAGATTATCGCTTAAGTTAGTCCGCAGTACCAGAGTATTAACAAAACAACCAATTAGCGGTTCAAGTTCCTGGCGATCGCGGTTTGCAACAGGTGAACCTACCAAAATATCCTGCTGTCCGCTGTAGCGATATAGCAACAATTTGAATGCTGCCAATAGCGTCATAAATAGCGTTACTTTCTCCCGCCGCGAGAGCGCTTTCAGTTCCTGAGTTAGAGATTCAGATAATTCAAATAATTGCTTTTTCCCAGCAAAACTTTGAACGGGAGGACGCGGACGATCGGCGGGTAATTCTAATACCGGCAAGGGTTTTTTTAATTGTTGCTTCCAGTAAGCAAGTTGAGCGTTGAATATCTCTTGTTGCGCTCGCTCCCAAACGGCAAAGTCTGCATACTGAATCGCCAGGGGAGGAACCGATGCAGATTTCCCCTCATAAAATGCTGCCAATTCTCGCAGAAAAACTCCCATCGACCAACCATCAGCAGCAATGTGATGGATCGTCAACAGCATGATATATTCTGTTTGACAAATTCGCAGCAGCGTGCATCGCAATAACGAGCCGCTTTTTAAGTCGAAAGGTTGTCGCGCTTCCTCTTTTATTAGTCGCTGCACTGTCGTTTCTTGCTCTGTTTTTGGCAATTTCTCCAGGTCTACAACGGGCAGAGTTAAACTTAAAGTTGGAGCGATCGCTTGGAATGGTTTTCCATCCCTAGCCATAAAGGTAGTCCGTAAAGCTGCATGACGTTGTGCGATCGCATTCAAACTCTGTTCTAAAACGGCAATATTGAGCGTTCCCTTGATTTCCACCGCAGCAGGAATGTTGTAAAAAGGGTTTCCTGGTTCCAACTGGTCAAAAAACCACAAACGCTGTTGGGCAAACGAAAGCGGATATTCCCCATTGTTTGTTGCAACGCGCGGTATTGCAGTTACTACGGGTTTTGCTATCGCCAATTGTTCGCTTATTTGCATTGCTAACTCGGCAATACTTGGCGCTTCAAGCAACTTAACAATCGATATTTCTACCCCCCAAAGACTCTCGATGCCGTTCTTCAACTCGACAGCCATAATCGAATCGATTCCCAGCAGGTTTAACGACTGTTGCGAATCTAATTTCCCTGGATCTACTTTTAGCGATCGCGCTAACTGTTGTTGCAGGTAAGTTTCTAACAAATGCTGGCGCTGTTCCGGTTCTATTGCCAGGAGATTTTGCCGAGAGAGATGATTATCTTGCTGTTGAAATTCATAAAAATTATCTAAAATACTGGTTTCGATTACATCCAGTTCCCCTGCTAGAAACTTGGCACGAGTAGCGCGGCGCTGAATTTTTCCACTAGAAGTTTTAGGGATACTGCCTGCTTTAATTAAAACTACTGCATAAACTTGTACTTCATGTTCTTCAACCACAGCCTGACGAATTGCAGCGGCGACTTCCCCAATACTTGGTTTAACGCGAAACTCTAATTCTTGCACTACTACCAATTTTTCTTCATTTTCAACTTCTACGGAAAATGCTGCACCGCTGCCTAACCGCAATTTTGGATGGCTGCGTTCGGCGGTCAATTCGATATCTTGCGGGTAAAGATTGCGACCCCGGATAATAATTAAATCTTTGGCTCGACCTGTGATGAAAAGTTCTCCATTGTCCAGAAAACCCAAATCCCCAGTCCGCAAAAATGGCCCTTCATCTGATAGGTAAGCGCGGAAAGTTTGCTCTGTCTCTGCAATTCGATTCCAATAACCTTGACCAATACTTGGCCCGGATACCCAAATTTCTCCCACTTCATCAGGTTGGCAGCGAGTTAATTTTTCGGGATGAACAATAGCAATTTGCTGTTCTGCTATTTGACCGCAACTAACTAACGATCGCATATCCGGCTCAACATTAGTTGAAACTATGCGATCGCTCTCCAGTCCAGAGGCTTTGACTGTTTTAATAATTGGCTTCGCTGCTTTAATTCCACCAGAAACCATCAGCGTTGCTTCAGCCATCCCATAACAAGGATAAAACGCTTCCTGGCGAAAACCACAATCTGCAAAAGTTGCCGCAAATCGCTCTAAAGTATCGTGTCGGACAGTTTCAGCACCGTTAAACGCTACACTCCAACTGCTTAAATCAAGAGTTTGGCGTTGTGCCGCTGTAATCTTTTGAATGCAAAGTTCATAAGCAAAATTGGGGCCGCCGCTCGTTGTACCTTTATAGTGGGAAATTGCTTGCAGCCAGCGATACGGACTCTGCAAAAAAGATGCTGGGGACATCAAAATACAAGGAAATCCACCATATAAAGGTTGCAGAATGCCGCCGATCAATCCCATATCGTGATAAGTCGGCAACCAAGAAACAAATTTACTCTCCGCCGAATGCTCCATCAAACGATAAGTCATGGCTGCATTGTGCAGCAAATTGCCATGACTAAGCATCACTCCTTTAGGCGTCCCCGTCGAACCTGAAGTGTATTGCAAAAAAGCTAATGTATCTTTTTCAATAAATAATTCTTCCCAACCATCTTCTATTCCCCCTTCCAAATTATCCGTAGTCAGCCACCTTAACTCGTTCCCAGGCTGAACTAGAAGACTTCGCACTTTAGGCAAAATAGCCGTTGTGGTCAGAACTATAGCAGCCATAGCATCCTTAGCGATCGCCACAATCCTGGGTGCATTGCGTTGATTGCGCGGCGGATAAGCTGGAACTGCAACAACTCCCGCATACAAACAACCAAAAAAAGCAGCCAAATAATCTAACCCCGGCGGGTAAAGCAATAACGCCCTTTCTCCCCGTAAACCTAAAACTTGCAATTGGGAAGCGATCGCTCTGCTGCGTCGATCCAACTCATAATAAGTCCAGCTCGCCGCATCAGTTTCGACCTCTGGCAAAAAAGTAAAAGCAGATTGCTCCCTCTGGTGCAAAGCCCTGTGGCGCAACAGTTCTACAATTGTCGAGCAATCAACCAGAAGTTCTGGACAGTCATTCGTGGGACAGATCATTCTTTTGAGTGCCAACTCTACTTAATCGCAATCTGGAGAAATCCGGTCTGGGAATTTTGGCGCGGCGCAAGCGTGAGCTACATCTCTAATCGCCGATTTGCTCGATTGAAGTACAACCCAAGCGCTTCGTTTGTCAAGCGCCCAGCATTGATGCTGCTGCACACCAAGCCGTACAGAAATGCGACTGCTTTCCCGCTATAGCAGTAATGGTTTTCGTATCTAATGCCGTATTGCTGAGCTTGACAACTACGACGGCAGTCGGGCTAACTGCTTATTCAACAGCTTTTCAGGAAGCTATTGATTTCTTTTTTCAATTAGCCTCTACTTACATTAGATAACCTTGGTAATTTTGACAAGCATTAAAAGAAAACTTTTTGCAAATTATTTGATTTTTTATATAAGTTATTGTAATATTAAAATAATTTAAAATTAGGTTTAAGTTATTGACCGAAGAGACGCAGAGAGTTATATACAAACATTCCCCCGCCTCAGATCGTCCTCTTCCGGGGACTTCAGATGCCAAATCCGGCTGTAAAACCTTTATTTTTAGAACCAATAAGTTGAAAAGCCTCATCAGGCATCAACCTTCATCTATCCAGAGAAGCAAAAGTCGTAACTTCACCAGACCCTAGAAGTTACTGAATAAAATTTTCATTAAGTTAGCTTGCTATTATCAACTACAGAATGATATTTATTGAAAGTTATTCTTGTTTGCTGGGGCAGATGGCTCTACCAGGACGCTGCAAGCGAAAGATCTTAGCTGCGCCCATCCATCGCCCTGAAATTTTGCACGTTCTTGTGAGGAGACTTGAGTGAAATTGCGATTCCTGAGTAGCTTTGGATTGGCAAGCGCTGTATCAGTATTAGTTTCGACACCAGTATCAGCCCAGATAGCCGAAGTGACTGGCGTGCGGCTCAACCCAACACCGGGGGGCGTAGAAGTCATCTTAGAAACGAAAGACGGCAAACCCCTGCAAGCCTTCAGTGCCAGCTACGGTCAAACTTTCTTTGCCGACGTTATTACTAGCAAATTGCGCTTACCGGGGGGTAACGCATTTCGCGCTGACAATCCAGCACCAGGAATTGCTTCTGTAACCGTTGCGCCATTGGATGGTAACAGCATTCGAGTCACGGTTATCGGTGAGACAGGCGTACCGACTGCACAGGTAAATGCCGCAGCGCAGGGTTTAGTTCTCAGCTTGCGTCCCACTTCCGGGACAACAGCTACCAGACCTGCACCCCTTCCCACACCCACCCGACCACCAGGGGAACCGGGTATGACCCCAGTTGACCCAACCCAACCGCCTGGGGAACCAAGTACCCAACTGCCACCCGTTACACCAACCCAACCACCAACTCAACCGGGTGCAGTGGTTACACCTGCCGAACCAACTCGACCACCAACTCAACCGGGTGCCGTGGTTCCGCCTGTTGAACCAACTCGACCACCAACTCAACCGGGTGCTGTGGTTCCGCCTGTTGAACCAACCGCACCAGGAACTCAAAGACCAAGCGAGGAGCAAGTTGAGATTGTGGTTACAGGGCGACAACAAACAAGATATGGCGCGCCTTCTGCAACAACCGCGACCAGAACAGATACACCATTACGCGACGTGCCGCAATCGATTCAAGTTATCCCCCAACAGGTAATAGAAGATCAACAAGTTTTCCGACTCGATGAAGCACTCCGCAACGCCAGCGGCGTTAGGGCTGATGATAGTTTCGCGGGTACGTTAGACAGGGTTAACATTCGCGGTTTTTCTCAAGATGTGTTTTTGAGAAATGGATTCAGACAGGCTCAATTTGGTCTGCGAGAAACAGCCAACGTCGAGCGCCTGGAAGTACTTAAAGGCCCCGCTTCTGTTTTATACGGCAATATCCAACCAGGGGGAGTAGTTAACCTGGTGACGAAACAGCCTTTGAGCGAACCATTTTATTTTGCTGAATTGACAGTAGGTAGTTTTGCCACCTATCGACCTCGAATTGATATTTCCGGGCCGTTAAATCCAGATAGAAGCTTGCGCTATCGGCTGAATGCCTCTTATGAAACCTCCGATGGTTTCCGCGACTTTAACCAAAATGTCCAGCGTACTTTTGTCGCCCCCGTATTAACCTGGAACATCAGCGACAAGACAACTTTAACCTTGGAGTTTGATTATTTAAACGATAAACGACCCTTTGATGAAGGGATTGTCGCCATCGGTGACGGTATTGCTGACATTCCCTACGATCGCATTCTCACCAATCGGGACGCTGAAAATCAAAATGAAGAATTTGGCGGCAGCTATCAACTGGAACATCGTTTTAGTGAAAACTGGACGCTCCGCAACTCTTTCCGCGCCCTGTCGTCGAATGTGTTTAACTTCCGCCTGACCTCTTGGTTTATCGAAGACACAGGCATATTTGAAAGGCGATGGAGATCTAACGATGACTTATTCCAAAGTTTTGGATTGCAAACCGATTTAGTGGGTAAATTTAGAACCGGGCCAGTCAATCATACGCTTTTAGTTGGCGTCGATCTAAACCGTCAAACCAGGGGAGGCACGCAAAGGGGTTTGCCTGAAGATCCGGGATTTTCCATCGACATTTTCAACCCAGTTTTAGAAACCGAGAAACCTGGTTTATCAGATTTGACCAACTTCCTCCGCGATAACAAGATCCGCACCGATACCGCAGGTTTTTACATCCAAGATCAGATCGCGCTTTTAAGCAACTTGAAGTTACTAATAGGAGGGCGTTTCGATCTGCTAGATCAAGAAACTAACAATTTCTTGACCGATACTAATTTTAGTCAACAGGATAATGCTTTTAGTCCCCGGATTGGCTTAGTTTATCAACCGATTGAGCCAATTTCCCTTTATGCCAGCTTTAGTCGGTCGTTCACTCCTTCGAGTGCAATTGGATCTGATGGTTCAACCTTGGAACCTGAAAAAGCTACGCAATACGAAGTTGGGATTAAAGCTGAGTTTCTCAATGGAGGACTTTCTGCAACGGTGGCAGCTTTCGACATTACTAAGCAAAATATTCCCACTATCGATCCCAACAATCCAGACTTCAGCATTCCTATTGGTGAGGTGAGAAGTCGAGGAATTGAACTCGATTTTGTAGGCAGAATTACACAAGGTTGGAATATTATTGCATCCTATGCTTACACCGATGCAGAGATTACCGAAAGTAATGATTTTACAGTAGGAACTCGATTGTATAACGTGCCGAAACACAGTGCCAGTTTGTGGACTACTTACGAACTTACAAGAGGTAGTTTGCGAGGTTTAGGGGTAGGATTTGGCTTGTTTTTTGTCGGCGATCGCACTGGAGATCCCAGTAATACTTTCAAGTTACCCAGCTACCTGCTTGGCGATGCAGCGATTTTCTACCGAACAGGTAATTTAAGAGCCGGACTCAATTTCAAAAATATTTTTAATGTCGATTACATCCGGTCGAGTTCGAGCTTTAGAGAGTCTGTTTATCCGGGCGATCCTTTTACCGTTCTTGGTACAGTCTCAATCGAGTTTTAAAGGCGATTCGGTCAAGCGTATAAAAGCGCAGGGGCTAGGGACGAATGACACCAATGTTTTCTTTCCCCTAACCCCTAATATCGTGTCCGGTTGCATCGGTATGGCACGCGGGCTTCGCGGGTTTAACTAGATATCTCGTGCTTCCCTATACTGGTTGGTAAAACCCGCCCCTACAACATCAAAAAATCCTAGCCCCTAGCCCCTTCTTAGGTGGAGAAAGAGAGTGGACATATTTTAATGGGACAAGAAAATCAGCCAACCAGTATGCGAACGTTCTCGATCGTTTGGGGTGGACAGATAGTTTCGATTCTGGGATCGGAAATGACGAATTTTGCCACAACTATTTGGGCTTGGCAACTAACTGGTGAGGCAACACCTTTGGCTTTAATTGTTTTTTTTACCCATACACCCAGAGTCATTGCTGCTTCCTTTGCCGGAGTTTTAGTCGATCGCTGGAATCGCAAGCAGTTGATGATGATAGGCGATACAGCAGCGGGAATTTCTACAATTGCCATTCTTTTACTGTTAGTAACTAACCACCTGGAAATATGGCATTTATACATTTGTGGAGCAATTAACGGATGGTTTGGCTACTTTCAAGAATTGGCCTATTCAGCTTCTATGTCTGCGATCGTCCCCCAGCAGCATTACGTGCGAGCCACCGCGATCGCATCATACATTTCCTATTCTGGCTCGGCAATTTTTGCCCCAGCACTGGCTGGAACGCTCTACTATATTATTGGTTTGCACGGAATTTTAGCGATCGATATTGCCTCTTTTGCGATCGCTCTGGGTACAATCTCATTCGTGCATATTCCCCAACCAACAGCAGGGGATAGGAATTATATCAGCAGTGGGAATATTTGGCAAGAGCTAACTTTTGGTTTTCGCTATATTATCAAGCGTCCCAGCCTTTTGGCAATTGTTGTTTTCTTGCTGAGTTGTAACTTAGTTGCCAATGCAGGTAGTGCGATCGCCGCGCCGATGATTTTAGCGAAGAGCGGCAACGATGCAGCAGCGTTTGCCAGCGTGCAATTTGCCATCGGTGTCGGTGGGTTAGTTGGTGCTGTCGGATTGAGCATTTGGGGTGGCCCAAGTCGTCGCATCCACGGGCTATTGCTGGGCGGCGCACTAGGATATATCAGTAGCATGATGCTGGGTTTGGGGCGGATAGCATCAATTTGGATGGTGGCTGGCTTTTTTGAAGCTTTCTTTTCACCTTTTTTCGGTAGCTGCAATCAAGCCATTTGGTTATCGAAAGTAGAACCCCAAGTCCAGGGGCGAGTCTTTGCCTGCCGCTACCTAATTGCTCAGATTACTTCACCACTGGGACTGGCGATCGCCGGACCATTAGCCGATCGTATTTTCGAGCCAGCAATGATGTCTGGCGGCAGTCTAGCTGGAATATTGGGCGGCATGTTCGGCACTGGAGCCGGAGCCGGGATGGCACTTCAGTATACTTTATTAGCTGGCTGTGGCGCGTTGATTTGCTTGGGTGCGTATACCTTCCGCTTACTGCGTGACGTGGAAGACCTGGTGCCAGACCACGAGCATTCGTAAACGAAATTAAGCTGCGATCGTCGGAAACAGTTGACTCATATGTTAGGTGTTAGGTGTTAGGTGTTAGGTGTTAGGTGTTAGGTGTTAGGTGTTAGGTG
>ERZ1066129.7-NODE-7-length-79375-cov-46.835729_pt1 | contig 79375 bp, 78 predicted proteins | sample MGYA00382776_ERZ1066129 | MGnify/ENA primary metagenome ERZ1066129 (study PRJEB33369, sample SAMEA5778359) | biofilm metagenome | biome: Industrial cooling water; feature: Water cooling tower basin; material: Biofilm | place: United Arab Emirates | collected... | reverse complement strand
CGCTCTCAATCAATCTATCTATCATCCAAGACTCGGCGCTAGAAACCGGGTTTTTTAGAAAAACCCGGTTTCTGTCCAAAGTTGATGAATGCAAGATATATGATGCCATCTACAGCGAGTGAAATTCAATCTTTCGCTGTAAATCAATCTATCTATCATCCAAGACTCGGCGCTAGAAACCGGGTTTTTCAGTTCAGAAAATATGCGATCGCTTACCCTTTTTCTACTTGCTGGCGGGTATCAATTTCTACTTCGACTTCGGGTGCGGGTGAGGGGGCGGTGCGTTTGGAGAAACCCCAGAGGAATAGTAACGCGATCGCACTCACCATTAACCATTCTGGTGGCACTAAATCTGGGTTAATCGCTCGCACGAGCAGGCGCACGCCCACCAAGGCTACGGTACAATATCCGGCATCTTCGAGATAAAGGTATTCATCCAACCAGCGGATGAATAAACCTGCCATAAACCGCAGAGTAATGACGCCAATAGTGCCGCCCAAAAGAACCAACCAAGTTTGTTTGGAAACAGCGATCGCAGTCGTAACGCTATCGAGGGAAAATGCTAAATCGGTGAGCGCGATCGTTGGGATGGCTTGCCAGAGGTTGGCAAAGCGAGGGCCGTGGTGGTGGTGTTCGTCATCTTCTTCGGAAGTAAAATGCTGGAATACCAACCACAGCAGGTAAGCCGCACCCAATACCTCGAACTGCCAGTATTTAGTCACCCAGGTGGCGGTTAAAATTAACAGCATTCGCAGTACGTAGGCGACTAGCAAGCCGAGATTAAGCGCCTGACGTTCTAGTTTCTTGTCTTCGAGTCCTTGGGCGATCGCCGCCAGAGCGATCGCGTTATCTGCCGATAGTACCGCCTCTAAAGCAATTAGAACCGGCAACAGCAGCAACGCCTCAAGACCTTGATTAAATGGAGAGTTTAGTATGTGGTCGAGCATTAAGGATTTTTCTTAACAGAGTGTTCAAACACAAGCTACGAGTAGGGGTTTCAGTGGGATCAGACCCAGCTATTTTACCTCAGCTTAACTTTGAATTGTGCCAAAGATACCCCCCAGGCAAGTAGCGATCGCCCTACTATTGTTGCAAGTTGTAACAAAATATTCCACCTGAGTGCCGATTTGGTTGAAATTGGTGAACGATTAACCTATCGATCTGGAGTTATACCACTATGTCTCTAAGCGATACTCAAGTCTACGTGGCGTTGGTTGTGGCCTTGATTCCTGCTATCCTGGCCTTCCGTTTGTCAACGGAACTTTATAAATAACAGCGCTTGAGGGTATGGGGGACTCTTAAGATAGGGAAGCTAGGGATACCAGGAGCTTCAGGTGCAGAGGAGAATTGGACTGTAGATTCTTCTCAGCTCCCCCAGCTCCCCCAGCTCCCCCAGCTCCCCCAGCTCCCCCAGCTCCCTCAGCTCCCCCAGCTCCCTCTATCGGGTGCGCGCGCGTTCGGTTTGACTCTCAACCATCTGGCAGAAGCACCATTCAACTGTTAGGATGTTGACGCTGCTAGCTTGCTTGCCCCAGGGACTGTGAGACTCATTCGCGCAATGTTTCGCCACAATTCCAGCCCCAAGCAAAGCGGGTAAGTGTCTATGCTAATTTCTTGGCCATTTAGCCTATAGGTTGTACTTTACGACTGTTACCAACCATGAACGCAACTCAACCGTCAAGACGCGCCCCTGAAGCACCAGAACCTCGCCGCCGTCCTCGCCGAACTCAACAGCCGCGGCGCAGTAAGCCATACAATGCGATCGCGCTAGAAACATTTGCCAAGTTAGCGGTCAACGTCACCCTTTCTATCGCTGCTGTGGCTGCTTTAGTCCAATTGCTACCTTATCACTTCTCTACCCAAGCCAAGTTGCGGGAAATTCGCGAGGAAGTCAAGGAAACCCAAGCCCGCGTCAATGGCTTGCAAAACGAATTCAAACGCGCCTTCGATCCGCAACAAGCGAAAACTATGATGCAACAGCAAAGCCCCCGCGTCGATCCGGCGCGGCGTCAGATTATCTTAATGGACAAAAACGATCAACTAGCCGAACCTCAAGATTGAAACGGACTCAGTAGCTCGTTTAACCAATTTTCTACTTGCTGGCGCAGACGTGCTGCTGCGCTAGCATTTGAGGCTTTAGATTGAGACAAGTGTTCTAGAGAGCGGTGGTAGTCGGCGATCGCGCAATTCCAGTCGCCCAGCAGGTGGTAAGTCCGACCCCGTTCGGCATAGACGTGACCTTCTAACCATCCCAAACGCAGGGCAAAGTCAAAATTATCAATCGCCTGTTCATATTCTCCCATGTCTCGAAATGTAATCCCTTGGTTAATCCAGGCGCGAATGTGGACGGGATTGAGGTCAATGGTTTTATCGTAGTCTTCGATCGCTTCTTCTAAGAAGCCTTGAGAAGCATAGTAATTCGCCCGATTGTTATAAGCACCCGCTAGATGGGGATTGAGCTGGATAGCTTGGTTATAATCAGCGATCGCTAAGTCTAATTGACCGCTTTGAAAATATGCTAAACCTCGATTGTTATAGTCGTTTGCATTCCCGGCATTGCGCTCGATCAATTGAGTTAAAAGCTCAATTGTCTTGCTATATTCTCCTTGTTGTGCTTTCTCCAGCGCCACCTGACGCAAGTAATTGTCTTTTTCTAAACGAGCCTGTGATGAAATCTCTCTTTGGATAGATGCCGAACTAAAAATTGTTTCAGGATGAAAGCATTGAGCATCTTTCATATCCCGTTGACTACAATGAGACGCCACTGCTGCTAAGGGAACAGTCAAGCGACGCTGGTGTTGACCACTGTCTTGATTGTTGAGAGAAAAGCGAGCGTTCATGCGATCCTTTTTTTAGCGGTGGTTTGTTACATTAATTTATGTATTTTCAGAGCTTTATTGCTCTGTCAATGTGTCACTTGCTTATGTGTCTTAGGATAGAAATCTGCGTTTAGCAGAGAATATGTAAAAAGACAGATGATGCAAGTGCAATAGAGCCGGGTTTGATTGACCCAATATCAACTACAGTCTCTGACTTCAAGATTTCGGAAACAGATCCAAGTTTTTATGCCAATAGGTAATCTTTCCTAGCGATCGCATATGCGATCCACAATCGGTGATGCACCCAAAACAGAGGTAAAATCCAACGGATAGACACTATCTGTAATCCATCCGTTAAACACTTAAAAAGATTCCCATGACAACGGCAACATCCTATACCAATGCTCCAGATGTATCCGCAGATGACTACCTGGTTGTTGGTTTGGCGACCTGTTTCATTAAAGAAGACGGAGAAGTACATCAGGTTCCCATTGTAGAACCGATTCCCTCAGCAGCTTTGGAAGCAATTGTTAAGGGAATCCCAACTTCCTACCAAATGGCAACGGCTACGACCTTGGGAGCGGTTGTAGCAGGGGACAGACTGCTGCTGCCAGCAGAGTTCCCCGGCGAGGCACAGTTTGGGGCAGAATTTGTCGAACGAGCGATCGCTGCCGTCCGCACCTACAAGCGCAAACCCGCTGCCAAAACTATTATTCCCGCAGGAACTATAAAAAATGACTTCAACTACTCCGTAGATCGCAAACGGGTGCTAAACTCCCAACGCATCATCCGTACTGAGGACAACGTCAAACAGCACGAGTACACCCACAAGGTGCTTTAGCGCAGAGGAGCTGGGGAAGCTGGGGGAGCTGGGGAAGAAATTACTTCTACTTCCTCATCTCCCTTGTCTCCTCTGCCCAATTACCAATTACCAATTACCAATTACCCAAGTTAAACATGCTAAAACTTTACGGCGGTGCCCGGAGTCGGGCGTCAATTGTGCAGTGGTATCTCGAAGAAATCGGCGTTCCCTACGAGTTTGTGCTGTTAGACATGCAAAATGGGGAACATCGGCAACCAGAATTTCTAGCGATTAATCCAATGGGGAAAGTCCCCGCTATCGTCGATGGGGATTTTAAACTTTGGGAATCGGGAGCAATTCTATTGTATTTAGCGCAAAAGTATGGTAAAATACCACACTCGTTAGAGAAGCAAGCAGAAATTGCCCAATGGGTGCTGTTTGGGAATGCGACATTAGGGCCAGGGATATTTGTAGAAGCGAGTCGCGATCGCGAAACACCCCGCCTGCTGACTCCCTTAAACGAACTGTTTGAAAAGCAACCTTTTGTGTTAGGTGAAGAATTCAGCGTTGCAGATGTAGCAGTCGGGTCGATTTTGGCTTACATCCCGATGATGCTGAAGTTGGATTTAAGCGCTTATCCGGCTGTTTTGGACTATATCAAGCGCATGACCGAGCGGGAGGCGTTCCAGAAGGCGATCGGGGGAAGGACTGCGGCTTAAGCGCGATGGTCGCATAAACGTAAAAAAATTCGCAAAAGTACGCAGAGGGGCTTTCTCTCTGCGTACTTTTATGTTTAACTGACATCCTGCATCAGTAGTCCCGCCCTGAAGGGTGGGGCTATACAGACAAAGTCCGCCTGCGCGGACTGGAAAATTCCACCCACATTCTCGAACTCCTTAGCTATTGTTCGCAACAGAATCATTTAAAGAATCATGACAGAATTGTTAACGCACTTTCCTAACTGGACTGCCCTCGCCCAACGTTCGCTTGCTGGTGAATTACTTACGAGGGAAGAAGCACTTGCAGTCCTTCGCGCCCCTGATGAAGTAATTTTGGAGCAATTAGCAGCGGCGTACCGAGTGCGCCGTCATTATTGGGGAAATAAAGTCCGGTTGCACTTTCTACTCAACGCACAGAGCGGTTTGTGTCCGGAAGATTGCCATTACTGCTCTCAGTCTAAAATTTCCACAGCCGAGATTGAGAAATACCCGCTGTTAGCAAAAGAAACCATTCTGCAAGCCGCCGGACGTGCGGCACAATTAAAAGCAGGCACTTTCTGCATGGTAATCTCTGGGCGATCGCCAGGGGAAAAGGTTTTTGGCAAAGTTTTAGAGGCTGTACAAGAAATTAAAGCCAATTACGATCTAAAAATTTGCGCTTGTTTGGGTTTATTGAGCGAAGAACAAACGCAAAGATTAGCAGCAGCAGGAGTCGATCGGGTTAATCACAACCTAAATACTTCCGAAGATTATCATGGCGAAATTTGTACGACGCATAATTTTAGCGATCGCACTCAAACCGTCGAAAATGTAAAAGCAGCCGGAATCACCACTTGTTCTGGGGGAATTCTCGGCATGGGCGAATCGGATGACGATGTAATCGATTTAGCATTGTCCTTGCGGAAATTAGAAGTTACCAGCGTGCCGATTAACTTTTTAATTCCGATTCTCGGTACGCCATTTGAGGCGTTGGAGAAGCTAAATCCTCGTCAATGCTTGCGGATTCTTTGTTTGTTCCGGTTTATACTGCCTGCTCAAGAAATCCGGATAGCGGGGGGAAGGGAAGTGCATATGCGATCGCTCCAACCTCTGGGACTTTATCCAGCCAATTCTATCTTTATTGGCGATTATCTCACCACAGCCGGACAAGCTGCCAAAATGGACTTAGAAATGATTCGCGATGCTGGGTTTGTTTTAGAAGCACCCGACGGTTCTATTTTAGAAGGAAATCCCTTAGAAGGGATGCCAGAAACGCTTTCTAATCCATCATTTATACCTACCAAAAAGTAGATGAAAGAAACCCGGTTTTTTAGAAAAACCGGGTTTCTGGAGGGTGCGCGATCGCATTCTTTGCTCTGAAAAAGATGGTAAGTTATAATTAATAAAATCAAAGCAAAACGCCGTTCGTATGAGTTCTACTTTAGTGACTGGAGCAGGGGAAAGTTTAAATAAGTTAAACTACTCAGTAATAATTGAGCAGCAACAAGAGGGAAGTTATAAAGCTACAGTGTGGGGTTTACCAGAAATTCAAGCAACTGGAAATACGAGAGAAGCTGCCTTAACAAGTGTCCACCAGCTTTTAACAGCGCGTTTAGAAAAAGCTGAAGTGGTTTTTAAAGAAATTGCTTTGCCCGATTCAGAAAATCCTTGGATCAAGTTTTCAGGGATGTATAAGGATAATCCTCTGTTTAATGATATGGTAGCTGAAGTTGAAGCTTATCGTCGCGAACTCGATGCAGAAATGGAAGAATATTATCGTCAGATGGATGCAGTGGAGGAAAATAAGTGAGTTTGTGGATACTCGATACAGATCATCTGACACTTTGGCAAAATGAGCATCCACTTGAATTTGGGAAGATGGAAGAGTGCGATCGCTGTTCAATTTGATTGAGGGATTTGGGAGCGATTGCATCTCAAAAAATCACAAGCAATCTCACTGTAATCAAGCATTCAAAATAGGTTAGCTACTAGCAATTTTTTATCAAAAATATCTTTTATATTTGAATACTCCCTTTCCAACTTATTCTCTCTGTTTTCCTTGATTTTATCTTCTATAATTACTTTTAATATTTTAAATATTTCATCCTCTATGATAAAATATCTAGAGTTTTCTAAAAATTCAACTTTTTTTAATGCTTTTTCAAATCTTTTATCGTTTCCACTAATTTCACAGCTAACTTCAATTTCTTCAAACAGAACTTCTTTAAGTTTTTCATTTCCTTCCAAATCCTCTTTTTCAACTATAGCTTTGATGGCATTACTTATATTGGAACGCTCAAGCATTTGAACAGCCTCTTCGTTAAAAATTTTTACTTTGTAAAAATGAAAGTCTTGAGACACGGTTATTATCTCCTAATTTGTTTAAGATAATCAACTAATTCACGTAAAGTATTTACTTTCTCTAAACTAAAGATAAGGTTTTGAACCTGATCGCACTCATAATACCTTATATCGACAGAAGGATAAAGAGCTTGCAACTCTTTTATAGCCGCTTTGCCGTTATCATCAATATAGTTAACTGGAAAAACATAACGATAACCGCTTGGTTGCCTGCCATTATTCCACCTTTCTTTAAGTTTGTTAATAGATGACCTAAGATAGGAAGTACTAAAGTATTCTCCCATTTTACTAGGTGAAGTTTTACATTCGTAAATGTAGTTGCCACTTTCAAAAAATTTTGACTCCATGTTGAAATTACTCCTTTACATCATCTTGAACTAATTAAATCTGTTCTAAGTTTTCACTAGAGTATGCTTTAGGCTACATTCTTACGGCGAAAGTATGCTTTTACTTCACATTCTCTACCTAACTTACTTATACGAACATATCCCTTGACTGCTATTATTTTTCGTTCCATTAACCCTGTAATTAGTTCATCTGCTTGTGGCGATAAAGCTACAAAATCGGTTGCGGGTTCGTTGTTTTTCAAATTATCAACATAATCAACTCCGGGCTTCATCCCAAACTGTTGCATTAAGTCTTTCAAAACAGACTTAAAGGTTTTGTCAATAATGTTGCCTTGTTCAAAAGCATCAAGATTACTAAAATCAGGTAAATATGTAAGAGCTTGACTTAAAGCATTTTTGACTTGAGCGAATGAAACACGTAACATAAAAAGTCCTCCTAAATCATTTAATTTACAGATTGTTCTCGAATACTGTTAGCTCTTACAAAACAAGTGCTTATAGCTATTACCAGCTAAGGCTAGACTGTTTCGCAGCTTGACCCGTGCATTGCGCCGTTGTACGTTTTTTTACCTAACTTTACTTATAATAAGCTAGCTCTACTTAGCTAAATACTGATAAACATCAGCTTTTAAGCTAGGATTGCATCAGGAATTTTGGAGACTTCCAGCTATGGCATCGGCTAATGAGCAGTTTACCCAGGCGGCGAACCACTGGGACTTGGAAACGCTGTACGCAGATTTGGCATCTGTGAAGGGGAAGCGTTTGACACCCGTGGAGAAGCTGCACCTGCGGGGGTTGCTTTGCGGTTACAGTCCGGCTGAAATAGCTGAAAGGCTTGGTAAGGATGTGAAGGGAGTTGAAACTGATCTGTGTGCCACTATTTACAGGTATGTGAAAAATCTGCTGGATAAATGTAACGAGAAGATAGGCAATTGGAGAAATATTACTGAGTGGCTTGAGGAAGCAGGATATAAAATTCAGTGTGCTTCTGAATATCAAGTAAATAACTGCATACCTGTGGATATCTTAGGAAAAATAGCCAATGTAAAAATTGAAAAAGATAAAATAACAATTGAGATTGACCTGCGACTAGCAAAGCCACTAAATTCAGAAGTGGTTAAGGAAGATTTAAACCTTGAAGACAACACTACTAATTAGGGTTTTTCCTCAATTCAACTGCGTAGTATGGTGAAGCTGCTGACGGCGCTGAAGCGCTTACTACGAAGGGCGCGATCGCATCCTTATATCTAGTCCTGTAGTAGAGACGTTACATGTAACGTCTCTAATCATACGGTTAATGGTGTTGTAGGGGCTACTTTTACAAGTTTCCTTTGATCAAAAGCGAATTGTATTGATAAACCCGCCCCCCGCGCGATCGCATCCTCTATAAGCTTAAGAACGCATAGATACTAAATATCGTGAACTGGTGCGTTACGCGATCGCGCTTCACACCCTACAAATCAAGTGACTTGGATTTCAGCCCGCGAAGGCGGGCTTTGTTTGTGTAGCCCCACCCTTAAGGGTGGGGGCGTTTGGCAAAATTGGCGAAGGTATTGTCTAAAAAACCGGGTTTCTGGCGTCCAAAAAAAGCAGCTACCCCGTCTCCAGAGTAGCCGCCTATTTTTCTTTTAGATAATCCTGTTATCGGTTTATCTGAAACCAACTGCTGCTTGCCATACGAAAGCCAACAGCAAGAAAAACACCGGAATTACAGGTAGAACATCTACCAGGGGGTCGAAAATCGAATAAGCTTCAGGCAGTTTTGCCAACAACAGCGCTGCTTCCATGAATTATGTTTCCTCTCCAACACAGCTTTTCATAATTGTCGTATATCTTAACATGCTATGCGTCTTATGAATCGGGTTCAGGCGCAAGCCAATGACCAAATTCTTCCACAAAGCGATCGCTCACAATCGCCTCCCTAATCCTCTGCGTAAAACGGATCAGTTCGGTAATGTTGTGTATCGATAGTAACGTGTAAGCCAAAATTTCCCGTGACTTCACCAAGTGGCACAAATAAGCACGGCTAAAGTTCTGGCAAGTATAGCAAGGACAACTCGGATCTAAAGGTGTAAAATCTTCCTTAAATTGAGCGTTTTTTAGGTTCCAGCGTTCCCCGCTTACCATCGCCGTCCCGTGTCTCGCCCAACGAGTGGGAATCACGCAATCGAATAGATCGACACCAGCTGCGATCGCTTGCGTCATTTCTCGATATGTCCCCACCCCCATCAAATATCGCGGCTTCTCGAACGGCAAAATCGGTGTAGTAACTTTGACAATATTTTCGATCAGTGCCGCCGGTTCTCCCACGCTGACGCCACCAATCGCATAACCGGGTAAATCCAAGTCTACCAAAGCTTTTGCAGCTTCTTGCCTCAAATCTGGATAAACACCACCTTGCACGATTCCAAACAGCGCCTGGTCTTGACTTCCGTGTGCTTTTATACATCGCTCTAACCAGCGGTAAGTCCGCCCAGTTGCTGCTTCTACCTCTTCTCGACTCGCGGGGTAAGGCGGACATTCGTCAAAGGCCATTATTACATCGGCTCCCAGGGCGTTTTGAATTTGAATCGATCGCTCTGGCGTTAATTCAATCACGCGCCCGTCATACGGTGAGTTAAATGTTGCTCCTTCTTCAGTAATTTTACGCATTTCACTTAAACTGAAAACCTGGAATCCGCCCGAATCGGTGAGCATCGGGCCATCCCATCCCATAAACTTATGAATTCCACCCCCATTCGCTACAATATTTTCTCCCGGTCGCAAATGGAGGTGATAGGTATTCGCTAATACCATTTGCGCCCCCGTATCCCGTAATTGCGCGGGGGTAACGGTTTTGACGGTGGCGAGGGTTCCTACGGGCATAAAGCGCGGTGTTTCTACAATTCCATGTGGCGTTGTAAACACACCTGCACGCGCCTTAGTACGGCTACAGCAAGCCTGACATTGAAAAGAAAATTTTGCGCTCAAATTAATTTAAACTGGCTGATATTTGGCAAAATATGGGAGCGGGCATTGGTAATTCTTACCCGCACACCTGCTCTAGATTAAAAAGGCTCATCATCTTCGTCAATTTGCAGATCCCACTTACCGGAGAGGACTTGATCGACGACTGCATCTAGGGCGGCGGCATTAAATTTGGCGGTGCATCGCTCTTGCAGAGAATTTGAGAGTGGAATCAAGCGCAAGCGACGACTATCTTGAACCAGATCGAAATAGCTTTCGCAATCTGAAGATTGTTTTAATTCTAAATAATCAAAACTATAGAGATTCAAATAAAGCGCGCGGTTGGCGACTAAAGTAGCTCGATTTGGATCGGCAAAGACTTCCAACACGTATCCTTCTCCCTGACTCTGCAAGCGTTCGTCCTGGATGTGGAGATAGCGGACGTGGTGCAAATCGGCAAGCAGTCGATGCATGTCCAGCTTATTAACAACAATGCCCGTATCGATAATACACGGAGCAGGCAGCTGAGTAGGGGATGGATCGTGTCGCATAAAGATAAAGACCTTTGGCCTCAACGCGCCTTGATATTGGCAGGGAATGGGTAGATACAACAACAGGGGTCAGACCCTACAGGCTTGCCTTAAGATTAAAAACATTGAGCAACCTAAACAAGGATGCCTCAAATCTAGGGTATGGGTTTGGCGAAGACTTGTAGAATCGGCTTTAATTCCAGAATAGCTGGTATGTCCGAAATAATCACTATGTTATTTGGAGAATTTATCACCGCTTCGTGATGGAATTTACCTACTTGACGGCCTCGAATTTAGCTATTGTGATACACGCACTGGCGTAGCGATACGGTAGGCGGTAGGAGTGTGACGGTGAATCATCGACGCTTGGAACAATCGAAAAGCCCATTTTGGCAAAGACAGGGGGCGGCACTGGCAGCCGCGATCGCATTCTACACCTGTCTCCCCGTGCCCACGAGTTGGACGCTCGCCTTCCGAGGAATGGCGCGCCTCGCCCCTCTGATCGGATTGATGATTGGGGGATTGTTGGGATTGGTGGATTTTGGCTTGCAACAGCTGGGAATGCCTGTCCTCACCCGATCTGCCCTCGTAGTTGTGGCGTGGATCGCTTTGACTGGCGGATTGCATCTCGATGGAGCGATGGATACGGCGGATGGATTGGCGGTGCAAGATCCGGAACGCCGTTTAGAGGTAATGTCAGATAGCCTGACGGGGGCGTTTGGGGCGATGGCTGCGATCGCTCTCGTACTCCTCAAAACCACTGCCCTTAGCGATCTAGAATCCTATCGCTGGCTGGTTTTAATGGCAGCAGCGGGCTGGGGACGCTGGGGACAGTTGGTAGCAATTATTTCTTATCCCTACCTCAAAGCAGAGGGCAAAGGCGCGATTCATAAAGAATCAATTCATTCGCCTAACGATTTGTTACCGGGACTGGTGCTATTGTTGGCACTAAGCGCGTTGCAAATCTTCCTGGCTCGGCAGACTTGGATTTTAGGCGCTGGGATGGCGTTTGGCGGAGGAGCGATCGCCGTCCTCACAGGCGCTTGGTTCAATCATAAATTAGGCGGTCATACCGGCGATACCTACGGCGCCATAGTTGAATGGACAGAAGCTTTATTACTCTGTCTGCTGACTGGACTTTGAGCAAAGGAGATGGGGAGACAAGGGAGACAAGGGAGACAAGGGGGACAAGGGGGACAAGGGAGAATTTGGAACTACAATAAATTACTCCCTCAGCTTCCCCAGCTTCCCCAGCTCCCTCAGCTCCCTCAGCTCCCTCAGCTCCCTCAGCTCAAGAAAGCTCCCCCTACCCATTACTGAACGGGTCGCAACCGCGTTACTTTAAGCTTAAAATCACCTCCGGCGGTTTCGCCGAAGGCTCTTACCCGGACAATATAAGTCCCCCCATCTTTAATGCGGGTGAATAAAAGCGAGTTGGTGCTGCCATCTGGGCCATCATCATTTTCCGCTACCGTTGCGCCGTCTTTAGATAGCAGCGTCACAATCGTATCAAAGCCCTCAGACGTTAGATCGATCGCTACATTGTCTCCCGCAGTCAGCGTTACAGTATAGTCGCGGGCAAATCCGCCCTGTCCTGTGGGAATATCTTTATCTGACAGGTTACCGCTCACCTCGCCAGCAGGGGGTAAAGGTTGTGGATTATACGCCTGACATTGTTGTTGAGCGCGCACAGAGCCAGCACACAGACTGAGCGCCAGCAAGGTGGCTGGAACGAATGGGACAGATCTAAACCGAGTAGCGAAAGCTTGAATCATGATAAACCGCAGTATTTCGGCAAAAAAGCGTAAGCGTGTCAATTATAAAGGTCGCTGTTTAGACTTTCTTTGATTTGCTGGAGCCGCATCTTTAAAATTGTCTAAAAATTATCGGGAAGAAACATTCTGCCCGGAAGCAGCGATCGCTACCAAACCATACACCGTTATACCTTGTCGGCGCAACACGCTAGCCGCCGCCCGCGCCGTCGCCCCAGTTGTGTAAATATCATCTAATAGCAGCACGCTTGCACCAGGACGTGACTTTTGCAACCTTTTCCCGACAGCAAAAGCGCTTTGAAGATTTTTCTCCCGCTCTTCTGCCCCCAGTGAAAACTGAGCTTCAGTTTCCCGGACTCGTTCTAAACCTTGTCGCTGTAAGGGTAATCTCGTTATCTGACAAAAACTTTCTGCCAGCAATTCGGCTTGATTGTATCCGCGCTGGCGTTGCTTGTTGGCGTGCAGGGGAATCGGGACTACCGTTAGTTTAGTATCGCCAGCAAGGCCAGAATTGAGCCATGCTTTACCGAGCCACCGTCCCAAGGGTTGGGCGATTTGGGGTTGATTATCGTATTTCAGCACGGCGAGCGATCGCTTCACCGCACCGCCATAGCTACCCCAAGCAAACACTGGCAATTCTGATTGCCAAAGCTGCCTTGCCCGATCTAGTTGACACCGTTGCAGTTGTCGCTCGCAGTACTGGCATAACACTTCCGGCGTCTGACGCTGGCAGATCGGACACTGGGATTGCATAAATAAACTTAACAACCCGTTAATATTTGGTATCCCGATTCTCATATAGAATTTAATTCGCACTCCTTGCGATCAACCACCCGCCGCGAAGGTCACCATAATCAAAATGGAAAGTAAAAGACCGGGGCTTAGTAATAATGCTAACATTCCTAACTCTTGTAAAGTCATAATACTAACCTCTGGTAAGCAGACTTTTTCACCTTACCAAAACCGCTTTTGATTCCCATCCGCCTACAGGCTTATGCTTGCCTAAATTTATCTAATTTTTAGATTTCTCCTAACCATTAGGTATGCACTTTAACAAGATATCTGGCTTCTATGACAAATTGGTTATTCAAAGTGCTACCCTAACCAATGTTGATTTTCTCCTAATTTTCTCTTAAAACCTATGTCTCAAATAGCAGTTTTTATCATTCCAGTTTATGCTTTGATTGTAATTTTTGGCGGCATTTTCGGTTACCTCAAAGCCAAAAGCAAAATGTCTCTCATATCCGGCCTAGTTAGCGGTGTAGCTTTATTAGCTAACTGGTTGTTGGCGGAATCGATAGCGGTAAAATTGGGGATGGCAACCGCGATCGCAGCCGTGCTTTCAATTACTTTTATTATCAGGTTTGTTCGCACTCGTAAATTTATGCCAGCCGGTTTAATGATGTTGTTGAGTTTGGCAGCAACTATTGTCTTTGCTTTGGGTTGGCTGGCTTAGTCATATTTTTGTGGGAATACCGTGCGATCGCAGTTCAAATCTTGTTGTTGGCTGGTAAATTTATCCGGTGAAAAATGTGGGAAAATATGAAAAACCCAAGCTGTGATTCCCTCACAGAGCCAATCAAGTAATTTTTCGCAGTTAAATGTTGCATAGAATACAAGGCTCTTCCTAGTAAGTCAAATGTTAATTGACAATTGTCACTAAGCCATGTCGAACGCCATAAAGCAGGCGGTTAATGATAACTTGATCGGCTTCGCTCAGAGAACCATTTAACAAGGCAGATCTAATCTGATACCGATCTGAAAGCGTCATCCTACCAGAAACCATAATCTGACCAGAGAGCGCTTCAATGGTTGCGGAGTGGCAAAAGATTTGAGATTGCATAGCAGTAAGACCATAGGTAAACTCAGCAATTTTAATATCGCCAAATTTCGGATGAGGCGACGTGATGGGAAGCATATAACCAATGTGAGAGTAGTCATGGAATTGGGTGATGTAGATTGCAGCCAAAATGTGATGGTTTTACGTTACCTGAGTGATGGAGATCATAGAAAAGTAGGGCTAAGGCTACCAATCTAAGACGGGACATTCTGGGCTTCTCTAGAAGGGGAAAGGGGGAAAGGGGAAAAAGGGGAAAAAGGGAAAAGAGGGGAAAAAACGATGCATAATCCTTTCCCTAGCCCCTAGCCCCTAGCCCCTAGTCCCTATCCCCAGTTTCTGGTTCTGTTGTGCCCAATATTTACTGGCTGCGGCAGGGTTAAATTTAATTAATTCGGTATTTCCCAGTTGGAGTATTTTTGTTGGCTTTGGCGGAATAATATCTAAAGCGGCGATCGCTTGCTGAGCGATCGCACCAGCCAATAAAGGGGGTACGGAGTTGCCAACTTGTCGGAAACCGTGCCATTTAGTTGTATGAAAGCGAAACCAGTCTGGAAACGAGTGCAATCGGGCTGCTTCGCGCACGGAAATCACCCTGGGTCGGGTAGGATGGATCGGACGCGGGGAAGTGTAGCGACCGCGTTCTGCACCCGTTCCCGCGCGCAAAGTGTGACAGAGTCCGTCCCAATCGAGGCGTCGCAGGTGACTGATAGAATCTAACTGACCTGGGGGTAAATCCTGAAAACGCTCGATGCAGGTATCTTTGTGTTTAGTACGGCGGGAACTGGTCAAAAGTTGGGGATTCCAGACTCGCAAATCGGAAAAATCGGTTTGATTGCCTTCAATACCTCGCATTTGCCGCCCGTAGGATGTCGCTGATGTTACAAGCGATCGCGTTTCTTCCTCACTCAGCAATACCTCGTCGGTTTTCCACAGTTCGGGAAAGTCATCTAAATCTGGTAAATCGGCGATCGCATCCCTGACTGTTACTTTAGTGCGATCGCCGGGTTTTGGATACGATAAAGGCAACTCCCCAACGCGAGAACCCAATAAAAACAACCGCCGTCGCTGCTGCGGCACGCCAAAATCTGCGGCGTTCAAACACTTAACTGGTTGTGTAATGGAATACCCATTGCTTTCAAATTGCTCAATTAACCGTTCCAGCAGTTCCGCGTATCGCTTATAAATCATTCCCGGTACGTTCTCCATCACAAAATACCGAGGTTTTAATTCGCACACCAAGCGACAAAAATGAAACACTAACTCGTTGCGCGCGTCATCGAGACAATTCTTGCCTATGATCGAAAACCCTTGACAGGGTGGCCCACCGATGAGTAAATCGATTTCAGGTTTTCTCTGCTGTTGTTCTCGCAAAAGAGCTTGCCAAATCATCTCGCCGGAAACGGTGGTAATATCGGCAGCTAAAACAAGAGTTTGGGGAAAGTTATACTGATAGGCAGCGGCGTGGATTGGATCGCGTTCAATTGCTAAGAGTACATCGAAACCAGCTTGTTCTATCCCCAGGGAAAACCCACCCGCACCCGCAAATAAATCGATGGCAATCGGACGACGACAATCCATTTTAGATTTTAGATTTTAGATTTTAGATTTCAGATTTTAGATGTGAGATTAAAATCTAGAATTTAAAATTGCCAGAATTTCTTTTGCCGCGCGATCGCACGCCCCTATTTCTCCCAAAGCTTGCCGCATTTGGCGATATTCGGCAAGGGTTTTTTGCCGCTGGGTTGGTTCTAGCAGCTGCAACGCTTCGCGGACAATATTTTCTGGGGTAGCTTGTTCTTGCAGCAACTCTGGCACAATCGATTTCATCTCGACTAAGTTGGGGGGTGACATAAAGGGGATAGAAAATTTTAGCACCTTGCGGGCGATCCAAGCAGTCAGCGGATTGACGCGGTAAATCACTACTTGCGGCACGTCTAACAGAGCTAATTCTAAATTAACCGTGCCGGATTTGGCGATCGCTAAGTCAGCAGATGCCAGTACTTCTTTAGTTTTATCGGCTACCAAGGTAGCTTTGATGCCATAATCTTGAATTGCTTGTTCGATCGGTTGTCGATAGGTTTCTAAAGACAGGGGAATCCAAAAATAAACTTGGGGAAATTTTTCCTGGATAATTTTAGCCGCCTGGAACATAGGCGGGAGGACATATTTTAATTCTTGACGGCGGGAAGCGGGGATGAGAGCGATCGCTATTTGATCTGACTTTATACCCAATGCGGCACGCGCTGTCTCGCGCTTGGGAAATCCCTGCATCCGGTCTACAATTGGATGACCCACCCAAACAACTTTTGCCCCATTTTTTTGGAAATATCGCGCTTCTTCTGGAAATATTGCCAACAAACGATCCGTAGTGTTGACAAGGCGTTGGGTATTTTGGGGACTAAGCGACCAAACCCACTCTTGGGGAGCAATAAAATATACAATCGGGACTTGCGGAGCAACTTGGCGCAGATAGCTGCTAATAACTAAATTTGGCCCCATATAGTCAATTAGCACCACCAGATCTGGGGGGTATTGTTGCAGGTATTCTTTAGCGCGACGCTGGATCTTAAGAGTCGGAAAAATATAAGCGAGAGACTCAAATAAACCGATGGAACCGATGCTGGTAGTATTGCCCAGAATAGTAGCACCAGCAGCAGCCATGCGCGAGCCACCCAAGGCGACAATTTCTAATTGCCAGTTAGAAATTCTAGCGAGTCGCTGCAACGCCTCGATTAACAACGCCCCTTGAAGATCGCCTGATACCTCTCCAGTACTAATAAAAATTCGCAAAGGGGCAGAGGGGCAGAGGGGCAGAGGAGACAAGGAAGACAAGGAAGACAAGGAAGTAGGACTTACTTCCTCAGCTCCCCCAGCTCCCCCAGCTCCCTCAGCTCCCTCAGCTCCCTCAGCTCCCCCAGCTCCCCCAGCTCCCCAGCTCCCCATCTCCTCTGCTCCTCTGCTCACTCTTCACCTCTCGCGCCCAAACGGCGTCCTGGAATTAATCCTCGGCGTCCTTTAGTTTGGGAAAGTTGCAGGAAGCGATGTAAATGCTGCAATTGTTCGCTAGCTGGGAGGAGTTCTAACTGTTCTAAAGCTTGATTAAAACTTAGTCCAGATCTATATAAAATGCGGAAAGCTTTTTTGAGGGTTTGGAAAACTTGCCCTTCGTTTAATTCGGCAATTCCAGCGCGTTTTAGTCCGACTTGATTGAGACTTCGCACGCGCGAGGGATTCCCTTCTACTAGCATATAAGGCGGCACATCCCGGTCAATGCGGCTCATCCCGCCCACCATTGCCAAACGCCCAATCCGGACAAATTGATGAACGCCTAAAACTCCCCCAATCACAGCTTTAGACTCGATATGTACGTGTCCGGCTAAAGCCACAGAATTAGTAATAATCACCGAATCTTCAATCGTACAATTGTGGGCAACGTGGGAGTAGGCCATCAACAGATTATTATTGCCAATTAACGTTGCTTCCGGTTCGCGAGTAGCGCGGTTAATCGTAACGTATTCGCGAATTTTATTGCCATTCCCGATGATTACTCCTGTCGGAGAACCATCATATTTTAAATCTTGAGGTTCTAAACCAATAGCTGCACCGGGGAAAATTTGATTGCATTCGCCAATTTCCGTATCCCCATCGATCACCACATGCGCGCCGATAACCGTTCCCGCACCAACTTTTACTTTCTCTCCAATCACCGCGTATGCACCCACTTGCACCGTCGGATGTAATTCTGCCCCAGGATGAATAACAGCGGTTGGATGAATGAGCGTTTTCAAGGGTCTTACTCCAAAGAATTTCAGATTTTAGATTTTGGATTTTAGATTTATGCGGTTATTGCTTACTAGGTAGTTTTTGATAGTTGTTACATTATCAATTACCAATTACCAATTACCAATTACCATCTCAAATCCAAAATCCAAAATTGTTTAGTCTACCAGGGAAAACATCATTTCTGCTTCGGCTGCTAATTGACCATCTACTTCAGCCTTGCCCTGCATTTTACCGAAACGACGCTGTTTCACCCACAGCAGTTCCACAGTCATCACTAATTGGTCGCCGGGAACGACGGGACGGCGGAATCGGGTTTTATCAATTCCGGCGAACATAAATAAACCTTCAGGTATATCGGGCATCTGTTTCATAATGATGCCGCCCACTTGCGCCATTGCTTCTACAATTAAAACACCCGGCATGATAGGACGACCGGGAAAATGTCCTTGAAAAAATGGTTCGTTGACGGTGACGTTTTTAATCCCAACTGCCTGCTTTCCTTCTGTGTAATCGATAATTCGATCTACTAATAAAAAAGGATAGCGGTGAGGCAGGAGTTGTTGAATTTCTTCAATTGTGAGGACGGTTTTAGGCGCTTCTGGAGTTGCTTCACCTGAAGGTGGAGAAGCATCAGGAGTGTTAACGTCAGTCAGAGTAGACATGATTGGCAATTTTAGATTTTAGATTTGGGATTTTAGATTTTAACAGGCCAGAGGGTAGTAGGTATTTGTTTGATAGTTTTCCATTACCAATTACCCATTACCATCTAAAATCCGTCGGGCGAGTTGGATATGCAAGCTGTGGCTTGCTTTGTAAGCTAAAAAGTGAGCAACGGGGAAATTTCCCAATAAGCTCAAGTCGCCTACTAAGTCTAAGATTTTATGACGCACTGGCTCATTTGCAAATCTCAACGGCGGATTAATCCAGCCATCGGCACCGCAAACCAGGGCGTTATCTAAACTGCCACCTTTGATCAAACCTTTGGCGCGTAACTCATCGATTTGATGGAGCAAGCCAAAAGTACGGGCGGGTGCGATCGCTTCTAAAAAACTTTCGCAACTTGGTGACCAACTATACCACTGATTGCCAATTGCGGGTAGATCGAAGTCGATTCCGTAGCTAAAGCGCAATTCTGGTGAAGGTATAGCCGCGACGAAAGCATCGCCTTGGTAAATCCAGATTGGTTGTTTCAGGTGAGAGGGGAGAGCTGGGGGAGCTGGGGGAGCTGAGGGAGCTGAGGGAGCTGGGGGAGATGTTGGTACTATTTCCTCAGATCCTTTGCAGCTCTGGCTATCGACTAATTTTGCTGATGCGATCGCTTCACACCAAACCCTTGCCGAGCCATCGAGTAACGGCACTTCCGGGCCATCAATTTCGATCCGGGCATTGTCCACACCCATTGCAGCTAAGGCAGCTAGCAGGTGTTCTACCGTGCAGACAGAAATTTTACCCTCACCTAGCTGAGTAGACAAAAGCGTCTGGCTAACAGCCTCCAAACGGGCATGGATCGCAGGTTCTCCCGGCAAATCCACCCGCACAAAATAACGACCTTCCCCAGGGGATGCAGGCAGGACTCGCACTTTAGTAACAACGCCACTGTGAAGTCCAACCCCCGATAATTCAAACATAGATGCAATAGTACCGAGCATAGGGAATTGCAGATTTAAGATTTGAGATTGCAGATTTATGGAATGTACTGCCTTTTTTCTTCCCCAGGACTTACGCCAAGAAACCGGGTTTCTATGAAAAATCGTTGGTTTAGAAACCAGAGATCTAAGAAGAAACCCGGTTTCTGACTTCGCCGTGAGTAAGTCCTGTTCCCTCTTCTTCCTTCGTGTCCTAAAACGCTATCGCGTTTCGCTGAGCGCATCCGCGCCGCTGCGCGAACGCTATCGCGCCTTCGCGGTTCAATCAATCTAAAATTGCAGATTCCAGATTTCTGACAACCAAATCTGAAATCTAAAATCTGCAATCTTAAATCCTTAAAATCGTTCGCCGATGCCGAAGTGAAAGCGACCATCGCCGTCATCGTTTATACCGTAATCTAGGCGAATCGGGCCTAGCGGCGATTGAATGCGGACGCCTACACCGTAGCCGAAGCCAGTACCTGGTTTGCGGCGAATTCCGGCAGGATTGCCCGGTACGGCGCTATCAGTACCGAGATCCGAACCAAAATCGACGAATAAAGCGCCGCCGAGAAAGTTAAAAATCGGGAAGCGATACTCTGCGGTAGCTTGGACGTAACTGCGACCGCTGCCTACATCTCCTTCATCATAGCCCCGCACCGAGTTTGCACCACCGAGGGAGAACGCTTCATAGGGGGGTAAATCAAACAAAACGGTTCCCGCTTGCAAGTTAAAAGCTAGAGCTTGCGGCCCTCTGGCGAAGCTGGTAAATCTTACAGGGATGTAGTAACTATAGCTACCGCGCAGTCTGGTGAGGAAAATGCTTCCTAAACCAATCGGGATTGATTGATCGACACCAACTCGGAATAAGGAACCGCTAGTGGGGCGCTGGCGATCGTTGCGGACATCGCGCACGAGGCCAAATTGTACTGTGACTAGATCGTCGCTGCCTTCACCGCTGAAGCTCAAATCGTTGCCGAGTTCGTCTTCTGGAGCAATGTCGCCATCGCGATCGCGGATCGAAACCCGTTGATACTGTAAGCCTAAAGATGCCTGCCAATCTGGCACGATAAAAGGATTTCTCGCCAAAGGACGGTTGAAGGTAACGCCGCCACCTAGACGAACGATGCGCGGGCGATCGCCGTTGTCGAGTTCAACTTCTCTCTCGCCCCCATCAAAAATCAACGAGATCGAACGCCGTCTAAAGAAGTTAACCGTGTAAGAAGTCCGGTAAGGATCGCCGCCGATCCAAGGATCGGTGAAGCGCAAGTCAAATAACAACTCTCGTTGCCCTAACTGCACTTCCGCGCCCAATTTTTGGTTATTTCCGCCCACGTTTTGCTGTTGATAGCTAACCGAACCAAACAACCCGCTAGCGGAACTAAATCCAGCCCCCGCCGCAATTGAACCGCTGCTTCTTTCTTTGACGTTAACCGTCACGACGGCTCTGCGGGGGTCTTGTCCTGGGCTGAGGGACACCTGTACGTCTTCAAACAAACCGAGGCCAAACACGCGGCGCAAATCGGCTTGGATGCGATCGCGGTTAAACACTTGCCCCGGCTTCAGTTCCATTTCCCGCAAAATAATATACCGGCGGGTGCGACCTCGAATCGGTCTACCTTGGGCATCTTCCGCTTCGCCTTCTTTGTTCAAGAAGCGGACTTGAATATCTTCCACCACCCCTTCGGCGACCACCAAGGTGACGGTGCCATCGGGAGAGACGCGGGAGTCAACCACCTGCGCTAAGACAAAACCCCGTTGTTGATACCACTCGTTTAAGCGCTTGATTGCTGCTTGCAAGTCGCGGAAATTCAGGATTCTACCGTACTGAGGGCTGAAAATTTCGTTAATGACATCTTGCGTTACAGCTTGAGTTCCCTCGGTTTGTACCCCTCGCAGCACCGGGTTTTGATCGACGAAAAACGTGATTCGCACGCCCAAGGGTGTATCTTCTGGCACAACGCGCACGTTGGTGAAAAAGCCGGTAGCAAAAATGGCATTGATATCTTGTTGCAATTGCGATCGCGTTGTAGTGCGCCCGGGTTGGGTGCGAATCGCATCGTAAACTACGTTTTGCAAATCCCCTTCCGCACCGCTAACCACCACTTCTGCCACCAATACGCGGGGTTCGTCAGGAGCAGGCGTCGGCTGGGCATTGGATGGCGCTTCTGGCGTCCCTGGCGTCGCAGGCGTTCTCTGGGGGATATTCAGTTCGATATTCGGTCTGGAGGGCGGGGGGTTCAACTCCAGCTGAATTTCGTTGGGGGTTTCTTGGGTTGGAGTTGGCGTTCCTTGGGGCGGAGTTCCGGGCGTTCCAGGCGTTTCCGGTTCTATTTGAAGCGTTGGTGGCGGTGTAGGTTCGCTCTGAGGGGGATTGGTATCGGTGGGCGCATCGGTAGGCGTTGGTGGCGATGTAGGTTCGCTCTGAGGGGGATTGGTATCGGTGGGCGCATCGGTAGGCGATGGGGTAGCAGGCGCTTGCCCCATCAGTTCTGGGATGCGCGCCTCTGCTCCCCTGCTCTCCTGCTCGTCTTTGGGGGCGGGTTGAGAGAGAATATTTGTTGGAGTTGTAAGATTGTTGGTTAAACCCGCCCCTACAGCGCTCCCCTGCACTCCTGGGCTATGAGGCAGAGATGCTAAAGATGGAAAAACTTCTGCCGCCGCCTTGGGTTGAAGATCTGCGAACGGCGCTAGGGAATCGGTAATCGGGGTTTCTACAGATGTTGCTGCTGTCTCTGTCCCCTTTTTGATTTCATTTTTGGCAACGGGTTTGAGCAGCGAAACTGAGGAGTTAGAATCTTCCTCTTTACTCTTGTTGTCTTTTTTCTCATCTCTAGTTCGCCCTCTGCTTTTAACATCAGCAGCAATGTCTGGCGAGGAGGCATCAGCGGTTTGTGCTTTCGCTGGTAATGAGTTACTAAAAGCGGTTGAGGCAGCCACCGCTGCCAGCAAGACTGGAGATAAGCGCATTTTGTTCACTTTGTCAAACACTTCCACACACCAAAGGAACGCAAGCAAGCAATTCCCTATTAGCTTCTGGGATTTTCGCACAGCTGCTTGCTCAAAACCATACATCGGTTACCGAACACTGACGCGGTTGCCCGCAAGATTGTTGCTTTTTTCCGGAAGTTGGGGGAGCTGAGGGAGCTGGGGGAGCTGAGGGAGCTGGGGGAGCTGAGGGAGCTGGGGGAGCTGGGGGAGCTGAGGGAGCTACTGAAGAAATTAGTTTTACTTCCTTGTCTTCCTTGTCTTCCTTGTCTTCCTTGTCTTCCTTGTCTTCCTTGTCTTCCTTGTCTCTTTAACGGTTATTTGTTTGCTGTAAAACCCGTTCCAGGACTTGCTGATAGCCGCTTTCTACATTGCCCAAATCGCGGCGGAAGCGGTCTTTATCCAATACTCTTAGATTCGGATCGGTTTCTTTTGCATCCCACAGGCGGCAGGTGTCGGGGCTGATTTCATCGGCGAGTAGTACTTGCTGTTGTTCATCGGTGCCAAACTCCAGCTTGAAGTCTACCAGGGTAATGCCGCACTGTTGGAAAAAGTCTTGCAGAATGGTGTTAATTTGCAAAGCTAGCTTGACAAGTTGCTCGACTTGTGATTCAGTTGCCAGTTCTAGTAGGAATAAGCGATCGCGCGTCAGTAGCGGATCTCCCAAGGGGTCGTTTTTGTAATAAAACTCAACCATTGGTTGCGGTAAAACTTTACCTTCTGGCAATCCGGTTTGCTTGCACAAACTACCAGCAGCAATATTGCGGACGACGACTTCTAAGGGCAAAATTTTTACAGCTTTCACCCGCATTTGATTCGGTGCTGGTTGGTCGATAAAGTGGGTAGGAATGCCGTTAGCTTCCATCACCTGAAACAGACGACTAGCGATCTGAGCATTCATCTCGCCTTTGCCGACGATACTGCCTCGTTTTTGGGCGTTAAACGCTGTAGCGTCGTCTTTATAGTGCGCCAGTAATACCTTTGGATCGTCGGTGCTATAGAGAATTTTGGCTTTGCCTTCGTATAGTTTTTCGTTCATTGGTAATTGGTAATTGGTAATTGGTAATTGGTAATTGGTAATTGGTAATTGGTAATTGCTCATTGCTCATAGGGGATCGATATTAAAATATCACATTAGCCATTAGCCATTAGCCATTAGCCATTAGCCATTAGCCATTAGCTATTACCCATTACCCATTACCCATTACCTATTTTGTCGTCATTGCGTGTACGCCGTTCCAATTTTCGGGGGGTGGTTCTTCGAGGAATTTCGCTGCTCTTTCCAAGTGGATCGCGGTGGCGATATCCTGGTAATCCAACTGCTGAGCTGCCGTAAAGTGCTGGATTGCTTGCTCGAATTTCCTGTTTAGGTACGCTTCTCTTCCGGCATTGTAATGGCAGATAAATTGCTCGGTGACAGCATCTAGGGGTGAGCGGCGATCGCCGATTAATTGGTATATTTTTACCGCTTCGTGTTTGCCCTTGACCCGAATTTTATCTAGTTCGCGTACCCAAATGCGATCGCCGCACAAGTTATAGGTGAATTCGCTCAAAACAATATCGCATCCATATTCTTTGGTGACGCTTTCTAAGCGCGAACTCAGGTTAACTCCATCGCCGATCACCGTGTAATCCATGCGTTTGTGGGAACCTATATTACCCGAAACCACTTCCCCCGAACTAATGCCGATGCCGATATTAATTTTAGGTTGGTTTGCCATCACGCGGCGATAGTTAAAGTCTGCCAGACGCCGACGCATGTCCAGCGCCGCACGGACTGCCATCCAGGCATGGTTTTCTAAGGGCAACGGCGCGCCGAATACTGCCATCAAGGCATCGCCGATAAACTTATCTAAGGTGCCTTCGTGGTTAAAGACTGCCTCCACCATTGTTTCAAAGTACTGATTCAGCAGCGATACCACTTCCGCCGCCCCCAGATTTTCTGTCAGCGTCGTGTAACCCCGGATATCAGAAAATAAAATCGTCACTTCCTTGCGCTCGCCTACCATCAGCGCATCGTCGCCCTGTGCCATCACTCGCTCTGCTACGTTTGGCGTCATGTACCTATACAGGGTGGATTTCATCCGTTTTTCTTGACTGATATCTTCTAACACCACCAGTCCCCCTCTAGCACCTCCTTCCGGATTTGTCAAGGGGTTAACGGTAATATTGATGCTGCGTTCGATTTCGGTGATTTTTTCTCTGGGTATGGGGGGAGAGGGGATCGAGCAAGTAGGATGGGAATTTCCGTCTGGGCGGTGAAGCTCAGATTTTTCGTTCCAGGGGATAAAGAATTCTGGATGAGAGCGATCGCAAATCGCTAAAATCCAGCTTTGATTGGCGTCGTTTAGGTTAACTTCCGAGGCTGATTGCCCTTGTGCGTACAATCCTATCGTCAAGTTTTGCTCTGGCACGTAATGCTTGGCACCCGTTTTCACCGCATCCTGCAATCGCATTTGCAAATTATCAACCGGCACGACTTCCCAAACGAGTCGTCCCATCAGTTTTTCCTTCCATAAACGTTTGTTTTTCTTGCCAGAATTTGCTTGCAGCGGACAACCGAGTAATTCTAGTGCGGCATCGTTAATCGTGACAATTTTGCCTTCCATATCGGTGGAGATTACCGCATCGGATAAGCTTTGCAGAATGTCTTTCTGATATTGCTTTTCTAGGAGAACATTTTCAAACAGTTTGGCATTTTCTAACGCGATGCCAGCTTGAATATTAAAGGCTCGCATAAATTCTTCATCCGAGCCAGTAAAGCTACCCTGATTTTTATTAATTAATTGAGTGACGCCGATCAATTCGTTGCCAGAATTAAAGACTGGCAAGCACAAAATATTGCGAGTTACATAACCAGTTCTTTTATCAGTACTGGGATCGAACCGCGGGTCTTTATATGCATCTGTAATATTGAGCGGTTGACCGGTAGAAGCAACATAACCAGCAATGCCTCGATTAGCCGGGATGCGGATTTCGATTAAGGTTTTCCCATCGGCTGCGGCAACTTTTGTCCAGAGTTCGTTGGTTTCTTTTCTCAGTAAAAATAAGGTACTGCGATCCGCTTGCATTAAATTGCGAGCTTGATCCATTACCGCTCGCAGCGTTGTTTCTAAATCCAGACTTTGACCGAGAGTTTGAGTGGCTTTCAGCAGTGCCGATGCGCCGCGTTGATTGCGAGCTGCCACATAAAAAGAGCGACAACTTTCTAAGATAATACCGATTTTGGCAGCAAAGTCTTGAAACTGTTCGACATCATCGCTATCAAATGGTAGATTCCCGACTTTATTCGACAGTTGTACCACTGCCACCACCTGATTTTTGCTGCTAAAAATTGGCATACACAGGATGTTGCGAGTATGGTAGCCTGTTTGCTTATCAAAATCGGCGTTAAACAGCGGGTGATTGTAAGCGTCGGGAATGTTGAGATATTCTCCCTTAGTAGCTACGTGACCGGCAATGCCACTGTTGAGGGGCAGGCGGATTTCTGTAAGCTTTTCTGAGTCTTCGGAACTGTTTTTAGACCATAGCTGACCTTTCTCTTGATCCACCAAAAAGATCGTGGTGCGATCTGCTTGGAGAATTTGACCGATTTTGAGCGTAATCGCTTCCAAAATCCGCTCCAGCATCGCTTCCAGTGCTTCGTTGTTGATCAGTTCGATCGCGCGCAAGAATTGCTGGAATTCTGCGGTGATAAAGTCGAGCAGGCAGACAAATTCCGAAACCGAATAACTATTGACTCGCTGGATTAGCGTATGAGTGCGATTGACCTGGGTTAACTGAGCCAACATGGTAGCGAGAAAACTACCGTTATGGGAAAGAGTCATGGTCATATCTGCTGGTTATGGGGTATCCTGCGCTCCCCAGTATGGTAACACTGCGTATTTAGCCTCTGCCCTCGCCCAGTAGGCGTTTATTGGCATTTATCCGCACTGCTTGGCGATCGCTCTGAGGTTAAGCTGCGCGATCCTGCTGACGGAGATGCTAGGTAATTCTCCTGAGGTCAACGCTGGGCGAACTGGCGGTGCGTCAAGCTTACTGGGTAAAAGCAATGCCCCCTTCTGTTGGGCAACCCAAGCCTATATCCTAAAGGCTGTAGGCCGCGTCGATGGAAATAACTGACCTACTAACCTCAATCAAGGCAGCCCCAACAGAACGAGGCTGTTGATGATTTATTTGTATAGGACTTACGCAAAGAAACCGGGTTTCTATGAAAAATCGTTCGTTGAGAAACTAGAGATCTACGAAGAAACCCGGTTTCTCGCCGAGGCGCGCGTAAGCTTTATTGTAGTCAAACGAACGAGAACACAATTTTCAGGCAGAGTCTATTACGAATGTATCCCCTCGATCGACTGGGCTACAAGTTTTTGCCTATATTAGCGATCGCCTATCGCCAGATCATGCAGCTAAAGGCAGGTTTTGATCGGAAACCACGGCTTGATAGTACCGTTGTAATTGACGGGTGGCAGCTGCCCATCCCCAGCGTTCGGCTTCTTTGCGGGCGTTGACGCGGAGGGTTTGTCGTTCTTGGGTTTGGGATAATAGGTTTTTGGTGGCGGCGATCGCTCCTAGTTCATCTTGCGGATCGAATAAGTATCCGTTTACGCCATCGGTAACAATATCCGGAATTCCACCAGATCGCGCCGCGACGACGGGACACCCTGCCGCCATTGCCTCTAGCAGCACTAATCCCAAGGTTTCGGTACGCGAGGGGAAAATAAACGCATCGGCAGAAGCATATGCCGCCCCCAATTCGCGCCCCCGCAGGTAGCCGACAAAGTTGGTGGGCGTTCCAGCGAAGTGTTCTTCTAAAGCTTGTCGGTTCGGGCCATCTCCAACTAAGGCCAGACGGGCATCTCCAATCGCTTCTAAGACGGGTTTGATGCGCTCGATTTCTTTTTCCGCCCCCAGACGACCAACGTAAAGCAACAGCGGGCTAGAGGGGTTTCCTTGAGTCAAGCGATCGCGCATTTCCACGCTGGCTAAGTCGGGATGAAACGTTTCCGTATCCACTCCCCGCTGCCATAAATCGACTCGCTCTATCCCGTGCGCCGTCAATTCTTCTACCATTGCCGTTGAGGTACAAAGATTTAACTGCGCTTGATTGTGAGCCGATTTTAATAATTCCCACAATAAACCCTCCAGCATTCCCAAACCATAGTGCTGTAAATATTGGGGTAAATGCGTATGGTAAGAAGCTACCAAAGGAATTTTCAGCGTTTTCGCGTAAAACAGACCACCCAATCCCAACATAGCCGGGTTGACAACGTGAACAATATCTGGTCTAAACTTCTCCAGCGCTTTACCAATTTCTGGTTTGGGAATTGCCAATTTTAACTCTGGATAAAGCGGCAGGGGAAATCCCGGTACGCCGTAAATTTTTGCGCCTTTGTATTCAGTTAATCCGCCATCGGGCGAGAAAATTAAGACTTGGTCGCCACTGCGTTGTAAGTGTTCTACAGTATGGCACAGTCGCGTTACAATGCCGTCAATTTTGGGCAGAAATGTTTCAGTAAATAAGGCTATTCGCATAATAGGTGATTGGTCATTGAGCGTTGGTCATTGCGCTTGAGCGATCGACCCGTAAGACAAGTTTTATTTTATTGTTGTTTTGTGCTTGATTGGGCGCAAATTCCATGAATGCCAATTGCAAAAATTGCTCCACCTAACAAAACTCCTACACCTTCAGCAAAACAATTAATTCTGTGTCTGGTTTCTGCTGCTTGAGCAATCGATAATTGCTCGATCGTCGCCCCAGGGGATTTGGCTAATTTTTCGTAGGCTTTAAAGCTAGCCTCCAGTGCCTTCCATTCCGGAAATAGATAGTAAGCACTGAGGCTAGTCGCAGCCAAACCGGGGATTACAACGGTTATTAACAAAGCGATCGCGCGGATGTTCATATCGGTTTTGGTAATTGGTAATTGGTAATTGGTAATTGGTAATAGATGAGGCTATAGACAAATATGAACGCAGGCCATACATTTTGTTAATATTATCCTGCTTTCAACTGGTAGCCGTACTTGATTTATTACCTTTCCCCAATTAGCAATTACCAATTAGCAATTACCAATTACCTGCGCCAAGTAACTTTAGGCAGGATGTGGTTTTTATCGACGCGATGTTGATATTTGACCGCAAAGTTCAACAGCGAATCGAGTAGGGCATCTGAGAGGTAGTGAGGTTGCAAACCGAGGTCGAGGAGGTTGGTGTTTTTGGCGTTGAAGTAGTGTTCTTCTTTTTCGATTCTGGGGTTATCTAGGTGATTGATTTCTACATTCAATCCCAGAGTAGTCCCTGCTTTTTTCACCATTAAAGCTAGGTCGCCGACGCTGAACATTTCGGTAAATTGGTTGAAAACGCGGAATTCGCCAGAGGCGGCGGGGTTAGCGATCGCTAATTCCATGCAGCGCACTGTATCCCGAATATCCAAAAATCCCCGCGTTTGACCGCCTTTACCATAGACTGTAATCGGGTGACCGATGGCGGCTTGAATGCAGAAACGGTTCAACGCCGTGCCAAATACGCCGTCGTAGTCGAGACGGTTGATCAGCATTTCATCCATGCCCGTTTCTTCGGTTAAAACGCCGTAAACCACGCCTTGGTTCAAGTCGGTGGCGCGCAAACCCCACATCCGACAAGCAAAGTGGATATTGTGGCTATCGTGTACCTTACTTAAGTGATACATGCTGCCCGGTTGCTTGGGATAGGGTAGGGTATCCTTGCGCCCATTATGCTCGATCGTGATGTAGCCTTCTTCGATATCGATGTTGGGCGTACCGTATTCGCCCATCGTGCCCAACTTCACCAAGTGACAATCGGGGAAATGTTCTTTCATCGCGTAGAGGAGATTTAGCGTCCCTACGACATTATTCACTTGAGTGAGTACGGCATGTTCGCGGTCGATCATCGAGAAAGGCGCGGATCGCTGTTCGCCGAAGTGAGCGATCGCATCGGGAGAAAACTGTTGCAGCGCTGATAGCAGAAATTCGTAGTTGGTAATATCCCCAACGAACAAGTCAATCGATTTGCCGGTGAGATCGTGCCAGCGCTGGATGCGGTGCTGAATCGGTGCGATGGGTGTTAGGGTTTCGGCTCCCAGCTGTAAATCCCAATGCCGCCGTACCAAGCTATCCAGGATGCCGACTTCGTAACCTTTGTTAGAAAGATATAGAGCCGTTGCCCAACCGCAATAACCATCGCCACCAATAACCAGGACTTTCATCTTGCTTTTTGCCCATTCTGCTTACTGACACTCGCTAAATCTACCAGGTTTTGTGTCCCCTCTATACCGCTAATTGGGATGAACTTATCGAGAAGCTGGGAGGGCAGCTGGGTAGGTGTGCGGGTGGGCGGGTGTGCGGGTGGGCAGTTAACCCAATCTTAAATCTGCAATCTAAAATCTGAAATTTCCTATACCTTGACCTCATCGGCAAAACTAGCCTTGCGGACAAACTCAAATGGCCCTGCTATCGAACCCCAGACATGTTCGTCGGTTTCCACATCCCGCCCTCTGTCGAGGCTGATCAGTTTATTTTCGTCCACCTCAAATTCGCTGTCGAGATAGGTGGTTTTGTCTTTTCGCACGACGATGCAGCCTTTACCGGGTTCAACTCTGGCTTTGAAACTTTTCCCCGTCCACTCGGTAATAAACGTGCAACCGGGCATTTTCTCCAATTGCTCTGCTTGCAGGGTTTGCAGGCGTTCCAGATCGCGAGAAGCGCCGTAAAACTGTTCTTCCTGCTTGATTTTATAGTTTTCGATTTCGATGTGCGAGTCAACCTCTACAAACTTCAGCACCCGCACCCGGTAAGGCTGATTCAAGGCAAAGTCGTAAGCTTGTTCCAGGTACAGACTCACACCATCCATAAATTCTAAAGGCAGAGGTCGCATACAGACGCGAATGTGAGCATAAAACGGCGGATTTTCAAATGCTTGAGCTTGGTTGCTGAAATCCGATGCCATCCAACGAACTAGGGTAGGAATATCCGTCGAGTGAGTCATTGTTGATCAAACAGGGGTTTTGAAGAACGAACTTTATTATTTTACGGTGCGCGATCGCAGTCTGAGGGCAGGAGCTGAGGGAGCTGGGGGAGCTGGGGGAGCTGGGGGAGCTGAGGGAGCTGAGGGAGCTGGGGGAGCTAGTGAAGAAATTAGTTTTACTTCCTTGTCTTCCTTGTCCTCCTTGTCTCCCTTGTCCTCCTTGTCCTCCTTGTCTTCCTTGTCCTCCTTGTCCTCCTTGTCCTCCTTGTCCCCCTTGTCCCCCTTGTCTTCCTTGTCTCCCTTGTCTAAATATTGCTCACGGGAACAATCAGATTTTGCAAATCTGCTGGGACAACGTTTAAAGCAAAACCTAAAGCTTTACCATTTTGCAGTTCGATCGAAGTGCCGACAATAAAGCCATCGCGGTTAGGGTCAATATCGATACCTGTGAAGGATTGGAACACTTGCCGAATCAATTCTGGGCTTAAGGTTCTCGGATCGACTAAACCATTATTAATTAAATTCTGGATCTCTGGATTGTTTACCAACCTGGGGTCATTCAGGGCTTGATTGATGGAAATATTTTCTTGTCTGAGGACGAGATCTGCGGCTGTCAGTCCGTTGCTGATGCCGATGCGATCGCTTGATTTATCAAAATCCAAAATCAAGTCCGCACTCGCTGGATCTGCTAATACTGTATCTGGTCTTAAAACAAATAAATCGCTGCCGCTACCTCCAGTCAGCACATCTGCACCCAAATCGCCGATTAAAGTATCGTTTCCGGCATCACCGCGTAAAACATCTGTGCCTTTGCCCCCGCGGATTAAATCGTTTCCTGCACCGCCATAGATCGTATCATCGCCTAAGTTACCGCTGAGGGTATCATTGCCCTCATCTCCCCACAATTGATCGTTGTCTTTGCCTCCATAAATTATGTCGTCGCCCCCGCGAGCAAAAATAAAGTCATTTCCTTGATTGCCATTAATAATTTCTGCGTCAGAGGAGCCAGTAATCGTATCGTTTCCGGTTAAACCGAGCAATCCTATCGGCAATCCATTTAACAACCCCGGCGTCAACTGAAAACTATCGTTACCGGCGGTGAGTCCATAATATCCATCGGGAGAAGGGCCAGTCATTTTTACTTCCTTTTTGCTAGGTATTTGTCCCGCAACGGCAATCAACTGTTACCGGGCGGCAGGATGTTGCTAGTTTCACATCTTGCACCAACCCGATAAACAGCCGCCAAATAAATTTGGGGCTGAAAGCTTAAGTTAGCTAAAGCTAACTACAATCAAGGTTTTAACCCGTTTCAACGGGTTTTAGCTTTAAGCCAGAAATTTATTTCTGTTGGCTCTGGTGCAAGACGTGAGTAGTGCAACTCCTGCGATCCAGAATACCCAGTTAGCATAGTAAAACAAACACCGATTGAGGCTGAAGGCATTGTTTCATCAGATTCTCTGTCCTGGCTATAGCAGCTTGTAACTCAGCTTGGACAAGATTATCTAATTCTGCTTGCAGATCTATTGGAATGGTTTCATTGCGATCGCGTGCTGTTCGCCAAATACTCATCAATTCAGATAATCGCTTTTGCTGTTCGCCACTAAAAAAACGGTCATTGCGGAAGTTTTGAACGATCAATAACGTACCGAATTCGCTATCTTCTAGTTGAGCAGTCAAAGCGTCTAACGCTTCACCAGCACTTTTGCCAGTCGCTTGCACTTTGCCTGCAATTGCGCGATAAAACCTCTGACCACTAGGATCGGAATCGGGCAAAATAGCTACAGTCGTCATGTCTTTACTTCAAAAGCTTTTATTTGTCAATTATAGCCGCCGTTTCTAAGTTGCTGATTGCCGTTCGGTTTTGAGCTTAAACAGCAGAAATTGAGTAACTTGCTGTTCTTGGAAATTATCATCGCTGAGCAAAATTAAACTTTGAGAACCATCTGGCAAGCGCGGGCCAAGTGCCATTGCTTCTAAATTATCCAAAGGAATACCGATTTCGCTTAAATCGAAAAGTAATTTTTTCTTGACTGGTTGAATACCTGACAATTCTCCTTTTAAACTGACAACGCGGGAGGTATCGGTTGCTCCTCCTGTGGCGATTTGATAAACTTTGGCTTGCACACCCGCTAAACCTAAAAAACTGCGCTCTAAACTGAGGAAATGACCGGCTTGATCGAGGGCTAATAATTCAGTTAAACCATGAGCTAAAGCGCCTTCAGGTGTAGGGGCGAGGGGATAAACATGTTCTGCTATTAAAACTGGCGGGCCATCGCCGATATAGTAATGCAACAAGCGGCATTTATTGATTTGCGGTTTGGGGTTTCCTTGCTCATCTTTTGCTGGCGGATCTAAATCTTGGATTAAAGCCGATTCGGTGGCGGTAAATAAGCGAATTGGTTCGCCTTTGGCGGGAACAGTTCCCGTAGGGTTGAGCGTCAATGCTTCAAACCCTAAGTTATCTTGAATTCCCTTTTCTTCTTTGTCGTCAGTGGTAGCGGCTATGTATCTTTCTGGAATCGGTAAACTTGATTTTTGTTGCCCGGTTTGTAGGTCAAATTCGCGCAAAAATGGCGGGATTCCTTCCTTGGTAACGCCTTCGCTGGAAATAAATACGGTTTGTTGCGGCGTGAGGGCAATTCCTTCCGGGTCGAGCTTGGCTTTAGGATAGGTTTGATTGTCTTCGGTTTTGAGGAAGGTGACGTTTTCGATTTCGGCGTTTTGGATGCCCGTTTCGTTTAAGGCTAGTTTAAAGGTGTAAAATCTGGCTGGGGCTAGTTGAGAGCGGTCATCGGAAAGGACGTAAAAGCGATCGCGCGCCCGATCGTATGCCAGTGCCGATAATCCCCCAACTGGTGTATCTTTATACTTCATCTTGGGCAATTGGTACTCGCCCAGATAATCCAAGGATAAATTCAAAAATATGCGCTGTTCGGCGGTGACTTGCGGCAAGCTACAGCCTGTGAGTAAACTCAGCAACGTGACGGCAATAGCGAGTAGTCGTTTGATGCGAAAGCAATACACCTGTCTTCTCCCACTCTTGACGATCCGATTGACCAATCCCGATTTAGTTTAACAGTCTATTGGGGTTTATACACGCTAAAACTGAGGAAAAAACTAAACTTAAGAGGTTTAAGACCGATGAATGCCGATAAAAATGGATATTTTACTAAGTTTAAACCAAGATGTTCCACGAGTTCCATAGCCCGCCAGGGATTAAAATCCCTGGCTAATAGCTTAAGTCCTCTAAAGAGGACTGAATTTATGTACTCAGTCCACTTGAGTGGACTTTTGCTATTAGCCCGGAAATTTATTTCCGGGCGGGTTGTGAATGCGAGTCAAAAAACGGCACAATTTCTATGTCTGACAATCGCTTTTTGTTTTTATTTTAATTTATCGGCGATCGCAGCCACAAATGCCAATCAAAATCCTAATCCGAATGAGTTTCCCCCCAATCCTTTAGAAATTAGAACTCCCGATCCTTTATTACCTCGAACTGATAGAAGACGCCGCCTAACTGATGCCGAACGCGCTGCACTTTCTGTGGCTTTAGAGCAACTTAATACCGAAGCGGCGGCTAAATTGCAAGCTGGGGATAGGATGGGCGCGTTTGAAATCTGGTATCGCGAATTGCGGCTGCGGCGATATATTGGGCCATTGTCCGAGGTGCAGGCGTTGGGGAGAGTGGGAGCGATCGCATTACAGCAAAACAGCCGTCAAGATGTACAAATTATTACCAAGCGCTTGCAGATAATTCAACAAGAATTGCAAAAGCAACCGCCGGTTGAGTTGGAGTTGTTGCGATCGCTCGGCACCGCCTACCGGCAAGTTAATGCGCCGCAATTAGCCGTGGGTATTTACGAACAAATTCTTGCCTTAGCGCGATCGCAACAAGATATCCCGACAGTTGAGGCAACGCTACTCGCCCTAGTTGAGATGAACTTGAGTTATTTTGATTACATTAAAGCTACCGATAACTATCGGGAATTACTGAGAATGGCGGAGGAGAGGAGCGATCGCGTCAAACAAATCGCCTATTTAAAACAGTTGGCATATATTTACGATCAAGCCAAACAACATCAAATGGCAATCAAAACAAAACAGCAATTAATCGAACTTTCTGTTACCGAACAAGACTTGATGCAAGTTAGCGAAGTTCACCTATCAATTGGTGCCAATTATGAAGCTCTTGGGTTACTAGAACCAGCCGCCCAAAACTATCAAGAAGCTTATACTCTTGCCTATCAAGGTGCAATGTTTAATCGCGCCGCAGAGGCATTGCAAAAACTAGCTAATTTATTCCAATCTTCTAACCAGGCTCAGCAAGCATTGTCAGTTTATCAAATTTTGGTGTCAGTTAATGCACTGGCTAAAGATTCTTACGGCATCATGAACGCTTACGATCAAATGGGTAAACTTTATCTCAGTTTAAACGACTTTCCTCAAGCCCTCAACGCTTTTCAACAAGGATTGGAAATAGCCAAGCAATTACAATATCGGGAAGCCTACTTTTCCCAACAAATCGAGCAAGTAACTAAGCAGTCTCCTCAGTAAATACCTGTTAACATTCATCAAGCAATGAATTAATTATCACATACACAACTTCCCTGTATACACTAAACACAGGTAATGCGGAGATATAGATAAGTATAAATATTTACATTTAATAGTTATAATTACTCATGTTTTTCCTGAAAAGATGGGAGACACTAAAGGTGTTTGCTGTAAAGGTGTAAAAATTACCAATGAATCGCGGTTTACCATTATTTGCCTGTTTATTTTTAGCGGTTGTACCTAATGTCCAAGCTGCCCAAGTACCAACAGTTTATCCATCAGAACAATCTGGTGCGAGAGCGGATATTTTGCTCGCACAATCAGCGCGCGTTCGTCGCCTGCAATTTGCGCGAGGCTCTAACTCGATTACTGTCCGAGATAGCGTCGTTCGAGGGGAAAGAAATGTTTACGTATTGCGCGCTCGTGCCAATCAGACAATGAGAGTTAATATCACCTCTTCTGAAAGTCAAGGGGGGGCAATCTTTGATATTATTTCGCCGGATGGAGTAATCTTAGAGAATGGCGCTGCAACTTTTGAAGAGCCATTACCAGTTACAGGCAACTATAGAATAGTTGTTGGCGGATCGCGAGGCAATGCCAGTTACGCCCTCAACGTCAGTATTAAATAGGGCATTCTCACCGGATTAGTAGGGCACGTAGATAAAATTTGATCCTCGCTAAAAAATTAAAGGGTGCCGTGCCCCTACTTTCAGAAACCGGGTTTTTATGACAGCCAAGTTACCAGAAAAAATCGCTTTAAAACCCCTCCCTTTAAGGCAAAAGTAAAAATTAATTTTCCCAGCAATCCTATAAACTTGAGCGAGAGATAACTGCCAACTGTTAACTGTTAACTGTTAACTGTCCACTGTCCACTGTCCACTGTCCACTGTTGAACTATTTTTTGAGTAAAAGTTAATACCAGGTCTAGCTTACTACCAAAGAGTGAGGGGGGTGTTTGAGCAAATTAATAAGATTAAGGATATAAAGAGTCTACAGCTCTTGAAAAAAGAGCTAGCCTATGAACTGTTCTAATTTAGCCAAAATTGCTGGGGCTGGTATTCTTTCGTTAAGTTTAACCTTGCTGCCCTCAACGCTCTCAGCTTCTGCCCAAACAAGTCCTAACAACGTAGAAAGCGAACAAACTTCTACTCCAAGGCAAACTCAAACTTTGCGCCGAGAAATTGGCATTGATAGTCTGAATGCCAATGTGTTAGCCGCAATTGGTATTATTTGTTTAGCCCTACTGTCGCGAGAGAACAGTAGAGCTAGCTAATTGCCGATGGAGTAGCTTTCTAGTATTAACTGTTAGCAATCAAGGCCAAATATTGCGCCAAAAAGGAATCTTTGGGCTTTCCAAGGCAGTGACAGGCATTTTCTGGCGAATTTGCTGGATATTCCATCCAGTTAGTTGCGCCAGGGTTTGAGCTTCCCGTTCAAAACGTTCAGCTAAAAGCCGTTGATATCCTTGACCAGCTTCGCATTTAATCTCGCCCCTAAAAGGATGCCGCAGAATGTATCTACCTTGAAAAAATTGACGATTTGATGTTTCTTGGAACGTCAAATCTTCTGGAAATTTATCGCGGGTATAGCGGAGGTGTAGCCGAGTAATAAAGACATTTGTACCGCTTCCAGGTGTGAGCCAAAATACACCCGATTGCCGCAATTCTTCTGGATTCAAAGGTTCAGCAGAACAAGGATCGCATCCTCCCATGTCCCAAGCATATTCGATAAATGCGGCATTTTTTCCTTCGCGAGTATAGGCGGTTTGGAACATGGCTTTATAGAACTCGCCAAACTCATTTTTGACAAACAGGGGAATCTGAGTATTGGAAGGAATTTTTACGGTGCGGTAGTTGGTAATTTCTGTTTGACCTTTTGGGGATAAGATGTAAGCAATCAAATCTTGCTCGCTTGTAGCGTTGAGCATTCCTAACCTAATGGGTAACATAAATCTGGGTGATTCATAAGCCATTTGGAGAGGGCGCAGAAATTTATATCCCGATTTTTCAAATTCCGATAGGTTGACTTTGGCAACGAAGAATTTCATGTTTTGCCTAATGTAAGGCTGTAGCAGTTGACTACCTCCTTGGGGTATGCGGTAACCGTTAGTTTTGAGCCAGGTTTCTAAACCGTTAGATTCCCTCGCACTTAAGATTAAAATGTCATATTCTCCCACAGTAAAGCGGGATTCTATGGTTACGCCTAAAGCACTTTCTGCGTTTCTGTTCCTGGCTGCACTTCGGGGAATTGGTGCCCCGCCTCTGGTGCCAAAACCAGCGCTGAAGTCTCCATCGGCACAGGGGTCGGGGTCAAAATATTCTACCAATCGGGGGGCGCTAAAAGCATCTAGCCTTTGGATAATTTTCGGGTCGCCAACGCGCACTTGTTCTTGCTGAAGTACAACTGGAACTGGGACGACAATGGCAAAATCTTTGACATTACCTTGATAGTCATTTGCCATTGTTAAAATCGTGCGATCGCCTTCCCGTGCAATAATGACTTCAGATGCTTTGTTGTATAGCTTTGTATCTGCTTTTGCCACATAAAACCCACAAAATCCCCAAGCTGTAGGTGCAAAGCATATAAATGCTAAAACCGCAATTAAAATCGCTACAAATTGCCGTATTATTTTCATCAGATTCATCTCCTTTTTTGCTTTGATGCCAAACCAATTCCGGGTTTAACTCAACTGTCGATTTGGGGATAAATGGCAGGTTTTAACCGATTGACGGCTGACCAATAAAATCTAGGAGCTAACCAGATTTTATCCAAAATTAACGTCAATGGTGATAGGGCAAATAATGCCCAGAAAACTGCTGTGGAAATAAAAAATTGATTCCGCAGAATAAAACTTAAGGTGGCGATGCTAATAGCCCAAATTAATCTACCAGACCGGGAATTGGGAATCGACCTGGGGTCGGTAATCATAAATAAGGCAAACAGCAATAACGAACCGCTCATCAATCGATGGAAAAAAACATCCCAAGTCCAGCCTAGCCACAGATTGCGAATCGCTTCTAAAACAGCGTAACTGCCTAAAAAAGCGGCGGTTGTATCCCACCGCCCTACTCGTTTTAAAACCATCCCGCCAGTGCCTAAAAATATCAGCGCGTACCACCAATCATCGCCCCACTGTCCCGGCGAAACCCAGGCATCTTTTGTTAGTAAAAGTACAGAAATAATCCCGAAGTTAGCCGGGTTAAAAAAATGCTTGCGCTCAAATTGAAAAATAAATTTACTCAAAATTGCTAGCGTTCCTGCTAAAATTATAGTGCTGAAATGCTCGCATCTTAAAAGTAAACTTAGACCCAAAGCGGTAATTAAGGCACTGCGAAATGATGGCTGAATCGGGGGGAGTTTTTCAGGAAAATTTTCTTTTTTAATAAATTGATAGAACCCAAAGCGAGGCCAGAGAGAAGAGAGAAGCCACTGCATCGTACAGCAGGTAGCGATCGCAACTAAAATAAAGTCAAGCCGCAAAGTCCAGTCCCTAGTAGCTACACCTAAGACGAGGAACAGGGATAAAAACAGAATTTGGTAGTCGCGGACATCTTTGAGCAACATAACCGGCGCCAAGATAAAGATTTCAGATTTCTAATGTAGATAGGGTAAACACCAACAGGTGCCTTGGTTACGGAAATTGTTACAGAATTTGGCTAAAGTATCCCGATGGTGTGAAGCGGCGAGCTGCGATCGCGATACCTTAAAGGTGTAGTCCACAACACATCTTTTGGCAGCTATGGAGCCAGATTCATTACCAACGGAGGTAATACTGACGCACCCGCGTCAGTCGCTGGGAAGCATCCAGCTAGACTGGACACCCCAACCCGGTAACTATCTCAACCTGGAAGGTCAAACCTACGCGGTTTTAGAACGCCGTCACCGCTATCAACTTAAGTCAGGTCACTATCGGTTGCAAAAAATCGCCTTATACGTCCAGTCTGCACCGCATCCCACAGAAACAAGTTTTGTAGATGGGCGCTGGGTACTCGGCGATGCTAAGTGTCGCTTTAACGCTGGTTCTGAACTAATTCGCTGTGCCGTTAACCCAGAGGGGCCATGTGTAAATTGTCGCTTCTACGAGACGGCTGAAGCATAGAAGCTGCTTGCTGTCTCGAATTTAATTTCGTCGATGAACGAGGGTTGCAGTTGCTTGATCTGTAGGGACGAGCAACACCTCGCTAATATTAACGTGGGCGGGACGAGTGGCGCAGAAAAATACTACATCTGCGACATCATCTGGGGTTAAAGGTGTGAGTCCCTGGTATACTTTTTTAGCGCGATCGCTATCTCCATGAAATCGTACTTGCGAGAATTCGGTTTCAACTAAACCGGGGTCTACAGAAGTCACGCGCACGGGAGTACCTAATAAATCTTGTTTTAATCCTTCAGAAAGCGCCCTTACCGCAGCTTTAGAGGCACAATAAACATTACCGCCTGGATAAGTTTGATGTCCGGCAATCGAACCGATGTTAACCACGTGACCTTTACCGCGACTGACCATCCCCGGTACGATATAGCGGGTGAGATAAAGCAAGCCTTTAATATTGGTATCGATCATTTCTTCCCAGTCTTGAAAATCGCCTTCGTGGAGTTTATCTAAGCCGCGACTCAGACCGGCGTTATTAATCAGAATGTCGATATTAGACCAAGGTTCTGGCAGGGATTGTAAGGCAGATTCTACAGCCATGCGATCGCGCACGTCTAACTGTAACAAATAAGTCTCGCAGGAAAACTCTTTCCCCAGTTGGTCGGCGAATTCTTCCAATCTTTCTTTTCGCCGCGCCGCCAAAATTAATTTTGCTCCCGCTTGAGCAAATAGTTTGGCACAAGCAGCCCCAATACCGCTACTCGCACCTGTAACTAACACAATTTGATCTTGGATTGAAATCATAGTTATTGGGTAATTGGTAATTGGTAATTGGTAATTGGTAATTGGTAATGGGGAAGATGGAGGAGTTGGTGGAGTTGGGGGAGCTTTTGAAGTAATTACTTCTATTTCCTCATCTTCCTTGTCTCCCTTGTCCCCCTTGTCCCCCTTGTCCCCCTTGTCCCCCTTGTCTCTACTAACTCGAACCACCAGAGGGACGATTTTGCGGACGAGATGGATTGGTGCGAGGATTGGATGGGCGATTTTGCGGGCGAGTGGGGCGGGCAGAGCCTTCTACTTGCAGGCGTTGGGTGACGATGGTCATACCATCTGCTCGGACTAGAACGGCTGATATCCAGTATTTACCGGCATTATTGGGTGCGCGACCTTGTTTAAAAATTCCTCCCGCTGCCAGGGGTTCTAACTGTACCTGGGTGGGGTTTAAATAACCTTGGGGGGTGACAGCTTCTTGTAAAGCTGTGCCGACTAGCACATCGTCGCCTAATGGTTCTCTGACAACAGCATCAAAGGTAAATTCCTGTCCGGCGCGAACTCGCTCTGGTAATTTTAGCTCGACGGTGGGGGGCTGTTCGCCAGAAGTTAGCTGAGTGCGTTCGGCTAAAATTTCCTGACTGGCGATTTTTTGGTTTTCCAACCGCTGCCGAGAGCGGATGGTAGAGTTAAAAGTCCACTCTCTGCCCTCGATGGCTTGGGTGCCGGTAATTTGGGTCACGGTTAGGGCTAAAATTGCTCCGGTGCGATCGCGTTCCCAAGATTCCAGCGAGGTACGATATTGCAATCGCGGATAGCGCTGCCAAAGTTGACCTAGCGCTTTTTCCATATTTTGGCGATTTAAGCCATCGCTATTGGTAAAATTTGGGCTGTACAACTGCATCACCCCTTGCACGTCTCGACGATTTGCCGCTGCGTCGATTTGCGATAGTGCGTTTTTCAATTCGGGAGGCGCGGTGTCGGGAGTCGCTGCTAAAGCAAGGTTTGCACCCGTTGATAACCCTAGTGCCGTTATCAAAATTATTGATAATTTGGGGGAAGCGCCTGGGAATAATTTGAGAGAATTGTGCATCGGTGATATTTTTAGAGTCAGCTTAATGCTAGCCGAGAAACAAAAGTGACTGTGAAGGAATCGACTGTAGCGCCGCTGCGCTTGTTAATTGCTGCTAGCGGTACGGGGGGGCATCTATTTCCCGCGATCGCAACTGCCGAACAACTGCCAGATTACCAAATTCAGTGGCTCGGCGTTCCCAATCGCTTAGAAAAAAACCTCGTTCCAGCTAAATATCCCCTCAATACGATTGCTGTAGAAGGTTTTCAAAAGCGCTTGGGATTGGGAACTCTCCGCATTATTGCCCAATTTATCGGTTCGATTTGGACTTGTCGCCGACTGCTCAAACAAGGAAAATTTCAAGGTGTGTTTACCACCGGCGGGTATATTGCCGCACCTGCGATTATTGCGGCGCGCAGTCTCAACTTACCCGCCATCCTCCACGAGTCCAACGCCCTACCAGGTAAAGTCACCCGCTTCTTGAGTCCGTTTTGCACCACCGTCGCCATCGGATTTCCAGTAGCGGCGAAGTATTTACCCCGCGCCAAAACTGTTTGTACGGGCACCCCCGTGCGCGAGCAATTCCTGTCACCCCAAACCCACGATCTGCCAATTCCAGACAACGTTCCCCTTATCATAGTTTTTGGCGGAAGTCAAGGGGCAGTAGCAATTAATCAAATGGTGCGTCAAGCTGCGCCAGCTTGGTTTGAGGCGGGTGCATGGGTGGTGCATTTAACGGGAGATAAAGATGCGGAAGCGGGAAGTTTGCAACATCCGCAATATATTTCTCTGCCGTTTTACGATAATATGGCGGGTTTATTGCAACGGGCGAATTTAGCGATTAGTCGCGCGGGTGCGGGTTCGCTAACTGAATTGGCAATAACGGGGACGCCTGCTATTTTGATTCCCTATCCTTTCGCGGCAGAAGATCATCAAAGTTTTAATGCTAAGGTGTTTGGAGATGTGGGCGCGGCGTTGGTATTTCAGCAATCGGAATTAACGGCGGATGTGTTGGAAACAAAGGTATTGACTTTGTTACAAACGCCGGAAGAATTAGCAAAAATGGCTCAAAATGCAGCAAGTATTGCGGTTAGAGATAGTGCGGAAAAGTTGGCAAAGTTGCTGCGAGAATTGTTGGAGAATTGAACCGCCAAGGAAGAGGAGCGAGAAGAGAGAGATAAATAGTTTTGTAGGGGCGGGTTTTACCAGCAATGTTTGATAAAGCGAATGGTATTTATAAACCCGCCCCCGCGTGGAATGCTAAGAATTTCCAATTCCTCCTAGTTGCTGCACCTGTTCTATGGAAAGTCCTGCCAATCTCGCTACTTGTTCGATATCCATTCCCGATTGCAAGAGGTTTAGCACGACTTGGCGCAATTGGGATTCAGCTTTTTCTGCTCTCTCACCATCTGTAGGAAGCCAATTTCCAGAGGCATCATACCAGCGCAACCATTGGCGAGTAAAGCGGCTATACTCCCCTTGCCACAAGCCCAATCCTAACTCGATTTCGGGTATCCAAATGCGAGATTGTTCTGGGTTAAACGACTGTTGTTGATAGCGTCCTCCCTCTAACTTGAAAAAGTGTACTTTGTTGGTGTACCGACTGAATACTACATAGTAAGGCACTCGTAAGATTCGTTCGTAAACTTCCCACTTTCTGGGCGGTGTTTCTTTTGTATCCGTTTCGCCGTTAAGCTGGGTTGTTTCTTCCTCAGTTTGAGATTCTGTATTTTCTGCTAAAGTATCGAGTTCAACTGCTTCTGGATCTGATTTAGCGTTTTCTCCCAAGTCTTCTTTAGCAGTACCGGGGGATAAAAGTTCTACTACTACAAAGGGACTTATGCCTTCTTGCCAGATAACATAACTCATTCTGAGATCTGTATCGTCGTACAAGCGGGGAACGTCCAATACTAAAAACCAATCTGGACGTTTGTGCCACAATGGATGGCGCACGTCGTAATAAAGGTTCATATCCGTGCCGCTAAATACCCGATTTTCTGGATACAGGGGACTGCGGAAGGTGCGACTTAAAAGTTCTGGTTGTAAATCGTGAAATTCATCTGGCAAACCGGGTTCCTCCGGATCTTCGCTGGGTAGATCGTACATCGTCGGCAGGGTTTTTCTCGGCGATAGGGGCGGTTCTGTATGGGGGAAACTTGTTTTAGACTGAGACATAAGGAGATTGCGATCGCTTTGATAAAAATTGTAGGTTATATAATTATTTGTAGTCAGGACTGACGCTAAGAAACCGGGTTTCTCTCAAAAATCTTCCCTAGTAAACTAAAGTCGCCGCAAGAAACCCGGTTTCTCAACTTAAGAAACCGGGTTTGCAAGAAACCCGGTTTCTCAACTCGTTGCTATATTTATGTCTGAATTAACAATTTAAAATTGCAGATTTCAGATGTAAATAAAATCTACAATCTGCAATCTGCAATCTGAAGTCTGCAATTAATTGACTACTTGGATACTGTGACTGCGCGGATCTTCACTGGCTGATTTTTTCGCGCTTACGGGTGCTTCAAATTTAGAAGTTTGACCTGTAGTTGTAGCATGGGGCAATTCTTCACCGGCTACAAGTGCTGCTAAATTTTCTGCGATGATGGTGCGGGGTTGTTCGCCAATGCTTTGAGCGATTTCGGTTCCATCTTTGCCGAAAAAGACAAAATGGGGAATGCCATCGACTCGGTAACGTGTAATTTCCGGCAGCCATTTGTCATTATCGACGTTGAGCATGACGAAATTTACCTGCTCGGCGTATTGTTGTTCTAGTTCGCCCATGTCTTTCGCCATTGCTTGACAGCTCGTACACCAATTGGCATAAAACTCCATCAGGGTTGGTTTGCCGTTGCTCATGGCGACTTCTAAGGGAGTGGAGTTTTCCGCTAGTTCGCTGAGGCTGGCGGTGTCTGTCTGGGTTCTCATTCCTAAAAATAGGGAAACGGTGAGCGCGATCGCAACCATGACAATCAACAAGTTTCTCACTCGCGTCCCCATCGGGGTTTCGGTCTTCCCTGGCGATTGGGGTAAATTGGCAGTCATATGATGGATGATTTCTATCTAATTCGTCCTCCATCTAGTGTAAAGAACTCCTCTACCCCCCCTCTCACACCTTTGAGAGAGGGGAGGAAAGTCTAGGTTATTCGCGCATGAGATCGAAGGCAATGGCAAAATCTGCCATAGGCATTACCTGCTTCAGTACCCGCAAGTGTCCCTCCGCATGGCTGCGATGGCGGAACCGCCCGACGGTGATACGCTGTAAGTTAGGCAGTAAGCGCACAATTATCCACGGGAACAGTCGCGCTCTTTGAGCGCTGTTGTGAATGTCGGTCATCGTTTTATCCTTGTAATTAGTTGTGTTTAGTTGGGGCGATCGCACTCCCATGCGATCGCCCTTTCTGCGAACGGGACAGTCCATCGCAACCCTGACCAGGAGGCGGGGCTGTCCTTTTTTGTTGTTTACGTTCATAAGCTTACTTATAAATCTGCTGCTTGTAAATAAGTATGCTTATATGAATTCATATGTCTAAAAAGAAACAATCAAATTCAGAAGATATACCACCCCTACGGCGATTAAGAGAGGAGGCAGGCTTAACTCAAGCAGGACTAGCAAAGCAAATTCCGGATAAGACAAGGACAAAGACTTTAACGCAAGCAGCTATCAGTAGGTGGGAAAGCGGCGAAGATGAGCCAGAGTTAACTGTTGTTCAAATGAAAGCTCTATGCCGCGCTTTAGGCAAGTCACTCGAAGAACTGCCGGATGACTTTGGGCCACCAAGGCAATCAAAATCTAACGTTCGCGATTAATAGCTAATGTCAAAAAAGGAACATTACATCCCGGAAGGTATATATAGATATATTAAGATGCCTAAAAAGAGACAGCAAGATCCAGAGAACATTCCAGCGTTACGGCGGTTAAGAGAGGAGGCAGGTTTAACACAAGCCGAGCTAGCGAAGCAAATACCTGATAAAACAAGAACCAAAAACCTGAATCAATCTGTTATTAGTCGGTGGGAAAGCGGCGAAGATGAGCCAGAGCTAACTGTTGTTCAAATGAAAGCTCTATGCCGCGCTTTAGGCAAGTCAGTCGAAGAACTGCCGGATGACTTTGGGCCACCAAGGCAATCAAAATCCAACGTTCGCGACTAATGAATAAGTCAAAAAAAGAACCATACACCCCGGAAGGTATACCAGTCCTACGGCGATTGAGGCAAGAAGCTGGCTTGACGCAATCAGAGCTAGCAAAGCTCATACCAGATAAAACTAGGAAAAAGACTTTGACTCAGCAAGCAATTAGCCGATGGGAAAGTGGAGAAGACGAACCAGAATTGACCATCATGCAAACGAAAGCACTCTGCCGCGCTTTGGGAAAGTCGCTGGAAGAAATACCAGATGATTTGGGGCCGCCTTCGCCCTCGCCTCAAGCCGAAAAGTGAGCGATCGCGCGGTAATTGAATCATTAAATCCTACCATCCGATCGGCGCAGAGCCAACCTCTGGGTTAACGCGATCGCATTCACCCATAAGCACTTAGTTCTAAAATCATATCAACTTTTGATATGGTTTTTCCTGTTATTATAATATAATTTTACTTGCCATATTTACAACTGATTATTAATATATTTGGTGGATATTTATTGATCTAGCTCTCGGAACTATATAAAATGACAAATTTAAAGAATTTTGTTCCTCGCCAAAAAACAACTAAAGCAAAATTAAAAGTATCTAAACTAGCAGTGCTTATATTTTTTGTGGTGTTAAACGAAGCTGTAATAGCACTTCGCAATATACATTACGAACTAACAATTAATGATACAGCGGCAATCGCACAAGATTTATTAAGTGCTTGCGAAACAAAACCAAAAATGGATGAAATAAATACCGTACTCAAACAAACGGGAAGAACATCAGGTAATGCTGGCTTTCCTTTGTACAGAGAAAACGATGATTTAGGACAAAGATATAAAGCTTTTTTAGAGCTATTAAATCTGGCTGATGAAACATGCGAATTAGAGAAACAAGAAGAAAACTTAGTCAGGTCAAGAAACCCAAACAATGTCGATCAGGTGACCTTAATCGGTATACTTATTCAAAATAATAGAACTAAAATAGATGAAAGAATTGCTGTCGGAGAAGAAGGCCAAAAGAGATTTAATTACCCTCTAAACGCATCTTTGTATCCAGGTGTAGAGATACATTATATTTCGCGTATTTTGTTTGGAGGTTTATCAATTATTACTCTGGGGTGGAAGTTGAGACATTTATGTATTAATTTTGTCAGATTTACGATCAGAATTTCAGTTAAATTAATCAACACATTCTAGCAGGACAGTGATGGATATAAAAACTATTCTAAAATTAGAATTAGCAGATCCGATGGAAAAGCGAGACAAAAAAATTATAGCTTTTCTTGAAGAAAATAATGTTCCTTGGCGTTACTGTGGTTACGAATCATATGCTAGTGGCAAAGTAAGACAATTCTTACATACCAATGTTTTGAGTTTGTTGAGATATATCATGTACGCGCAATATCTGGAACAAAATGTTGATATATTGATGCTAATCAGCGAGACATTGGTTGATTTTGTATATATCAGTACAAACACTTACGAGGAAAATAACAAATCCCAAGCAATTCAACTTGACAGTAAAGTTTTAGCATCAGAACTAAACCAAGATCGAGAGGTTGAAATCTTACTCAAATTTATCAACATAATAAATACTCAGCCAAAATTATTGGAATACTCTATTACCTTATTATTGGGTTTTTCCGTGAAAAAGCTGCTTTACTTAGCTGACTGTATAGAAAAAGAAGGTAAAACAAAACAAGCAGATCTAATTCGGGCTAGTTTGTATCCCAATCAGTTTGCAGAATTACAAGATGAACAAGTAAACTGTAGCATTGATAATTTACCGTCTCTGAAGAAGAAAAGTTATTTTGGCATGGAGGCGGGTTTAATTGAAATAGATGCGATCGCTGAAATTGTTGAGGGCTTATATTCTAAGAATGGCGAGATCGAATACATCAACCAAAAACCAATTATCGACGCCAAAATAATTGACAAATTGCCAAATATATTGAGTAAATTTGTGTCAAAAATAGATTTTTTAGAATTAGAACCAAAGATATTTTTACCACAAATGGTGGGCATGTTTATAGCCTGGAAAGATGGATTTGGATTGTTGAGTCCAATCATCAATCCCATCTCGGAGATTCCAATTATAGGGCTACCATTTGGGCTTTTAGATACTGATATGCTCGGTCGTACCCTTGCTACTTTTGCCGTAGCCTATTTCTTGCCCAGAAACAATCCTCTAAGAGCGCTGTTTTGGGGAGAAGATAAAATCGTCATCGGAATTACTGCTGGTTTTATTCTGACATCAGTACTGCTGGTATAAAAATAAAAAACTGGCATCAGAAAGGCAGAGGGCAGGAGGCAGGAGGAAAGAATTTGTTTACCCTCAGTGGGTAATGGACAGTGAAAAATTTCTTCACTGTCAACTGTCAACTGTCAACTGTCAACTGCTTGATACTTTGCACGTTTATTCCTAAAATTAGTTCAGATTAATTCTCAAACAGTTATGAGCCACCGTCCCATTATCCTTGGCATTGTTGGCGATAGCGCTGCCGGAAAAACCACACTGACTAGAGGCATCGCCCAGGTATTGGGACTGGACAATGTTACGGTGATCTGTACGGATGATTATCACCGTTACGATCGCCGCCAGCGTGCCGAACTTGGCATCACGGCTTTGCACCCAGACTGCAACTACTTAGATATCATGCAGCAGCACTTAAACTTGCTGCGGACGGGACAACCAATTCTCAAACCAATTTACAGCCATGAAACGGGGAGATTCCAGCCGCCAGAGTATGTCAAACCCAACAAATTTGTCATGGTTGAAGGTTTGCTAGGTTATTCTAGCCGCGGTGTCCGGGACTGCTTTGATGTGAAAGTGTACCTCGCACCGCCGGAATGGTTGCGGTTTAAGTGGAAGGTGAAGCGCGATACGATGAAGCGGGGCTACAACGAGGAAGAAGTTCTCGCGGAACTGAGAAAGCGCGAACCCGACTCGGAACAGTTTATCCGTCCTCAGCGCCAATATGCTGATGTGGTGGTGAGTTTCTACCCGCCTGAAGATGCATCAAATGAAGATTTTTCCCGCCTCAACGTGCGCTTGGTACTTAGACCAACAATTCCCCACCCAGACTTGACGGCAATTTTCGATCAAACGGCTGCTAAAACTATGCCAGCAATTCGTCTGGGATTGGATCGGGATATGGGTAAGCCGGTTGACGTGTTGGAAGTCGATAGTCACGCCACTAGCGACCAAGTCAAAGAGTTAGAAAAGGTTCTATGCAGCGAAATTCCGGATTTATTGCCCTACTGTAACCTGCAAATCGATCAAGAACTGGGCAAAATTACCGGGACAACTGGGGAACCCGTCCAAAGTTACCCCCTGGCTTTGACTCAGCTATTGGTGGCCTATCACATGCTGAAGGCAACTCAGTTAGTTAGTATAGGAAATTACCGATAATGCTTGCGTAATTGCCGCAGGGGGAGGTAGTTGGCTGAGGGGTGCAGGTTTCATTTCGCCGCGAAAGTCTAACAGTTGGACGAGGAGTAGGTAGGCGATCGCTAAAATAAGTGAAATTGCCCCTGTAATAATTGCTACGACTTTTGACCGATTCATGGTAATGCTTAAGTTTTGCTGAACGGGATGTAAATTATTGTAACTATCTGGAGGCAACATCAATCACGGGGTAGGGGCACGGCATTTAAATATTTTCGGTTTAGCGACAAAAGTTATTGATGCCGTGCCGCTACAATCTTGGTCGGTGTTGTGGCGATCGCACGCTAAGAAACGCGGTTTCTCAGAGAAACCGCGTTTCTGGGTGTTGGGAAAAAAGCGATCGCACTCTAAATTGTAGATGGCAAATTGAACATTCTTCAATTTGCCATCTGAAATCTCAAATCTGAAATTACAATTTCACCTGTTGCAAATGGCTGCGGGGATTATAACTACGAGATGAGCGAATTTTTTCATAATATTCCCGCTCGATGGCACTAATTTCTTTCGGTGCCACAATCGTAATTTTCACCATTTGATCGCCGCGATCGCTTTTAGGATTGGGCCAACCTTTACCCCGCAATCTGAGAGATTGTCCCGAACGAATTCCAGCTGGAACGTTTACCGTTACGTTGCCATCGGGAGTCGGAACTTCGATTTTGGCTCCCAATACTGCTTCATCTGGAGCAATTGGCACTTCGCAAACCAAATTATCTCCCTCAAATTGGAAGAAGGGATGCGGTTGCAGTTCAATATTCAGGTACAAATCCCCCCGTTGTTGGTTATAGGGACTCACCGCACCTTTGCCTTTGACGCGAATGCGGCTACCTTTCTTCGCGCCAGGGGGAATGCGGACGTTAATCTCTTCTGTACCGAGGTTTAAACGCTTCTGGACGCCGTGAAATGCTTCGGATAGGGAGAGGGTAAGGGTTGCTTCTCGATCGGCGGCTGAGCCTGGGCTAGCGCCAGCCGTGTTAAATCCATCGAAGCCACCATAGCCGTCAAAACCGCTGGAGCGATTTGTCGAGGTGCGGTAGGAGTAATTCCGACTTCCAGAACGTCCAGTTCCAGTTTGAGCGCCGGTGTTGCCCATGCGACCGAGCAATTCGTTGATAAACTCATCGAAGTTGGAGTATTGACTGAAGTCGAAGTTGCCAAAATCAACGTTAGTGCCAGCACCACCACCGGGCCAGGTTTGACCGGCTTGTTTCCAATATTGTCCGAATTGGTCGTATTTTTTGCGTTTTTCTGCGTCTGAAAGCACTTCGTAGGCTTCGTTGACTTCTTTGAAGCGAGTTTCGGCTTCTTTGTTGCCCGGGTTCATGTCGGGGTGGTATTTTCGTGCTAGTCGGCGGTAGGCTTTTTTAATTTCGTCGGCACTAGCAGTTTTGTTCACCCCCAGAACGGCATAATAGTCTTTAAAATCAGTTGCAGCCATCCACCAATCTCCTGTCGATTAAAAATTTTATTTTATTGATTTCTCTTGTTTGGCGCTGGTTTTTTATAGTTAGTTTGGGTCAATGCTATAATTAACACAATAGGTAATTAATCAGCATTATTCTCTTTAATTGTGCCTTTAATAATATCAAAGGTGCAAGTTCGGTCAAGTACGGTTCTTTCTCACTTGCCCAATGGGAAAAACCGTACTACACCCACCCGGATAGTAGCGGATCAGACAATCGAGTCCATCTGTCAAGGATGGGGGCGCGTCCCGCAATTGGCGGTGCATCCGCAATATAACATCATCGGGGACTCGTCGTTGCCGTTGGCGATTGCGGTGCAGACACAGCCAAATGGGGGTATCTAACCACAAGCCGGTAATATGGGTGAAGCCAGTACTGCGGGCTTGCGCGATCGCTGCTCGCCGATATTGACGCACGGCATTCGTAGCATCAAAAATTGCTTCTGTTGCAGAGTTTTGGCAAATTGCACTAACGGCTTGATGCAATTGTCGCTGTAATTCCTGTTGGATCAAAACCCAAGAGCCTTGAATTGCTTCATCGCCAAACAGTTTACCTCGGATGGCATCGGTAGAAATTAGTAGATGTCCCCGATTTGCAGCAACAATTTGTTGCGCCAGAGAAGACTTACCGCTGCCAGGAATTCCGATTAGGAGAACGAGTTTGATAATTGGTAATTGGTAATGGGTAATTGGTAATTGGTAGTTGTTCATTTCCATTACCCATTACCCATTACCCATTACCAAAGGATTAAATGATCGTGCCATCAGGAATTACAGCATTTTTCAGCACCACGACAATGCCGTTGCGGATGTAGAATCCTTCACTTTCGCGATTGGCTTCTTCGACGCGGTCTTTATTAATAATTTGCACGTCGCAGCCAATGCAAGCATTTTTGTCGATAATGGCGCGGCGAATCGTTGTGTTGGAGCCGATGCCCACGGGAACTCTATTATCTGGACAGGCGGATCGCCCTTCGGCGTATGATTCGTAGAAATCTGCTCCCATGAGTAGGGAACTATCGATTAGGCTGCCGGATTCGACGAGCGATCGCACTCCCAATACCGAATTTTCAACCCGGCATTCTTTTAATATGCACCCTTCACTAATTAGCGATTCTGTTATCCGGCAATCCAACACTTTCGACGGCGGCAAGTAACGGGAGCGTGTATAAATCGGTGCTTTTTCGTCGTAGAAGCTAAACGGCGGATGCGGTTGTCGCGTCAGCGCCAAATTCGCTTCGTAGAACGATTCAATTGTCCCGATATCTTCCCAGTAGCTATCAAATAAGTACGCTTGAACGTTATAATCCTTCGATGCACTGGGGATAATTTCTTTACCAAAATCAGTACGTTCTGGCGCTTCTTTCAGCAGGTTTAACAATGCTTCTTTTTTGAAGACATAAATGCCCATTGACGCAATGTAGGGCATTTTTTCTGCTTGTTCGGGCGTCAATCCCAGGGTTGTGGTATCAACCTGCATCTGCTTCAGGGCGTCGCCTTTGGGTTTTTCGCTGAATTGAACGATCCTGCCGTTCTGATCAATTTTGATCAACCCAAAATCCGAGGCGCGTTTCTCATCCATCGGCACGACGGAGATGGTAATATCCGCATTGGTGTCGCGATGGCGCTGCCAAAACTGGCGATAATCCATCCGGTAGAGGTGATCCCCGGATAAAATCAGGTATTCATCCACATCCCATTCTTCAAACAGCCACATATATTGGCGTACCGCATCTGCCGTACCCTGAAACCAGTTGGGGTTTTCGGGAGTTTGCTGTGCGGCGAGTACCTCGACAAATCCCTCGGTGAAACCGGAAAAGTTGTAGGTACGGGCAAGGTGACGATTGAGAGACGCTGAGTTAAATTGCGTCAGGACGTATAGTTTAAAAATCTCTGAATTAATGCAGTTACTGACGGGGATATCGATCAGGCGATATTTCCCAGCCAGCGGGACTGCTGGTTTTGCGCGTAGCTTGGTGAGGGGGTAAAGGCGAGTACCCGCGCCCCCTCCAAGGATAATAGCCAGAACTTTTTTCACAACAAACTTCTCCAGATGCCGATCGTTCCCAAGTACAGTGTCTGATTGAGGGGGATTGTTGGCAAGGGGTGAAACGAGGAAACCTTTGCGATCGCACCCCAGCCGACTCTAAATCCCCTATGGTAGGCTTAATCGTTACCGCAGTAGCATGAGGGTGATACGGAAAAGATTAAAGTCAGTGACGCGCCCGATTAATAGTAATCATGTTCCAGTACAATCCGTTAGACTGCTTGCCTTCATCGGCAGAGTTACGCGATTCTGATGACACGCCAGTCGATAGCGAACTGCAAATTTTAATTCCCAGTTTATTGTCAGCCGTTTTAGCTTTGATTTGGTCAAGTCGTGAGGATTGGTTTTTCGGCATTAATATGGGAATTTATTACCCTTCAAGTTCAGTGGCGATTGTTCCCGATGGATTTCTCAGCTTAGGAGTTGAGCGTTTTATTGGGGAAAATGGACGATCTAGTTATGTGCTTTGGGAAGAAGATGGAATTGCACCCCTTTGGGTGCTAGAAGTTGTTTCCCAAACTTATAACAGTGAATACGAACAAAAAAAGGTAGATTATGCAAATTTGGGGATATTGTATTACGCGATTTATGCACCCACCCGCCTGCGTCGCAAGCGGCAACGTTTAGAAGTGTATCGTTTGGTTGAGGGGAAATATGTTTTACTTGCTGGGGAAAAGATCTTCATGCCTGAGATTGGTTTGGGAATTGGACGCGAAAGAGGTACTTATCAAGGGTTGACGCGAGAATGGTTGTACTGGTACGACGAAGATGGTAACCGATATCGCACGCCAGAAGAAATAGCGGTTGAGCAACAACAACAGCTTCAGGATCTTTTGGCTAGGTTACAGGAGAGGGGAATAGATCCGGATAGTATTTAGGTGGGGATAGTGGGGATGCGATCGCTCCTCAGCGAGCATTTGGTTAAGCGCGATTGGCTGCAAACGCAATTTGAGGCTTGCAGGTTGTTGGGTGAGGTGGGAGCGATCGCGTGGGATTTTGCAGCGATCGCGTTTTGGATGGTCAATTGAGAATATGCTTAAACCTGACCACGGCTATAAGCAGAACAATACATATAGATGTTTGAGCCTATGTGTCTATTGGTTTGAATTGACATTCCCTCGCCACTATTTTTATTACATGCTTCGCCATGTCTATAGCCACTTGTGATGACGTACTTGATAAGTTTGATTCTGTAGATGAATCTTCTTCAGCTAATTGAATACCTGACAAATCAGCTAGTCTCTCAACTTCTGTGCGAATAGATCTAAAAGCGTTTTGAATAGTTTCTATTCCGGTTCGGAGTCGTTGACTTTCATCTAAAAGGGAAGGCTGCGTTTCTAGTTCGATAAACCGAGATTTCCGCTCTAAATTTTCTGTATTATCTGATTTTAACTTCTGCCTCAATTCTGACAATTCTCTATCTACCTCTTCGAGCTTAATCAGGTATATTCTCGTTGTTTCTGCTATTGATTGTTCGCTCATCTTTTTTTTCTTTCCCAATGTTTCTACTTTTTTCTTAAAAACCGCGGTTTTAGCTACTTCTTTTTACTCCTTTTTTTATTTTATTCCTTTTCATTGTAGATCATACTTACACATCTTAACTACTTTTATCTCTGGTTTATTTGTTAAATAATCCTTTAGCCAGTTGCAGCTATATTTCCGTAAATTTTCTAAATCTCTGCTTTGATTTAAGGCTGTTTTCGTAGTCCACAGTAAAACTTTTTTGCTGGAGGGACAAGCAACTGTCTCACCATTTGGACTAAATTTTAGATCGTTATTTCCATCTGGGCATCTGAAACTTATCGAAACAGTACCATTTTTTTCCCAGAGTTTTGTAGTTCCGTCAGTACTACCAGAAGCTAGAGTTCCGTTCCTGCTGAAATTAACGCTGTAAACATCACCTACGTGTCCTTTTAGAGTTTTCAGCAAAGTTCCTTGTGTAGTCCATATTTTCACAAAATTATCTCTGCCACCAGAAGCAATAATACTGTTAGAAGCGAAAGCTACATCATAGACTGATTCTCGATCGGCTCGGAAACTTCCTAATAATTTACCATCCTTGGTACTCCATAAATTAATTATTCCATCTGCACTAGCAGAAGCTATAATACGGCTATCTGGGCTAAATTTCGCAGTAAAAACACTTTCCCTACTGACTTTTATATTTTTGATCAACTGGCCTGTGTTCGTCCATAGGTTAATAGTTCCGTCCTTGCTGGCAGAGGCAATTAGCTTACCATTAGGACTAAAATTAACATCCCATACAAGTTTGGTATGTTTGTTTTTGAAAGTTTTAATAAAATTACCATTGCTTGTCCACAACTTAACATATCCGTCACTACTACCAGAAGCCAAAGTAGAGCTAATTGGATTAAAATTAACAGTATGAACTTCACCTCCTTTGATTGGAATTGTTATAACACGACGCTCTTTTGTTAACCATAACTTGACAGTTCCGTCAAAACTAGCCGATGCAATAATTTTACCATCATAATTAAAACTTAGACCTATTACATCTGCTGTGTGTCCTTCGAGGCGATTTTGCTCTTTAACCCCGTAAATAACACGTTTTAGTTGATTGACATAATTAGATTTATCACCATCTATATTCTTCAGTTGATCTAATGCCTGCACGCTGGCTATCAATGCCTCAAGTTGAGCGTCTGTTTTAAACAGTTCTTCAGCTTTACTTATTAAAGATCCTAGAGCGATCGCTTCTCTTTCTCTTCTCTGTGCGTCAAGTCGTTGTGCTAGCAATCCCAAGCCCAGAACGAAGCTTACAAGCACGCCAGCAGCGATCGCAAACTTAGTTCTTTGTTTTTCTTCCCGTTTTACGGCTTCTATTTTCTCTTTTATTTCCCTATCTCTCCTTGCCAAACTCTTGTTTAAAAATTCCTCTTCTTCAGCAAGTAACTTCGGTTGAGTTTTATCTTTCCACTCGGCAATTGCTGCTAACCTAGCACCTGTAAGCAGCGCATCATCTGACTTTTTAAATGTTTCTTGCCACTCGCGGCAATATGCCTCTAAACGACGACGCAGACGGATATTTTCTCGATCTTCCTCGATCCAGTTTCGTAACAAACTCCACTCGGATAATAGCGCTTCGTGAGCGACTTCTACTGTCTGTTCATCGGTGACAATTAAGCGCCGATCTGCTAACTGTCCAACTACTCGCCGCAGTTGATTTATCGAATCTGCGATCGCTTCCAATCTTTCCCACCTGACTCGGCGGCGCGTTACCTCTGTTCCTTCACCTAATTGCACCAGTTCGATCAACAATTGGCGGACAAATGTTTGGTCGCTAGCAACAAATCCTTTGTAAACTATATTGGCTTGTTTTTCCAGTGCGCCTTTAACGCCGCCTATTTGTTCGTAGCCTTTTTTTGTCAGCAGTAATTCTCCCCTTCCAGATTCCTCAATGCATACCCGCCACAATTCTTTTAACGCATATTGCAGCAAGGGTAATGCTCCTGGTTGATCGTCTACATCGTCTGCAATTTGAGCTACCAATCCCCGCTCAAATGTCGCACCATGTAACTTGGCTGGGGTTTCTATTGCCTCTTCTATTCCTTCACGAGACAGGGGCGTAACGAGATAGGTTGTAGGTTGATTGCGATTGATTAGTTTTGCTGCTTCTGGATAGGCAGCACACCGATCTAAAAAATCTGTCCTGATTGCTACAATTACTCGCGTTTTTTTATCTATATCTGTTGCTTCATTTGAAACTAACTCGATAAAAGACTGTCGCTCGGCTTCATTTTCGCAAAGGGTAAATACTTCTTCAAATTGATCGATAAACAGTACAAGCGGTTGATTTTGCTGCTGTTTTCGTTCTAGAATTTCTACTAGGGTGCTAAGGGGATGCTTGCCTGGGGTAAAACGCTCGATGCTCCATTCACTGCTATTATCAATGCGATCGCGCATCAATTGCGGCAACAATCCCGCCTTGATTAAAGAAGATTTCCCACAACCAGATGGCCCAATTGCTGCTAGAAAACGACCTTCGCTTAGTCGATCAAGTAGTAGGCGAATTGCTGTCTCGCGTCCGCAAAAATATCTTTCTTGTTCCCGTTCAAACGAGCATAAACCTAAATAGGGATTTGATCGATTTTTAGTTACTTCTTCTAGTGCAATATCTTCCCCTTGATAAGTTACTAAAGTCACCGATTCTCCCCACCCCAGGTGAATAGGTTGTTGCACCGTTGCTTTGATTGCACTGCTGATGTAATCGAATAAGCGATCGCCGCTCACTTCCCCTTTTTTGTTAGCATTTTCTCGTGCCAGTCCTTTGAGGATAGCTCCCGTAAAAATACTATGCTCATCGGTCTTTAATGCTAATGCTTCCTCGTAGCTGCGGCAAGCTGCGATCGCATAGTAATTCCTTTGCGAACTAAACGCGGTCATTGTTTGCCGCACCATGCTGCTTTCCAAAAAATTGCCGCTATGACAGCAATCGAGTAGCACTACCAAACTACTCAAACTTGACTCTTGAATCAAATCGTTGAAGCCAATAAAATCAACTCCATTTGTTTGCTTAACAATGCGATCGCTTTCTGTTTCCACTAAGCAATCTGAAGCTGCTAAATATCCTTTTGGCTTGCCAAATCCGTCGGCAACGGTGAACCCATGCCCGGTAAAATAAATCAGTGCTTCGCTGTTAGCTGCCTGTTCGATCAGAAATGTTTTTATCCCTTGACGCAACTCAGCACCCGTCAATTTTTGTCTTGCTACTTCAAAGCCATTTTTGTCTGGATTCCAACGCTTTGGTAGGCGTTCAACTGCTTGGAAATCGCCATACTGTTCTAATACCCGTGCCACTGCTTCAGCATCGTTAGTCGCCTTGGAGAGGTTGGCGAAGCTGCGGGTTTGATATTCACCAATTCCGATCGCAAGGGCATATCGAGCCATCGTGCTAATCCATTTAAACTGGTTGGACGAGTCCCCTTAAGGGTTATGGTAGTAGAAACACTGGATATATTCGCCGATCCGGAAAAAAACTTTACAATATACTTACGTAAACTTGATGCGAGGCATTCAATGTCAGAATTGCAACGTTTTGGCTTTAAAGCAGATGGAGAAATCTACGAGGTTGAAATTGATTCAACCGGAAGCGAAAAGTCAGACGATCCGTTTGAATCGATGGGGGTGCGAGATGATGCGATCGCTCAACTACAGCAAGCTCGCCAGTTGATTCGATTCTATGCTATGTACGCTATCAGTGCTTTTAAAGATTTTGGTGCGGCTGAAATTGAAGAAGTAAGTTTAAAATTTGGGCTGAAAATGGGCGGCAAAGCTGGGATTCCTTACATCACTGAAGGCTCGGCAGAAAGCAATTTAGAAATTCAAGTCAAGTGTAAGTTTCCTCCACCAAAAAAACCAGATTCAGATTGCTAATTGCTAATTGCTAATTGCTGATTGCTGATTGCCGGTACAGCGATTGATTTTGATGCATTAAAGTCTGCTTTTAACGGTGCGGCGAATCTCTTCCAAACGAATTGTTCTGCCTGCTGCCGCACCTGGACAAGTTGTAGCAACGCGATCGCGGTGACCGCAAATCAATGGTAAATTTTTTACACCAAAGTCTGCGGTAGGAGTCGGTACGGGAGTTACCGGATCGCCGAGTCCATAGCGGCGAAACAGCTTGGCGCACAATGCCACCGCTGATTGAAACTGTGCCTGGTTAATCGTTTGGCTGGTATAGTTGCCGTCAAAAGCAATTCCTAGCCCATCATTTACTTTATCGTGCGCTCCCCGCTTCAGTGGCGATCGCGCTTCGTACACCCTCCCGCTGGGCATGATGACAAAATGGTAGCCAATATCGCTCCAACCCCTCCCGGCAGGCGGCGGATCGACGTGAAATCGCCGAATTTGACGCAACCTTTCTATCTCCGCAGTTTGGCTGGCATTACTAGGTAAATTGGGATACTCCGTATGGTGAAAAGTAATGCGCTGAGGATCTAAGTCTAGTACTTCTGCTGGAGTAATATTGTTAATCCAAGTGCTACGCGACCAAATTCTAATCGTTTGTTTTTGCACAGATAGTTGAAATTGGGCGCGATCTTGTCCAGCTCCGATAATTTCAATTAGTCGATTTCCAGTTTGATTAAATAATACCGGAGATTCCCATTGACCATCTTTGACGCGCGGACGTGCTAGTTCGTATTTTTTGTCTGCCAGTAGTATCAGTTCAGCACCATCGACATAGCCAGAGGTTTTACCAAATAAAATAACAATTTCTTGAGTTTCGATAACTTTGGGTGTCCTAATAAAGCTGAGTGGAATCGGCGGCGGAACGACTGCAATTGTTAACTCGGCGCTTTCATTATCAAGTGATAATTTAAGCAAGCGATCGCCCGCTTGCTGGAAGGCAAACTCAAACCGCCAAGTACCATCAGGGTTAACAACACCAGCAGCAGTTGTGAATCGGTTGTCAATGGTGAGGGTGAGGGTTTTGCCTGCATCTTCAGCGGCAGCGGTGCCTGCGATCGCAAACCTCTGGTTAGTCTGAATTGGCTCTTTTGGCGCTGCGGTAATTTTCAACATTTGTCTATTGTTGGATTGTCTAACCTTCCCAATTTAAAGATAATGCTGGCGTTTTTGATAATGGGTATTACCCCCCATAGGAAGCTGGGGAAGCTGGGGAGGCTGGGGAGGCTGGTGAAGAAATTACTTCTAATTCAATCATCTTCCTTGTCTTCTTCATCTTCCCGCTCTCCCTTTTTCTGTCACAAGTGAGAGCCAGAAAACAGCAAATCGATGTACCTTAACAATGGAAAGCTAGGAGTTAGTTTATGCAGGTTAATACACCAGATTGGGTCAAGCACGCTGTATTTTATCAAATTTTTCCAGATCGGTTTGCCAGGGGTAAGCAACCTCGCAAATCCCACTTGCAGCACAGTCGTTGGGAAGATTGGCACGCCGCCCCAACTTACCAAGGTTATAAAGGGGGAGATTTGTGGGGAGTGCTGGAAAATCTGGATTACTTGCAGGAGTTGGGGATTAACGCGATTTACTTCACTCCGATTTTTCAATCTGCTAGCAATCACCGCTATCATACCCACGATTACTATCAGGTTGACCCGATGTTGGGGAAAAATAGCGCATTTCGGGAATTGCTAGTAACCGCCCACGAACGCAATATTAAAATCGTCCTCGATGGAGTATTTAACCATAGCAGTCGCGGCTTTTTCTTTTTCCATGACGTGTTGGAAAATGGCCCCAATTCGCCTTGGGTAGATTGGTTCAAAATTCACGGTTGGCCTTTATCTCCTTACAATGGTGAATATCCGGCTAATTATGCTGGTTGGGCAGGATTGCGGGCGCTACCAGAATTTAATCACGAAAATCCAGAAGTGCGGGAATATATTATGGAAATTGCCGAATATTGGATGCATTTCGGCATCGATGGTTGGCGATTAGATGTACCATTTGAAATTAAAGCTCCTGGATTTTGGCAAGAATTTCGCGATCGCGTCAAAGCGATCAACCCGGATGCGTATATTGTCGGGGAAGTCTGGGAAGACGCGAGTCAGTGGTTAGATGGCACGCAGTTTGACGGGGTGATGAATTACTTGTTCGCTGCGCCTACGATCGCGTTTACGGCAGGCGATCGCGTGGACATCGAAAAAGTCCGAGGTTCTTCTTACCAGCCTTTCCCGCCCCTCTACGCCAAGGAATACGGCGAAAAAATCAAGCACCTGCTGCAACTTTATCCTTGGGAAATTCAACTCACCCAACTCAATTTATTAGCAAGTCACGATACCGCCCGACTGCTAACAATTGCCGGAGGCGACAAACCCAGCGTTGAACTCGCAACTTTATTACTATTAACTTTTCCTGGCGCGCCTAGTATTTACTACGGCGATGAAGTGGGTTTAGCAGGCGGTCGAGATCCAGATTCGCGGCGAGGTTTTCCCTTAGAATCTCATTGGGAATTGGATGTTTTAGAATACCACCGCAAACTGATTGCCTTGAGGCACGCCCATCCCGCCCTTCGCACTGGTTCCTACGAAATCTTATATGCCGAGGGAACAGTGTACGTTTTCGCGCGCATTTTGGGCAATGAGGAAATAATTGTTGCCGTTAATATTGCGACTGCACCGGCAAATGTCAGCTTTGAGGTAACAGCTTTAAAATCTCAACCTGGCAAGTTATTGTATGGCAGTGCTGATGTTTCTTGGAACAGCGAAGGAGATTCTATTCAACTATCCTTGAATCTTCCTGCAAGAAGTGGTTGTATTCTAGGTTAATAGCCAACGCTCCTGGTAGGGCAAGGCATGAATAATCTTTGCTATTAACGAAGAGGTTATCTCCCGCCGTTGCCCCTACAACCCATTTTGATCGTCACCATAAAAAATGGTTTTAAAAGTAACTATCAACTATCCACTATCCACTGTCCACTGTCCACTGTCCACTGTCCACTATCCACTGTCCACTGTCCACTGTCCATCGATTACACCAGTTGCTGCGATCGCGACGTGATGCCGCGTTTGGTGAGGTTTTCTTCCAGTTTCCTGATAAATACCAAGTCCTCATCCGGTAAGGGCTGACTTTGACTTGCCATTTTCTCCAAGAAAGCGAACGCTTGCCGGAATTGATGCGCGCCAACCTCAATCGGCGCGTCAAAGTGGCAGGGAATAATCCGCACGAAATGCCACTTCGCCACCTCGTCCGCCCAGTCGAGTACTGTCCTGGGTGCTTGGTTGAAAATAAATGTCTGTAGAATCGGTGCCACCAACGGACGACCACCCCCCCGCAGCGCCTGGAATGACTGCTTCCAATCAGCTTTCCAACGGAAGGGAAACCAACCGAAATAAGCCTTTCTTGACCTTTCTGGTGCTTTAAAAGCATCGCGAAATGCCTGCGACAGTCCAACTGTCTCCAACCTGCTGGGGCTGAAGTACAAAGCAAACAGGGAAATGCGTTGCCATCCTTTGCAGCGGTTCGCCTCGCTGTCAGAAATCGCCTCCAATGCGCTGTCTCTGGCGTGGAATAGCAAGGGATAGGGGTCAAGCTGAACAATCTCTGGTGGCTTCTCCGGTACAGACAGCACCGAGTCTGTTAGCAGCAACGTGCGCGATTTCCTGTGCAATAAGGCAACTTCTTCAAAGGACCCCCGCCCCAGATTAATACTCAGCACCTCATAGCTAAACTCATCCCCAAACGGGGCATCACCGCTAGCTGCTGGAAGTATCTGAGTTCGCTGGCTGGGGAAGCCAAGCCAACTCAAAGGTAGATTTAGCGGGTAACTCCACTGGTTCGCAGTCACGAAAACCTGCGAAGCCGGAAATTTTCTGGCAAAGGGGCCAACGAAAACTTTGTGTTCTAAGCCAGAGGCAGTTGGTAGGATGATATACTTCACGGCGCCATGCAGCGCTTCCAATTCCTTCAGCAGGCGAATGCACTCTTTGGTTGGTGCAACGGGCGCATAGACGAGAAGACCGCCTTTTTCCAGCTTCACGACACTCATGCGAATCGGTACGACGGTGTAGAGAATGCCCTGCAACTGGTCGAACGTCCAGATGGTGTCTTTAACTACTTCTTTGCGTACTGTCCGCCGCTTGCTGTATGGGTACAGTGGCACAGCTAACCAGAAGCGCCACAACCAGTCCCCTGTGCTAGTAGATGTCGATAAATTGGGTTGTTTCCACTCCACGACCCCCTCCCCGATGTATAAATGAATAACTTCCTTGGCAAATCTAATTTATCGAAATTGATTCAAACCAGGACTTATACCAAATCCGGCTCGACAACCCCTTTTATCTTCTTCTTATTCTTTCTTTGCGTCCTAATTCGCTATCGCGAATCGCTTCGCTAACGTGTCTTCGCGGTTAAATAAGGGGGGTAATAAAAACGGATTTGGTATTACGCACGGCGAAGTCATGACCTTATTTTATCTGAAAAATCCTTGGGAAAGCTAACCAGAGATCTACGAATAAACCAGGTTTCTTGGCGTGAAATATATTAAAACATAACAAGATCGATCGCCACAATTTTTTATGTGAAATTTTTCCGGGAAAAGGCGTAAAATCATCCTTTTCCCTTTAATATTGAGTCCGGTAGTATACGACTTGTATAGTTAATGGTGTTGTAGGGGCGGGTTTTACCCTCAACCTTTGATCAAAGGCGAATTGTATTGATAAACCTGCCCCCGCGCGATACTCCAAAGCACCTGCTAGCTAAACGCCACCGATGTCAGCGGATAGGATGTAATTGTTTACGGCATCGGGTGGAAGAGGAGATCTGGGAAATAGAAATTAAACACAGCCCAAGTCGAAAAAGCAATTGACACTGAAAGAACAGCAATCACAGGCACTAGGGAAAGATAGCGCTGGAAATTATTTACTTGATTGTTTGGGTTTGCCATGAAAGTTGCTGAAAAATAGTTGTTAAGTATACTTTTAGATCCGGGTAAATAGTTATTCCTCAATCTGGAGGAATAACTGAATATATGTAATGACGAATACAGGATAGAGCGGATTTGACCCAATCAAAAATCTTTCATTAGGCAGAAGCTAAATTAATTAGCGATCGCGCGTCGCCAATCTGCTAAAATTTGTGCGATCGCCAATGGGGTAGGGGTTAGGGGTTAGGGGTTAGGGGTTAGGGGTTAGGGTATCCGTTCTCTTTTTTGCTTTAGGGGCTAGGGGCTAGGGGTTAGGGGTTAGGGGTTAGGGTATCCGTTCTCTTTTTTGCTGCACAATTAGCTATTAGCTATTAGCTATTAGCTATTTTTAAAGTTATAACTGGCAAATTGAGCTATTCTTCCCCATCCCAATGGTTGACTTTCCCGACAATGAGCAATTCTGGCGATCGCCACCAGAACCGATTAACCAAATTCTCGATACTCCTCCGTCTCCGGTTACCTCGATCTGCCCGCATTTCAAATGGTTGATCGAGTTAGAACAGGCCGAACTACCGCCGATTGCCATGTTCGCAGAACCCCAGGTAGCCGTTGCGGGTTTTTGTCTCAATCCTCAAACCAATGCGCCTGCGCGTCATAACGCCTATCGCAGTCTAAAAATCAGAGCGTTGGATTCGCATATCTCTAAAACGGTAGATTTGCCATCTGATGCCAAAATTGGCTTTCTCAGAGGTTCGCCCGATGGTAAAAAACTGGCATTCACTCTCACGCAAGCTAATGGGTTGGAATTATGGTTTATTGATTTAGCAGAAGGCATTCCCCACCGCTTGACCGATGCGGTTTTAAATGGGACTTATGGTAAACCGTTTCGTTGGTTGTCGAATGAGTCGCTGATTTGCAAGTTTATCAAGAGCGATCGCGGCAACCCTCCCATAGAGTCTCCCATTCCTTGTGGCCCAATCGTGCAAGAAAATTTGGGGCGCAAGTCTCCCAATCGCACCTATACCAATCTGCTCAAAAATCTCCACGATGAAGCGCTGTTTGAATATTACGTTACTTCCAGTTTGGTAGAAGTAACTTTGGATGGTCGCTGTACTTTGTTGGTCGAACCTTGTTTGATCGATCGCGCTCAACCTTCTCCTGATGGCAATTTTATTTTACTCACCACCCTGCACCGACCGTTTTCTTACCAACTGCCATCCTCGTTCTTTCCCCATCGGATAGAAGTATGCGATCGCACGGGCAAAATTATCCATCAAGTCGCCGATCTTCCCCTCGCCGACAATCTTTCTACCAAATTTGACGCCGTGCGAACCGGACCGAGACGGGTTGGTTGGAGATGCGATCGCAAAGCTACCCTATCTTGGGTAGAAGCATTAGATGAAGGCGACCCAACTTTAAAAGTACCTTTCCGCGATGCCTTATTAGAACTCGATGCCCCGTTTGTCGATCCACCCAAACTGCTGTGGAAATCCGAACATCGCTTTCGCGGCATCAGTTGGGGGCGCGAAGATGTCGCCCTAGTTTGGGAACGCTGGTACGATACGCGCCAATCCCGTATCTGGCGCATTTACCCCAACGACCCCGCCATGCCGCCAAAATTGCTAGTAGATCGCAGTTATGAAGACAGTTACAGCGATCCGGGGTCGCCCATCGTGACGTTCAATGAATACAGACGCACCGTTTTGCGCTTCACTCCCGATGGTCGAGAAATTTATCTCAGCGGACGCGGCGCATCGCCAGAAGGCGTTTATCCCTTTCTCGATGCGATGGATGTGGACACGGGACAAACTCAACGTCTGTGGCGATGCCAAGACCCTAATTTTGAGTCAGTACTTGACTTACTCGAAGACGAAAACGTGATGCTAACTTCTCGGCAATCCCAAACCGAACCGCCTAACTTATTCCTGCGCGATCGCCAAAATCACCAAACCGTCCAACTCACTTTTTACCCCGACCCAGCGCCTCAATTTGCTGGCATTCATAAAGAAGTGGTACAGTACCAACGCGCCGACGGCGTGCAGCTATCCGCTAGACTTTACTTACCTGCGGGATACGACAAAGCCCGCGACGGCGCTTTACCGATGGTATTTTGGGTATATCCAGAAGAATTCAAAAATCGGGAACTCGCAGGTCAGGTGACCAAAGCGGAAAATACCTTCAGCCGTCCCCATCGCACCTCGGTTTTGTTTCTGCTAACTCAGGGATATGCCGTTTTAGACAATCCCAGCTTGCCAATTATTGGCGAAGGCGATGCCGAACCCAACGATACTTATGTAGAACAATTAATCGCCGGAGCGCAAGCAGCTGTAGATTACGCAGTCGGGCGCGGCATTGCCGACCCGCATCGTTTATGTATCGGAGGACACTCATACGGCGCGTTTACCACCGTAAATTTACTAGCACATACAGACTTGTTTCGCGCCGGAATCGCGATGAGCGGCGCTTACAACCGCACCCTGACACCGTTTGGATTTCAGGGAGAACAGCGCAATTTTTGGGAAGCGAGCGAAACCTATATCCAAATGTCTCCCTTTACACATGCGGAAAAAGTGAAAGCGCCTTTGCTGTTGATACATGGCGGGAATGATAGCAACCCCGGCACTTATCCATTGCAAACTGAACGACTTTATGAAGCGTTGAAAGGATTGGGAGCAACTGTGCGCTGGGTAGTATTGCCGTTAGAAGCTCACGGGTATCGCTCGCGGGAAGCCGTGGGGCAGGTACTGTGGGAAATGGTGAATTGGTGCGATCGCTATCTTTCTGCCAGCTAATGGCTCATGGCTAATTGCTAATAACGCAAGTTGCTAGTTATGAGGTCAAGCATTTTAGATCCCCCTAAATCCCCCTTAATAAGGGGGACTAAGAATCCGGTGCTAGCCTCCCTAGCTAAAAGAAAATTCAGAATGCTTTTTACCATTAGCAATTAGCCATTACCTTTGTTAGCAATTAAATTGGCGATCGCACTAACCAAGTCATCTGGTTCTACGGGTTTAGATAGGTGCATTTGAAACCCAGCTAACAAAGCTTGTGCGCTGTCTTCGTCCCTAGCATAGGCCGTCAGCGCGATCGCCGGAATCTCTCCTCCCGCTGCGGGCGATCGCTCTCTAATTTCTCGCATCAAAGCAAATCCGTCTTTTCCCGGCATCCCAATGTCACTTATTACCACATCTGGTAGCGATTTGTCAAGTGCCTTGAGTCCTTCGTTTGCCGAAGCAACGGCGGTGACGACTGCCCCAGAGTCTTCTAACACGAAAGTAATATATTCGCGGGTATCGGGTTCATCATCAACTACCAAAACTTGCACGCCCCTGAGATTTTGATAATTATCCCGCCCATTATGGTCGGAATTGGTTGGAGAGCGATCGTCGATCAGCGGTAGCATGACGGTGAAGGTTGCCCCCTGCCCTTCTCCCAGACTGGCGGCGTAAACTCTGCCGCCGTGCAATTCTACCAAATGCCGCACTATTGCTAAACCGAGTCCCAATCCCCCATGAATTCTAGTCATCGAACTATCTGCTTGGCGAAAATAATCGAAGGCGTGGGGCAGAAAATCAGCGGTAATGCCTTTACCCGTATCCTTGACTGTAATTCGAGCATAAGAGATTTCAGATTGAGGTAATTTTAGATTGGCGATTTCAGATTGCAGATTTGAGGTGTTATCTTGTCCTGAAATCTCAAATCTAAAATCTGCCATCTGCAATTCTCTTGCCATCTGCACTTTTTCCAATTTGATTTCTACTTTTCCCCCTGGAGGGGTAAATTTGATCGCGTTGGAAAGTAAATTCCAGACAATCTGCTGCAAGCGGTTGAGATCGCCTAAAACTGTTGCCCCATTTGGTTCTAATATATTTTCAATTTGAATGGCTTTGGCTTGTGCTGCTAACTGCATGGTGGCAATTGCGCCCTCAATTGCTGCAATTAAGTTGACTGGAGCCACATTTAGCTCGATTTTGCCGCGAATAATGCGGGAAATATCGAGTAAATCTTCAATCATTTGAGTCTGCAATTTGGCGTTGCGTTCAATTGTTTCCAAAGCGCGACTCGTTGCGGCTAAATCTACCTGACGAGAACGCAACAGTTGCGACCACCCTAAAATGGCATTCAGGGGCGATCTTAATTCGTGGGAAAGTATGGCGAGGAATTCATCTTTGACTTGGTTAGCGCGTCGCAGTTCGTCTTCTACGCGCTTGCGATCGCTGATATCCCTGCCTTCGTAAACTAACTGTACTACCTTTCCCCTCTCGTCTAGTATCGGTTTGATCGAGAAGTCAAACGTTGCAACTTTATCGTTTAACCCTTGCATCTGCACTTCATAGCGGATAAACTTACCTGTCGCGGCTAGTGCGATCGCATTTTGCAACTGTTCTTGAGTAGAAGTCAGAGACAGGGAAAAGCTCAAGTTAGACGGTCTATTTCTTTCTATTTTAATCTTCCACCAAGGCATTTCCCACAACAAACGCCCTACCACATCTTCTAGCTTTTGTCCAACAAAATTTAAGGCCGACTGATTGATTTCAATAATGGCACCATTTGGTTCCAACATGCCAATATGCTGGAAGGTTTGATTAAAGATAGCGCGGAATTTTTCTTCGCTTTGTTGTAGTTGTTTTTCAGTTTGTCGGATGCGTAACAGCGCTTTAACTGTAGCAATTAATTCCAGTGGGTTGACTGGGTGGGTTAAGTAACCATCAGCGCCGCTGTCTAACCCGTGGACTTTATCAGCAGAAGTGACTTTAAATGCGGAAAGATGCAAAACTGGTATCAAACTGGTAACAGGTTCGCCTTTGAGTTGCTGGCAGACTTCAAAGCCGTTGATATCGGGCAGTTTAATATCTAAAATAATCAAATCTGGTTGCTCGGTTGCCAATTGCAAAGCATCAGTACCCGTCGCCGCTTCCTTGATGGTGAAACCTGCCTGACGCAGAATCCTGGAAACTACATAGCGATTGGCGTCATCATCGTCTACAACTAGGATGATTCGCGATTGTTTTAGTTCGTCCTCCATGATTCATCCCCATATTTAAAAGATTAATCCAGCTTTTAAGAATGCGGCTCGGATTTGAGCGATCGCTTCCTCGCGCGAATTACTTTCTTTAGAAACAATCGCCACTGCTCTTGCTGCGAGTTGCTCGTATTCTTGAGCCTCCAAGCGCTTTGATGTGACTATAATTACTGGAATTGCAGAGGTTACCGGATCGGATTTCAACTGCTCTAAAACGGTGAATCCAGTTAAACCGGGCATGAGTAAATCCAGCAAGATTGCCTGCGGTTGTTCCGTGCGCGCGCGATACAACCCCTCGTAACCATCGGTGGCTTCGATCGCCGTACAGGGAAGATCCCCCAGCCAACTTTTAATTGTATAACGAGACACTTCCTCATCATCAATTATTAAAATTTTTGTCAGCACCGGAGATGGATTTGGTATATTTTGGTTTTTGGGTTCTGGCATGTTAGTTGCCCTGCCATTCTCCACCAAATCCGGATTCTCTCCGTTATTCCTGGATACAGCATCCAGCATTGCCAAGCCAAAATCCTGATAAACAATGGGCAGGATAACCGAAAATGTGGAACCAACCCCCAGCGTGCTTTGCAGATTAACCTTTCCTCCCAACAACTGAGCCAGTTTTTTACACAAAGGCAACCCTAACCCGGTTCCTTTTACCCGCTTTTGTAGGGGATGATCGACTTGAACGAATTCTTCAAAAATGCGGCTTTGATTTTCAGGTGCAATGCCAATTCCGGTATCGGCGACGGAAAAAATAACAGTTTGGTTTGCCCCCAGTTTAGCAGTTACTCGCACTTCGCCTTTTTCTGTATATTTAAGCGCGTTGGAAATAAAGTTACGCATGATTTGAGACAGTTTTCCCTCATCGGTTTTTAGGATAGGAATAGCGCTGGGTTCTACAAAAATTAAAGCGACATCATTATTAGTTAACAAGGGGCGCAGCATTCCGCGCAAGGCGCTAAACAAATCCGTCACTTCAAAATTAGTAACCCGAACATCGACTTTGCCAGCTTCGACTTTTGCCAAATCTAGCAAGTCATTAACTAAGTCGGTTAAGGATGCTGCTGACTTGCGAATAAAGCTTACTTGCTTTTCTTGTTCTATTGTCAAATCGCCATCCAGATGATTTAACAACATATCGGAAAGACTGAGAATTGCATTTAGCGGCGTGCGAAACTCGTGACTCATATTAGAAAGAAAGCGGCTTTTGAGTTCGCTGGCGCGTTTGAGAGATTCAGCTTTATCATTTAACTCGGCATAAAGCGCGATTACTCCTCGATTAGTATCTTCTAATTCTTGGTTGAGTTGGGCTAATTCTTCCTGTCGTTGGCGTAATTCTTCTAAAGTTCGCAACAGTTCTTGATTTTGCTGTTGAATTTCGGCAAAAGGATCTTTAGGCAGGCGCGTTAGTTGAGCTACTATTTGATTTAATTGAGCTTTGGATAGGTAAGTTGCGTGTTTGGGCAACTGCTTAATTAATTGCACCCCGGTTCCTAGTCTAGAGGATGATGATTCAACTAGCACCTCATCCATTAATCTTTGTGCAGCTACCAATCCCATCCCATGATGGGAGTTGGTTTGTAAATTGGCTATTCCCTCGCCGCTATCGGCAATGCGGGTAACAAATACTTGGGAAGATTGCCCTTCGATAATAAATTCAACTTTGCCTTTACCTGCATATTGGAAAGCGTGGCGGGTAACTTCGGAAACTGCTGTAGCGATGCGCGTTTGTTCTTGAATATCAAACCCTAATAAGTGAGCAATTTGACGCGCGCGCTGACGTGCCAAAACAATATCTTGCTCGAAGCGGATTTCTACAGTCAGAATTGGATAAGTCATTCGTCAGTTGTCAGTGGTTTTGCCACCAATACAGTTACATCGTCGCGGGTGCGCTTAAAATCTCGGTACAGGGTGCCAGCAATTATAGATGGATGGCGCAAAGCCAAGCCAGGATAGCGTTCTAGCGACCATTGCGTTCCCAGACCATCGCTGTGCATAATTAGAAGAGAGCGATCGCCAAAAGGATACACAAATCCCGCAATTTTGCGAATTTGATGCCCCACGGTTCCATTATAAGAAACCATACTTTGGCTTTTATTTCCCGTCACAATTGCACCAGAAATATTGCCAATTCCCACATATTGTACGGTTTTTTCGACGCGATTAAGTTCCGCAATTGCCACCGCTGCACCTCGCGTACTCCTTAAAGCCGCATGAGCCATCTCCATAATTATTTTAGGATTGAGTGCAGCTTTAGCCCGAAAGATTCGCACTGCTTCCCGCGCTGCTTCTGCTGCTAAAATTCCCGAACCCAATCCATCCGCTACTAAAATTAAACTCCGGGTAGATAAATGCACCACAGCCCAATCATCGCCGCAGATTTCCTGTTCCGCTTTGGGTAAATTCACCACACCAATTTGTAAAGGTTCCGGAGGCGGCAAGGTACTTCCTGAGTTTTTCTGCGCCCAAAGTTGTGCGACTAAAACCGTACCTACCCCAGGCATCGAATGAATGTCAAAAACAGTAGATTGACGCTTAATTGCGCCCAAACCAGTCCCCGGCGTCCCTGCGGTGGAAAAACCATCTTGCAGGCATTGCGACACATTCCCCATCCCCGAGCCAGTATCTAAGCCGATAATTTCTATGCCATATTCTGCATTATTTCTCAACTCCCTCAGAATGATTTCCCCATTTTGTGCGTGTTTAATCAGATTGTTGGCTAATTCAGTGACGATAATTGCTACTTTGCCCCGTTCTGTCTCGTTGAATTCTAAATCCGTCGCTAGCGCGGAGGCAAACCTGCGCGCTTCTCCGATTTGCGAAGTTTCTCTGATTGGTAGGGCAATACAATCTTTCATGAGGGGATGTTTACGGTTTTGCTGTATATTTTATAATATGCCGTTAATTAACTATTATTATTTATAATACCTTTATTAATAGGCATATGCAGAGCAAATTGTCTATCTAACTAAAGACATATTTCAGCTTGAAGGGGAAAAGGGGAAAAGGGGAAAGGGGAAAGGGGAAAAGAGGGAAGGGGAAAGCTTTCGTTTTCCTTTGTTCCTATTTCCATCACCGACTCTTTTCTCCTCTGTTTCCCCCAGTCTTTCCTTCTTTCCTTCTTTCCTTCTTTCCTTCTTTCCCTATTTCCCCCTTTCCCCCTTTCCCCCTTTCCCTCCTAGACCCTGGCTATAATTAACGCCAGCGGGTAATTGTCACTTTCGTTCCTTTACCCACTTCAGAGGAAATTTCAAACTCGTGCATTAGCCTTTTAGCGCCGCTTAACCCCAAACCCAAACCATTTCCCGTGGTGTAACCGTCTTTCAATGCCAGATCGATATCTGGAATGCCGGGACCATTGTCTTCAAACATCAGGCGCAAACCTTTACGGGTGCCAACGTTGAGGACTTCTAAGGTCACCGTACCTCCCTTGCCATAGTCTACGGTATTGCGTGCGAGTTCGCTGGCGGCGGTGACGATTTTGGTTTGGTCTACCAAGCTGAACTTTAATTCTACCGCCAGGGTTCGCACTTTCTGCCGAACCATCACAACGTCTGATGAGGAGCGAATTTCGACTATCTCACGTTCTAGCATGGCGGTCGTTTTCCTCTGGAGGCAACCCCAACGACGTTCGCAACATCGCCATTCCTTGTTCTACGTTTAAAGCAGTGCGGACACCTGTGAGGGACAAACCTAACTCTACCAGTGTAATCGCAACTGCTGGCTGCATCCCGACCACAACGGTTTCGGCATCGAGGATGCGCGACATGCTAGCAATATTGCCCAGGATGCGCCCGATAAAAGAATCGACAATTTCCAGGGATGAAATATCGATCAGAACCCCCCGCGCCCCGGTTTTAACGATGCGGTTGGTGAGGTCATCTTGTAATGTTAAAGCTAAGCGATCGTGCATATCTACCTGGATTGTTACCAGGAGAAATGAACCCATTTGCAGTATGGGAATGCGTTCCACAAATTTACCTGCTAATTGCTAATTGCTTGTCTTGGTCATGACTGCCGGAAGGATAATTTAGGGGCGTTGGACTACTGTGAGTCCTCGGCGTTGCATTGCTAGGGCTAAAGCATCTGCTAAGGTTGCTTTTGTGACTACATCGCTCAAGTCTACGCCCAGGTGGACGATGGTTTGAGCAATTTGGGGCCGAATACCGCTGATAATGCAGTCAGTTCCCATTAAACGGGCAGCCGCGACGGTTTTTAACAAATGCTGGGCTACTAGGGTATCGACGGTTGGTACGCCTGTAATATCGATAATGACTACTTGGGAACCAGTTGCGACTATTTGCTGTAACAGCGCTTCCATGACTACCTGAGTTCGTCCGCTGTCGAGCGTGCCAATCATCGGCAATGCTAAAATACCTTCCCACAATTTGACGACGGGGGTGGATAGTTCCAGCATTTCCTCCTGCTGGCGTTGGATTACTTCTTCCCGTGCTTTTTGATAAATTTCCGTCGTGCAAATTCCCAGCTGGTCTAATAAAGTGGTAGAAAGCCAAATTTCTTCAGCTAGGATCTCGCCTTGTTGGGCTAATTCTTGACTTAAACGAGCAAACAACGGCTTTTTGAACGAAAAAACAAAGTTGGCGATTTCTGAGGGGGAAAAGCCTTGCTGGACGCGGGAACGAGAAATATCTGCCAGCATTTGCCGCGTACTACCCCACTCAGGAGTTTGAATATCGCTCAGGTTGCCATGCTGTACGGCGCTACGCAACAAGCTGAGGAACTCAGAACATTGTTCGCGCAACTCGGATACCTTCATGCGGTCATCCCGTCGCATACCGGAAGCGTCTAGTTCCTTCAACCAGTCGGCGAGCAAGTCGGCTTCGTATCTATCCAATATTTCTGCTATTCTATTCTTACTTTTCAAGACCATTGAATTGATTCTCCCTCCACAAGCTAATCTTAAAGCTTACGTCAAAAACTACTCTATTTGCCGGTGCGGAAAAGTCTATATTCAGATAGATGTTGGTTTTGCGATCTTTACTTTTTCTATCTTTGGGGATAGTGTTTTGTGAGATATGCTAGGGCAGAGGTGCGATCGCTCACTTCTCCATCCAAGGTGCCAACTAGCAGAGCATCGAGTATTTCTTTAAACTGACGCCCTGGTTTATATCCTAGCGCTTTTAAGTCGTTTCCATTCAATGGGGCTTTAATCTGGCTCCAATCGCTCAAATAACACCAAATTTTGTGCCTAACCTCCCGCGGACTAAAGGCGGCGATTAAAATTAAGGTCGGCAACTGGTATTGACGCAGCAGCAATACAATTTGGCTGATGCGATCGCGTTTGGGTAAAGATTCTACAATATTATTTTTATCTTCTTGTAGCTGACTCAGGCGCTGAATGGTATCTGCGGGTAATTGAAGATTGGCAGCAACTTTTCCGGCATAGGGTGGTTTTAAGGCAGCAATTAAAACTTCCAAACGCATTTGCCAATGTTGTAGGGGCGAAGCATTGCGGCTGGTATCACTTGCGACTTGTTGAGAATTTTCTACCGCAATGCTTCGCCCTTCCTGGGGAGCAAACCGTTGCAAACAGCGGTCTACTAAACGCACTTGCCACCACAATTGCTCGGTTAATTCTAGGGTGGGATGGATGCAGCGCAAAGCGCCCAATTCTGCTAACAAGCGCAATGCCGGTTTCCAATACGGAGCTTGCAAAATGTATTTTAATTCGCTTTTGAGGCGAGTTTCTAGGGCGGGGGCGCGGCTATTTTTTTCTTGAATTTGTTCGTAAATACCGCTGGCGATCGCATGTCTAATATATCCTTGCGTTTGGGGTTCAATTTCAAATCCCAATCGCACGGCAAACCTAACGGCGCGATAAATTCGCGTCGGATCTTCAATAAAACTATTCGCGTGCAATACCCGAATTTGTCCCGCTTGTAAATCTAATAATCCGCCAAAAAAATCGAGCAATTTACCGGCGCGGGGCGCAGTTATTCGCACTGCTAAAGCATTAATGGTAAAATCGCGACGGTAGAGGTCTTGGCGAATCGAACTCGCTTCCACTTCTGGATTTGCCGCCGGATAAGGATAAAATTCAGTTCGCGCCGTGGCAATATCTACCCAAAGATTATCTAATAGAGGATCTTTATGCCACAACAAAGCCGCAGTTTGAAACGCGCCGTGAATTTCTAAACGAGAATTGGGATAAATTTTTTGCAATTCTTTGGCTAATTCTACCCCAGCACCCGCATCCGCCGAGCGGTGAAAGCCATCCACAACCATATCGATATCTTGCAGCGCAACTGGGGAATCGATTTCAGCATTATCGGCTAAAAGTAAGTCTCGCACCGCACCGCCTACCAAGTAAAGATGCCAACCGCGTTTTTCTGCTGCATGGGCGGCGGCGGAGAGGAGTTGCCAAAGTGGGGGGGAGATGCGATCGCGTAAATGAGACAGCGGCAAGGGACAATAGGAAAGATTCCCGTATCCTTCACTTTCTGCTTCTATTTCTCGCCCCCTATTTTTATCTTGGTGTAACTGTCGTAAAACATCGGTGCGCGTGACAATTCCGATTAATTGATTATTTTCCAATACCGGCAACCGTCCGATATCGTAAGTCACCATAATCGCCTCGATTTCTGTCAGCGGTGTATCGGGCGTAATCGTTTTTAAATTGGTTGTCATGTAACCTTTTACCGGCGCGTGAGCAAATCCGTGATGCAAGGCAATATCGATATCCCGCCGCGAAATCACGCCCACCAATTCATCTTGGGCGTTGACTACAGATAAACCCGAATGACCGTATCTTAATAAAACGCGCTGCGCTTCTCCTATAGTTGTTTCTGGGCGAATTGTTCTGACGGGAGATGACATCAATTCTCGCGCCGTCGGCGGTTGTTGAATTTGCGCTTTTAGTTGTGCTACCAATTGTTCTAATACGGGTTGCGGCTCGACGCTTTTGAGAATTAAAGAAGCAGCTTGGGCATGTCCGCCACCTCCCAAAGGCTGAAATAATTGATTCAGGTCAACGCCTTCGATTTGACTGCGCCCGATGACAGTTAATCGCAAATTTGAGATTTCAGATTGAGTTGATTTCAGATTTGAGATTTCAGATTGAGTTAATTTCAGATTTGAGATTTCAGATTGCAGATTTGGTTGGGATTTTAGATTTGAGATTTCAGATGGGAGATTTGCCGCCGTGTCTTCCCGTGCTGAGTATTCCGCCGCCAGCAGCAGGGCATCGCTTTCGGTAATTTCTACTAACCGGGAAGCGAGACTAGACAACCCTGGAATATAACCAGGCGTTTGCAACAGCACCGAGGAGATTGTATAGCCCCACTGGGTAGTTTTTTGTAATTTTTCTAAAGCTTCTTTTAACAGCTGTTGCAATTTAGGGGATAATCCCGGATCGATATATTCGGCAATTACCGACAAACTTGCGCCTTGCGCCATCAACCAAGCTAAAGCAGCCGCATCGCGCGGCGTGGCACCATCATAAGTGAGCGAACCCGTATCGACGTGGATACCGAGTGCCATCACCGTCGCTTCCGCAGGGGTGAGAATCGGAACATCATCAATATTCTCCTCTGCGCCTCTGCCCCTCTGCGCCGCTGCTAATTTTTGTAAGTGTTCGACAATTAAAGTAGTAGTCGCGCCGACGGGTTCGATTTGACTTCGCGTAGCTGGAATATCGGTAAAAGTGTTGGGGTGGTGGTCGTAAACTATAATTTCGGTAAGCTGGGGTAAGTCGAACCATTCCGAGGCTTTACCAGTGCGATCGCGCAATTGAGTATCCACTACAGCAATCGAGCGAATCTTTTTCGGATTCACCGAACGACGTTCAATCAAAGCATACTCATCCCGGTGCAATGCCAAAAAATCTCGCACCGCCGGATGAGCGCCGCCGGTAAGGACAATTTTCGCCCCAGGTCTGAGCCGCGTCAACCCCACAGCAGCCCCCAAAGCATCAAAATCAGCAGTAGTGTGACATAAAACTAAATCCATCGGCGCATCGGTAATGGGTAATCTGGTAATGGGTAATGGGTCATCGATCAAGGGCAAGCACCTTCGCACCTGTTACCCCATGCCTACCAGTCTAAAGCGGGGCAAGTTCTGTGAGAATAATTCAGGACTTACGCAAAGAAACCGGGTTTCTAGGAAAAATCGTTGGTTTAGAAACCAGAGATCTCCGAAGAAACCCGGTTTCTGACCAAAGAAACCGGGTTTCTAGGAAAAATCGTTGGTTTAGAAACCAGAGATCTCCGAAGAAACCCGGTTTCTGACTTCGCCGTGTCCCCCTTGTGCTGCCGCACTACCCATTACCCATTACCCATTACCTAAATTTTGACATCTGACTGTTTTAGCGGGTCATTTTTTGGTAGCGTACTACTGGAGGAGATCTAAATCTTCTTTGGCTGCAAGCTGTACCGTTGTTTGATCGACTCGATTGCTGTATTGGGAGAAACCAAAATGACAATTTTGTTTCAATTAGCCTTATTAGGTTTGGTTGTAATGTCTTTTGTGATGGTAGTTGGCGTTCCTGTCGCCTATGCTTCCCCCCAGAATTGGGATCAATCCAAAAGATTGCTCTGGCTAGGTTCTGGCGTCTGGATTGCTCTGGTGCTGCTGGTAGCCGTGTTGAACTCGTTTGTGGTTTAACTCAGTTTATTGGTAATTGGTCATTGGTAATAGGTCATTGGTTAGGTGTTTCCATTACCCATTACCCATTACCTATTATCTATTACCCATGACCAAAGGAAGCTTTAAATGACAGTTTACGAGGGTAATTTTACTCAAACAGAATCCCTACGCTTTGCCATTGTCATCGGTCGATTTAACGACTTGGTGACAACCAAACTTTTGGAAGGTTGTCAAGATGGCTTAAAACGCCACGGGGTCGATGTTAACCCCCGCGGCACTCAGGTAGATTATGTTTGGGTACCGGGCTGTTTTGAAATTCCCTTGATGGCGAACCAAATGGCACTCACCCATCGCTATGATGCTGTGATTTGTTTGGGAGCCGTCATCCGGGGTCAAACGCCGCATTTTGATTATGTGGCATCTGAGGTATCTAAAGGAGTTGCCGCAGCGAGTTTTCAGACAGGGGTGCCGGTAGTTTTTGGCGTCTTGACGGCAGACAACATGCAGCAAGCGTTGGAAAGGGCGGGAATCAAAAGCAATAAGGGCTGGGAATTCGCCATGAGTGCGCTGGAAATGGCAAGTTTGATGCGTCAAGTTAAGGCTAGCAGCGCTGAGAGCTACTTAAACAATGCTCCCACCGGAACAATCGCAGCCCCTCTCAAAAGCGCCATGCCGCAGCAATTGCCAGCCGAAACAGTGGACAGTTGACAGTTGACAGTTGACAGTTGACAGTTGACAGTTGACAGTTATGGAAAGAAACCGGGTTTCATCTGAAACATTCTTTTTGAAACTAATTAGCGTAGAAGACACAGCAACTAACCCGGTTTCTCTGATGGGATTGTGAGCGAGGCAAATTAATTTGGCTGTTTTGGAATGGGTAGGCTAATGTTCATCATGAACATTTTTACTCTTCTTCTCCCTCAGCTCCCTCAGCTCCCTCAGCTCCCCCAGCTCCCCCAGCTCCCCCAGCTCCCCCAGCTCCCCCAGCTCCCCCAGCTCCGCTAGTTTTCCCGAAAATCCAAAATTTAAATTCCAAAACCCCTTGACAAATCAGTTTGATTCTGAGATTATAGATAAGGTGAAGCAAGTGCGGGCATAGCTCAGTGGTAGAGCGTCACCTTGCCAAGGTGAATGTCGCGCGTTCGAATCGCGTTGCCCGCTTTGAAACGTAAGTAGATAAAAGATATTAAGTAAGCAAAAAGCTTTTATATCACTATGTCAGAAATAACTGACGATCTAAAATCTTTTGAGGATATTAATCCACTAAAGTTTCAGGGCTAAGATAATAAAAATAGGGTTTTGCCTGTTGGGGCTAGAGCAAGCTAACAATTCTTAACCGCGCCGCAAGCGCTCAAACGCAGCCAATTGGCAAGCGGCGTGTGAGAAGTAGCAACCCCTGTCAAACAGGGAGATTTGAGGCGAAATCTTGAAAGAAATTCCACCTATGCGCCCATAGCGGAGCGGTGGGAGTGTCAACTAGCATTAAATGGGTAGAAGGTCGGATCTCGGCCTTTTTGATTGTCGATTAATATAGAATCGTTTTAATATACGACCGCTTGTGTCACCTCCAAAAGCTGAAAAAATTGATTTAAATGCAGACTACCCCTGTCCCTGCGGGCGGAGAGGGCGTTTAGTGCCGATAACGCTGACAGAGGCTTTTGGCTGTAATAAATGTCAGCAGATTTTTGTGGTGGAAGAGAATGGGCAAGTAATCGAGCAACTCTCTACCACTTACCCGTACAAAAAAGCGTGGCAGTGGACGGGGACTCGTTGGTTGCGCGCTCATTCGGGTTTAAAAGAGCACTATTTGCCGTTGACGATTGTCATACTCTTAGTGCCTTTAGCGATCTGGCTGCCGCTGGCGTGGCGTTCGGCTTCGGGAGCGGCGAATATCGTCCCCTGGGTATTGCTGGCGCTGATTTTAGCGGTATTGCCAGCGCTGATTCTCTGGCTAGCTTATAGGCGTTAGGGTTATGAGGGCTGATTCATCGCGTGCTGCACCGGATTTGATGGCGATTGTTCGTCGCGCCTATCAAGCTGCTTTGGAATTGGGGACAACTAGGGGGGCAGAGCGATCGCGTGCGGTACGTGCCCTGGCGCAAGCGCTGAAGCATTCGGCAGATGATATTTTAGAAGCGAACACCCTCGACTTGGAAGCAAGTCGGGAAATGGCGGTACCGGAGTTAATTTTAGACTGGCTGAAGCTGACGCCGGAACGCCTCCACACGACGATTCAAATGCTGGAAAGGTTATCGGAGTTAAGCGATCCGATCCGGAGGGTGATGAATGCGTCGTATCAGCTGGAACACTCGCAAACTTATTGTCAGTTAATGCCATTGGGAACGATCGCGTTAATCTACGAAGCGTTTCCGGAGTTAGGAGCGATCGCGGCGGGGTTATGCATCAAAACCGGGAATAGTTTAATTCTGCGGGGCGGTAGCGAGGCGAGCCATTCCAACGCAGCGATCGCCGAAGCGTTAAAATTTGCCTTGGATGATTGCGGAATGCCCCCAGGATGTCTGGAATTGCTACCCGCCGAGCAAGGATCTTCCCTACAAGATTTAGTCACTCAAGATCGTTATGTGAATTTAGTAATTCCCTACGGTCGTCCTAGTTTAGTACAGCAAGTCGTGCGCTGTGCAACGACGCCGGTTTTAAAGTCAGCTATGGGTAACTGTTACCTATATTGGTCACCTTCCGGCAGTTTGGAACTCGCGCGCTGGATGATTTTAGACTCGCATCAAAGCCAACCCGATCCGGTGAATGCGATTGAAAAGGTTTTGATCCATCGCAACCAAAAACCATCGTCCTTAGCGATGCTTTGGAATAATTTAAAGGAAAAAGGGTTTAAACTGCGAGGTGATGCCGATCTGGTAGCTGAGTTTCCGGAATTAACGCTCTGCGATGATAAGGAATGGAGCGAACCTTATTTAACCAAGACGGTGGCGTTTAAGCGCATCGAGAGTTTGGAAGCAGCGATCGCGTGGATTAATCGATACAGCAGCGGTCATGCCGACTGCATCGTCACCGAATCTTACCAAGAAAATCGCCAATTTGCTCTAGGTGTCAATAGCGCTTCGACTTATATTAATGCCAGTCCGCGTTTTTCCCGCAATCCATCGCGGGGCGATGCGGTTTTTTTAGGCATGTCGAATCAAAAAGGACAAAGGCGAGGGTTTATTAGCTTAGAAGCTTTAACCACGCTCAAACATATCGTGCAAGGAAACGGGAGATTTTAGGTAATTGGTAATTGGTAATTGGTAATTGATAATTGGTAATTGGGACAAGTCCTAACTATCAACTATCAACTATCAACTATCAACTATCAACTATCAACTATCAACT